>Ga0180430_10000367_pt1 | contig 49336 bp, 35 predicted proteins | sample SS_ome_9_FD_132999 | JGI IMG/M metagenome (GOLD analysis project Ga0180430, IMG submission 132999) | Hypersaline lake sediment archaeal communities from the Salton Sea, California, USA - SS_1_S_2 metaG | ecosystem: Environmental > Aquatic > Non-marine Saline and Alkaline > Hypersaline >...
GAGCAGCACGCCCACCTCGGTGCGCAGGTACTCGGCCGCGGCGAGACCGACGAGGCCGTACAGGAGGTAGCCGAGCGCGGCGCCGATGACGGCGATCGCCGTGGCCTCGAGCACGATCGCGCCAAAGACGGTGCGGCGCCGCGCGCCGAGCGCGCGCAGGATCGCGAACTCGCGCCGTCGCTCGTTCATCGTGTTCCACAGCGCCGCGAGGATCGCGAGCGCGCCCTCGATGACGACGAGGAACGCCACCGCGCGCAGCACGAGCACCGCGCGCCCGAGCTTGTCGAAGATCTCGACCAGGACGAGCGAGATCGGCGCCGCGAGCGTGGCCGCGTCGCCCTGCACGTTGTAGCGCTCGCTCAACATGCGCGCGCGCCGCGGGCTCGACAGCTTGAGGAGCACCGCGCTGACCTCCTTGTGCTCGTCGGGGATCTCCTCGGCCGCATCGGGCTTGTAGTCGTCGCCCGTCCCGCGCAGCACGTGGCCGTCCATGCGGAAGATGCCTTCGATCGGGATGAAGATCACGCGATCGAGCGGCGTGCCGGTCGGCTCGAGGACGCCGACCACGCGATAGACGGTCTCGTGGACGAAGGTGCTGTCGGCGCTGAAGCCGTGCACGGGCTTGAACGCCGACCCCAGCTCCAACCCCGTGCCCTTCGCCGCCTGCGCGCCGACCACGGCCTCGCGCAGCGTCGGGTCGAAGAACACCTCGCCGGGGCCGACCTCGAGCTTCTTGCCGTCGCCGTAGGTCCAGCGCTCGAACAGCTCCTCCGAGGTACCGACGATGCGGTAGCCGCCGTAGTTGTCCCCTACCGCGTAGGGCACGGCGAACTCGACGCCCGGCGTGTTCTTGATCTCCTGGTAGAGGCTCCAGGGGATGTTGCCCGGCGAGGTCTCGAGGTGGAACACGGCGTTGAGCACGAGCTGCAGCTTGCTGCCGCGCGCACCGAGCACGCCGTCGAAGCCCACGTCCGCGGTGAACGCGCTGCGCGCCTGACGCTCGAGGCTGAACACGCTGAGCACGAGGCCGGACGCGAGCGCGCAGACGAGCACGGTCACGCCGCTCGACAGCGCGTGCTGGCGCAGCGACCGCAGGACGATCCACAGCAGGGTCACGCGTCCACCTCCGTCGCTGCGGCCGCCGCCGGAGCGCTGGCGCGGTTGATGTCCGCCAGGTCGACCTGGCGTTCGAACGCGCCGAGCACCGCCTCGTCGTGGCTCACGAGGAGCAGGCCCGCGCCGACCTCGCGGCACAGCTCGCGCATCAGGGCGAGCGCTTCGCCCGCGTGCGTCGGGTCGAGGTTGCCGGTGGGCTCGTCCGCCAGCACGAGGCGCGGGCGATTGGCCAGAGCGCGCGCCACCGCGACGCGCTGCTGCTGCCCGACCGACATCTGTCCGGGCCGGTAGTCGACGCGGTCGCCCAGGCCGAGCCGCTCGAGCAGCGCGCGCGCCGCCGCGCGGTCGCGGCCGGGCCCGAAGGCCATGCCCAGGACCACGTTCTCGAGCGCCGTGTAGCCCTGCAGCAGATTGAAGGTCTGGAAGACGTACCCCAGGTGCTCCGCGCGGAAGCGGTCGCGCGCGGCCTCCGACAGGCGCGTCAGGTCGGTCCCGGCCACCTCGACGAGCCCGGCGTCGGGCAGGCCCAGGCCCGCCACGAGGTTGAGCAGGGTCGTCTTGCCCGAGCCGCTGCGCCCGCGCAGGGCCACCTGCTCGCCCTCCTCCATCGCAAACTCCTCGATGAAAAGGACTTGGGAGCGGCGACCCGCGGGGTCGACGAAGCTCTTGGTCAGGTCGCGCAGCTGGAGGAGGGTCACGGGGCGAGAGAATAGCCCGACCGCGGAGCGGGGCTTGCACCGATCTCGAAGCGACGCGACCCCCTCGCGCGACCGCAGAGGGACGCCCGGGTCTTTGTTCGAATTGTCTAGTTGAGTTTCGCAGGCGGCGTGTCGATCGTAGGGAGCAAATCCACCGGGGAGCTCCCCCCTTCGAAACCGCGCCCGGGCCCGCTTCCACGCCTGCCTTGCCCATCACACCTGCCATCACCTGGCCGGCCTGGTCCCCCATGGGGCTCGACCCGCTCAGCCTGGCGTTCGGCGCCGCCGCGGCCCTCGCCTCCTGGGCCGCGCTCACGGCCGTCCGCCGACGCTCCCTCCGGCCGCGGTTCACGCCGCCCCCCCGCCTCCGAGGCGGGGACGCGCCGGCCCGACACCGTCGAGCTGGCGACGGGCCTCGAGCGCCTCTTCGAGGACAGCCGCCTCCCGACCTGCCGCTTCCGCCCGACTCCACGCTGACCTGAGCCAATCGCGCCTACTGCGAGCTGTGGGGTGCGACGCGCGAGGAGCTGATCGGCACGCAGTGGCTCGACCGACTCGACGAGGACGCGCGCCACGCCGCGCGGGCCCACCTCGCGTCGCTCACGCCCGACGCGCCGAACGGGCGCTCGGAGGGCTGGGTCCACCATCCTGACGGACGGGTGTTCCTGCTCTGGGACGAGCGGGCGGCGTGCCGCGACGGCCAGGTCGTCGAGATCGTCGCCATCGGCACGGAGCTGATGCAGCTGCGCAACGCGCTCGATCAACTGAGCACGAGCGAAGAGCGACTCGGCTTCGCACTCGGCGCGGCGGATCTGGGGCTGTGGGACTACGACGTGGTCCACGGCACGGTGGAGCGCAACTCGCGCTGGCACGAGCTGCTCGGCCGCGCGGTTGGCTCCATCGCGCCGACCGTGGACGCCTGGCGCGAGCTCGTGCACCCCGACGACCTCGAGCGCGTGCTCGAAGCGACGGACGGGCACTTCGCCGGCGAGTCGCGCGGCTGGGCGGTCGACTACCGACTGCGCCACGCCGACGGCTCGTGGGTCTGTGGGTCGAGGACCGCGGGCGTGTGATCGAACGCGCCGAGGACGGCTCGATCACGCGTGCGATGGGCGTCGTGCAGGACATCGCCGAGCGGCGCGCGAACGCGGCGGAGCTCGAGCGGTCGCGTCAACTCGCACAGCGGGCGAGCGAGGCCAAAGGGCGCTTCCTCGCGAACATGAGTCACGAGATCCGCACGCCGCTCACCGCGGTGCTGGGGTACGCCGAGTTCGCCCGCGACGAGATCGCCGATCCGGCGACGATGGAGTTCGAGCGCCTCGAGTCGCACCTCGACGCGGTGCTGCGCAACGGGCGACACCTCTCGCAGCTGCTCGACGAGGTCCTGGACCTCTCGAAGGTCGAGGCCGGTCAGCTCCGCGTGGAGAAGGCGCCCGCCGACCCGCGCGAGATCGTCCGCGACGCCGTGCAGATGCTCGAAGGCTCAGCGCTCGAACGCGGTCTGCGCATCGACCTCGAGCTCGCGCCGAGCCTGCCGCACACGGTGCGCACCGACGCGCTCCGCGTCCGTCAGATCCTCGTCAACCTGATCGGCAACGCCGTGAAGCTCTCCGACGAGAGCGACGTCCGCGTCGCGGCGGACACGGTCGAGCGCGCGGAGGGCGTCCTCGACGGGACCCACGCGGCCGAGCTGCGCGTCGACGTGACCGACCGCGCCGGGGGGATCGACCAGAGCACGCTCGAGGACATCTTCGAGCCCTTCGTGCAGGCGGAGGTCGACGCCGCCGCGCCGCGCCGCGCCGCGGGACCGGCCTGGGACTCACGATCTCGCGCCACCTCGCGGATCTGCTCGGCGGTCGCATCGTCGCCTCGAGCCGCGTCGGCGAGGGTTCGACCTTCACCCTGTGCCTCCCGCTCGACGAGGAGGCGCTGGCCTCGGTCGGGACCGAGGTCGACCTGCCGCGCGCCGCGGTTCCGACACCGGGGCCGAGTGCGGAGGCGACCGCGGGCCAGGGCGGCGACGAGGCCACCGGCGGACGCGTCCTCCTCGCGGAGGACGGGCCCGACAACCGTCGCCTGATCGGGCTCGTGCTCGAGCGCGCGGGCTACCGGGTGCACGCCGTCGAGAACGGTCGCGAAGCCGTGGACGCGCTGGTGGGCGCGCAGGAGTTGGGCGTCGCGCCCTTCGACCTCGTGCTCATGGACGTGCAGATGCCGGTGCTCGACGGGTACGCTGCGACGCGCGAGATCCGCGAGCGCGGCTGCACCACGCCGGTGGTCGCCCTGACCGCCAACGCCTTCACGGACGAGCGCGAACGCTGCCTGGAGGCGGGATGCACCGATCACACGACGAAGCCGATCAAGCGCGAGGAGTTCGTGCGCAAGGTCCGCGGTTGGATCGAGGGCGGACGCCCCTCGGCCTCCTCGCCCTCCTGACGATCGCCGCGCTCCCCGCCTGCGCGGGCGCGGGCGGCGACGCCCGACCCACGACCGCCATGACCGACGCGCACGACGAGGAGGACCGCGCCGCGGTCGGGGCCACGCTGGACGCGCTGCACGAGGCGGCCGCGCGGGCCGACGGCGCGCGCTACTTCGCGCTCTTCGAACCCGACGCGGTGTTCATCGGGACCGACGCGAGCGAGCGCTGGAGCCTCGCCGAGTTCCGCGCCTACGCCGCGCCCCACTTCGACGCGGGTCGCGGTTGGACCTACGAGCCCGTCGAGCGCCACGTCCGCCTCGACGCCGCGGGAGGCGTGGCCTGGTTCGACGAGCGCCTGTCCAACGCGAAGTACGGCGAGACCCGCGGCAGCGGCGTCTGCACACGCGGGGACGACGGCCGCTGGCGCATCGCCCACTACGTGCTCTCGTTCGCGGTCCCCAACGACGCCGCGGGCGACGTGGTCGACGCGATCAAGCGCGCTCGCTGACCTGCTGGCGGAAGTACTCGTAGGTCGCGCCGCAGTCCGCACAGGTCGCGGTCGTGAACACCACGCGGGCGCGCAGATGGCGCACCGGCGCGAGGTCGAGCGGGCCGCCGCAGGCCGCACACGTGGAGGGACCGACGCGGAACGCGCTCACCACGAGCCCCAGCGCGAGGGCGACGAGCGCGAGCCCGCCCCACAGGGCGGCACCCTCCCCCGTCCCGACGAGGAGCCCGACGCCGGCGAAGAGGCACAGCGCGTGGGCCAGCGCCCGCGCGAGCACGCGCTTGGTGCGGTTGTGGCGCCAGGGCAGCTTCGGCAGGTCGGGTACCGGTGCCCGCGTCTCGGGGGTCGTTCGCATGGTCGTCGCGTCCGCGCGCCGCGCCCTACGCGGATGCGCCGATCACCTTCGAAGCCGTGGCGCGAAGTTTCACGGCCCCAGGTGCGCGCCGAGCCAGGCGTCCAGGGCGTCGCGCGCCGCCGGGGTGCCCTCGATGCCCGCGCCGTTGTGGCCGCCGGCGAACTCCGCGAACACCTTCGGCTCCCGGGCCGCGTCGAACAGCCGCCGCCCGAACTCGAACGGGACGATCGTGTCCGCCGGGTCGTGGGCCGCGAACAGGGGTGCGTCGACGCTCGCGATCTTGTCGATCGACGCGTAGCGCAGGCGGCTGAGCGCGCGCACGGGGAGCCACGGGTACACCGCCGCGCCCACGTCGGGCAGCGAGGTGAAGGTGGCCTCGAGCACGAGGCCGCCGACCGGTCGCTCGGCCGCCAGGTCGACGGCGACGGCGCCGCCGAGCGAGCGTCCGTGCACGAGCACGCGCGACGGGGCGTGGGCGCGCGTCCGCGTCACGTGCGCGTACGCGGCGCGCGCGTCGGCGTAGGTCCCCGCCTCGGTCGGCGTCCCCGCGCTGGCGCCGTAGCCGCGGTAGTCGAACAGGGCCACGTCGAAGCCGCGGCGCACCCAGGCGGCCGCCGCGCCGATGCGCTGCTCGATCGAACCGGCGTTGCCGTGGCAGAACACCACGGCGCCGCGGCTCGACGCGGGCGCGACCACGTCGGCCGGCAACCACCACAGGTGCAGGCGCTCGCCCTCGACCTCGAGCCACACCTCCTCGAAGGCGAGGCCGCGGTCGGCGGGCGTGGTGCGCGGCGGCGGTCCGGGGAAGAAGACGAGGCGTTCCTGGAGGGCGAAGGCGAGCGCGCAGACGCCGGCGTAGGCCAGTCCGAGCACGAGCGCCACGCGCCGCAGCCCGGACGCCGCGCCGCGCCGTCCTCCCCCGCTCCGCGCGCCGCCGTCCTCGTCGCCGATCGTCATGCGTCTCGCTCCGAACGCGAGCGGGCGGTGACGCGCCGTCGCGCCACCGCCCGATCGATCGTGACCGACGCGTGTCGCCTAGAAGATGCGGCCGATGTTCGTGGTGAAGCCGCCGACCACGACCAGGTCCGGCGCGTCGTCGTTCAGGCCGACCTGCAGGCCGATGTCGAACAGGAGGCTCTCGGTGACCTCGAACATGAGCGCGGCGTTCGCCGACATCGGGTCGACATCGGTCTCGGTGAAGGTCGAGGTCGCGAGCTCGAGCACGCCGTGCCAGCGATCGACGAGCTCCATCGAGCCGGCGACGGCCAGCGTGTGCTGCGTGTCGAGGTCGCCCGCGGCGCCGGTGCCGAGCACGCCGAGCTGGTAGTACCAGGTCGTCAACAGGTCGCCGAAGTGGCGGTCGACGCTGATCGCCGCGAAGAAGTCGGTGAAGCCGGAGGTGCTCGACTCGAAGCCGACCACGCCGCCGCCGCGGTTCAGGTCGTCCTCGCCGACGGGCAGCACGGTCTTGAACTCGATCGCCGTGGCCGGGAAGTCGCGGCTCTCGTCGAGCAGACGCTGGCGGAAGCCGATGGCCAGGCCGCCCGGGCCGTTGGCGTCCTCGCCGGCGCGGTCGATGTTGATGTACGGCGCGTGCTCGATGAAGAGCTCCGAGCTCTCCGACAGACCCACGCGCGCGGTCACGTCGGCCGAGGTGCGGTCGGACGGGTCGAGCGACACGCCCGCCTCGAGCTCGACGGTGCCGAACGCGGCGGTCTCGGTCGTGTTGCTCACGGTCGGCCGCTGCGGCGTGACCTTGGCGCGGTAGGCGCCGGTGCTCGTGCAGCTGCCGAGGAAGGGCAGCGCGACGACCGCGGCGAGGAGCAGGGACGGGGTGGCGTTCGAGAGCTTGGACATGGCGGGACTCGCGACGGCGACTCGCGGGGCGAGTGAGGAGGGAGCGGCGGGACCGGCGGGCGACCGTGCGGGTCGCGGACCGCGGCGGACCGCAGGGCGGGGGCGGACCGGAGCCGTGGGGCGATCGGGCTCGCGCGGCGATGCGGCGCGGGCGGGACGCGACTCCGGTGCCCGGGGGGTCGGGCGAGGCCCGGCCGTTCTGCGCGGGCCCCCGACGGGCGGGCGTTCGCCGGCGCGGCCGGACGATCCGGCGCGCTCGAGCGAGAGGGGCTAGATACCACGCTGTGGCGTGCGAACCCAAGGGCGGCGCGGCGCTCGCCGACGACTCCGCCCCGCTGCGAGACGTCGCGCGCCACGGAGCGGATACACTTCCTCGCCCCCGGGTCCTCTCCCCGCCCCCCCCCCAGCCGATGACCACCGAAGCCCAATCCAGCGGCGCCGCGGCCCCCGAGGCCAGCGCCAGCGCGACGCGCCGGCAGACGGCCGTCATGCGCCGACTGGCCAAGATCCGCGACCACAAGGACTTCCCGACGGCGATGGAGTACGTCCCGCCCGCCGAGGAGGACCTCGAACGCGCCGCCGCCCGCATCCGCGGGGGCGCGATCGGCGCCGGACTGGGCCTCGTCGTCCTGATCCTCGGGGCCACGGGCGCGATCTCGACGGCCCTGGGCATCGTGCTCGGCGTGATCGGCCTGGCCGCCGGCGGGCACTTCCTGTTCCACGGCTGGAAGCTCAAGAAGGCCACGCTCCAGCACGGGCTGGTGCGCATCTGCGCGCTGGTCGCCGACCGCCGCTCGGAGACCACCCCGACCTGGCTGGGCGGGCGCACGACCTACTACTTCGCGCTCCAGCTCGAGGACGGCGAGAAGGGCGAGTACCGCTACCCGGGCCGCGGCACCCAGGACGACCTGCTCGTGAAGGGCCAGACCGGCGTCGCGTTCCTGCGCGGCGGCACGCTGCTCGCCTGGAAGAACATCCGGGTGTAGCGGTACGGAGTCAGACCCAAGTTCGTCGATCGACCGACCAAGAGTGCCGCACGAAGAAGGGCCACCACGCGATGTGGTGGCCCTTCTTCGTGCGGCACTCTTGGTCGGTCGATCGACGAACTTGGGTCTGACTCCGTACCGGTAGGGTCTGACTCCGTACCGGTATGACTCCGTACCGGTACCGCTGACTCCGTACCGCTACTCGAGCAACGACGCCGCGCCCGGATCGAGCAACAGCTCCACGTCCTTGTGCCCCACCAGCAGGGACAGCGGGTGCTGCGGATCGGGATCGGGCAGCATCCCCGCGTCGACGACCTCGGCCATGTGCTCGCCGAACGCGAACACGCGCACGCGCAGCGCGCTGCGGTAGGTCGCGACGCCGGCGCTGACCGCGCGCTCGGGCACCTCGACGCCGCCGTGCCACTCCGACAGTTCGCGGCGCGTCGTCTCCGACAGTTCGACGAGCCCCGCACGCCCGTTGGGATCGGTGCCGGGCTCGTGCAAGCCGAGGCGACCCGTCGCGCCCATCCCGACGAGCAGCACGTCGGCCGGGCCCTCCGCCGCGAGCGCGTCCTCGTACGCCTGGCACGCGCCCGCGAGCGCGTCGCCCTCGAGCCGCCCGTCGAGCTCGTACCGGAACTCCGCCTGCGCGCCCCACTGCGAGTAGAACGCGGTCGACATCCACTCCGACATCGATCCGGCCTCGCCCGGTCCCTTCCCGGCGAACTCCGCCAGGCCGAAGCAGCGCACGCCCGACACCGGCAGGCCGCCCTTCTCCTCGATACCGCTCATCTCGCGGATCTTGTCGAGCGCGGGCCGCACCGGCTCGCCGCTCGAGAACGCGAGGCACGCGTCGCCGCGGTGGTACTTCTTCGTGCGGATCCAGTTGGCCATCTCGCGCGCGACCGACTCGACCGCCTCGGCGGCGCTGTCGAAGCGGTAGGTCTTGATGGGCAGGAACTCGAGTTCGCGCTTGGGCATGGCTCGGCCGGTCGGGGGGATGGGGAGCGCCGTCGGGAGCACCGTGTGGACGCTGCGGGGCGGGAGCGGCGCCAGGGTAGCGGGTCGCTCGGATCGGTTCGACGGCCGGCCCCGTTCGACGACCTGATCGGATCGAGGACCAGCTCGGATCGACACCCCGCCCGCACGACGGCGGAGCGCGTTCGCGGCCCGGGCTAAGGTGGGTCGGTGCGAGATCGCGACGGAGCCCGTGCCTCGGGTCGGACGACGACGGCGCGCGGCGAGCGCGTCGCGGCGCCGCTCGTGGCGGTCTTCGTGCTCGCGGTCGCCAGCGCCGGCGCGATCGGCCTCTCGAACGCCGCCGGCGGCGCCGATCGCGTCCGCGCCGAGGCCCTGTCGGGCGCCGAGGCGTTGGCGCGCGACCTCACGAACGAACTCGACGCCCTCGTGCGCGCGCTCGGCGCCGACCCGCCGCCGCCGTGGGCCGTGCGCTGGCGCGCCGACGCGTTGGGCGGACTCGTCGAGCCCGCGGTCGGACCCGTGCGCCGCGGGGACGGCGACGCGAGCGAACTGATCGCGGGCCTGACGCGCGAGGTCGACGCGCTCGACCGCAGCGGCCAGGTCGCGGCCGCCGACCGACGCCTGACCGAGATCGCCGCGCGCGACGATCGCCCGCACCTCGCGGCCTGGGCCCTGTCGTGGCTCGCCGCGCGCGCGGACGACCCGGACACCGAACGCGCGCACCTCGACCGCATCGTCGCGTCGTTCGCCGCGGTGCGCGACGAACGCGGACTCGCGTTCGGGCTCGCGGCGCGCGCGCGGCGACTCGCGCTCGACGGCGATCCGCTCGACGCGTTGGAAGCGCTCCACCTCGACCTGCTCGCCGATCGCCGTTCGCTCGACGACGCGGCGACGACGGCGCTCGCCGAGCGCGTCGCGGAACGCGTCCTCGCGCGCGACCCGACGCGCGCGGCGGCGCTGGCGGATGCGCGCGACGCGAGCGATCGGCCCCTCGCGCTCTTCGCCGAGTGGTCGCGCGGCGCGTCGAACTGGATCGCGACCGGCGCACCGGGCGGTGCGTGGTTCGACGCGGCCACGGGCGAGGACCGGCGCGCGCCGGCGCGTGTGCTCGCGATCCGCCGCGCGAGCGACGCGGTTCCCGCAGTGAACGGCGGCGCGGCTGCCGAAGGCGCCGCGATCGAACTCGAACGCCTGGTCGCGCGCGCGCTCGAGGGCGCCGGCGCGGCGCGTTGGCGCGAGCTGGGGTACGGCGCCGAGGTCCTCGGTCCGGAGGGCGCGAGCATCGTTGCACTGGACGCGAGCGTGGCTGCGACCATGACGGCGAGCGTGTCTGCGACCGAGCCGCGCCCCGACGCCGACGCGCCCGCGGCACTGGGTCGACCGGCGCCGCCGCTGTCGATGTTGACGCCGCGCGTGGTCGCGCTCGACGTGGAGCGACGCGTCGCGGCCGAACGCCGCCGCTTCGCCGTCACCGCGCTCGCCTTCGGCGGTGCGCTCGTCGTCGCCGCCTTCGCGGGCCTCACGGTCGTGCGCAGCGTGCGGCGCCAGGCGCGGACGACCCGCGAACGCGAAGCCTTCGTCGCCGCGGTCACGCACGAGCTCAAGTCACCGGTCGCGTCGATCCGGCTGCTCGCCGAGCTGCTCGAGAGCGGCGACGTGGAGCCGGAGCGCGCGCGCGAGTTCGCGCGGCGCACGGTGGCCGAGTCCGAGCGGCTCGGGCGCCTCGTCGACTCGGTGCTGCGCTTCGCCGGACGCGGCGCCGACGCGCCGACCGAACCCGTCGACCTCGCCGGCGCGATCGACAGCGCGGTCGCGAGCGTCGCGCCGGTGGCCGCCGAGCGCGGCTTCGAGGTGCGGGTCGACGCGCGTGCGCTCGAGGCCGCTGCACGACCCGCCTTCGTCCGCGCCGATCGCGACGGGCTCGTGGGCGCGCTCGCCGAGCTCGTCGACAACGCGACGAAGTACGGCGATCCGGCGGCCGGCGTCGAGGTGGTCGCGCGCCGCGTCGGCGACCGCGCGCGCGTCGAGGTGCTCGATCGCGGACCGGGCGTGCCGGAGGGTGAGCGCGAGCGCGTCTTCGAACCGTTCCGGCGGCTGGGCGACGAGCTGACGCGCGAGGCGCGCGGCGTCGGACTGGGCCTCGCGCTCGTGCAGCGCACCGTCGAAGCGGCCGGCGGTCGCGTGGGCTGCGACGGAAGACAGGGCGGCGGCGCGCGTCTGTGGCTCGAGTTGCCGCTCGACCAGCAGTCGGACGGCGCCGACGCGAACGACCGCCCCGACCTCGCGCGATGAACGACGCCCCCCACATCCTCGTCGTCGAGGACGAGGACAGCCTGGCGACCGGGCTCGAGTACGCGCTCGGCAAGGATGGCTACCGAGTCACGCTCGCGCGCGACGGCCGCGCGGCGCTCGAGCACCTGGCGACGAGCGCGCCCGACCTCGTGCTGCTCGACGTGATGCTGCCGAAGCGTTCGGGGCTCGACGTGCTGCGGTCCTTGCGCAGCGATGGACGCACGGTGCCGGTGATCCTGCTGACCGCGCGCAGCGGCGAGACGGAGGTCGTGCAGGGCCTCGACCTGGGCGCGGACGACTACGTGACCAAGCCGTTCAGCCTGGCCGAGCTGCTCGCGCGCGTGCGGACGCGGCTGAAGGGCGTGCGCCGCGAGAAGCTCGACGCGCCGAGCGAGCTCGTGATCGGTCCGGCGACGGTGCGGCTCGACGAGCTGCGCGTCGAGGTCGCGGTCGAGGGCGACGAGCGTCGCGCGAACGAGCTCACCCTGCGCGAGGCCGACATGCTGCGCCTTCTGTGGCGCGAGCGCGGCAAGCCGGTGACGCGCGAGCGCTTCCTCGACGAGGTCTGGGGCCACGACGCTTTCCCGACGACGCGCACGGTCGACCAGCACGTGGTCAAGCTGCGCCAGAAGCTCGAGCTCGATCCGAAGGCGCCCAAGCACCTGCTCACGGCCTTCGGCGTGGGCTACCGGCTCGAGGTGTGAGCCTCGCCTCAGCAGTACGGTGCCAGGCACGCCGTTGCGGTCGGAACGCCCCGCGCTCTGCGCGGGGCGTTCCGACCGCAACGGCGTGCCTGGCACCGTACTGCTGAGACCGCCGGCCTTCACAACCTTTGACACCCGGCGAGCGAGGTCGTGACAGGACAGGGGCCGAGGAAGCGTCCCATGGGCCGCGTGCTCGAGAGCCCCGGAACGACCGGGGCGGCGCGCGCACCAGGCCCCCGACGGGAACCGACCGAACGACTCGCCATGATCACGACCCACGCCCGCATCGCCACCGCTCTCGCCACCGGCCTCGCCCTCGCCGCGCTCGCCGCGCCCCTCGAGGCCACCGCACTCGCGCCCCCGTGCGTCGCGCTCGCCCAGGACACCAGCGACGCCGCCGACGAGGATCCGGAGTCCGAACCCGCGTCGCCGCGCGACCTGCTCGAGCGCGGCCACTACGCCGAGAACCACGAGCACGACCTCGGCGCCGCGAAGGACCTCTTCGAACGCGCGCTCGCAGCGGCGCGCGCGGAGCAGGACACCGCGCTCGTCGCCGAGATCGAAGCCGCGCTGCGCGCCGTGCGCGTGCGACTCGGCGAACTCGAGGAAGAGCCGCCGACGCCCGACCCCGAGCAGCTCGCGTCCGTCGTCCAGCTCTTGATCGACGTCGCCCGCGAGGACCATCGCACCGAGACCGCCAAGAAGGTGATCGCCGACCTCGCGCTCTACGGCGGCACGGCGATCGAGCTGCTCGAGCGCAGCATCCAGGCCCCGGCCGGCACGCCGATCCATGCCCACCCGCAGATCGCCGCGTTCCAGGCCAACCCACTCTTCGCCGCGCGCGCCCTCGGCACGATCGGCACGCCGCGCGCCCGTGCCGCGCTGCTCGGCGCGCTGTCGAGCGCTGATCCGCAGGTGCGCCTGGCGGCCGTCACGTGGGCGCCCACCGACCTCGTCGACGTCTTCGTCGCGGCGAGCGACGACGACGTCGACACCATCCGCGAGCGGGCGCGGATCAGGTTGATCCAACACGCCGCGTCGACCCGTGGTCGCATCCTCGAGCGCGACGACGTCGCCGAAGCGTTGCGACACGCGTTCCTCGAAGGGAGCTCGGACGCGGGCTCCTTGCTGAGCGGCAACCGACCGAGGATGACGCTCGAACTCCTGTCGCGCCCGCTGGATCTGCCGGAGCGCCAAGCGCTGAGGGGTCGACCGAGCTTCGACGAGGAACCGGACCTCGCGCTCCTCGAATACGCGGCAGAGATCGCGTTCGAGCCCACGACCGAGGCGCAGGTCGACTACGTCGCCGGGATCGTCGGTGCCTTCCAGAGCTACTGGAGCAACCGCTCGAACGAGGCGGACTACGGGACGTATCGTGCCGAGAGTCGACGCATCTTCCGGGACGCGCCCTCCGTCGGGTCCATCCGGCTGCTCGACCTCACCTCGATCGACGAGCTGACCAGCGACCTGCGCATCGCCTTCGAGAACGGACTCGCGTTCGACACCGAGATCGACGAGTACCTCGCGGGGACCGTCCGGACGATCGGCACCCAAGCGCCCCGGCGAGACCGGAATCGGAGTTGGGTGCGGGGTGACGCGCCTTCGTTCGACGCGTACCGCGCGCTCTTCGAGCTCCTCGCCGAGCAGATCGACTGGAGCGCCGATGTTCCGCCGCTCACCGCCGCGCGACGCGTGTTCGAGACGCTCAGCGAACTCTCCGCACCGGGTCAGAGCAACTCGGAACCCGCGGGAGCGCTCGCGGTGTGGAGCAGACTCTCGGCGGACGCGCGCCTGCACCTCGGCGATCCCGACGACCTCGTCCGTGCCGTGGACCGGTGCATGCGCGACGACTACCCGTTCAGCGATCGACAACGGCAACAGATCGTCGCGCTCGGCGAGTGGAGCATCGAACGGGGTGACGCGAACATGATCTACAACACGCTCCCCCTCATGGGGATCGCCGGTGACCCCGCCGCGATCGGTCGCGCGCTCGAGCTGTGCATCGAACGCCGCCGCGAGCTGGGTCGCGGACTGCACGACCTCGCCGGTCCGTTCGGCACGCTCGTCGAGCGGGCCTCCCGGAACGAGCCCGACGCCACGACGACGACGCTCGTCGAGCTGTTCGCGTCACGCGACGACGGTCCGCACGGCGACGAGGAGCGCCACTTGCTGCTCGACGCGGGCATCGACGCGGTCGCTCCGACCCGCGCTGCCTTCGTACGGGCCGTGCTCGATCGCGGCCTGGACCCGTCGCTCGAGGTCGAACTCGCGGACACGCTGACTCCGATCGCCACGACGCGCGAGGACCTCGACCTGCTCGTCGAGGTCTACGACCTCCTGCCGGTCGAGCAGCGCAAGCGCCGCGTCGACATCGTGGCGCGTCTCGGCGCCACGCTCCACGAGCCGGGGCTCGATCTGATCGGTCGTGCGCTGCGGGACAGCGACAAGGCGCTGCGCGACGCGGCGCGCGCAGCGCTCGAGGAGTTCAAGAAGCAGCGCGAGGCGCTCGAGGAGTTCGAGCGGTGGAAGCGCGCGAAGGACGAGGCCGCGGAGACGACCGACGCGCTCGTGGCGCTGCTCGCGAGCGACGATCGCGACGTGGTGCTCGGTGCGGTCGAGGCGTTGGGTGCGGTGCGCGCGAAGACGGCGTTGCCGAAGCTCGTCGAACTGCTCGCGCGCGACGACGAGGAGTTGAAGAAGGCCGTGCGAGCGGCGATCGCGCGGATCGGTGACGAGGGGTAGGGCGCGGGGAGGGTGGGGGATCACAGAGGGCGGCCTTCGGCCGCTGGGAGGCGCGCGCTGCGCGCGCGCCGGCGATCGCAACGACGCGACGAATCGCGCCGCCTCCCTTCCGCGGAGCCCGAAGGGCTCCGCTCTTCGTGGAGCGCGAAGCGCTCCACCTCTGTGCCGAAGGCCGCGAAGCGGCCGCCTCTGTGGAGGCGGCCGTAGGCCGCCCTCTGTGCTCCCCCGCCCGGACCCCGGACCCCAGACCCCGGACCCAGCTCCAAGAACCCGCTCACCCCCTACCCGCGCCGCGTCGTCCGCTTCTTGCGGCTCGCCCGCTTCTTCTTCGACGCGCGCTTCTTCGCCAACCGCCCGTCCTCCCCCTTCTCGGGGATCCCGGCGGCCTGCCAGTCGGGCGGCGGCTCCTTCTGCGCCAGCTCGAAGAAGAACCGACTCGGATGGCACTGGATGCGACCGCCACCGCGCGGGCGTTCGGTGCAGTAGCTCAGCACCAGCCGATCGCGCGCGCGCGTGATGCCCACGTACGCCAGGCGCCGCTCCTCCTCCACCGTGTCCTCGGCCACCGCGCGCGCGTGCGGCAGCACGCCCTCCTCGAAGCCGGCGAGGAACACCTGCCGGAACTCGAGGCCCTTCGCCGCGTGCAGCGTCATCAGGTGCACCGCGTCGCGCTTGCCCGTCTCGTCTTTGTCCGAGTCGGTGTTGTCCATCGCCAGCTCCTGGAGGAAGCGGCGCAGGTTCGGCGTCTTGCTGCGGCGCGAGTGGTTCTCGGCGAAGCGGATCAGCTCCTCCACCGCGCCCCAACGCTGACTCTGGGTCTTCTCGTCGGTGTAGACGCGCTCGATCTCACTGCGGTAGCCGACGCGCTCGACCAGTTCGCGCACCGCCTCGCCCAGCGCGTCGCCCTTCACGCCCGCCTCCCACTCGCGCAGGGTCAGGCACAGGTCGGCGCCGGCCTTCGCGGCGGCGGGCTTGAGGTCGCCCAGCCCCTGCTCGAACGCCTCGAACAGCGACACGCCGGCCGCGGTCGCCGCGCTCGACGCACGCTCGAGGCTCGTGTCGCCGAGCCCGCGCGTCGGGCGGTTCGCGATGCGCAACAGCGACACGTCGTCCTTCGGGTTCGACGCCGCGCGCAGGTACGCGAGCACGTCGCGCACCTCCTTGCGGTCGAAGAAGCTCGGGCCGCCGATCAACACGTACGGGATGCCGCGCGTGCGCAGCTGCGCCTCGAACGCGCGCGGTTGCAGCGAGGTGCGGAACAGGATCGCGAAGTCGCGGTACTCGAGGTGCCCGCCGCGCATCTGCTCCTTGATCTGCAGGCAGACCGTGTCGGCCTCGGCCGTCTCGTCCGCCGCGGCGAAGGCCTCGAGCGGCGCGCCGTGCCCGCGCGCGGCGCGCATGGTCTTCTCGTGCCGCACGGGGTTGTTGCGGATGACCTTGTTCGCCGCGTCGAGGACCTGGTGCGTCGAGCGGTAGTTGTCCTCGAGCTTGACGACCTTCGCGCCCGGGAAGTCCGACTCGAACGCCAGGATCTTCTCCACGCGCGCGCCGCGCCAGCCGTAGATCGCCTGGTCGTCGTCGCCGACGGCGCAGATGTTCCCGTCCTTCTCGACGAGCTGCTGCAGCATCTCGTACTGCGCCGCGTTCGTGTCCTGGTACTCGTCGACCATCACGTAGCGCAGCTGCATCTGCAGCATCGCGCGCAGGTCGTCGTTCTCGCGCATCAGCTTCACCGCCAGCACGAGCAGGTCGTCGAAGTCGACGATCTGACTGCGGCGCAGCCAGCGCTCGTAGAGCGCGTAGGCCTCGGCGGTGAGCTCGTCCTCCTCGTCGCGCGCGCGCTTCGCCGCCTCGTCGGGCCGGACGAGGTCGTTCTTGAAGAGCGAGATCCGGCTGTGGACGCCGCGCACGATCGAGCTGGGGTTGGCGATGCCGAGCTCGCGCAGGATCTGGCGCAGGCCCGCGGCCTGGTCGCCGGCGTCGCACAGCCCGAACTTGTCGGCGAGCCCGATCAGGTTCCCGTGCTCGCGCAACAGCTCGAGGCCGAAGGCGTGGAAGGTGCCCAGGTTCACGCTGCCGCCGGGCGGCCCGGCGATCTGCTTGACGCGCTCCTTCATCTCGGCCGCGGCCTTGTTCGTGAAGGTCACGCCGAGAATCGACTCGGGGTGCACGCCGCGCGCGAGCAGGTGCGCCGTGCGGACGGTGATGACCCGCGTCTTGCCCGATCCCGCGCCCGCGAGCACGAGCAGCGGCCCCTCCGTCGTCAGGACGGCGTCGCGCTGCGCGGGGTTGAGGCCTTCGATGGCGGTGCGGAGCGCGGAAGTCGTGGACATAGGACCCGTGAGTCGGGCGAGGAGGATAGCGAGCGGCGGTGCGCGACGCTCGACTCGTTAGGCTCCTCCGCCATGGAAACGCCGCAAGTGGAGTGCGTCGAGGTGACGCCGAAGGATCGCGAGGTCGAACGCGCCGTGATCTGGATGCACGGACTCGGTGCCGACGGCCACGACTTCGAGCCGATCGTGCCGTTGCTCGGGCTCGACGACGGTCCGGGAACGCGCTTCGTGTTCCCGCACGCGCCGGTGCGCGCCGTGACGGTGAACATGGGCATGCAGATGCGCGCCTGGTACGACATCTACGGGATGGACTTCCATCGTCGCGAGGACGAGGAGGGCATCGCGGAGTCGACGCGCATCGCGAACGCGTTGATCGAGCGCGAGAACGAACGCGGCGTGGCGACCGAGCACGTCGTGCTGGCCGGCTTCAGCCAGGGCGGTGCGATCGCGTTGCACGCGGGGTTGCGGTATCCCGAGCGATTGGCCGGGATCGTGGCGCTGTCCACCTACCTGGTGCGCGCAGGGTCGCTGCAGAGCGAGGCGTCGGAGGCGAATCAGGGGACCCCGATCTTCCAGGGGCACGGCACGCACGATCCGATGGTGGTGTTCGAGCGCGGGACGACGGCGCGCGACGTGTTGAGCCAGGCCGGGTACGCGGTGGAGTGGCACGAGTACCCGATGCAGCACAACGTGGTGCCCGAGGAGCTGGATCACATCGGGGCGTTCTTGAGGCGGGTGTTGGGGTAGGTCGCAGGGGTGGGGCGAGGGTCGACGTGGGGCTTCCGGAAGCCCCACGTCGACCCTCGCCCCACGCCTTCGCCCACCCAACCACGCCCAACGCGAAGCGGCGCATCACCGACCCTTCGGTGATGCGCCGCTGCGCGTTCAGGGCCCGCTGCGCGAGCCGTGCGACCGGATCAGGCGTCGGCCTGGTTGCGCTCGCTCTTCGGCTTGCGCGTCGCCTTGACCAGCGGGAAGCGCATCGTCTTGCCGTTGCGCTCCAGCTCGATCATCCCGCGCTTGATCACGCTCGTCGCCAGCTTCAGGCGCTCGACGGACCCGTCGGGCATGACGCAGCGCACCGTCTGCAGGTTGGGCTTGAACGTGCGCTTGGTGTGACCGGTCGTCTTCAGACCGATGCCGCCGGACTTCTTGGGCAGACCGCGGCGGGCGATGGAGCCACCCGTGCGGGTGCGCTTACCGGAGGATTGGCAGACGCGGCTCATGACTGGAAGGGTCGTGCTGGGGCCGTGGTCACGGCCGGTTGGACTCGCCTGGGCGGGGCTCCGCCGGGCGTCGAGGGCCGAAGAAGGTAGCAGCGGCCACCGGGCACGGCCAGGCTCGGGCGCGAGATCCTCGCCGCGGCGGGCTCGCGGGCGCAGAATGCGACCCATGCGCACCGATCCTTCTCGCTCCGGTCAGTCCCGCCCCGGCTCGCCCCGCCCCGACCAGATCCTCCTCGGCCCGACCGAGCCGGCCCTGGCCTCCCCCGAGCCGCCCTCCCGCGAACGGCCCCGCCACGGACGCGCCAGGAGCCACCGCCCGGCCGCCGGGGCCGGCTCCAGCCGTCCGGGACGGGCCCCGAGCGCCGCCCTGGCCCTCGCCGGGGCCGTCCTCGTCGGCTGTGCCGGCGGCCGCGACGACGACCAGCGCCTCACCCGCGGGTCCTTCGACTACCCCGCCACCCGCACCGTCGACGCCACCGAGTCCTTCCACGGCGTCGACGTCGAGGACCCCTACCGCTGGCTCGAGGGCGACGTGCGTAGCGACGCCGAGGTGGCCGCCTGGGTCCGCGCCCAGGACGCGGTGGCCCGGCGCTACCTGGCCCGGATCGACGCGCGCGACGCGATCGCCGAGCGGCTCGAGGAGCTGTGGAACTACCCGAAGCGCTCGGCGCCGCAGCGGCACGGGGACTGGCTCTACGCCTGGCACAACTCCGGCCTCGAGGCGCAGTCGCGGTTGGTGCGGGCGCGGACGGCGGGCGAGCTGTTCGAAGACGCCTACGCGGAGCTCGAGGACTTCACGAACGGCAACGACGACAACGCCACGGTCGGCGTCGACGACGGCGGTCGCGACGACGCGACGACGACGCTCGAAACCGTCCTCGACCCCAACACTCTCTCCGAGGACGGCACCGTCGCCTACGCGCGCGGCGCCTACAGCGACGACGGGCGCTGGCTCGCGTACGGACGCGCGGCGAGCGGGTCGGACTGGACCGAGTGGTACGTCATCGACCTCGAGACGCTCGAGCACACCGACGACCACCTCACCGGCATCAAGTACGGGGGCGTGAGCTGGGCCAAGGACGGCTCCGGCTTCTACTACGCGCGCTACGACGTGCCCGAGGACGACAAGTTCACGGCGCAGGTCACCGACCAGCGCGTGTACTTCCACCGCCTCGGCACGCCGCAGTCCGAGGACCTGTTCATCCACGCGCGGCCCGACGAGCCGCAGTGGTCGTTCTCGCCGCTGGTGACCGACGACGGACGCTGGCTCGTGCTGCACGTGTGGAGCGCGGGCACCGACAACCAGGTGCACGTGTTCGACCTCGAGAACGCGACGGCGGAGCCGAAGCAGCTCGTGGACCGCTTCACGGCGAGCTACTGGTGCGTCGGCGTCGCGCCCACGGGCGACCTCTTGTTCATGACCGACCAGGACGCGCCGAACGGCCGCGTGCTCGCGGTCGATCCGGCCGAGGAATCGCCGACCTGGACCGAGGTCGTGCCCGAGCGCGAGTGGCGCCTCGAGAGCGTCGACGAGGTCGGCGGCAGGCTCGCGGCGGCGTACCTGGCGAACGCGTCGACGCAGGTGGTGCTGTACCGCTTCATGGGCAGGCTGCCGGAGGAGGTCGACGTCGCGCTCGTCGGCGCGACGGGCGCCGTCCCCGAGGCCGACGAACTCGAGCTCGGCTCCTGCGAAGAAGCCGCCGTCGTCGACCTGCCCGGCATCGGCACCGCCGAAGGCTTCGAGGGCGCGAGCGACGCGACCGACCTGTTCTTCAGCTTCGCGAGCTTCGCCACGCCGCCCGAGGTGCTCCGCCTCGACCTCGAGACCGGAACGACGACGCAGGTCGCGCCGAGCGCGCTCGACCTCGACGCCTCGCGCTACGCGGTCGACCAGGTCTGGTACGAGAGCGCCGACGGCACGCGCGTGCCGATGTTCCTGTGCCGACGCGCCGACCTCGGGCCGGCCGCGGACGGTCCCGGCGAGCACCCGACGCTGCTCTACGGCTACGGCGGGTTCGACGTCTCGCTCACGCCGTACTTCTCCGTCACGCGCCTCGTGTGGATGGAGATGGGCGGCGTGTTCGCGATGCCCAACCTGCGCGGCGGCGGTGAGTTCGGCGAGGCCTGGCACCGCGCCGGCACGCGCACGAACAAGCAGAACGTGTTCGACGACTTCATCGCCGCTGGCGAGTGGCTCGTCGACAACGGTTGGACGCGCCCCGATCGTCTGGCGATCCAGGGCGGTTCGAACGGCGGCCTGCTCGTCGGTGCGTGCCTGATCCAACGCCCCGACCTGTTCGGTGCGTGCCTACCGGCGGTCGGCGTGATGGACATGCTGCGCTTCCACCAGTTCACCGCCGGTCGCTACTGGGTCGACGACTACGGTTCGGTCACGGACCCCGACGAGTTCGCCGCGCTCTTCGCCTACTCGCCGTACCACAACCTCGAGGACGGCGTCGCCTACCCCGCCACGCTCATCACGACCGCGGACACCGACGATCGCGTCGTGCCCGCGCACTCGTTCAAGTTCGCGGCGCGCATGCAGGCGGCGCAGGGCGGCGACGAGCCCGTGCTCCTGCGCGTCGAGTCGAGCGCGGGGCACGGCGCCGGCAAGCCGACCAAGAAGCGCATCGAAGAGGCGGCCGACCTGTGGGCCTTCCTCGTCAGCGAGCTCGAGTTCGAGCCCTGGGAGTGACGCCCGCGCCCCTTCGCCCGCACCCGCCCCGATCCGCACCGGGCACCCGATCCGCGCCGGGTACCCGATCCGCACCGGGCACCCGATCCGCACCGGACACCCGGTCCATCCCAGGCACCCCGACCGCACGAGCCCCATGGTCGTCCCCTTCCTGTTGATCTCCGCCGCCGTCCTCGGCGGCACCGCCCTGCTCGCGCTCGCGTGGAGCCCCGCCTGGTGGGCGTTCGTCGTCTTCGTCCCGCTGTTCCTGCTCGGGCTGCGGGACACGCTGCAGACGCGCCGCGCGGTGCTGAGGAACTTCCCGGTCATCGGGCACTTCCGCTACCTGCTCGAGATGATCCGCCCCGAGATCAACCAGTACTTCATCGAGTCGGAGACGGACGGACGCCCCATCGATCGCGAGCGGCGTTCGATCGTCTACCAGCGCGCGAAGGGCGTGCTCGACACGCTGCCGTTCGGGACGCTGCGCGAGGTGTACGAGCCCGGCTACGAGTGGCTCGACCACTCGCTCGCGGCGTTCCACCCCGAGGAGGAGGTGCCGCGCATCACGATCGGCGGGCCCGACTGCGATCAGCCGTACGACGCGTCGCTGCTCAACATCAGCGCGATGAGCTACGGCTCGCTGTCGAGCGCGGCGATCCGTGCGCTCAACGGCGGCGCCAAGGACGGCGGCTTCTTCCACAACACGGGCGAGGGTGGCGTGAGTCCGCACCACCTCGAGCCCGGCGGCGACCTGTGCTGGCAGATCGGCACCGGCTACTTCGGCTGCCGCGCGGCGGACGGCGGCTTCGACGCCGATCGTTTCGCGCACACGGCGTCGCACGCGAACGTCAAGTTGATCGAGCTGAAGCTCAGCCAGGGCGCCAAACCCGGACACGGCGGCATCCTGCCCGCGGCGAAGATCACGGACGAGATCGCGGCGATCCGGGGCGTCGGCAAGGGCGCCGACGTGGTCTCGCCGCCCGCGCACGAGGCGTTCGACTCGCCGCGCGGGCTGGTGGAGTTCATCGCGCGCCTGCGCCAGCTCTCGGGCGGCAAACCGGTCGGCATCAAGCTCTGCGTCGGACACCCGGCCGAGCTCGTCGCCATCTGCAAGGCGATGGTCGAGACCGGCATCACGCCCGACTTCATCACGGTCGACGGCGGCGAGGGCGGCACCGGCGCGGCGCCGCTCGAGTTCAGCAACTCGGTCGGCTCGCCGCTCACCGAGGGCCTGATGCTCGTGCACAACGCGCTCGTCGGCTTCGGACTGCGCGAGCGCATCAAGATCATCGCCAGCGGCAAGATCATCACCGCGTTCCAGATCGCCCAGCGCCTCGCGGTCGGCGCCGACCTGGTGAACAGCGCGCGCGGCTTCATGCTCAGCCTCGGCTGCATCCAGGCGCGGCGCTGCAACAGCAACCACTGCCCGGTCGGAGTCGCCACACAGGACCCCGGGCTCGTGCGCGGGCTCGTGGTCGCGGACAAGCGGCCGCGCGTCGCGCGTTGGCACCGCGAGACGCTCGAAGCGCTCGGCGAGCTGCTCGGCGCGGCGGGCATCGAGCACCCCGACGAGCTGCGCCCGCACCACCTGCACCGGCGCCTGTCGCACACGCAGGTGGCGAGCTACGCCCAGGTGTACGAGTGGCTCGAACCCGGCGCGCTGCTCGACACGCCGCACCCCGAGGCGTGGTCCGAATGGCTCGCGACGACGAGCGCCGACTCGTTCCGACCGCGGCCGATCGGTAGCTGGAAGGGCACCGAAGCGGGCGCCGTCCGCTGACGCGGCGCGGCCCTACTTCTTCACGGTGCGCTGCGCATCGAACAGCGTCACGAGCTCCTCGCCGAGCAGGCGGAACTCGTCGGCGCGGCTCGAACCCCTGCGCCACACGAGTCCGATCTGACGGTTCGGAACGGGCTCGGAGAAGGGGCGCAGCTCCACGTCCTCGCCGTGCCGCGCCTCGACCTCGATCGCCAGCTCGGGCAGGAGCGTCATGCCGATGCCGCCCGACACCATCTGGGTGAGCGTGCCGAGGCTCGTCGCGCGCACCCGCATCGACTCCGCCGCACCTCCGCGCCCGCACACGGCGAGCGCCTGGTCGCGCAGTCAGTGACCGTCCTCGAGCAGGAGCACCTCCTGGTCCCGCAGGTCCGCGTCGTCGATCGCGTCCTTGCCGAGCAGCGGATGCCCCTTGGGCAGCGCGAGCCAGAAGTCGTCGTGGAAGAGCAGCTGGGTCTCGAAGTCGCCGCCGCTGACCGGTAGCGCGACGAGGAGCAGGTCGAGTTCGCCGGCGTTCAGGCGCTCGACCAGGTCCTGCGTGAACTCCTCGCGCAGGAAGAGCCGCAGCTGCGGCCGCGCCTCGCGCAGACCGGGGAGCACCTTGGGCAGGAGGTACGGCGCGACGGTCGGGATCACGCCCATGCGCAGGTCGCCGGTCAGCGGCTCGGTCGCCGCCCGCGCCGCGTCGGAGAGCTGGTCGACCTCCTCGAGGATGCGCCGCGCCCGCGCGACGGCCTCGCGCCCCGCGGTCGTGAGGAGCACCCGGCGGCGGTTGCGTTCGAAGAGCTGGATGCCGAGCAGCTGCTCGAGCGCCTGGATCTGGGCCGACAGGGCCGGCTGGGTCACCGAGCAGTTCTGCGCCGCCTTGCGGAAGTGCAGCGTCTCGGCGACCGCGACGAGGTACTCGAGCTGGCGGATGGAGGGACGCATGCGGGCAGGGTAGCGCGACTATCACTGGAGCGCCTCACATCACCGTGACCGATCAGACGGCGCCCCGCCCCGGGGGAAGGGACGGTGCGGGCGGCCCGGCGGTGGCGGTCGGGGCACCGCGAAGTCGCGGCCCCCCGCGCGGGCGGCCAGGGATCGCGCGCCGCCGCCGGGGATCGCGCGTCGCGGCCCCGAACCGCGCACCGCAGCGGGGCATCGCACGCCGCCCCCCCGGAGTCCAGCGCTGCCACCCAGGACCGAGCCCCGCAGCCGGCGACCGAGCCCCCGAGCCGCGGACCGAACGCCGCGGGCCCGGCGCCCCGTTCGGAGCGCCGGGCCCGCGGGCGCGAGGAGGCTTCGGCCGTGCGGCGGCGCGAGGCCGGCGCACGGCTGGCGGCCGGCTCACATGCCGAGCACGTCGAACCGCACCTCGAACGACTCGCCGAGACCGACGCCGCCGTCGAGCCAGCTCCAGATGCCGGTCGCCGCGCCGTAGATCACCGCGTCGCCGCCGAGCGTCACCTTGACGCCGTTCGACATCTGCAGCGGGTTGTCGGGGAACGCGACCATGTTGTGCATGCCCACCTGGAAGTAGACGTCGAGGCCCGCGAGCTGCGGGACCGGCGGCACCTCGAAGGTCGGGACCTGGCTCTCGGTCACGTCGAACCACATGAGCGGGACCACGTACGAACGATCCACGTCGTTCGGGTCGAGCAGCATGTTCGTCGCCTGCAGACCGACGAAGAGCTGACACACGGTGCGCACGACCTCCTTCGTCGCGGTGATCTGCGTGCCGTCGGCGGCGATCGCGGTGGCCTCGACGAAGTTGATGCCGAACAGATCGAGCTGCTGCAGGATCTCGACGTCCTCGAGGCACAGCTCGGCCGCCTCGGGGCCGTCGGCCACGAGCACCAGGTCGCCGTTCACCGACACGAGCAGCTGCTCGATGGTCGTCGCGCTCGCCTGCGGCAGCACCGTCGTCAGGTCGGACGGATCGGCGACCGCGTTGCAGGTGCCGCCCGAGAAGTTCGCGATCACGTCGAGCTCCTCGCCCGGATCGCACAGGTCGGCCGCGAAGCCACCGACGCCGAAGGTGTTGATCTTCGCGCCGTGCTGGTTGACGAGCTGCTGCAGCGGACCTTGGAACGGACCGCCCGTGGTCGGCTCGCCGTCGGAGATGAAGAACACGATGTTCGTCTCGCCGGGCGGCTGCGACGCGAACGCCTGGCTCGCGGTCTGCAGCGCGGCGGCGTAGTTCGTGAGCTGACCGAGCTCGAGCGGCGTGAACTGGCCGATCTCGGGCCCCGTTCCGCCCGAGTCCATCGAGCGCAGCACCGTCTCGAAGTGGTTCGGATCGCCGAGGTCCGGCGGCGAGAGCCAGAACTGTGGCCCGGGCAGCGGACGCACGTCGGCGCGCAGCGCGTTCTGCGCGAAGCCGATGATGCCCAGGTCGACGTTCGCGTTCGAACCGAACGAGTCCGCGAGGCTGATGAGGCCTTCGATCGCGGCGTCGACGCGCGTGCCGACCTCCCCGTCGTCGTTGGCGTCACCGACACCGCCGGCGTCGACGGTGCCCATCGAGCCGGAGAGGTCGACGACGAAGAGGACGTTGATCTCCACGTCCTGGGCGACGGAGAGGTTGGCGCAGGCGTCGACGGTGAAGGAGGTCGAGCCCTCGTCGAGGACTTGGTCGCAGGTGACCTCGACCGTGAGCTGCTGCCCGGTGGTCGTGATCGTGGAGGCCGGGTTCTGGGCGAGGACGAGCGGGGCGGGCAGCAGGGCGAACAGGCCCGCCGCCGACGAGATGGATCGGAGCATGAGGGGGATGCGCGCTCGCGGAAGGAACGAGGTGACCGGGGAGATCGATCGGCGCGCCGAACACCCGCGCGAGCGTCGGGGTCGGGCGCCGGTCAGCGGCGTGGGACCACCTTATGCCGCGGCGCCAGCCGATGGGGACGCTCGATCGGCCGCGCGCGGGTGGACGCGCGCAACTCCGGTCCGGTCGCGACGATCGAGTCGCGACGCACGACCTCGTTGCCCCGACCCACCCGCGCGCCGCACGGGCCCAGTTCGCTGGTTCCGGCCGCTGGCCCGTCTCGTTGGCTCGCCCCACATGGGCCCGCCCACTGTCCCGGCCCGTTGATTCGGGCCACCGGTTCGGAGATCGGCTCGGCCGACGCTCGTCGCGCCGCTGTCGACCCGTCGGATCGGCCGGACTCAGCGCGCGTCGGTCGCGTCGGGCTCCGGCTCGCCCGGCCGGGCGAAGGCGCTCACGACGAGCCACACCGCGCACAGGGCGGCGCCGACGAAGAGCCACTCGCGCCCGTCGCGCAGGCCGCGCAGCAGCATCGGCGCGCCGGCGAGCAGGAAGAAGACGCGCAGGCCCCACAGTCCGAGGCGCTGCCCACCCGCCGCCATGAGCGACAGGGCGCCGGCCGCCAGCGACGCGGTCCACAGCCAGCCCGCGCTGCCGATCGCCGCCGGTCGGTCGCCGGCCACGAACAGGGTCCACAGCGCGAAGGCAGCCAGGGCCACCGCGGCGAGCACCCCGCCGGCCACGGACACGCGCCACAGGGGCGGGTGCTGGACGGGCGGGGCGTCGTCGGCGCTGGGTCGGGTGGCGGCGTGATCCACGGGGGGTGCATCGTCGGTTCGCCGCCCGCGACTTGACGGGATGTGACCGGTACGGTGCCTGACCCCCCGGTCATCGTCGGCGGCGGCCGCGCGCGGCCGCCGCCGACGATGACCGGGGGGTCAGGCACCGTACCGGTCACATGGACACACTCGAGCCTCCCGGAGGCGCCCCGGCGGCGCCCGAACGCGCCGCGGAGCTCGCGGACCGCGTCCGGGGCGGCGAGGGCCGGCGCCTCGAGCTCAAGCGCGGGCTGCCCAGCCGCGCCAAGGTCGCGCGCACGCTGGGCGCCTTCGCGAACGGCGTCGGCGGGCTCTTCGTCGTCGGCGTCCAGGACGACCTCGTGGTGTGCGGCGCGCCGCGGCCCGACGACACGGCGGCCGAGGTCGCCTCGATCGCGCGGCGTGAGCTGCGTCCGCCGCTCGCGCCGCGCGTGTGGATCGAGGAGCTCGCGACCGCCGGCGGACCGCGCCGCGTCGTCGTCGCCTGGGTCCCGCGCTCGGAGCACCTCCCCCACCTGGCGCGGCAGAGCGACGGCCAGTGGGAGTGCTGCGAGCGCCGCGCGGCGTCGACGCGCCAGTGCGAGCCCGAGGCGGTGCGCGCGGCGCGCGACGCGGAGCCCGCGCTCGACGCCGTCGAGGCCGAGGTCCTGGCCGCCGTCCGTGAACGACCGGACGGTGCCGGATGGGACGGCGCCAGCTCGGACGGTGCCACGCTCGAAACGCTCGCGTCCGCGACCGGACACGGCCGCGCGCGCGTGCGCCGCGCTCTGCACCGGCTCGAGTCCAGCGGCCGCCTGTTCGGCTGGGGTGCGGGCGACGCGCGCCGGTTCGTGGTCTGAGCTCGGCCCGACCTTCGCCGTCCGGTGCCAGGCCACGTTCCTGCGGTCGGGGGCGTTCGCGCGTCACGCGAACGCCCCCGACCGCAGGAACGTGGCCTGGCACCGTACGGCGAAGTAGGTCGGACGCTCGTTCGGCCTCGCGCTTGCAACGCCGCGCCCACGAGCCAAAGATCCGCGGCTCCCTTCCCGCCCCCATGGAATCGATCGAACGCCTCGAGTTCGTGCCGGACACCCCGCGGCACGCGACCCCCGTCCTGTTGCAGCACGGTCTGTTCCTGTGCGCCGCCGCGTGGGAGCGCACCGCGCGCGCGCTGTGCGACGAGCACGGGTGGAAGGTGTACGCGACGAGCCTGCCCGGCCACGGCAAGAGCTCGATGCACAAGGGCGAGCTCGACTACTACAACGTCGAGGACTACGTGAACCCGCTCGCGCGGCAGGTGCTCAAGCTGAAGCGTCCGGTCGCGCTCGTCGCCCACGGCGCGGCGGCGCTGTTCGCGCGGCGCCTGCTCGAGGTGCGCGAGTTCGCGAGCCACCAGATCGAGGAGCTGGCCGCGCTCGGCCTCGTCGCGCCGATGCCGGCCGCGGGGCTCGCGCCGTGGCTCACCGGCTACCGCAAGCGGCATCGCCTCTACGCGCTGACCAAGCGCCCGGCCAAGCACCCCGAGCGCTTCTTCGACGACGCGGCCCGCGCGCGCGGCGAATGGCTCGCGCCGGGCGACGACGCGCCCGAGGCCGAGTGGTTCGATCACGTGCACGGCGAGAGCGCGCAGGTGATCGAGCAGCTCGGCCGCGGCGTCAAGCTCCTGGACAAGCGCTTCTGCCCGCCCGCGCGCGTGTTCGCCGCCGAGCACGACCTGTGGTTCGATCGCGCATCGGTCGAGCCACTCGCGAAGGACCTGGGCGCCGAGATCGAAACGATCCCAGGCGCCGGACACGGCGCGATGCTCGGGCGCAGCGCGAACGAGTTGGCGCGCGCGATCGACAGCTGGTTGTCGGGGCTGGGGCTCGAGTAGCGGACGCCGTTCGCGTTCCAGCGCCAGCCCCTCGCCGCGAACGCGAACGACGCCGAGCGACCCGCGTCCGGGTCGCTCGGCGCGCTCGCGCAGGGCGATTCAGGACTCGACGACCTCGGGCTGCGACAGCTTCGCGAAGGCCGCATCGAACGCGGTCGAGACCTGACTCACCACGTCGTCACCGGCGGGCGCCGAGCCGGTCGTCCGGCCCTGGAACAGCAGGTCGCCCGACGCGTCGAGCACCATCAGGACGATCGAGCAATCGAGGCCCTTGGTGGTCTTGCCGCCCTTCGCGTGGAAGACGGTCTCCACGCTGGCGTAGGCCTCGCGGTCGCGGCCCGAAGCGAGTCGGCCGGCGATGTTCTTCTTGCTGCCGGAGCCGAACATCGGGAACTCGGCCGACGCGTCGACGTCGTAGTCGCGATCGTCGGGAGCGGCGAGGCCGAAGGGGCGCGGGGCCGTGTTCGGCGCGGACCAGATCACGTCGTTCGCCACCATGCCCCCGCCGATGAGCTTCGCCGAACGCTCGGCGTCGAACTCGATCGCGAAGCCTTGGTTCTCGAGAAGGTCCTCGAGGCGCCGTTGCATCGCGGGCCCCTTGGCGACGATCGCAGCGGCCAGTGCGTTGCCCTGCTCGTAGCGCTCACCGATGTCGTCGGCGATCTTGACGACCTCGTCGGGGTTCTCCGCCGCGTAGTTGCCGAGCGCCTCCAGCGTCGCACCGAAGTCGAGGCCGGTGACGTCCATGGTCGTGGTCTTGACGAACACCTCGTAGCCGGTGCCGGCCATGAGCGTCGGGATGGGCTGGTCGGCGTCCACGCTCGACGCCTTCCACACCGGCGGAGTGGAAGCACAGGCGGAACAGGCGAGCGCGAGGAACGAAGCGGCGATGACGGACTTCATGGGGTCGGTGTTGGTGCGGGCCGCGCGGGACGCGACCGGGATCGGTCGAGGGGATCACTCCGGCCGCGCGTCGGGCGAGCGGCTCGGCTTCGATCCCTGGACGCGGATCGCGGTCCACCGACGCAGAAGAAATCCAGGCCGTGGCGCTCGGCCGCTGCGTCGTCGGACCGTTCACGCCGCGCGAACCGCCCTCGAACGGACGAGGCCCGCGACGCCGTGTGGCATCGCGGGCCTCGCCCTAGCGCTCCCCGCAGGAGCGCGTGGTCGCACGGGCTACTGGCCGAGCGACTTCTTCAACAGGTCGCCCAAATTCGTCCCCAGGTTCGGCTGGTTGCCGCCGGCGAGCTTCTTCACCGCCTCACGGGTCTCTTCGCCGCCGGCCGCTTCCTCGCTGCCGAGCAGGTGGCCGTGGCCGTCGAGGCAGGACAGGGAGATGCGGCGCTGGGATGGATCGATCGACTGGATGCGCACCTGCACCTCCTTGGCGGCCGGGAAGCCAAGCAGGGCCATGCAAGCGCCGAGCCCGCCTAGCGGCCAGAAGTCAGCGCCTCGACCATTTCGAGCTGCATCCGCTCGGCCTCACGGAGGATCGACTCCTCCACCCCCTCGATCGAACTCACGATCCGTCGACACGCGGGGTCGTCGCGAAGATCGAAGTACCACTGCACAACGAACTTGTTCTTCATCGTGCTCGGCATCGTCACGTTGAACGCGACGACCCAACGCTCAAACTCGTCGATGGACCCATCCATGGGTGGACCGAACGAGACGAATGGACACACGGTCAAGCGCCCGAGTCGAGGCTGGGTGTGCAGGTCGAGACCGGTCAATTCCGAACGCACCACGCGTCGCAGCGACTGATCGAGCTCTTGGTACAGGCCGCGCAGAGGCTCACACAGTCGATCGATCTCGACCCTGTAAGGATACACGTTGACCCCGACCGCCTGAGCCTCATCCGAAGCGGAGCTACCCAAGGCCAACTCTTTTGCATTCCGCTCCAGCCGCCGAACGAACTCACCGACCCTCTCCGGATGGATGACAGGCCCACACAACCCGATGAGCTCCTTGGGAGGCCCTCCCAAGTCGAGCTTGGCGAGTACGAGAGCCGCGAGCCTCTCGAGGATTTCCTCTGGATCACCGAACTCCTCTCCACGCCCTTGACCAAGCTTGCTGATCCAGTCGACGGCGAAGGGCCCAAGGTGCTCGGCGACCTCAGGCCAGTCGTCTCCCCAGTACATCTGGGTTGCCTCGAGCGCGCCGACGGCAGCGTAGTCGATCGCCGGCGCCTCAGGAGCCCATGGTTCGGCGTCGCGCCGACCAGACTCCGCACCTACGGCCCTGCGATCAACTGACGACTCACCCTCTCTTTCGCCTTCAACAGGCAAGAAATCAATGCGAGAGTTGTCGTCCGACCGGGGCGTGGCCGCCTGAGGAGGGTCGTCGGACCGAAGGACGCCCGGCCCCACGTCGACTCTGTCTTCACGAGTGAACCAGAGTGCGCTTCCTACGATACCGGAGAACAGTACTGCTACGCCGACTTTGCTCGCGGCACTCATTCCACCAGAGGCTCTTCACAAGCGCTGCATGCGAAGCGAATCGGGCCGAACTCAATACGGTTCGGGGTTCCGTCGCCACTGGCGTCCACGGGCTGATTGAACCAGAGCTTGAACGACAGCTCCTGGTACGAACCACAGCTCAAAGAAGTCGGGGGGAGATCCTCCACGACGTCGTAGCCAGGCGTAGGCGTAGGGACCTGATCCCGGTAGGACTGCCACAAGGCTCCCCCTCCTTCAAGTCGGCCTGACTTCGTGGTCACCACTGACCCGATGCCGAAGTCGCCTGTCTCCACGCGATACTCGAGATCGAAGCTGCAGACGCGTTCAACGCTGCAGTCCGGCTGGCAGATCCCCTGCTGACTCGACTGGAGCTTCACGTCGAAACTCGAGCCCAGTGGGCCTACGTAGCTTCGCCAATCGTTGTTGTCGAGACTCTTGCCTGCGACGTCCGGTATGGGCATGTTGCAGCCGGAGCAGTCGTCTGCATGAGCAACGTTGGCGACGAGAAGAATGGCGAGGGCAGGCACCGAGCGAAGCATGGTGGTGATGTCGTCTGGGGTGAGAAGCGAGCGTCCGGACCGATCGCGGGTCGGCTGGTACGAAGCTTGCCCCCCCCCCCGACCGAGCCGTGTCAAGCCAGTTGATCGATCGAATTCCGCCTGAACGGACTACGATCCTTGGCCCAACGACCTCTTCAACAGATCGCCCAGGTTCGTCGCCAGGTTCGGCTGGTTGCCGCCGGCGAGCTTCTTCACCGCCTCGCGCGTCTCCTCGCCGCCGGCCGCCTCCTCGCTGCCGAGCAGGTGGCCGTGGCCGTCGAGGCAGGACAGGGAGATGCGGCGCTGGGACGGGTCGATCGACTGGATGCGCACCTGCACCTCCTTGCCGACCGGGAGCTTCTCGTCGACGCGGTTGATGCGCTCGACGCTGACCTGACTGACGTGCACGAGGCCGTCGACGCCGGGCGCGATCTCGACGAAGGCGCCGAAGTCGGCGGTGCGCACCACCTTGCCGGTCACGACCTGCTCGGGCGTGAACTCGTGCACGATCGCGTCCCAGGGGTCGGGCTCGAGCAGCTTCATCGACAGGCCGATGCGCTTGCCGCCGTCCTCGATCTTGACGACCTCGGCCTCGACGCTGTCGCCGGACTTCACGAAGTCGGCCGCGTTCTCGACGCGCTTGCGGCTGAGTTGGCTGACGTGCACGAGGCCCTCGACGCCGCCCAGGTCGACGAACGCGCCGAACGGTTCGACGCGCGTGACCGTGCCCTTGACGCGGTCGCCGACCACGAGGCTGCCGACGATCTCGCGGCGGCGCTCGGCGCGCTCGGCGTCGAGCACCTTGCGGCGGCTGACGACCACGCGCTTCTTGCGTTGGTCGACTTCCATCACCTCGACGACGAAGCTCTCGCCCACCAGGGTCGACAGGTCGTCGACGTGACGGTCGCTGGCCTGTGAAGCTGGCATGAAGGCGCTGACCGGTCCGATCGAGACCTCGAGCCCGCCGGAGTTGACCGCCTTGACCGTCGCTTGCACGTGGCTGCCCTCGTGCAGGTCGTTCCAGGCGGCGAGCATGCGCGCGCGGCGGCGCGACAGCAGCCACAGACCGTCCTTCTGGCCGTGGAGGGTGAACTCGTAGCTCTCGCCGACCTTCGGCTCCTCGTCGAACTCGGTCGACGCGAGCACGCCCTGCATGCGCGGCCCGAGCTCGACGATCACGTCGTCGCCGTCGATGCCGACGATCGTGCCCGTGCGCAGGTCGGCCTCGCCCTCGTCGCGACCGCGACCGCCCTTGCGGCCGCCGCGCCCTGCTCCGCCCGTGGTGTGCGCGGGCGGCAGGTCGATGTCGAGGAGGCTCGAGTCCGCGAGCGCGGCTTCGAGTTCGGCTTGGATGGGGTCCTTCTCGGACCGCGGCTTGTTGGAACCGGGAGGCGTCATGCGAATCGTGAACTTCGGGTCGCCGAGTGCGTCGTCGGTGACGCGGAAGGCGGCGAATCGGCGGACCAGTGTAGCGGCGCCGGAGCGGAGCGTCCCGCCCGTGCTCGAAGTGCATCGCGCGCCTCGACGGATCGAGCGCGCGAGCTAGCATGGGCGCGGCGCCCCGAGCGGGCGCCGGAGGCCCCGCCGGTTCCACCCGACCGGCGCCTCCCACCGGCCCTCCGGCCGGCCCTCCCGGCCGGTCCTCCGATCGCCGTCCGCCGCCGCGCCCCACGCGCCTCGGGGCACCCATCCCCGCCGCGCTCGAGCTTCCATGAAGACCCTCCTCAGCCAGTTCTGCAGCGAGTTCGGCTCCGCCATCGAGCCGCTCGTCGCCCCGCTCCGCTCCTTCTGCGACGTGCTCCAGGCCGCCGAGGAGGGCGGCGTGATCGGCGCCGACGCGAAGCCGTACGTGGCCGGCTTCCGGGACGTCAGCCACCAGCTGACCGTGCTGGCGGACAAGGTCGCGCAGCAGCAGGCCTACGTGCTGATCTTCGGCCCGCTCAAGAGCGGCAAGTCGACGCTGATGAACTCGATCAGCGCGAGCTACGTGTCCGAGGTCACCGCGCTGCCCGCCTACCCCTGCATGGTGTACGTGAGCCACGCGCCCCAGCGCGAGTTCGTGGTGACGCGCTACAACGGCGACACGAACACCTTCACGAGCCCGGCGTCGATGCGCATGCAGGTGTCGCGCGACCACGCCGAGCTCGCCGAGCGCATCCGGGACGAGGAGGCGAAGGGGTCGGTGCAGGACTTCGACCCGGCGCTGCACTTCCCCGAAGCGATCCGCCGCATCGACGTGCGCGTGCCCGCCGAGGAGCTCGAGACCTCCGGCGCCGTGCTCGTGGACACGCCGGGCCTCTACAGCAAGATGAAGTTCGGCTACGACCGGATGACGCGCGAGTTCCGCAACACCGCGGCCTGCGCCATCTTCGTCGTGAAGACCGACAACCTGTTCCTCGAGCAGGTGTTCGCGGAGTTCACCGAGCTGCTCGAGATGTTCAGCCGCATCTTCCTCGTCGTGAACCTCGACGGCGCGAAGATGGACCTGCGCCCCGACGGCTCGCTCCAGCCGAGCCTCGAACGCGAGGACCCGGTGCGCGTCATCGAGGCCTTCGAGACGCTGGCGATGAGCGCGACGCTCAAGGACGCGGTCGAGGAAGGACGCCTCAAGATCTACCCGATCGACATGCTGCGCGCCGCGTCGCGCCGCCTGCAGCCGGCCGAATCCGGCGAAGGCACGCCGGAGGACTTCCGCGCGTTCCTGAACGACCTGACCGACTACCTGAACAGCACCGACTACCTGGTCGCGTTCCTCGGCGACAGTCTGCGCCACGGCAGCGCGCTCGTCGACGAGGCGCGCGGCCTGTGCAACCACACCGGACTCAAGCGCCTGGCCGACGACGCCGAGCGCCTCAAGGCCGACCGCGCGCGCCTCGTCGACGAGCTGGCGGCGCTCGAGAAGCTCATCGAGGCCGACTGGCCGAAGGCGTTCGAGCCGCTCGCCGAGCACCTGTCGAACCAGGTCGACGCGGACGCCGCCTCGCTGCAGCGCTCGAGCAAGAAGGGCCTGCGCAGCTCGATCGACGCGTGGATGAACACGGACGACAGCCTGAAGGGGCTGCTCGACGACGAGCTCGCGCCGATCCTGTCGGGCTTCCAGAGCGAGCTCGCGGTGGTGATCGAGGCGCGCCTGAAGGACGCCGTGAGGAACGCGACCGCGGGCGCGGAGCTCGGCGACGACCTGACGCACGGCCTGCGGCGCCTCGGCATCGAGCTGGGCACCTTCGCCCCGGAGGGCCTGGTCGGGATCATGCCGCGCACCTACGTCGACGAGACGCAGCTGCGCATCGACGTGGAGGCCCTGCCCGTCAAGAAGTCGTTCCTCGACTGGATCCTGTTCCGCAGCCGCGCCGCGATCCGTCGGCGCCTGCTCGGCAACGCATCGAACCCGACCAAGGCGATCCCGCGCGGCGAGAAGGGGCGGCGCTTCACCGAGGAGACGCTCGACTTCGTCGAGGACGAGGTGCTCGAGCGCCTGACCGGCTTCTTCGACGGCTCGCGCGCCCGCATCACGCGTGCGATGGCCAAGGACTTCGCCGCGTCGGTCGTCGCCGCGCTCGAACAGACCCTGCGCGCGCGCCGCACCGCGAACAGCAAGGACCTGGCGCGCGTCGCCGGCCAGCTCGGCCAACTCGAAGAGCTCTCCGAAGGGCTCACCGGCCTCGAGACGCGCCTCGGCGACGCGCACCGCGAGGTCGCGGCCCTGCGCGAGACCTACGGGCGCACCGACCCGACCGACCTCGCGACCGAGGTCGAGTCCGAGGTGCTGCGCGTGGCCGAGCTCGAGCCGCGCCCGCGCGCGACGGCCAGCGAAGCGACCGTGAACGACGCGACGGCGAACGACGCAGCGCGAGCGGACGCGGACGCCGAGGACGCGATCGTGGTCGAGGAGCCCGACCGCGAGGCCTGAGCGGCCCATGGCACCCGCCACCAGCGGGCCGAGCGAAGGCACGGTCGCCGTCCACCTCGACGGCGCGCCGACGCTCGGCCCCTACTGCCCGATCACCGGTCGCCGCCTGCGACCGTGGTGGTCGACCTCCTTGTGGGCCGCGTTCCACGCGCTGTCGCTCGTCGCGATCTTCGTCGCGGCGCACCACGCGCACACCTGGATCCACGGACCCGAACAGCCGGGGCGCTCGACGCCGATCTTCGTGTGGATCGCCGTGGCCACCGCGCTCTACGTCGCGGGCTGGTTCTTCGCGCGGCTGGGGTTCGCGACGCGCCTGGCGCTCGCCCTCGGCGCGATCGGCGCGGTGGCCCTCGAGTGGACCGCCGACACGCCGCTGGGCTTCGCCGACCCGAACCTCGCCTGGACGCTCGACCTCGACGCCGAGCGCGAGCGTTGGGACGCGTTCCTCGCCGAGGCCGGACTGCCGCCCGCGCTCGCCCTGTTCGCGTTCGTGTACGCGATCCTCGGACTGCTCGTCGCCGCGCAGACGGTGCGCTCGGTCGTCCGCAGCTGGAACCTGCCGAAGCGGCTGTGGTTCGCGCGCTACCACCCCGTTTGGCGGCGCCGCTACACGCCGGACGAGAGCGCGCACCCGATCGCGGGCGTGCTGTGGGTCGCCGACGACGAGCTGTTGACCGACAAGCTCGTGTGGCTGGCGTCCGATCGCGTCGAGACCGCGATCCGCTTCGCGCCGCCGGTCGCGGCCGCCGACCCGCCCGCGATCCCGCTCGGCTCCCTGCGCGCACCCGTCGTCGCGTGGCGCGAGCGCACCGGCCAGTGGCACATCGAGGGCGAGCTACCCGCGGACGCCGCGCGCCTGCGGCTGTTGTTCGCGCCGCCCGCGCTCGTGCAGCGCAGCGCGCCCGGCGACCCGCCGCCGCCGCTCGTCGTGCCGATCGACCCGGGCGCGCAGGCCGTGCGCGACCTGTTCGCGGAGGACGAGGGCAGCGTGGCCAAGCGCTACGAGGACCCGGACGAACGCGGCCGACTGTTCGGCCTGTTGATCGACTCGCGGCCGGCCCGCGACGAGGACGGATCGATCAGCGCGGTGCCGCGCTTCACCGCGCTGGTGCGCCGGGACGAGCGCGTCGTCGCCGAGCGCCCGCACCCCGACCTCGTCGGCGAACCGCACGCCGAGGACTCGCGCGTGCTCCTGCCGTGGCGCGGTCCGGACGGCGAGATCGTGACGCTCGAGCTCGACGGCCGCGGCGACTCGGTGCACTTCGTCGAGACGGGCGACGGCGACGGGACCGGTGGTGGCCGGAGCGGTGGCGACGGCTACTGGCTCGCCTTCATGGGCTTCGACGCCGGGAGCGCCGCGCGATGAGCGCGCCGGCCGAGGCGACCGTCGTCCTCGCGCACGCCCCCGACGGCGCGCGCCACGTGTTCCTCACCTCGACGCGACGCAGCGGGACGCGCTCGGTGCACCACGGCATCGCCGATCCGTCGAGCGCCGCGCCGGCCGGTTCGCTCGCGCGTCTCGTGGCGCCGACGCGCCTCGTCGACGACGCCGACCTCGCGGACCTGCTCGCCCACCTCGTCGCGCTGCCCGCGCCGTTCGAGGACGACGCCGCGCCGCGACCGATCGACGTGCTGCCGCTGACGAGCGGACCGCCGCTGCCGTCGTCGCTGCCCGGTCCGCTCGGCCGCGACTTCGCGCTGCGCACGACCGACCCCGACGCGGCGCTCGACGCGGGCGTACACGCCCTTCTGTTCGCGAGCCCGAGCGCGCCCGGCGGCGCGTGGTGGCGCGCGATCGGCACCGTCCCGCACGCGGTGCTCGCCTTCGGACACCTCGCGGCGCGGGCCGGGCTCTTCGGCGCGGACGCGGCCGGCGATGGCGGCGCGCTCGTCGGAGCGAACGCCCCGGACGGGGACGCGTCGGAGGCGAACGCTCCGAACCTCGACGCATCGGACCTCGACGCGACCGCGATCGAAGCGCGACTGCGCGGCGTGGAACTCCCGGCCGGCGCCGCGCCGATCGAGGTGCGCACCGAGGGCGCGGGCGCGCTGTGGACGCTCGGGCGCGGCGACGACGCGCGGGCGTGGTCCACCGCGGCCTGGGACGCCGCCGACGTCGAGCGCATCGACGCGGCGCGCGGCGACGCGCTCCTGCCCTACTGGCTGCTCCTGTTCGAGACGCGCGCCGGCGTCCTGCGCCTGTCGCGGGTCGAGAACGCGCGGCGCCATTTCGTCGCGCGCCTCGTCGGCGCGGCCCAGCACGAGGTCGAGGCGTGAGCGCCACCGAGGACCGCCCGGTCGAGCGCGGCGTGGGCATCGTCGAGCCCGGCGTCGAGATCGTCTTCGCGCGCGAGCTCCCCAGGAGCGGCGCCGGCGCGATCGAAGCGCGCGCCCTCGCTCGCGTGGAGGTGATGGACGGCGGCCGTCGCGCGCGTTGGTCCGAGCGTCCGATCGCGCGCCTGCGCGACGCGACCGCGCCCTGGCCGCGGCTGCTGTTGCCCCACGACCTCGAGCGCGTGATCGAGGTCGCCCGCGAGCTGGGTCACGGCCCGCCGCGGGTGTGGCTGAGCGCGGAGGCGCAGTCGTGGCTCGCCGCGCGCGCGCCGCGCAGCTTCGCGCTGTTGATGCAGCGCACCGAGGTCTTCCAGCGCGACGCGTGCTGGGCCCTCGTGCGCGACGAGTCGAGCGTGCGCCTGGCCTGGCGCGACGCCGGTGAGGTCTCGGTGCGCGCGTTCGACGCGCCGCTGTTCGTCGTCGCCCACGCCGTCGCGCGCGGCGTCCTCCCCGGCGTGGACGCGGCGCCGCCCGAGGCGCTGCGCCTCGTGCGCGCGTGGACGACCGCGCTGTGGTCGACGCGCCGTCTGCCGATCGACTGCCGCTGGCTCCCCGACCAGCGCGGGCTCGCGCTACGCGCCGGCGACGGCGGCACGCGGCTGACCGAGGGCGCGCGCGGCGGACGCGACAGCGTGTGGCTCTTCACGCCGTCGTCGAACCAGGGCCGCGAGCTCGACCTGCGAGCGCCCGAGGGCATGGAGCCCGAGGTGGTCCGCACCGGCCTCCAGTGGCTGTTGGCCGGTGGCGCGGGTCGCGAGCTGTTCGTCGATCCGGGCGGGCGCCACGTTCGCGAGCTCGGCTAGCCGCCGCGTCGCCCCGAACGCATGAATGCGCCGCGCACGAGGACGGTCCCTCGTACGCGGCGCGACTCTCCCTCCGGGAGCCCGGGCGGCACTGCCTCGTTCCGATCCAGGCCCCCTACGGCGTCGATGCGCGAACGCGGCCGACGCCGATGCCTCCGGCTCAGCCGCAGATGATCATCTCGAGGCCGTGGGTCAGGCTCCATCCCTGCGGACCGACGCCGTCGAACATCGCGGCCTGCATGAAGACGCTCACGCCCGCGAGATTCGGATCGTTCGGCAGGTTGAGTCCGAAGCCGCCGGTGCCGCCGGTGATCAGCACGGGCTCGAGCAAGAGGAGCGCGGTCACGTCGATGAGGAGGGTGCCTCCCGCGAAGCCGGGAGCGTCCTTCGAGAAGGCGCTGAGGCCGAGGATCGCGAAGCCGTCGCCCTGGAAGCCGCCGAGCAGCACACCGACGCCCTGGCCGACGGTGGGCACCACGTCGAGCGCGATCGTGCCCGTGTTCGCACCGCCGGCCGCGAGGCCGTACGGGAATCCGCCGCACAGTGCGGTGCCGAGGAAGATCGTGGCGGTCCCCGACGCCTGGTCGGCCACGGCCAGGTCGAGCGCGCCGTTCCCGTCGGCATCGCCGAGCACGACGTGCTGCGGGTCGGCACCCACCGTCAGGCTGCTCTGGAAGGCGAGCGCGCCGGCGCCGTCGTTGGCCATCAGCGCGACCGTGCCGGAGTCGGTGCAGAGCACGGCGATGTCCGTGTCGCCGTCCTGGTCGAGGTCGGCCGCGACGGAGAAGCTGGGGTTCTGACCCGTCACCGGAACGCTGACGAACGGCGCGAATCCGGTCGGCCCGTTCGAGAAGACGAGGAGCTGCGGGACGCCGTTCGCATCGCCCGCCGCGACGAGGTCCGTGTCGCCGTCGCCCTCGAGGTCGGCCGCGACGAGGCCGTCGGGCCGGAATTGCAGGCCGGTGCTGAGCGTCGCGCCGGCCGCGAACGCGCCGCCGGTGTTCACGAACAGATCGACGCGGCGCGCGTCGTGTGCGGCCACAGCAGCGTCGAGATCACCGTCCCCGTCGCTGTCGAACAGGACGACCTGACGCGGCTCGGCGCCGCATGCGACCGTCTGCGAAGTGAGCAAGCCGGTGCCGCCGTTGGTGAGCACGGTGATCGAGTTGCCGTCGCGGTTCGATACGACCAGGTCGAGATCGCCGTCGCCGTCGTGATCGCCGACCGCGAGGTGGCGCGGTCCGGCGCCGGTCGCGGCGGATCCGACCTGGGTGAAGGCGAAGCCGCCGTCGTTGCGGTAGACGCGCACGGAGTTCAGGTCCTCGAGCGTCACGGCCAGGTCCTGGTCGCCGTCGCCGTCGAAGTCTCCGGCCACGAGGCTGTGCGGCGAGGTACTCGCGCCGACGAGGATCGAGCCGACGGCGCTGAAGGTGCCGTCGCCGTTGCCGCGCGAGAGCGCGATGCGGTCGGGCGCCTCGACGGTCGCCGCCAGGTCGGCGAAGCCGTCGCCGTCCAGGTCGGCGAGCGCCGCGTCCTGCGCCTCGGCGCCGAGCGTCGCGGCGGGCGCGGGGTTGAAGGTGATCTGGGCGGTTGCCGCGCCGGCGGAGGCCGCGGCGAAGAGCGTGGTGATGCAGAGGGATTCGATGGTGTTCTTCACGGTTCGTTCCGGGTCGTCGTCCCGGGAGTCGGGGTCGGTCGGGTGTCTCGAAGAGCGCTCGTCGCACTTCTCGTCCCGCCCCTTCTCAAGCGCCGTGCCACCGCGCCGATCCAGCCACACGACGCCGCGAACCGGGTCGGCGTCCGTTCGCTTCCAGATCCCGGACCGATGCGGCCGGGAACCGGACGCGAACGCATCACACGCTCGCGTCCTCCTCGCGCCACTTCTTCAGGCGCTCGTAGAGCTTCGACAGCGAGATGCCCAGCACCTTCGCGGCGCGACGCTTGTCGCCGCCGACGCGGTCGAGCGTGCCGAGGATCGCGTCGCGTTCGATCTCGGCGAACGAGCGCAGCTCCCCGGTGGTCACCGAGCGCGCTCCCGCGGCGGACGGGCCGGGCATCGAGACCAACTCGGGGTCGACGATGTCGCCCTCCGACAGGATGCAGAGGCGCGCGACCTCGTTGCGCAGCTCGCGCACGTTGCCGGGCCAGGTGCGGCGCGCGAGGCGCGCGATCACCGCCGGCGCGATCTCACGGTGACGGCCGTCCTTGCGCTCGACCTCGTCGAGGAAGTGGCGCACGAGCAGACCCACGTCGTCGATCCGCTCGTCGAGCGCCGGCATCTTCACCTTCATCCCCGCGATGCGGTAGTACAGGTCCTCGCGGAAGCGCCGTTCGCGCACCTCGGTCTCGAGGTCGCGATTCGTCGCCGTCACGAGGCGCACGTCGACCGGGCGCGGCCGGTCGTCGCCGAGGCGCCGTATCTCGCGCGTCTCGATCGCGCGCAGCAACTTGCTCTGCAGCTCGGACGGCATCTCACCGATCTCGTCGAGGAAGAGGGTCCCGCCGTTGGCGCGCTCGAACAGGCCCTCGCGCGCGCGGTCCGCGCCGGTGAAGGCGCCCTTCTCGTAACCGAAGAGCTCGGACTCGATCAGCGACTCGGGCAGCGACGCGCAGTTCTCCGACACGAACGGTCCCTCGCGTCGGTCCGAAAGCTCGTGCAGGGCACGCGCCGCGAGCTCCTTGCCCGTACCGCTGGCGCCGTGCACGAGGACCGAGAGGTCGCTCGCCGCCACGCGCTCGATCAAGGCGCGAACCGCCAGCATCGACTCCGACTCCCCCACCAGGCCGCCGGCCGGCGCGGGGAGTCCGACGGCACGCAGACTCCGGCGAGCCGCCGCGAGGTCCGTCGCCTGTCGCGATACGCGCTCGGTCAATCGCTCGTTGAGGCGGCGGATCTCGTCGAGGCGCCGCACCTTCTGGATCGCGAGGGCGGCCTGGTCGGCGAGGAGTCCGAGCAGGCGTTCGGCGCGCGGTCCGAACGCACCGGCGTGGAGGCGATGGTCGACGTAGATGGCCCCGCGCGCATCGGCATCGATCTCGAACGGCGCGCAGAGGATCGAGCGCAGGTCCAACTGCACGACACTCGGCGCCGCCTGCAGCCCCGGCTCCTCCGCCGCGTTCGACACGCGCAGCACCTCGCCGCGATCCAGCGCCGCGCGCACGACCGAGGTCGAGACCTCGATCTGCGGCCGCTCCACGTCGCCGCGCGCCGAGTCGAGCGCCGTGTCGAAGAGCAGCTCGCCGCCCTCCTCGAGCACGAGGAAGCCGCGTTCACCGCCGGTCACCTCGAGCGCTTGTTCGACGATTTCGCCGAGCAGCTCGCGGTGGTCCTCGCGCGTGGCGAGGCGGCGATTGATCTCGAGGATGGACAGCAGTTCCATGTCTTCCAGCTCCGGTTCCGTGCCTTCGTCGGCCAGGGCGTCGAGGTCGTCGGGTCGTGGGTCGGGCACGCCGAGGAGCGTGCGCCGCAGTTCGATGCGTTCGCGTTGGTCGAGGCCGGCCTCGCAGCGGCCGGCCAACCGGCGCGCCGTCGCGAGCAGGTCCGCCCGCCGCTCGCCCCGGGCCTCGCGCGCGAGCACGAGCGCCAGTCGCGCCGCGCGGTCGTCGCGCCCGCTGCGTTCGAGCGCGACGAGCAGGTCGTGCGCGTCGTCGTCCACCTCGCCGAGCACGGTCCGTGCAACGGCGAGGTCGGCGTCGTGCGCGGCGTCGTGCTTCGGGTCGAACGCCGTCGCCTGCACGAGGGCGCGCGCGCTCCGCGCCTGGGCCGCGACGGGATGCTGCTCGAGGCGCTCGGCGAGTGCGATCGCGCGTGCGATCAGGTCGTCGCCGAGCGCCGGCCGTCCCGCGAGGTGGGCCGCGCGCCCCAGGGACAGGAACTCGCGCGGGTCGATCGCGGGCGCCTCGGCCGCCGCGAGGTCCACTTCGCGTCCGAGTCGCGCCGCGAGCTCGACCCGCCGTGCCTCGAGCAGTGCGCCGTGCCGTCGTCGCGCGAGCGGCGCGAGGTCTCGCAGCGCCGCGTCGAGTTCGGCCAGCGCGCGCAGGACGTGACCGCGATCGGCCAGCACGAGCCCGAGCGTGCCGCGCGCGATCGCCGCGCCTCCCCGGTCACCGAGCCGTTCGCGCGTCGCGCAGGCCTCCGCGAGTTCCTGTTCGGCGACGACGAGCTCGCCCGTGTCGCGCAGCGTCGACGCGAGCGCGGTACGGGCCTGCGCCGCCTCGACGGGACGGTGAGCCGCGTCGAGCAGCGCCACGGCCTCGCGCAGGTGGGCGAGCGCCGACTCGGGTCCGCGGACGCGACGCACGACGGTCGCGAGGTTGAGGAGCACCGCCGCGCGCGTCGCCGGTTCGTCCTCGAGCGCGACGGCCAAGGCCTCCAGGCGCCCGAGTGCGTCCTCGGCGTCGCCCTTCGCGAAGCGCGCCAGTGCGTCGAGCGAACGCGCGTTCGCGCGCCGCGCCGCCGGCCACCCGCCCGGTTCCAGCACGCCTTGGCCGTCGAGCTCCCACACGCGCTCGAGCACCTCGTCGTGGCGTCGCAGCTCGAACAACTGGTGCAGTCGCGCCACCTCGGCGTGGGCGCGTTCGTTCGCGTCGAGGCGCGCCGCGCGGTCGAAGTGCTCGAGCGCGAGTTCGGGTTCGCCGCCGCGCTGTGCGATCAGGCCGCGCGCGCGTTCGGCCAGGCTCTTCGCGCGCGGGTCGTGCGTCGCGGCCAGCGCTTCTCCCGCGCGCTCGAGCTCGTCCCGCGCGCGCTCGAGCTGACCGAGCGCCACCAGCGCGAGCGCGCGCAGCGGCGCGCGGCGCGCAGCGGACAGGGGCTCCGCGAGTGCGACGAGTCGTTCGAGCCGATCCAACCGCGCGAGCACGAACTCGGCCGCGCCGCGATCGAGCGCGTCGAGTTCCGTGTCCAGCAGCGCATCACCCGCGGTGTCCGGATCGACCAGCCCTTCGAGGAGGCTGCGTTCGCCGTTCCGTGCGCGCGCGACGACGCGCGCGACCACGGCGCGCGCCGACTCGACCCCGACGGCGCGCACGAGCGGAGCCGTCGCGACCCGCGTCGTGAAGCGCGTCCCCTGGCGACCGACGAGTCCTTTGCGCTCGAGCGCGGCCAACCGTGCGGCTGCGTCCCGTGCGGCGGCGTCCCGTTCGGACGATGGCGCGTCGCTCGCGAGCGCGGCCGCGACCGTCGCGATGGACGCCGACCCGCACGCCGCGAGCGCGATCAACACCCGCCCGGCGTCGTCGTCCAGGCCCTCGACGAGCGCGCCGTCGCCGCCGTCGATGCCCGCTCCGTCCGCGAGCGCACCCGCGCGCAGGCGCGGTCGTTCGCCAGCGTCGAGGAAGCACCCCCGCCGTTCGAGTCGCGCGAGCTCGCGACCGATGGCGACCGTGCTCGCTCCGCAGGCGGCCTCGAGGTGCTCCAGGAGTCCTCCGAGGTCCTGCGGATCTCCTTCGAGGCGCGCGCGCACGAACGCGTCGAGGTCCTCGCGCCTCGGCCCGTCGATCTCGAGCGCAGCGAGTGCCGCGTCGCGCGGTCGCGCGCCGGCGACGGCGATCGCGCGACGGCCCTCCTGCTGCGCGGCGCGCACGAGCGTCTCGGCGCGGCGACGCTCCCACGCGTCGTCGGTGGCGACGGCGATCACCAACGGACCGTCGCCCGAGCGCGCGCGCTCCCGCGCCCAGCGGTCGAGTGCCCAGGACTCGTGGTCCGCGCCAGCGCCGGAAGGGCCAGCGCCGGAGGAGTCGTCGACGGAAGGACCGTCGACGACCGATCCGTCGAGCGTCGCGCCGGCACACGGCGCGCCGGCGAGCGCCGCTTCCAGACGCAGCCTGCGCGCGAACGACGGTGCGTCCTCGGCGCTCGGCAGGACGACGAACGACACGAACGAACAGGCCGGTGCCGAACCCGTCAGCGTGCCGACCAGGCGCTCGAGCGCCCGCTCGCGCCCCAGGTGGATCGGGGGGGCGAGCGCCGCTGCGAGTGCGTCGCGCTCGCGCCCGCGCTCCACGCCGAGGCGCGCCGCCACGGTCCGCGCGACCTCGCCCGCGTGCGCCGGCCGCTCGTCGGGGTCGCGCGCCGTGGTGCGCTCGATCACGTCGCGCGCCCACTCGGGCAGCGCGTCGGGCGCGACGCCGGCCGCCTCCAGGAACGGGCGGCGCGGGAAGGCCGCGTAGAAGCGCCCCGGGTCCGGGCGCCCCGCGAACAGCTCGACCAGGAGCGCGCCGAGCGCGAACAGGTCCGCGGCCGGTTCGAGCGGTGCGCCGGCGATGCGCTCGGGCGCCATGGCGACGAGCGTGCCCGACGCACCCGGCCCGCCACCGCGCCGGCCGGCGAGGCCGAAGTCGACGAGCACCGGCCGGTCCGCGCGCGAAACGAGCACGTTCTGTGGCTTGAGGTCGCCGTGCACGAAGCCGCGCCCGTGCAGGTGGGCCAGCGCGTCGCACAGCTCGAGCACGAGCAGGCCGACCTCCCGCGACTCGCGCCCGGCGGCCCAGGCATCGAGCGTGGCGCCCTCGACGAAGGCCCGCGCGGTGAAGCGACCACCGCCGGGGAGGGCGCCGAAGTCGAGGAGCCGGGCCAGCGCGGGGTGGTCGACGGCGCCGAGCACGGCGAGCTCCGCGAGGGCCTCCGGGCTGCTCGAGGCCGCCCGCTCGAGGCGCAGGACCACGGCTCGCCCCGCGGGGTCGACCGCGCGGAGGACGACGACGCCCTCGTGCTCGGCCAGAACGGGGCCCGGCCGGTAGCCGGCCGGCAGCCCGTGGGCCGGGGGCAGGTCGGAGGCGGGGTCGGTGGGCGTGGCGGACATCGGATCGAGGCAGGATCGGCGCGGGCGGGCGAGCGCCACCATCCACGAACTGGACATCATTCCAGATTCCGGACGGAGCGGAAGGCGCGCGGGGCCCGTCAAAGGCCCTGGGAAGCCGCCCGACGGGACGACGAAGGCCGCGTGCGCCCTCCGACCGCCCACAGGGAACAAGGCCCGTGCCATCGATGGCAGGCCCCGGCCGCAGCGACGGTTGCGGTCGAGCCGGCCGAAGCGCGGACGCGAGCCCGGGCGGCCCCGGGCGGCGCCGCGCTCGCCTCCCCGCCGCGCGACCGGGCGGCGCGGCACGGCCTTCGCTCGTCCGCGGCCCGCGGGGCCGCCGCGACCGCGGAGGCCTCCCCTCCACGGCGCCCCGCGGCGCGCCCGACCCGCGCTCCGTGGCCACCGTAGGCTTCCTCGGACGATCCACCATGCTGCGCTCCATCCCTCCTCGACTCCTCCGACCCACCGCGACCCTGCGCGGCGCCCTCGTCGCCGCGCTCGTGCTCGCCGCTCCGGCGGCGGCCGACGCGACCCTCTTCCTCGGCCCCGACGGAGGCGTCGGGAGCGTCGTCGTGATCGACGAGACGGGCCCGAGCGGACCGACACCGGTCGCCGGCCTCGACGGGATCGAGCTGCTCCCCCTCGACGCGATCGGCCGCACGCGACTCGAGACCTTCCTGCCCGGGCAGGCGCGCCTCGTCGAGGACGTGCCGGGCGCGAGCCGGGTGCTGCTGCCCGAGGGCGCGGGGTCGCTCTACCGCTACCGACGGGCGCTGGCCGGCGGAGCGACGGAGTTCGGCTTCTTCGGCGTGGACGCCGGCGGGACGGCGCGGCGCTTGGTCGCGCGTCCGGGGACCGGTCCGGCCGCGGACGCGGACCCCTTCCTCTTCGGGGTGGCCTGTGATCCCGCGGGGACCGGTGTGCTCGTGGCGACGACACCGGCAGCCGGCGGGGACGTGCTCGAGCTCGACCTCGCTACCGGCGCGGCGACCGACCGCACGCCGCACCTCGCGCCGCTCGCGATCGCGCCGAGCGGACTCGGCCTGCGCGACGCCTGGGGCGTGATCGCCCACGACGGTGGTGTGTTGCGCTTCGTGCGCCAGGCCGGCGCGGTGGCGACGCCGGTGACGCTGCCGGGAGCGCCCACCTGGTTCGGCGGCGAATTCGTGTTCAGCGGCAACCAGCTCGTGGCGGCGACGACCGCCGGCGCCGGCCCGGGCGCCGCCCAGCCCTTCGCGTTCGGCCCCCTCGGTCCGGCGGCCGAGCTGGACCCGACGCCGCGTGCGCTGTCGGGCGCCGGCTTCCTGCCGAACGCGGTGGACGGTCCGCACATGGCCCTCTCCCACGACGGCACGGTGTGCCTGTGGTGCAGCGAGACCGCCGTCAGTCGCGAGGCCTGGACCGCGCGCGTGACCCTCTCGCCGGCCGCCGCCCTGCCCGTGACCTCGGACGCGCAATTCGTCGACACGCTCGACGAGGTGGGACTCGCCGGCGCGATGCGACGCATCTCCGACCGCGCGATCGTGCTCGCCGTCGGTGAGAAGGCCGATCCCGCCGCCGGCGGCGTCGAGGGCTTCGACTTCTACCTGGTGGACGTGCCGGCCGCTGGCGGAGCGCCGGTGCTGACGAACATCACGCTGACCTCGAACGACGCGGCCGAGCCGTTCACCAAGGGCGCGCTCGAACCGACCCGCGCGACCTACCTCGTGCCGGGCACGAGCAGCGTGCTGATGCCCGACGACGGTGGCTCCGGTGGACGCTTGACGCTCGCGAACCTCGAGACCGGCGCGGTGCAGGTCGTCCTGCCCGGCGCCGAGGACCTGATCGCGATCGAGCGCGTCGGCACGCGCTTCCTCACCGTCACCGACGGCGACCTGACGGGTGTCGACCTGCGCACGCTCGCGCTCGTCGATCCGATCGGCGGCACGTCGCTGTCGCTCGGCGACTTCGCGCCGACGACCGTGTTCGACCGCTTCGCCGTGCATCCGAGCGGCTGGATCGCGTTCGGAATCGACCTGGGCGGCGCCGAGCTGCTCGCGCGCGTGCGCGCGGTGAGCGGGTTCGGACAGCTGCTCACGACCTTCCCGATCGAGCTCGGACCGACACTGGGCTGGACGCCGGGGGACCGGCTGATGCTGACCGGCTCGCTCGCCGGGCCGGACCGGGTCGGCTTCGGCTGGGGCCTCGAGACGACGAGCTTCGTCGCGCCCCTGCCGCCCCAGCCCGGCTTCGTGCTGCCGGGCGCCTGAGCGCGGAGGCGGGCGCCGCGAAGTCGGCGCGGATCGGGTTGGAGATGGCCCGGGGCGGGTGCCGATAGGCCGCTCGGACGAGCCCTGCCGGCGCGTCCCGATCCCCCTGTCGGCCCGCCATGTCCCACGGTTCCCCGACCGGCGCGCACGCGTCGTCGTCCTCTCCGTCCGCCGTCCTGATCGGCGCCGACTCGCTCGTCTGCGAGTGCGGCGACCGTCTGGTCGGAAAGGGTTTCCGAGTCACCGCCGTCGTGGCGGGGAGCGCGCGCGTGCGCGCGTGGGCGCAGGACCGCGGGCTGCGCGTGCTCGACGCGGACGGCGCGTGGATCGAGGAGCTGGGCGCGAGCGAGGCGTTCGACCACCTCTTCGCGATCACGCACCTCGCGCTGCTCCCCGACGCCGCCCTCGCGCTGCCGCGGGTGAGCGCGATCAACTTCCACGACGCGCCGCTGCCCGACCTGGCCGGCCTGTTCTGTCCGGTGTGGGCGCTGGTCGAAGGGCGCGAGGAGCACGGCGTCTCGTGGCACCTGATCACGAGCGGCGTCGACGAGGGCGACCTGCTCGCGACGCGCCGCTTCGCGATCGATGCGGACGAGACCTCGCTCACGCTGAACACCAAGTGCTTCGAGGCCGCGCTCGACGCCTTCGACGAACTCGTCGACGGGCTGCTCGCCGGTTCGATCGCTCCGCGCGCGCAGGGCGACGGACCGCGCCGGCTGTGCCGCGGTGACGAGCGCCCCGCGGGCGCCTGCGCCCTCGACTTCGAACGCCCGGCCACCGAGCTCGAACGCCTCGTGCGCGCGCTCGACTTCGGCCCCTATCCGAACGCGATCGGCACGCCGTGGCTGGCCGTGGTCGGCGAGCCGGTGTGGGTCACCGACGCGCGCGCGGACCAGGGAGTGAGTGGCGCGGCGCCCGGGACGATCGTCGACGCGGACGAACGCAGCGCGACCATCGCGTGCGGCGAGGGCGCGCTCGTCGTCACCGGCCTGCGCCGCGCGTGCGGCGCCGTCGTCACACCGGCCGGGATCGGGATGACCGCGGGCAAGCGCATCGTGGCCCAGCCGCCGCGCGCGCTCGAGCGACTGAGCGAGGTGCACCGGACGATCGCGCGCACGGAGGACGCCTGGGCGCGGGAGCTCGAACGCGCCGTGCCCGCGTCCCCGAACGGGAGCGGCGACGGCGAAGGGCTCGAAGCGACGACGCTGGCACTGCCGCTCGCGTTCGTCGAGCGCTTCGGCGCCGACGCCGCAGCCGTGACGGCGCTGCTCGCGACCTGGTTCGCGCGCACGAACGACGAAGCGCGCCAGACCTTCGCGCTGCGCGGCGCACGACAGGCCGAGCTCGCGCGCGGCTGCGAGGGTATCGTGAGCGCGAGCGTGCCGCTGACCGTCGAGTACGACGGCGCGGGCACCTTCGACGCGGCCCTCGAGCGCGCGCGGATCGCGCTGCGACGCGCGCGCCGACGCGGCACCTACCTCGCCGACCTGGTCGCGCGGCGCCCTGCGCTCTCCGGCCGCCACGAACTGGCCGGGAGCCTGCGCCTGCCCGTGGGGATCGCCGTCGACGCGGACGCGACGCCGGGCACCGCGCTCAGCTTCGTCTGCTCGGGCGACGCCGGAACGGGAGGAGTCGCCGTGCGCCACGACCGCGCGGCGCTGGGCGCGGACGACGCGCGCGCGCTGATCGACGCGCTCGAGCGCTTCGCCGAACAGCTCGCCGCGGCGGACGACGCGCCGCTGGCCGAGGTCGCGCTCGTCGGCGGCGCGGACGCGGCCGAACTGGCCGGCGCGTTCCACGCCGTCGAGCACGACCGCGACGCGACGATCGTCTCGCAGTTCCGCGCGGCGGTCGCGGCGCACGGCGACGAGCCGGCGCTCTCCTTCGAGGGGACCACGCTCACGTTCGACGAACTGGATGCGCGGGTCGACGCGCTCGCCGACGCCGTGCGCGCCGCGGGCGTGACCGCCGACGACCTGGTCGGCGTGCACCTGGACCGCGGCCTCGAGCTGGTCGTCGCGATCCTCGCCGTGCAGCGCGCGGGCGGCGCCTACCTGCCGCTCGACCCGACCTATCCGGCCGACCGCCTCGACCTGATGCTCGCGGACTCGGGCGCGACGCTCGTGATCACCGAGGGCTGGCGCGGCGCGGCGGTCGA
>Ga0180430_10000370_pt1 | contig 49150 bp, 49 predicted proteins | sample SS_ome_9_FD_132999 | JGI IMG/M metagenome (GOLD analysis project Ga0180430, IMG submission 132999) | Hypersaline lake sediment archaeal communities from the Salton Sea, California, USA - SS_1_S_2 metaG | ecosystem: Environmental > Aquatic > Non-marine Saline and Alkaline > Hypersaline >...
ATCCACGCCGTCAGCATTCAATCTGAACCAGGATCAAATTCTCATATAAAAAAATATTAATGTTGACGTATATGGGTAGATTAAAATCTACCCGCACAAACGTATCTTTGTCTTTTCTTTTCTACTGTCAAAATATCTTGTCGAGTCTCTCTTTGCTCGTATTCCTCTTGCTGAAGAAACTACCACTATATAAAACTTCCCTTTTTTACTGCAAGCCCCTTTTTTCTTTTTTTTCATTTTTTCTCTAGAGGCATTTCTGAGCATCTGGAACTTTTTTTTATAAGTATTTAAATTTTATTTGCTAAAAAAAGATTTAGTTATTATGAGGAATTTAAAGGGAAGATTTTATTTACCTTTATTGTTTTTATAACCAATTGGAGATTGTAACCATGAAAACAACTTTATTAAACAAACTTCTTGCAGCATCTATGTTGTTAGCAAGTAGCGCGTTTGCAATACCTCAAGGACCTTGTGGCCCATGCGGAGCATGTGGTGAGGTTCGTGATGTATGTTGCGACAAACCTGCGCCTGGACCATTTGCTTTTGCATATCCAAAAGATATTGGTCTAGCTTGCCCAAATGATTTTTATGTATTTGGGGAATTTTTATACATGCAAGCTAAAGAAGATGGCTTGGAATATGCGATCACAGATTCACCTTGTGATCCATGGACACCAGCTAACAATCCAAACGATCTACGTTTTCCTGTAACTAATGGAGACGTTCAAGGTTTTTGTAATGGATCAGAAAACTGGCACTGGAACCCTGGTTTCAGAGTTGGAGTTGGTTTTTACATGAATCATGACGCTTGGAACATTGAAGGTGTATGGACTAACTTAAACATTACTGATAGTGCTAGCACAAGCCCTGCAGGTAATGCACGCCTAATTCCATTATGGATGGTTGGTGATCCTGATGTATATTTAGGAGAAGTTAGAGGAGCTGCTAGATGGAAAACTGATTTTAACACATTAGACATTCATCTTGGTAAACCTCACCATGTATCTCGTCATTTTGTATTAACACCACATTTTGGACTAAGATTTGTAAGTATTGATCAACATTATAGCGTTCAATACAGTTCTGGATGGAATGATGCTTCAGCTAAACCTCCAGGATCAACTTTCGATGGAAGCATTGACTTCTGTGGAATCGGTTCTAGAATCGGTGTTGACTCTGAGTGGATTTTAGGATGTAACGCTGGTTTCTATGCAAACCTAGCTGCTTCTATCATCTATGGAAAATATAACGTTGACCAAACTTGGAGAGGCGGACCAGATGAAGATAAAAATGACTCTGAAGCTATGAATTCTGATTTAGATTTTGATGTTTGTGCAAATGCAGCAAACTTCGAAATGCAAATGGGTGTATTCTGGGGAATGTTCTTCTGTGATATGAAATATCATGTAGGAATGAGACTAGGTTGGGAATTCCATTACTGGTATGACCAAAATCAATTCAGAAAATGGAATGATAACTTAGTACCAATTTACAACGACACTGTTTCAAGAGGAGATTTAACTTTAAGTGGACTTGCTTTCCGTTTACAGTTTGACTTCTAATTTAAGTATAAAAGCTTAAAAAATCCAAAGACCTCATTTTTTGAGGTCTTTTTTTTGCATTAAAATAATAACTATATTATCTGAAAGTTATACACTCATTAATTAATGGAGTTACTACAATGAGAAAACTATTATTAACTTTAAGCGTTGTATTATTTTCAGCTGCTTATTCAATACCACAAGGACCATGCGGACCATGTGGTGCATGCGGAGAAGTACAGGATGTTTGCTGTGATAAACCAGCTCCAGGTCCTTTTGCTTTTGCGTATCCAAAAGATATTGGACTTGCTTGTCCAAATGATTTTTACATTTATGGTGAATTTCTATACATGCAAGCTAAAGAAGATGGATTAGAGTATGCGATTACAGATTCGCCTTGCAATCCTATCACTCCAGCTACTAACGTAAACAACCTACGTTTCCCTGTAACAAACGGTGAAACTCAAGGTTTTTGTAATGGATCAGAAAACTGGCACTGGAACCCTGGTTTCAGAATTGGAGTTGGTTTCTTTATGAACCATGATGCTTGGTCTATTGAAGGTGTTTGGACAAGTTTAAACATCACAGATAGTGCTAGTGCTCATCCTTCTGGATCTGGAAGATTAATTCCTTTATGGGTACTTGGTGATCCAAACCTACGTTTAGGTCAACCAAGATCATCTGCTAGATGGAAAGCTGATTACAAAACTTTAGATTTACACCTTGGTAAGCCTTACCATGTATCTCGTCATTATATCTTAACACCTCATATTGGTTTAAGATTTGTTAGAATTGACCAAACTTTTAATGTTCAATACAGTGCTAACTGGAATAACAACAATAATGGAGAAGAATCGCCTGCATCTTTTGATGGAAGCAATGATTTCTGCGGTCTTGGTACAAGAATGGGAATTGATTCTGAATGGATACTTGGATGTAATGCTGGTTTCTATGCAAACTTTGCAACATCTATCATCTACGGTAAGTTTGATGTAGATCAAACTTGGAGAGGTGGACCAAACGTGGATGTTAATGGCTTTAAAGCTATGAACTCTGATTTAGATTTTGATGTTTGCACAAACGTTGTAAACGCTGAAATCCAATTAGGGGTTTTCTGGGGAATGTTTTTCTGTGACATGAGATATCATGTTGGAATGAGACTTGGTTGGGAATTCCATTACTGGTATGACCAAAACCAATTAAGAAATTGGACTGATAACCTAAATCCAATTTACAATGATACACTATCTAGAGGAGATCTTACTTTAAACGGACTTTCTTTCCGCCTTCAGTTTGATTTCTAAGTATCTCTTTAGGTTATTTAGACAATTTACTTCCCAAGGCTTTGCTCACGCAAAGCCTTTTTTTTTGATTTAAAATCCCCTTTTAATGTAATAAAAAAATTAAATAAGCATTAATTAATGGAGCTTAAAATGAGAAAACTATTATTAACTTTATCCGCTGTTTTATTTACAGCTGGTTATTCAATACCTCAAGGGCCATGTGGACCATGTGGTACATGTGGGGAAGTAAAGGATGTATGCTGTGAAAAACCAGCTCCTGGTCCTTTTGCTTTTTCATATCCAAAAGACATAGGACTTGCATGTCCAAGTAACTTTTACTTTTTTGGTGAATTTTTATACATGCAAGCAAAAGAAGATGGCTTAGAGTATGCGATTACAGATTCACCTTGTAATCCTATCACTCCGGCAACAAATCCAAATATCCTACGTTTCCCAGTAACAAATGGTGAAACTCAAGGGTTTTGTAATGGATCAGAAAACTGGCACTGGAATCCTGGATTTAGAATAGGTGCAGGATTTTCTATGGATCAAGATGCTTGGTGTCTTGTAGGTGTTTGGACAAACTTAAACATCACAGATAGCGCAAATACTAATCCAGCAGGAACTGGGAGATTAATTCCTTTATGGATGATTGGTGATCCTGTTTTACGTTTAGGACAACCTAGAGCTTCTGCTAGATGGAAAGCAGACTACAATACTTTAGATTTACACCTAGGCAAACCACACCATGTATCAAGACATCTTGTATTAACACCACATATGGGTCTTCGTTTTGTAAGCATTGATCAACATTATAATGTTCAATACAGTGCTAACTGGAATAACAGCAATGTTGGAGAAGAATCGCCTGCATCTTTTGATGGAAGTAATGATTTTTGTGGAATAGGTTCTAGAATTGGTGTTGATTCTGATTGGATCTTAGGTTGTAACGCTGGTTTTTATGCAAATGTTGCCGCTTCAATTATCTATGGAAAGTTTTGTGTAGATGAAACTTGGAGAGGTGGACCTGACGCAGACTTAAACAACCAAATCACATTCGATCCAGAAGGACAGATGAATTCTGATTTAGATTTTGATGTTTGTACAAATATTTCAAATTTTGAAATACAAATGGGTGTATTCTGGGGAATGTTCTTCTGTGATATGAAATATCACGTTGGAATGAGACTTGGTTGGGAATTCCATTATTGGTATGACCAAAATCGTTTTAGAAAATGGAGTGATAACTTAAACCCAATCTACAACGATACACTATCTAGAGGAGATCTAACTTTAAGTGGACTTTCTTTCCGCCTTCAGTTTGATTTCTAATCTATTTATTTGAGATTATTCTTTAATAAAAAGGTCTAGTTTTTTCAGCTAGGCCTTTTTTTTATAAAAAATTTTGAAATAAAAACCCAACTAACTATTAGGAAATTAAATAGATATAATTTATTCCGAGGAAATCTAATAAACAAACTGTTTTCAATTATAGGTATTTTTCTTTTTGTAAATGCTTATGCAATACCTCAAGGGCCATGTGGACCTTGTGCAACATGTGGAGAAGTTGACGAAGTATGTTGTGAAAGACCAAGACCAGGACCTCATGCTTTTTCATATCCTAAAGACAAGAATCTTGCATGTGGGAATATGTTTTATTTCTGTGGGGATTTTTTACTCTTACAAGCGATGGAAGATGGATTAGAGTACGCAATTTCTGATTCCCCTTGTGACCCATTAATTGTTGGAATACCACAAGAACTAAGACTTCCTGTTACAAATGGACAAACACATGGTTTTAGTACAGATCATCGTAACTGGCATTGGAATCCAGGTTTTAGAATAGGTGTTGGACATTTACAAAGAAATGATGAGTGGTTTCATGAACTTGTATGGACTCATGTTAACATCACAAACAGTACATCAATGAGTCTTGATGGAACAGGGAGATTAATTCCTTTATGGATGACACAACGTCCAATTGTAATCCTTGGAGAGCCAAGAGCCTCTTGCCGTTGGGCAGCAGATTTTAATACTATAGATTGCAAGGTAGCAACTGGATATCATATAAGTCGATACCTTGCATTCACGCCTCATTTTGGCCTTAGGTTTGCTATTATAGATCAATACTATAATGCACAATATAGCTCCCAATGGAATGAGGCTGATGGAGCTGGATTCAACGCTCATAATGATTTTTGGGGTATTGGAGGACATGTTGGACTTGATACTGAATGGGCTCTTGCATGTAATGCAGGATTTTATGCTGACTTTTCAGCTTCTATGCTTTATGGGTGGTTTTGCGTGAGTGAAGACTGAGAAATTGGATCTGTTACAGGTGGATACTATTATACACCAAGAGACCAATCTAGTGATCTTTCTACAAATTTCTATCAAAACGTTGCAAATTTTGAAGTTCAAATGGGTATTTGGTGGGCAACATACTTTTGTGACATGCAATACCGTGTTTCTATGAAACTAGGATGGGAATTCCATTACTGGTACGATCAAAACCAAATGAGAAAATGGAATAGCTGGGGTGCTAATACTTCATCATTTTATTACAACTACCAAAACGGAACACCAACTTTTAACAACACACTTTCTCGTGGTGATTTAACCCTTCAAGGACTTGTATATCGCTTTCAGTTTGACTTTTAAAAGTTTTACCGCAGCCTAAATATAAAAAGACCTTGGATATCCAAGGTCTTTTGTTTTGCATTTAATCCCTAAAATACTTTATTCAAAAGAATTAGACATACAATTAATTTTTTAGGAGAATTTTGATGAAAAAACTACTAACAGCTTTAAGTTTGTTAATTTTCGCAACTGTTTATTCAATACCTCAAGGACCTTGTGGACCATGTGGTACATGTGGAGAAGTACAAGATGTATGCTGTGAAAAACCAGCTCCAGGACCTTTTGCTTTTTCTTACTTAAAAGATAAAGGTTTAGCATGTCCTTGTGATTTTTACTTTTTTGGTGAATTTTTATACATGCAAGCCAAAGAAGATGGGTTAGAATTTGCTATTTCTTATACTCCTTGTGATCCTGACACACCAGGTAACTTAAGATTTCCAATAACAAATGGACAGGTTGAAAACTATTGCTCAGACAGTGAAAACTGGGATTGGAACCCAGGTTTTAGATTTGGTCTTGGCTTTGATGCAACTGATAGTGGATATTTTGTTGAAGGTTCTTGGACTTATTTACACATAACAGACTTTCATTCTACTTCTTTAGCAGGTAATGGTGTATTAGTACCATTATGGATGGTTAGCGATCCTTTTAGAGTACCATCACAAGTTTATGGATCTACAAGATGGGAAGGTTGGTATAACACTTTAGATTTACATCTTGCTTTTCCGTATCATGTAAGTCGTTATTATACTGCATCACCACATGCTGGTATGAGAGTAGCTATCATCGATCAGTATCATGAAGTTCATTACAATAGTTACTGGAACGGAAGTAATGATGCGACAATGATAGCTAATAATGACTTTTGTGGAATTGGAGCTAGAGTAGGAGTTGATCAAGAGTTTATGTTAGCTTGTAACGCGGGATTCTATGCTAATTTTTCTGCATCAATGATCTATGGTAAGTTTAATGTTGACCAAACTTTTAGAGGTGGAAGTAACGATGACGCCAGTGCAATGAACTCAGATTTGGATTTTGAAGTTTGTGATAACATTACAAACTTTGACATTCAACTAGGACTTTTCTGGGGACTGTATTTTTGTGATATGAAATACCATTTAGGAATGAAGTTTGGTTATGAGTTTCATTACTGGCATGATCAAAACCAGTTAAGAAGATGGACAGATCCTACAGTACCTACATTTAATGATGCAGTTTCTAGAGGAGATTTAACTTTAAACGGTATTTCTTTCCGCCTACAGTTTGATTTCTAAATATAGTCAATAATTTGGTTCATAAAGGCGTTGGATTTCCAACGCCTTTTTTATTCTCAAAAATCTTCTATCCTTGTTAGCCTTTAGTGCAACCACCTTTTGATTAGCATGAAGATTTTTATTTTTTTTCTTTTAACGTTCTGCGATATCTATTCAGTAAATCTAGACAGTCGATTCCTTAAAAAAAGCGATCCTAAGGCTTATAGAATAGCTAATATCCCCCTACGTTCTTCATGGTGGTCTAGACCAACAGAATATGCTTGGGCAGGTAAATTTATTGAAAAAGATCTTGTTGTATTAGACGCTGCATGTGGCATAAGTCATCCATTTAAGTGGCTTTTAGGATTAACATGTAAAGAGACTTGGGCTTGTGACATAGATAAAAGAATTAACAATATTGATCATATTCTTTTTGAAACTCTTTCTGATTTAGGATCTATTGCACACACTGAGTTAAAAAAACATAAATCTATTTTTCCCAAAGTTCATCTTTGCCATGAAGATATAACAAAGCTACCAAAAGAAATGCCCTTATTTGATCGAATTTTTTGCATTTCAACCTTAGAACATATGAAAAATGAAGAAAGGCTAAAAGCCTTAAAAGAATTTGCAAACAAACTAAAGCCTGATGGATATCTTATTTTAACTGTAGATTATCCTGAGATAAAACCTAAAGAGTTACTGCAAATTGCACTAAGAGCAAATCTTATTCCAGCAGGTCAAGTAGAAACAGGATTACCATATAAAGGATGTATTACAAATGGACATCTATTTGTTTATTGTTGTGTATTAAAATTAGGCGAAAGAAAAAGCAGCTAGAGTAAGATAAGCAAGCATTCCAGCTAAGTAGCCAACCAAAGCTGTAAGGCTAATTTTTTTTAAGTACCAGATAAAGTCTACTTTTTCCATTCCCATTAAAGCCACCCCTGCAGCAGAACCAATAATAAGAATAGAACCACCTGTTCCAGCACAATAAGCAATCATTTGCCATAAAGGTGAATCTGGTGGATACACAGAAAGATCATACATACCCATTGTAGCAGCAACTAACGGCACGTTATCTACAATTGCAGAAATAATACCAATTAAAGTTGCAATGATCGCTAGATTGCTTATATGACCTTCTAGCCAAGTTGCAATATTTTTTAAAATTCCAACAGATTCTAACGAATTGATGGTAAGTAAGATTCCTAAGAAGAATAAAACGCCTGAAGTATCAATTTTTGTTAATACGTGAGGAACTCTTAAGTGATGTCTGTTTTCATAGCGATGATGCATGATATCTGTAATTAACCATAACACACCTAGAGATACTAACATTCCCATAAAAGGAGGAAGACCAGTTAATGCTTTAAATATAGGAACAAAAATAAGCCCACCTACACCAAAACAAAAAACTAGCTTTGCTCCAGGTTCTTTTTTGTGCTTATCAAGATCTTGAGCAACGTGATAGTCCCCTTTTAGTCTAAAACCAAGTAAGAATAAGGTTACTAGCATTGAAACTATAGAAGGTATCAATAGAGCTTTCATCACTGCGATTGTAGTTACTTGTCCATTGATCCATAGCATAGTAGTTGTCACATCACCTATTGGAGTCCATGCTCCACCTGCATTTGCGCAAATAACTACAGTTGCTCCAAGTAATAGTCTTTCTTTAGGATCTGGTATCAGCTTACGAAGTAGTGATACCATCAATACTGTAGTAGTTAAGTTATCTAAAACTGCAGACAAGAAAAAAGAAAAAACTCCTACTATCCATAGGAGTTTTTTCTTTGACCTTGTATGAATCATACCGGTAATAATTCTAAACCCTTTGTGTGAGTCAATAAGCTCTACGAGGGTCATAGCACCTAGTAAAAAAAAGATAATCTGGGAGACATCCCCTACATGGGCACCTAATGTTTCTACATTAAGTTCCATTTCTCCTTGGCCTGAAATAAAAAGCAGGGTCCAAGTTCCCACTGCCATTAAAAGGGCGGCAGCAGTTTTATTAACTTTGATATTATATTCGAAGATAATAGCAAGATACCCAACTATAAAGACAACAACCATCAAAAAATGTGTCCAATCAAGTGCTTGCATATTCCCTTCCTTAGTTTTCTTATAATACTAATGAAAATAAAAATGTAATTTTTTTAAATCATTTGAAAATAGTTTAGCCTATTGGCCAAAAAAAGGGAACCAAATAGGTGACCAAAATAGCAACGATACAGGTTAAAAAAATTCCTAATCTTGAATAATCTGAAAACTTATATCCTCCAGGACCATATATAATTGTATTTGTCTGATACCCGATAGGTGTTAAGAAAGAGCAGGAAGCTCCGATAGCAACAGTGATTCCTATCGCTTTGATCATCTCAGGTTGAGAAGCACTTACCGTACTTAGTGCAATTGGCAAGATGATTAAGGCAGCGGCAACGTTAGTAATTAGTTCTGTCATAATCGCAGTTAGAACAAAAAGGACAAAAATCAATAAGTGAACGTGGTTACCTGCGATCAATAGAATATATTTAGCTAATTGATGAGCAACACCTGTTGCTTCTACAGATTTAGCTAGACTAAGCCCTCCTGCAATTAAGACAAGAAGATTCCAATTAATTCTTTTTACAACATCTCTTGGAGACACCGTTTTTGATAGGATAAAAACAACTGCGGCAGCTATAGAGCAAAGCATCATTGAATAACCCATTGTAGCAAAAGTTATCATAGCTAAAATCACAAGGAAAACAAAAAACACTCGTTTAGAAGAAAAATAAGAAAGCTCTTGTCCTTTGTTAATAAAAAATAGATCTTTGGATCTAGGTGTTTTTTTTTCATCTCTTGGCTTTGCAGTTAATGTCATTAGTACATCACCTGGCTTGATAACCTGATTTGAGATGTTTGCAAAAATGGGAGCCCCTTCTCTAAAGATAGCAAAAACAGAACCACCAAAGCGATCTCTAAAGCGAATTGATTTAAGTGTTTTTCCTACTAAAATAGAATCAAAGGGAATTACAGATTCTGAATAGTGAAAATCTGTTGAATCTAGCTGAAACTTTTGATCTTCAGCTCTAACTACTTCTTTTAAAGAGTCTAATTTCTCTATATCTTTATGATCTCCACAAACAACAAGTCGATCGTTTGGCATCACATTGTAATCAGGACTTGGCGATGTGATGATTTGTCCTGACCTTTCAATGGCAATGATTGAAACAGTTTTGGAGAAAATCTCATCGTGTATTTGATCAATTGTAAAATTGTTTAATTCTTCTTGTGCATAAAACTCCCCTAAAACTTGTGGCATTTGAGTACTAATCGCAATTTTCGGGTCAATTCTTTCAGGAATAATTCTATGTGAAAATAAGATCAAAAAAGGAATTCCTATTAGAACACAAAAAATTCCTATTTTTCCAATTTCAAAAAAACTAAATCCTAGCCCTGGATAGTTAGATTCTAAAAAATAACTAACAACAAGATTTGTTGATGTCCCTATCAATGTTAGTGTACCACCTAAGATAGTTGCATAGGATAGTGGCATAAGATACTTAGATGGACTTTTTTCTTGTTCAATGGCCCATTTTCTTAAGTATGGGGTCATCATAATTACTAAGGGCGTATTATTGATAAATGCTGAAAGTCCAGCTAAAGGAAATAAAAGTCTTAAGTGATCTTTTTTTACTGGATTATTTTCAGGAAGAATTTTTTTTAGAAGAGAATATAAAAATCCTGTTTTTTCAAAAGCTCTAGCTACAACAAACAACATCCCTATAGTAATAATTGTTTCATTAGCAAAGCTTGAAAGATATTGTTCTTGAGTAATGATACCAAAGAGTAAAGGAATCGTTCCTGCTAAAAGAAGGGTTACATCTTGAGGATAAATTTCTTTTACAAGGACAAATAAAGTAATCAGCAAAAGAATAACCACAATCCATCCATCAAAATTTAAGCCTGTTGTGATATCTAATTGTTGTGAGTACAAGGTGTTAAATACAAAAAGACAAAAGAAAAAAAGTTTATAAATCAATTTTTTAGTCCTGCTTGTAAAACATCATGAAGATGTAAAATCCCAACTACTTTTTTTTCTTTTACAACTGGTAAAACCATAATTAACCGGTTAGGATCTTTTTCCATAAGTTGCAAAGCATCTAATGCGAGTTTTGAAGGGTTTATGGTAATAGGGTTTTTACTCATTATTGAACCAATAGTTTTTGAAAAAGCCTCATTAGATTCTTTTTCAATAACTCTTCTTAGATCACCATCTGTAAAAATCCCTAAAAGGTTTTCCTCTTTATCTACAACTAATACAGAACCACATCGCTTTTCAGAAAGAATAGGAAGGACTTTTAATAGAGTCTGATCGGCATAACACTTTGGGACTGCCTGCTCTTTTCTCATAATCTGACTGACTAATACAGTAAGCTTTTTGCCAATAGCACCTTTTGGGTGATTTTTAGCAAAATCTTCTCTTTGAACTTTCTTTTTTTGCATTAAAGCTATAGCTAATACATCTCCAAAAATAAGTTGCATTGTAGTAGATGTTGTTGGAGCTAAGTTATAGGGACAAAGTTCTTTAACTAAAGGCAAATAAATAGAAAGGTCTACAGATTTTACAAGAGGTGTATTTTCATTACACACAATTGATATGATTTTAGCTCCCTTACTTTTAATGTGAGGAATTAGATCTATTAACTCCTGAGTATAACCACTTTTTGAAAGTAAGATAAAAAGATCTTGATTTGTGATTCTTCCTAAATCACCATGCATTGCGTCTACTGCTGAGAGAAAAAAGGCTTTTGTTCCAAGAGAAGAAAAAGTCACAGCTAGTTTAGTAGCTATGATGCCACTTTTTCCAATACCAGAAAAAAATAGATTTCCTCTACATTGTTCAATCAAAGATAAAACTTGTTCTGTTTTTTCAATATCAAGGTGATCGAAAAAGCTATTTAAATAGATACGTTGATTATCGAACAGTGATTTAAGCATATGATTCCTTTTTCATTATTCTAAAAAACTTGGATCTTGAAGTCTTCTAAAAAATCTACTACGATCAAAGAAAAATTGATGGAGTAAAAAATGGTTACAAAAAAAATTCCTATAGCAGTGGCAAAAGGTGATGGTATTGGTCCAGAAATCATGGATGCAACTTTAAACATCTTGAAACATGCAGGTGCTCCATTAGAAATCAAAGAAATCGAGATAGGTGAAAAAGTTTATAAGTCTGGTGTTGCAACTGGCATGAAAGAAGATGCTTGGGAAACAATTTTAAACACCGATGCTTTTTTAAAAGCCCCTATTACAACTCCACAAGGTGGAGGTTATAAAAGTTTAAATGTAACAATCAGAACCACTCTAGGTCTTTACGCAAACATTCGTCCTTGTAGATCATACTTTCCCTATATTCACACAAAACACCCTGAAATGGATGTAATTGTTGTAAGAGAAAATGAAGAAGATCTTTATGCAGGTATTGAATATCAACAAACTCCTAATGTTACTCAGTCATTAAAACTTATTACTCGCCAGGGTTCTGAGAAAATTATCCGATATGCATTTGAATATGCAAGGCATTACGGAAGAAAAAAAGTTACATGTTTTACGAAAGATAACATTTTAAAAATCTCCGACGGTCTTTTTCACAAAATATTTGATGAAGTTGCAAAAGATTATCCTGATATTATCAACGAGCATTGGATTATTGATATTGGAGCTGCAAAACTTGCAGATACACCAGAAATCTTTGATGTAGTTGTAATGCCAAATCTTTATGGTGATATCCTTTCAGATATTGGAGCGCAAATCTCAGGTTCTGTTGGTCTAGTTGGCTCTGCTAATATTGGCGAGCACGGCGCTATGTTTGAAGCAATTCATGGGTCTGCCCCTAGACGTGCTGGGCAAAATGTAGCGAACCCTTCTGCTCTTATTCTAGCTTCTGTAATGATGTTAGTTCATTTAAACTTACCTAAAGAAGCTGCTTTAATTCACAATGCTTGGCTTTGTGCAATTGAAGAAGGGATACATACCTATGACATCTTTACAGATGAGCATAGTAAAGAAAAAGTTGGTACTAAGGAATTTTCAGATGCGATCTGTAAAAGACTTGGAAAAACTCCTTCTCAATTTGAAGCAATATCATATGGAGAAGCTAAAGAGCATAAAACCCCTACGATTACTCCTTCGGATAAACCAGCTAAATCTAGAAAATTACTTGGTGTAGATGTTTTCCTTTATGCAAAACCGAAGCTTGAAAGTTTTTATAGGGAAATTTCTCATATAAATGTAGGGTCTTTGAATGTTCAACTGATCACAAACCGTGGGGTAAAAGTTTGGCCAAATGGCTTTGATCAAACTTTTTGTGTTGATCATTGGAGAGTACGTTTTATTTCCAAAGATAAAAAAACACAAATTGATCAAAAAGAAGTTGTTGATATCATAGCAGCGATCGATCGCATGGGCCTAGATATCATTAAAACAGAAAATCTTTACGAAATAGATGGAGTTTTAGCGTTTTCTTCTGCTGATCTTTAATTTATTTTCCTAAGGGCTAGCCCTTAGGGATCACTATGTATTAGATTGAAAGAGGAATCTCTTTAAAAGCTTTTTCTACTTCTTGTAGAAACCCACATCCATACATACCATCGATTACTCTGTGATCGAATGTAAGACATAGATGCATGAGTGAACGGATAGCAATTTTATCATCGATTACAGCTGGTTTTTTCTTCACAGCTCCAAGACCAATAATAGCCATTTCAGGATAACGAATAATTGGTATTCCAATCATAACTCCACTCATCCCAAAGTTTGTCATGGTAATTGTACCGTTTTTTACCTCATCTGGAGATAAGGTGTTAGAACGAACTCTTGTTGCTAGATCTGAAACATCTTTTGATATTTGTAAAAGATCTTTTTGATCTGTTCCTTTGATCACCGGAACCATAATTCCATTATCAACAGAAACTGCAATACCAAGGTTTACATCTTTTTTTAAAATGATCGTATCATCTTGTAGAGTTGAGTTAATTAATGGAAAGTTTTTGATTGCTTTAGATATTGCTAAAGCTAAAAATGAAGTAACAGTAAGTTTTACTTTATGTTTTTCAAAAAAGGCTTCTTTTTCTTTTTTGATAAACTCAACAATATCTGTAACATCCACTTCATGAATTAAACTTGCATGAGGAGCTTGGTAAAAAGATTTTACCATGTTTTCTGCGATCGCTTTTCTCATTTGAGACATTTTTATGCGATCTTCCCCTCCTGTTTCTTGTGAGTCTAGAAAAGCAATTAGGTCTTTTTTAGAAAGTCTTCCAGATTTTGAAGACCTAGGAATTTTCTGAATATCATCAAAAGTTAAATTATGCTCCTGCATCAGTTTTAATACTGCAGGAGATAATAGAGCTTGATCTTCTGTATTTACAGTTTCTTTTGTATCAGGAGCTTTTTCCTCTGTCTCTTCATCCACTTGTGCATCAGTGGCTATTACTGCTAAAGGATCACCTACATTTACAAGTTGGTCAACTTCTGCAAAAGTTTTTATAAGCTTTCCTTCAACGGGAGATGGAATTTCACTGTTGATTTTATCTGTTGCTACCTCTAATAAAGGCTCGTCTAAAGATACTGTGTCACCTAGTTGTTTTAACCATTTGACAACAGTTGCTGAAACAATACTTTCTCCAAGCTTTGGTAGCTTAACAGTAAAATCACTCATAAATTCCCCTTAGATATCAGATTGCATCCATGTAGCACTATTATATACAGCTTCATCTATCTCTTCTTCTTTCTTAGCAACTACAACCGCTGCAGCTGCATCTCCAAGAACATTAATAATCGCAGAGACCATCTCTCGTAATCTATCAACTCCAGCTACAAGAGCGATCCCATCCAATGGAAGACCTATAACACCTAGAACTAAAGATAACATCACAAGTCCTGTTCCTGGAATTCCAGCAGCCCCAATTGCAGAGAGTACTGAAACAACAATTAGTGTTCCAAGTTGAATCAAAGTAAGCTCTATTCCATAAGCCTGAGCAATAAAAATAGCTGATACCGCTTGTCCAATAGATGCTCCATTCATATTAATTGTAGAACCTAAAGATAAAACAAAACTTGAAATATCTTCTGAGATTCCCAGGTGCTTTTGAGCACATTCCATGGAAACAGGCAGTGTTGCCGAGCTGCTACTTGTGGTAAAGGCTAAAACAATGGCATCTTTCATCCCTTTGAAAAAAGGAATAAGACGCATTTTTGCAATCCCTCTTACACAAAAACCTAAAACTCCAAATAACTGAATAAAACATGCTATGTAGTTACATAGTAAAAATGATAAAAGCGGCCAAATGATTTTTAGTCCAATAGCACCAACTGTTGATGCCATAAGAGCAAATACCCCATAAGGAGCTAGTAACATCACAAAGTGTGTTAAAGTATGCATAGTATTTGCAACAGACTCTAATAAGGTAAATAAAGGTCTTGCTTTATCTTTAGAATAGGTAATCGCAATAGCTAAAAACACTGCAAATATAATGACCTGTAAAATATTTCCTTGTGAAAAAGCGTTAAATGGATTTGCAGGAACTAAATCAAGTAGCAAATCAGATATTGTTAACGTTTTGACAGTAGTTGCGGCAGCTACACCTTTAATTTTTAAAGATAAAGCTTGTCCAGGTTTAACTATATAGGTAATTACAATACCTAAAAACACCGACACTGCAGTTGTTGCGATATAAAATGAAAGAGTCCGAAACCCAATCCTTCCAAGTTTTTTTGGATCATTGATATGACAGATTCCTACTACTAGAGAAGAAAACACAATCAATACAACTAGCATTGTAAGAAGGTTAATAAAGATCTTTCCAAAGATCTCAAAAATCTCCGCTCTTTCTCCTAGAATTAACCCTGCAATAACACCTAGTACAAGGCCTAATAAGATTTTCACCCAACTTTTCATAAAACTCCTTTTACTTCCGAAATAAGGCTTAAACTATTTATTCACTTATTAAATTTATCGCCTTATCTATCAGTTTTTCCCAGTTTTCTTTTCCATGGGAAATATTTATGCTTATTCTTTCATACGCTACCGGCAAACAAAGATCGCAAGTTTTTATTTTAACTGCGTCTTTTTCAGTACATACAAGTAATTTCGCTCCTGCTCTTTTACAAGATTTTGCAAACTTTTGCAAATCCTTATCTAAAATCCCCTCATGATCTGGTAAAACTAGTCTGTTTACGATCTTTGCCTTTTTCTCTTCAATCTGTTTAAAAAAAGGCTCAGGTTCAGCAACCGCACAAAACACACCAACAGGCGTATTTTCTATTGAATATTTTTGACTGTTATCAAGGGAATATATTCCCTCTTTTAATGCCTCTATAACACATACAGGCGCATTAGAATATACTCTAATGGAATCTAGAATTCTAGTAAAATCATTTTTATTAGCATGGTTAACTAATATAAGATCAGCTTCTTTTAATCTTTTTGGTTCATCACGTAAAAACCCTTTTGGAAGATAGTGTTCTTTTTTTAAATCTAATCGATTCCCATGTAATACAACTACTTCAAGATCTCTATAAAGTTTTCTATGCTGCATACCATCATCTAAAAGGATAATTTGAGCGCCTTTGGATAAAAGCTTTACACAGGATTTAAAACGATTTTTTCCTACTCCTAAAAGGATTTTAGGGCATCTTTTTGCAAGAAGATAAGGCTCATCACCGATAATTTCTGGTGGAAACAAAGGCCCTTTACCTTGCGCTCCTATCACTGTTTTTGATTCTGATTTAGATCTATATCCTCGAGAGGCTATTGCTGTTTTAATTCCATTTCCAATAAGAATTTCAGATAAAAGAAGGGTAACAGGCGTTTTTCCAGTACCACCACAAGTAATATTGCCAATACTAATTACCGGACAAGATGCTTTTTTTTGAGCAAAAATTTTTTTTTCATAAAATAAATTTCTTAAAAAGATAAGTTTTCTATAAAAAAAACTTGCAAAAGATAGAAAAACACCTGTTTTTTTCTCATCTATTTTTTTCTTTATGTAAGAAAACAGATGATTTCTAAAGTTTTTCTTCATGAGTTTTTTTTAGATTTTGAAGAATTTCTTTTGGGTAGAATAGTTCATGCTCTACAAGTTCAATTATAATATGAATAGCAGCCATATGAGCTTCTTGAATACGGTCAGAAGTAGCAAACCCTTCAACAATCCATTCTAAATCGCAGAGGTTTTTAAGCTTCCCCCCTGTTTTACCTAAAAAAGAGATGGTTTTTAGCTCTTGTTTTTTTGCTGCACTAACTGCATGAATAATATTCTCAGAGTTTCCGCTGGTGGTTAGAACAATTAGAATATCTTCTTTTTTTCCAAAAGCCTCAACTCCCCTTGTAAATACTTGATCAAAACCCATATCGTTAGAAACACATGTTAGGTGACCTGGATCTGATAAAGCTATTGCGGGTAAAGCTTTTCTTTTTTTTCTAAACTGCCCTGTCATCTCTTCAGCAAAATGCATAGCATCACATAAAGATCCACCGTTTCCACAAATGAGTAATTTCCCCCCTTTTCTATAACAGCTTGCAATCTCTTTTGCACAGGCTTGGATGAATTGCATGCTAGATTCTTTTTGTAAAAAAGAGATAGCACATATCGCTTCATTTATTGAATGATCTAAAATGTTTTTCATAAGACACCTTTTGTTTAGCGCATTATACGAAACATCTTATTTTTGTGTTGCGGCAAATAGTTTTCTTGTTTTTAAACTGGGTGGTTTTTCATATTTAGCATTTTCTTTTGCTTGACCGTATTCATTTTTTGTAATCTTTTCATTTAGATAATCTTTATGCGCTTTATTTAAATTATTTTTTCTTCTTATTGCAACCCAGTGTTGCCATTGGCGAAGTTTAAATGTAGATGACCATCTAAAGCTTTCTGTTGAAAAAATTCTAAAAGGATAAAGGTTTCTTTCAACAATCCCCTTTTCTTGTAAAAACTTTTGATATTCCCCATCATTATGGTTAATTCCTTGTGTCCATAAAATAATGTTGTAGATAGGTGAAATAAGCGTTCGAATTGCTTGCACAAATACAAATAGAACACTGACAGCAACTTTTGAAATTTTACTGATTTGTAAAGACTCTAACACCCATCTCATAACAGATTGAGAAGGATACTCGTCATTATCAACTTTTATCCCTATAACTTCGAGTACTTCACATGTGTATTTTGCGCAATTTCTTTTATAATAGTTAAAACCTAAGTTACCTGTCTCTTGATCAGTTTCTATTTTTTCAATGATCTTATGATACTCTTTTTCAGAAATTTCAATACGAGTGATTGTTTTATTTGTTTTTGCAAATTCATGTGGATCTAGTTGTAAGATTTTACCTTTGTAAGTTGCAAGTGAACGAAAAAAATGACATTTTCTAAAAAAACCAACTGAAATTACATTTGTTTTATTATCAATAATTCGAATCCATGCATGACCATGAAAGTTCTTTGAATCACTAACAACTTCCACAAAGAATTTACCAGGCATCTTATGATCCATAAAAGAGGGATGCAACCTTTTCCACTTGATAAGATTTTGTTTTACAATGCCAAAAGGAAGTTCGTTATCATCTTGATCAACAGTTCGATCTATATATCGATATCCATAAGGTAAACTAAGATCTTTTTGGTTTTGATCAAATAACAAAGCCTTTATATCTGTCCATCTAGTTAAATTACCTTCATAGTAAATAGCTGGTTGCTCATCTATTTCATGCACTTTGTGACCAAAGTGCCTCATTTTAGTAATAAGATCAGATTGTTTAAGAAAATCAACAAACCCAGGATATTTTTTTGCTAACTTACCATCTAAACCTATATCAAGATATTTTAAGGCTCTTTTTTCAGATATTTTTAGCTTAAAAGGGCTTCCTGTATAAGCTGTTACATAACGATCAATATAAATAGCATTGAAATCTTTATCTGTTTTTGAAAAAACTTTATTTCGATATTGATCTGCAAATTCTATAGCCTGTTTACTACTAGGATTTGCCCAATTAAGTTGTTCTAGTTGATCTTTTACATATTTTGTTAATCGATACTTTCTTCTTAGAGAGAAACATTTTTCTATAAATGAAACTTCGACAATCTTTCCTCCATGCCGAATGTCACAATTTTTTACAAAGTTATTCAAATTGATGGAGTTTAGAGTCATACTGATTCATAGATACTAAAATTTATGAATCGATAGCTTACACTAACTTAGGAATATTTAACTATGAACAAAAAGTTTATCAGTTTCTAAAGAAGGTGGTTTTTTAAAATTTGCATCAAATTTTGCTTTGTTATATTCCTTTTCAGAAATTTTTCCTTCCATGTAATGGATATGAGCTTCTTTTAATAAATTTGCTCTTCTATTGGCAACCCAGTGTTGCCATTGACGCAATTTATAAGGAGAAGAGTAACGAAACGTTTCAGTAGAAAATAAACTAAAAGGTATTGGCTTAACTTCACCAAGATCATTTTCTTCTAAATACTGTTGATAATCCCAGTCAACGTGATTTACTCCTAAGATCCAAAGTCCAACATTGAAAAATGGAGCTAGAATATGTCTTACAACTTGTACAATAACATAGGCAACTTCACCTATATAAGGACACAGCTCTTTAACTCTAAAATACTCTAAAACTCTTCTTGCAAAAGACTGAGAAGGATACTCATTGTTATCAACTTTGATACCAATATGCTCTAAAAGTGCACTTGTATATTTTGCACAATTTTTTCGGTAATAACTAAAGCCAATATTCCCTGTATTATTATCATTTTCAATTTTTTTTATAAGAGATGCAAACTCATTACTACTTACATTAATCAATGTAGTTACTTTAGAATAATCCTCATACTCACAAGGATCCATTTGCATAATCTTGCCCTTATACATAGCCAAAGGTTGCAAAAAAGGAACCCATCCACGGTTGAATCCAGGTGCAAATACATTTCCTTTCTCATCTATTAATCTAAACCAATGGTGCCCCCAACCATTTTTAGTATTTCCTACGATTTCAATAAAATACTTCCCTAAAAGGTCTTGGTTTTGATGCATGTATGTAGGGCTAAGTTTTTTCCATTTAATTAAATCTTGTTTAACAATTCCATAGGGATTGTCATACCCATTTTTATCTACTGTTCTATCTACGTATCTATATCCATAAGGAAGCTTTATCTCGGAAGGCTTTTTACCAGTTAAACCTAAAATATTTTTTAGCTCACTCCACTTTGTCCATTTGCCCTCATATAAAAGTGCTGGCTGCCCCTCTACTCCCTTTACATGATGTCTAAAATGTTTCATTTTTTTAACAAGTTCAGATGATTGTAAAAAATCAACAAAGTCAGGGTATTTTTTTGCTAGTGAACCATCCAATCCTATTGCATCAATTAAACTTACAGCATTTTGCTGACAAACTCTTAGCTGAAACTGGTCATTAAAATGAGCTGATAGATAACGATCTATAAAAATTCTATCTATTGCTTTATCAACCAAGTGAAAAGTTCTTCTATACTCATTAGCTTTTTGTAAAATATTTATAGAATTAGGGTTTGTTAAAGACACTGCCTCTAACTGCTTTTTTACATAAGCATCTAACCGTTTTTTTCTTTGGAAAGAAAAAAACTTTTCAAAAGATGTTAGCTTAACAATTTTACCACTACGAATATCGCAATTGTTAATAAAATACTTTACATCAACATTGCTTATGTTCATAATTTAACCAAATTAACATTCAACAAAAACATTATAAAACAAAAAATATTTACCATAAAGTAAATAAATGTTTTTATATTATTTATATTTTTAATTATGAGAGTCATTATAGTAGGAGCTACTGGTTCTGTAGGAAAAGAGTTAATAACACTTATAGAAAAAAATAGAATTGATTTTTCAAGCATACAATTCTATGCTTCTGAAAGATCTAAAAACAAGGTTATTTTTTTTCATGGTAGAGAGTATCGACTTGAATCTATAGAAGATCTTTCTTTTGAAAAAGCAGATTTTGCTTTTTTCTGTACAAGCTCAGCTATTTCAAAAAAACTATCACTCAAAGTAAAAAACACCTCTTGTAGAGTAATAGATCTTAGCTCTGCATTTAGAATGGAGGAAAAGATCCCTTTAATAATACCTGAGATTAATGGACATTTACTTAAACAAGCCTTCCAGATCATCTCATCTCCAAACTGCGTAGCATCTATTTTATCGATGGTTCTTTATCCTTTACTGCAAATAAGCTCTATAAAGCGAGTAGTTGTGTCCACATATCAGGCTGCAAGTGGAGGAGGACAAAAACTATTAGATGATCTATTACACTCTACTAAAGAATACTGTGAAGGAAAAAAAACAAGTGAAAGTGCATTTAATCTGTATTTACATCCTTCAGACCTTAACAATGAGCAATATAGTGGAGAAGAAGAGAAGATTATCTTAGAAACCCAAAAGATCTTAGATGTTAAAATTCCCATATCAGTAACCTCTGTAAGAGTACCAACACTAAGAGCGCATAGTCTTTCTGTTAACGTTGAATTTGCAAAAGATCTAAGCGTTCACACAGCTTGTAATGCTCTACAGGAATTTCCAGGTATACAAGTTGTATCAAATACAACGCCTAGACAAGCTCAGAAAAAAAAAGATGTGTTTGTCAGTAGGATTCGTAAAGACCTTTCTCATAAAAACACATTAGATTTATGGGTTTGCTCAGATCAGTTACTAAAAGGAGCTAGTTTAAATGCTCTTCAAATCTATGAAAGAGCATTAAGTCTATCTAGTAGAGAATGAAGCTCTTTGAGACTAGCTTTCACATACATGTTCAAAAACTCTGACTTCCTTTTTACAATTTGGGCAGTAATAAGTACCTCTTGAATCTTTTTTAAAACCTGACTCATTTGCAGTAATTGTAAAATTAAAAAAGAAGCAACTCATAAAAATCATTAACACTAGTTTTGATTTATACATTTTACTCTCCATTTAACTATTGGATATAAAAAGATTAAAATTAATATTATTTTTATGAAAATATTTTCTATATGAATAATCTTCTTTTGAGGTTTAAACCAAAATTCTATAGAGTAGTACCATGTATATTTATTAAACATCTAGGGCTTACAGATGACCAGTAAAAAATTAAGCTTATCACTACTAACAACAATATGTATAACTGCGATATTAAGCATTCGTAACTGGCCATTAAGCGCAGAATACGGTTTGTCTTCAATATTTATGATTATCTTATCAGCGCTGGTTTTCTTTATTCCATTAGCTTTAGTTTGTGCGGAGTTATCTTCTTCTTTTTCTGAAGAAGCTGGGATATATTATTGGGTAAAAGAAGCATTCGGACATCGAATAGGAACTAGTGCAGTTTGGTTTTCCTGGATATCAAATGTCGTATGGTATCCAATCATCTTGTCTTTTGCATCATCTTCTCTATTGAATGCTTTTGGGATAAGAGCTGATGAGCATCCCTATATTCTTTTTTCTGTTATTCAAATTTCATTTTGGGCCTTGATTTACTTAAATTTTAAAGGATTAAATTTTGCAAGTTGGATTAGCTCATCATTTTTTTGGATAGGAACGGTGCTTCCAGGTTCTTTAATTATTATCCTTTCAACTTGTTATTTCTTTTCCGGAAACCCATTACATATTGATTTTAATTCATCTAATCTAATCCCAGAATTCACTTCTATGGGTGAGTTTGTTTTTTTTGCAGGGCTTATACTAGGATTTGCTGGAATTGAAATGCCAGCAGTGCATGCAAAAGAAGTTGAGAACCCTTCAAAAAGTTACCCAAAGGCTATAATGTACTCAACTATAGTGATTGTTTTCACCTCAATTCTTGGAACTTTAGCTATTTCTATGATCATACCTCAGGAAAACATTAGTCTAGTTACAGCTATTTTTGATGCAATGAATTTCCTTTTGGACACTTATCACTTATCCTTACTTAAACCTATGATTACACTTCTAATTTCTATTGGAGCTTATGGTGGTATATGTACTTGGATATCAGGTCCAAGTAAAGGTCTTATAGAAGCTCTTAAAAAGACAAATATAAATAAAAACATCTATGCTAAAAATACAGCAAATGTTCCAACCAACATTCTAATTATTCAAGGAATCTTGGTCACAGGTTTGTCGCTTTTATTTCTTATTATGCCAAACATTTCCTCTTCATATTGGGTACTAACAGTATTAGCATCACAACTTTACTTAATTACATATTTTCTTATTTTCTTTGCTGCAATTTATCTAAGAGTAAAAAGACCCGAACTTCAAAGGTCATATAAAGTGTCCCAAGGAATTTCAGGAATGTTTCTAACATGCTTTACAGGTATAGTTGTTTGCTTTTTCACCTTTTGCATGGGATTTGTTCCTCCATCTCAAATTGATTCAGGAGACCTTCTATCATATGTTGCTCTTCTATCAGGTCTGATTTTCTTCTTTTCGTTACCTATTTCATTTTTAGGAGAGAAAAAATTACTTGTAAAAAGCTAGTGCTATCAAACTTGAAACTCCAACCTCTTTTTCAAAGTAGGGTGTGTGAAACTTATTTTTCCTTGATGAAGTTCTATCCCTTTTTGTTTTCTTGGTTTTGCACCATATTTCGTATCACCAACAATAGGATGCCCCAAATAAGCTAGCTGACAGCGTATTTGGTGATATCTTCCTGTAATTAAATGAATTTCTAAAAGGCTTGTTGTTTTGTTAGATTTGATTACTTTAAAATCAAGTTCACAAAGCTTTGCTCCTTTAGTGTTTTTAGATACTACCTTTGCTTTGTGACTACCATGAATAAGATAATCTTTTAAGGAATTATTTTCTGTAACTTGTCCTTCAACTGTTGCAAAGTATACTTTCTCAAATCCTTTTTCTCTCATTTGCTTGTTTAGTCTAGATAAAGCTTTTTGCGATTTTGCAAAAACAACAATTCCAGAAACTTCTTTATCTAAGCGATGAACAGCATGCAAATAAATGCTTTTTTTATTTTCTTTTTGTTTTAAATACTCTTTGACAAGTGTCTCTAGACTTTTATTTACAACGGGGCTTGGCTGGGTCAAAAGCCCTTTTTCTTTTTCAACAACCACAAGGTGGTTGTCTAAATAAAGAATATTAAGCTTGTCTTTGTCTGAGGGCTTCATAAAGCATTAGTGTAGTTGCAGAAGCGACATTTAGAGAATCAGCCTTACCCATCATAGGGATTTTTACTTGTATATCTGCTTTTTCTAAAAATTCTTCAGTTAATCCATATTGTTCACAGCCCATTACAAGAGCGACTTTTCCAAGAAGATCTGTTTGAGTAAATACTTTTTTAGCATGAGGAGTTGCAGCACAAACTTTAATCTTTTGTTTTTGTAAAAAAGGGAATAATTCTTTTTTTGTTGTTTGTATCACAGGCACTGTAAACAATGTACCTGTAGACGCTCTTACAACATTTGGATTAAAGATATCTGTACACTCATCACATACAATCAGAAATAATGCCCCAGCAGCATCACAAGAACGCAATATAGTTCCTAAGTTGCCTGGTTTTTCAATACTCTCTGCAATCACACAAAAAAAGTCTTTTTGACTGGAAGCTAATTTTTCAAGATCTTGAATACTTTTTTGTTTTTGAGGTGCAATAGCTAAAAGACCATCGGGACGATCTCTATATGAAATTTTTTCAAAGATGTGTTTAGGAACCTCAAAAGCTTTACAGTTAATTTGCTGTATAAGCTTATTTTCATTGGTTTTTAAAAACAGCTCAGGACAAACATAGAGAGAATCTATTTTATAGCCATTATCAGCTGCAGACTTTAATTCTCTATATCCTTCTATCAAAAATAGTTTATGTTCATCTCTTTTGTTTTTCTTTCTTAGAGAGATGATTTTTTTTATCTTAGGATTTTGATTACTTGTTATCTTTTCCATACTGCATAACACCCAACAGAAACACTTCTTCCTTTTTCTGATTCAATTTTCATTTCATAATCTTCAATGTCCGCTTTAGGACTTAACTCTTCTAACATTGTTGTTAGAGTTGAAGGCATATACCCTGGAGTGTGCGAAGATAGAACAACAAAAGAGTCTTTTTTAGCAAGCAATGGCCTTAAAAGCTCCATTAAAGGAGAAAACTCTTTTTCAATTTTAAACACTTGCCCCTTAGGCCCTCTTCCAAAAGATGGAGGATCTAAAATAATCCCATCATAAACAGAGTTTCTTCTATTTTCTCTTTTTAAAAACTGCATTACATCATCAGTAATGTATCTTATTGAAAGCTCCTTACCGTTTAATTGAGCATTTTCTTTAGCCCATTGCACTGCAGGCTTTGATGCATCCAAGTGAGTAACTGTAGCACTTTTTAAAGCGCTATAGATACTTACAAGCCCAGTATAAGCAAATAGATTTAAAACCTTTTTTCCTTTTAAGTTCATTTTATCAAGCTGATCACAAACAATGCTATGCTCAGGGAAAATTCCAAGATGGCCAAAATCAGTAGGGCTAATTTTCATTTTTACCCCTACATGATCAATCACCCAACTTTTAGGGAGACTTTTTTTGGATGACCATTTTTCTTTTTTATCTGTTGATCTCGAAAAAGCAGCATCTACAAGGTTCCAAGGCTTTTTTAAAAGAGGTTTCCATGGAGCGGAAAAGCACGGTCTTTGGATAACATAAGGTCCAAAACGCTCAAGTTTTTGTTCTTCTCCAGAATCAATTAGTTGGTAATCATTCATTAAATGTATCTTTGTTAAATGCAATTTTTCTATATAAAATCGATAGAGCTGTGTTTACGGTATAGGCTATGATAGTTTTTCTAGACCCTTTTTTATAGATTATTCCTATATCAAAAGGATTATCTCTTTTTGCTACCCCTACATATACAGTCCCTACTGGTTTGTCTTTAGTTCCTCCAGTTGGACCTGCAATTCCAGATACTGCAACTGCATAATCACAAGTTGTTTGTTCAAACAAACCCTGCAGCATCTCTGTAACAGTTTCTTTTGAAACAGCTCCAAAATTGTCTAGTGTTTCTTTTGAAACCCCTAATATCCTATTTTTCATCTGATTAGAATATGAGATCACTGATCCTAAAAAATATTCCGATGACCCAGGATGTTTTGTCATTGCAGCAGCTAAAGCACCACCAGAACATGATTCTGCAAAAGCAACTGTCTTTTTCTCTCTTATAAGTAAGTTATGAAGAGCTTGTTCTATTTTATGTTCATCAGAAAAAAAATACTGATTAGGAAAGATGTTCTTTATCTGATTGATATAGGATGTAAGCTTTTTTTCATTTTGAGAAAAGGCTCTTATTTGAACACCGCCTAAAAAAGGATAGCTTCCCACTTTTAACTCTTTTCTATTCAAGGTTTTAATTTTAGGCTCTACATCAGACTCTTTTACATTAAAAAGAGATACCTCTTTGGAAAAAGGCACGCTAGATAATGGATATGCTTTTTCTACATAAAGCATCACTTGATCTAACATAGCTTCTAGCTCGTTTGGAACACCTGGCAAGAATATAACACATCCCCTATCAAAAAAATGGACCATCCCTGGAGCTGTTCCCTCAGGGTTTAAAATCATCTTAGCATCTTTAATCACTGTAGATTGATTTTCTAACGTTGAAATATCACCATATCGATGTTTCATATCAGTTAACACTTCATTGTTTATTTCAAATGAAACATCAAAAAAAGAAGCTATTGCTTTTTTTGTTGTATCATCTTCTGTTGGGCCTAGCCCCCCTGTACAAATTAAAAGTGTCTTTTCAACAAAAATCTCTTGAAATTCTTGAATTATCTTATCTTGACAATCTGGAATAACAGTATGTTTATTTGTAACATAACCTTTACTAGCAAGTTTTCTACTAATGACTGCTGCATTAGAATTTATCGTATGGCCATCTAAGATTTCATCGCCTATTGCAAGAATTTCAATATTCATTTTGGCTCCCAGATTTTTATCCCTGCTCTTTCAAGCTGTGGAAGATTTGTATCACAAGTTTTACCTAACCGAAATGTGCTTGTGATTTTCTCACCCTCTTTTTCAAAAGATATAACTTTAGAAATATCCCTTAGTTTTTTCCTAAATGCTTTCCATAAGTTTGTATTTTTAAAACGATCATCTACCTTTTCAAATCGATTTGTTTTTACATCCTGATAGATTTGGGGATAAGACAAACTCCAACCCCAGTATACTGCATCTTTTCCAAGCGTTTCACAAGTTTTCCCTTCCGAAACTGTAAAATATAATGGCTTTAAAAAAACCACTGGTTTTCTAACCTTTAGCATTTTCTTTTCAGAATCTATTTTAACAACAAACAAAGCACTAAGGTCTTGAGTTAAAATAAAAGAAGGTATTTTTTCACCCAAGCCATACGTTTTTTCTAAAAACTCATGTTTAGAAATTTCTAAAACATCAGTTTCAATAACACCCCCAAGAGGATGAATGGAAAACTCTAAATCTTCAAATAAATTTTTATATTCTTTATTTGAAACAAGGAAATTTAGCTTTTGAAACTTTGAAGCAAGATAGGGCCCTTCTTTTTGAATAGAGCTTATTTCAATAGTTTCCATCGTCTACAACTTGCTCTCTAGCTCTTTGTATTTTTTTACTAGTGGATATATTAAAACCAAAAGAATCCCAATTGAGATATATGAATCAGCTAGATTAAATACTGGAAATGAATAGCTTGTATGATAGACATAGAACATATCGATAACTTTTCCATAAAGGAAAAAGTCAATCACATTACCTATAGCTCCCGTTATAATTAGAAAAAAAGAAAAGTTTTTTTCTTTTTCCTGGTTGAAAAAAAGAAAATAAACAACCAGAGAAACAATTAAGACAAGCCTTATCAAAAAAAGAATGTCTGGAAACTGGGAAAACATTCCCCAAGCACAACCCGTATTATGAACATGGCAGATTGCAAAACTTAACCCAAAAACGTTCTCAATAACACCTATTCCTCCAAAAGGATAGCTAGGGTTTTGCCAACCCATTAGAGGAATATTTATGTATACATACCGTTTTAGTAGGAAGTCTAAACCTATTAAAAGGATAAATAATAAACTATAGCTAAAAAACTTTTTTGCCTTATGCAAGTCCTTTATCCCTTAGCTCTTGAGCTTTAACTGTCATTGTTGCATATGGAATTGCTTCTAGTCTTTTTTTAGGAATCTCTTCTCCTGAAACTTCACAAATTCCATAAGTTCCTTCTTCAATTTTTTGTAATGCTTTATCTATAAGCTTAATCGTTTCATATTCGCTATTAGAAACTTCTAAATTAATATTCTGAACAAAATCATCAGTACCCTGATCTGCTTGATGCTGAGAGTATCCTGTAGCTTTTTCTGCATCTTTAACTTCTTGCGTTACTTCTGCAACACTTTTAGATAACTCTGCTCTTAATTTCAGTAGCTGCTGTTTAAATTTTTCAATTTCATTTTCTGAAAGAGGCATAACCTATTTCCTGTTTTAAAAAGTTTATTTAAATTGATTGTTTTTCCTCAGGAGAAATTTTTTGAATCGCTTCAGTTAACTCGTTTATGTCTTTAAATCTTTTATAAACACAAGCAAACCTTATATAAGCAACCCTATCTAAGGTTTTTAAATGATTCATCACAATTTCTCCAAGACCTCTAGTATCTATTTGCTGAACTTGTTTTTCTACAAGCTCTTGCATAATTTGATTTACTAAAGATCGAATTTGGCCATGAGATACTTTTGTATGTCTACAAGCGGCTTCTAAACCTTTAATCAATTTCTCAGGTAAAAAATCTTCATAAGTGCCATCTTTCTTTTTCACTTGAATTGTCAGATCTACATGCTCAAATGTAGTAAATCTTTTTTGACAACTTAAGCACTCTCTTCTTCTTTTAATCGCATTTGTGTCTGTTGCATTCCTAGAATCTGTTACTTTAGATTCTTCATGACCACAAAAAGGGCACTTCATCTTTTACCTACCTTAAGAAAAATCTTTTATTTTATTTGTTTAACTTAAAAGATCCCTATTTGCCAAGTGTTACTTTTATAGCAAAAAAACTTGCTTAAGGCAAGAAGTAGCCTACAATGATAAACTAGATCAAATATTTGTTTATAAATTCTTAATTTTGTTTATTAAATAAAAGAAGCCTTCTGATTTTATCAGAAGGCTTCCATACTAAGATCTACATAAAACAGACTAGAAACGATGTGAAATTGAAAATGTAGGCGCCTGATTTATAACAGAATTTGTAGCTGAATAACTTGCCGCAAAAAGAATAAAGTCATACCAGCTATGTAAAGCTGTACATTCTTTTAAAGAATTATTGTTTTGAGAGATCCATCCCATGTATGTCCCCATTGCAGTGATAAAAGGAACGCCAAACATTAGATATCTTTGTCTAGCTCCTTTGTCTTCAATTAAATAAGCGTTAGGAATATGAGCTGCTCCAAATAAAATAGATGAAGCAATTAGTCCACCTCTTGGGCCAAATGACTCAGAAAACATTGGTAACAATGCCCCTCTAAATAGCGCTTCTTCACCAATACCTACAGAAAAAGCTACAAGTGGGTAAATTCCATTTAAGCCCTCGTCTGATGACATTGAAGTACTTTCTTGATCTCCCTCAATTATATAACTTACCGCTGAACCAACAGCTAAAGCCCCTAGAATACCGCCCCAAACCTCAGGTTTTTTCATTACTTGCCATTGAAATGGAGCTAAAGACAATTCTGCATAACTCTCTTGAGGCATAGAGTACTTATAACCATAATTCTTATTTATATTTCTAGCATCTCTATAAGCTGCGTACATACCATAAGTTACAATATTACTAGCTGCGATAAATGTATTATCTATCGCATTATCATCTTCAGTAGCTAAACCTGCTCCTACAATCCCGAAGGTTGATCCAGCTATAGCACCTGCTGTTTTATAATCACCAATATAAGCACTTCCTAAACCTGGAAACAAACTAGATAAAGCAAATGCTAGATCAGGATCCACTGGGTTAGAAGGAACCATGTCTGAATAGTCAATATTTGAAAAAATCTCATTCGAATTATCAGTTTGATATTCAGTTAGCTCATTTGAAAAAGTCTCTCCAACAGGATAGATCGATAACATTGATAGTATTAGTAAACAAAAACAAGATTTCATTATTAATTCTCCTAAAATTTCAGATGATAATAACACAAACCAAAAACCAGATCAATTAAAGATGTTTTTTATTTACACAAACATTTTATTTAAGATTAGGCTGCAATATTTTAATAAAAAAAGAAACAGGTAAACCTATGTTTTTTTGCTACATAGATTTGGCTTCTTTAAGACAAATATTTTTAAACCCCCTCTAAAAGAATGGATCGACTTGATCATCTTCTTAAAACTTTAGAAAACAGCTCTAAATGTCTAGCTTTAAAAGATTAGCCCTTGAAAAAATCGGACCCGATTGCAACCAATTCGAACCTTACTTAAGGTTCATATATGCATCAAAATACTATAAAGTAACACATAACATATTTATAAGTTTTTGAAGATATATCTATCTTATTATCAGCCTGTTCAGATTTTTATTTTGGCAAATAACAAAAAAAATATTTAGCGTTATGCTTCAAACGAGTTCTTTTTTGAGTCATATGATGCATATATTCAATCCAATTTGACAAATATGCATCAAATGGGCACCAGAGAAAACATCTTGAATACTTGTATCAGTTTAACACACTCTTTTTGCAAAAAACCGTCGAAAAGTGACAGTTTCTTGCAAAATTTGAGATTTTTTCCTGAATATAACAAATTAAATTTTCCGATCTGCTAATATTATGTTAGAAACCGTTGAAAAGTGAGGGTTGAGAGCGAGACGTGAATAGAAAATTGTTAGAAAGATTAATCATTTGGCCCAAAGCTTACCTAACAAGGACAGAACTTGCACTATTAATAGATCGTAGTCCTGATGCTTGTGATTCTGTTATCCGAAGGGCTACCCAAGCTGGATACTTGCTACGCTTGAAGCGAGGATTATATCTAATTACAGATAAAGCTGGAGCTAAAAAACCCGACACGCGCGAAACTGCACAGTTTGTATATGGTCCTTCTTATATTAGTTTCGAGTCAGCTCTCAGTTGGCACGGTTGGATTCCTGAGGGAGTGAGGGTCGTAACTTCTGCAACAACAAAACGCGCAAAAGAAGTTAAAACTCCGATCGGAACCTTTACATATGAAAAAATCCCCTCCAAAGCCTTTGCTTTAGGAGTACGTCACATCCAAACCCCATCAGGATCTTTTCTTATGGCGGAAGGATGGAAAGCTCTTGCTGATCTTATTTTTACACGTAAAAATAATTGGCCAGATGTCCATCATATTTACGAAGATCTTAGAATTGAAGAGGAAGACCTTATAAATTCCGATCTAGAGGTTCTAAAAGAACTTTCCTATCAATATCCAAATCCAAGCGTACGTCATTATTTAAATCTTTACTACCAGGAGCTTAAGACATGACATTTGACCTTATTCATGATCGTTTAAGTTTTTATGATCTTCCCGATAGAGTAGCGGAAGAAAATGCCATCAAAGAGATTTGCCAAGAGATTACTCTGGCTGCACTTTCACGTTCAGATTTTTTTAGAATAGGAGCTTTTATGGGGGGTACCTGCCTACGAATCTTACACGGATTACGTCGATTTTCTGAAGATCTTGATTTTGTATTACACTCTCCGGATCCAGATTTTAAGTGGTCTCCCTATCTCCATGCGATCGAGGAGGAATTTAAAGCATTTGGCCTTACTTGCTCAGCTGTGGACCGTTCTCGAGCAGAACAAACGGTAAAAAAGGCATTCTTAAAAGAAGATTCATTCGGTCAAGTGCTGCAACTTCAATACTCACGAACTCGTGCCGATTTGCAAAAAGTTGTTATCAAATTAGAAATTGACACTCACTGCCCTAAAGGTGCACAGTTCGATACAGTGTCTCTTAACTATCCTTATCCATTCGCTATTACTTCTCATGATCTTCCAAGTCTCTTCGCCGGAAAATGCAATGCTATTTTAACTCGAACATATGTTAAAGGGCGTGACTGGTATGATTTTCTATGGTATGTACGCTCTAAGATCAATATTAACTTTGACCTACTTAAATCGTCCTTAAATCAATGCGGTCCTTATGCCGGATTGAATATCTCACCATCAAGTGAGTGGCTAATTAGTGAACTAAAAACAAAAATCTCTAAATTAGATTGGCCTAAAGCCCGTATGGATGTGGATCGATTTCTTTCAGATAATGAACGTCGTTCGCTAGATCTTTGGGAACCAAATTTTTTTCTATTGATTACTAAGCAATTGGAAAATTATCTATAGCAATTATTCTTTATCTTAGTTGAAACCCGTAACTAATTAATATCAAAATATCGGACCCGACTGCAACCAATTCGAACTTTTTCTGAAATTCTCATGAAGATCACATTTAGATGAAGTTAATTAAGTTTTTTAATATATGGTTTTCATTTGCGTAAAGTTAACAAATATGTTAACCTAATGAAAACGAAAACCAGAATATAGAATTGAAAATCAGTAATTACTTAAATAACTTAGTATCAAAAGGTCGTTATTATTTCACCCTCGATGAGCTGAAAAATAGCATTAATCTTTCATTAGGATCAATCAAAGTTGGACTATCACGATTAAAAAAGAAGGGTGAAATAGCATCTCCTGTTAGAGGGTACTATATTATCATACCTCTAGAGTACAGATCCTTAGGAAGCTTACCTCCAGATCATTTCATTCCTGATTTAATGAAGTTTCTAAACATTCCTTATTATGTAGGACTCTTAAGCGCTGCTGCATGCTATGGGGCTGCTCATCAACAACCCCAGAGTTTTCAAGTAATGTTGCCAATAGCTAAAAGAGATCTAACAATCGGAAAAGTTCGCGTAACTTTCCATAAAAATAAATACCTAAGGCAATGTCCTATAATTAACATTAACACCCCAATGAGCATATTATCCGTCTCCTCCCCCGAAGCTACAGCTTTAGATCTGATTGCATATCCAAAAGCCTCAGCAGGTTTCTCTAATATTTTAACCGTTCTCAGCGAACTGGTTGAAAAGATGGAAGTAAATGAGCTTGATAAAGTTCTTAACACTAAAAGAGAAGCTCCTGTTCTACAAAGACTCGGGTATCTTGTAGAGTTACTTGGGTTAGACTCCTTTACAACGATAATTTTGAAGCACCTTAGGAATCATTGCTTTGAAAAGGCTGTATTAAACCCTAGCAACCCTTCAAAAAAAGGAGATTTCTCTAAACGATGGAAACTAATAATCAATGAACAAATAGAGAGTGATTTATGATCCCCAAAAGTTTTATTACAGAATGGCAAAATCAATATCCATGGCCATTACAAAATCAAGTGGAACAAGACCTGATAATCAGTCGAGTATTAGTTGAAATTTTTTCTGATCCACACCTTGCATCTTCATTGGCTTTTCGAGGAGGAACAGCTCTTTATAAGTTATTTTTAACTCCTGCTCCCCGATATTCTGAAGACATTGATTTAGTTCAAATTGATGCTGAACCAATAGGTAAAACACTAGACCATATTCGTAAAATACTTGATCCTCTTCTTGGAACTCCTCAAAGAAAATTAGGAAGAGGACTAGTTACAATTACATATCGATTTCCATCTGAACAATCCCCTCTTATCAATTTAAGACTAAAACTTGAAATTAATACCCGAGAGCATGTTCCGTTATTAGGATATCTAAGCAAAGATTTTTCAGTTAATTCCTCATGGTTTTCGGGAAAAGCTATAATTACGACCTATCAATTAGAAGAATTAATGGGAACCAAATTAAGAGCATTATTTCAAAGAAACAAGGGTCGAGATCTTTTTGACTTTTGGTATGTTATGAATAATAAGGAACTCAGTATTCCAAAGACGTTAGAAGTTTTTCAGTATTACTTAAAACAACAAAATTTAAATATCTCAAGAGCTCAATTTGAAAAGAACCTTTTTGAAAAACAATCCTCTGAATTATTTCTCAATGACACATCTCCTCTTCTCAAAACTGAAATCATGCCCCAATGGGATTCTGATAAGGCACTAAAAACAGTTCGGAATCAGGTAATCTCTCTATTACCCGGAGAGGCATGGAAAGGTGAACCATCTGAATTAATTAAGTCCCCTTAAGACCAATAAAATGGTTAAAGACATGTAGAATTTCTATTATAAAAGTTCGAATAGGTTGCAAAAATCGGAGGAAGAGGGATTCGAACCCTCGGTACGCTCAAAAACGCACACACGCTTTCCAAGCGTGCTCCTTCGGCCGCTCGGACACTCCTCCAGAGAAGAGAAATGTTAGCGGATAATTGTGATAATAATCAAGATTGCTCTGGGGGATTGTCTATAGGCGGTTCAATTGGTTGTTGACTTCCCCTTTCTTTTCTTCCAGTAAGAAAATAGGTTTTCATTCTCCCAATACCTTTAATCTCTCGGTCTTCCCTTTCTTCAAACGTAAATTCTTCTTCAAGAAGCATTTTCATTTTTTCAGTAACATGAATCTTCCCTGGTATACTTGTTGATTCCATGCGGGAAGCTATATTTACCCCATCTCCCCAAAGATCATAAACAAATTTTTTCTGGCCAATCACACCTGCAATTACTGAGCCGTAACTCATTCCAATGCGTAGTTGTAAAGTAAGGTTATGCTCTTTATTGTAGTTTTCAAGTTTTTCAGTGATCGCAAGAGCGAAAGAAGCTATGTTATTCGCATGGTTTGTATCTGCAATTGGAACACCAGATACTGCCATATAGTTATCTCCTATTGTTTTGATTTTTTCTATATGAAACTCTTCTGTTATAGAGTCAAACTCAGCAAATACTTCATTTAAGATTCTCACAATATTTGTAGGACCTAAATCATTTGTCATACTTGTAAAGTTTACGATATCTGCAAAAAGAATACTTACTTGAGGATACTTATCAGCTATAATTTTTTCTCCATGCTTAAGTCTATCTGCAATTGAGGAAGGCAAAATATTTAATAAAAGAGCTTCGTTTTCTCTGTTTAATCTCATCAGTGAAATTAGCGTTTTTACAATTGAGACAATCATAATGATCGCAGCAATACAGGCAATTACAATAGAAATTAAGATTGTAATATTTGATTTTTTATCGTAGTAATTGTTTTCCGCTTCTGTTCTTTGCTCTACATGCTTTAAAAACTCCAACAAAGGCTTCATGATTTTTGCCTTTGCTTTCATATAGTCATCTCCAAACACAAGTCTTTGAGCAAGTTCTTTATCAGGCTCTTTTTCTATTAAAAAGTTTCCAGATCCATCATCATACCTTCCATCAACTGCATTCATAGCTGCCTGTTCCATATCTATTAAACGATCACTTTCTTCCATAGCTTCCATTAATAGATTAAACTCCTCAACTGTAAACTTTTGTTTTATCATCTCTTGCTTTAGCTCACTTGGATCCTCCATTTCAAATTTGATATTGGTATGATCAACAAGGTCCCAATAAATCAGGTGATAGTCTTTTGGCCTAGGCTTTAACCCCTCCCTAATATCAATAATATCTTGAAATCTTTGTTTGTATTTAGGGTCACCTGTAACTACGTACAGCCTAACCATCTTTGTTAGATCGTCTGAAGTCTGTCTAAGTTCATCAGCTAAAATAAATGATATATATCTTCTATCATCTGATGCAATCTGCAATCGGTCTAAGTTTCTTTGATAAAAAAGAGAAAAAATTTGAAAGATCAAAAGAAAAATCAAAAAGGTAAAAAAGATCACTATAAATCGATCTCTTTTGATAGTAGCTTTCATCTTTTTCCATTACCCTTCTTTATATTTTCTTATAAAGAAAGATTTTTATTATATCAATAACCCAAAAACCTTATGAAAATATAATTAATTTTACTTGAAAAAATTGAAAATAAAAGAGATAGTATTTCAGTAAAAAGACCTTTAAATATGATAAGAAATCTTCTCTTCAGTTTTTTATTCCTTTTTGTATCTTGTCAAAGTTCAAAGGAAGAAAACAAACCTATCATTCTAGTAAGTATCACTCCTTATAAAGTTTTTATTGAACAAATCGTTAAAGAATTTGCTCTTGTAGAATCTGTAGTACCGGCAAACCAAAACCCCCACTTTTTCACTCCTTCAATCAAACAAGTTACAAAGATTGGAAGAGCTAATATTTACTATAGGATAGGAGAAAATTTTGAAGGTAAAATCCTCCCATCATTATTAGAAAAAAACCCTGAAATGACTGTTGTGGATTTAAGAAGAAACATTTCTTTGATTCCCATTGACCCTCATCATAGATGTCACAATTGTACACATGGACACTATGACATTCATTTTTGGTTAAGTCCTGAAATTGTAAAAGTGCAATTAGATCAAATAAAAAAATCATTAATCTTTTCATTTCCAGAAAAAAAAGATTTAATTGACAAAAGAGTTGAAACTCTTAAAAACAAGCTAACAGCCTTACAAAAAGAAATCAAAAAACTTCCACTAAATAAAAAAACATTTTTATCTTCACATGAAGCTTTTGCTTACTTTTGTAAAGAGTATGGATGTAAAGAGATTGCCTTAGAAATGGGGCAAAAAGAAGCTACTGCAAAATACATAGAAGAAATCTTTGCAGCTTCTAAAATGGACCAAATAAATCTAATGGTACTTATCCCTCAAGTAAATGATAAAGGAGCAAGAAGAGTTGCAGAAAAGCTTTCAATCAATTCTATTATCTTCGATCCTTATGCTAAGAATTATTTTGATAATCTTTTATATTTAGCCAAAAATATTGGCGGGAAAAACTAATGAGCGTAATTACATTAGAGAACCTTTGTTTTTCTTATGAAAACACACCTATTTTGGAAAACGTAAGTTTCACAGTAGATAAAGGCTCTATAAATGCAATTATTGGTCCCAATGGTGGAGGTAAAACCACCCTTTTAAAGCTATTACTAGGGCTTTTAAAACCTTCTTCTGGCTCTATAACCATTGAAAATAAAACTCCATTTTCAATGAGAGATAAAATAGGCTACGTTCCCCAAGCTACAAAGGTAGATCCTTATTTCCCAATCTCACTTTATGAAGTGATTTTATTAGGGCAAGTTGAAAAAGCTTTTCTTTTTTCAAAATACCCAAAAGAAATTTATCAAAAAGCAGATACACTTGTGGAGCTGTTAGATTTACAAGATCATAAAAACAAATCTTTTGGAGCTTTATCAGGTGGCTTAAAACAAAGAACTCTAATAGCTAGAGCCCTACTTTCTGATCCTGAATTTTTATTTTTAGATGAGCCAACTGCAAGCATTGATATTGAAAACCAAAAAAAGGTTTTTTCACTTTTAGAACATTTTAAAGGGAAAAAAACTATCTTGATGGTTACTCATGACCTAGAAGCAATTTTTAAGAATGTGGACAAAGTACTCTCTTGCCAAAAAGCTGTCACAACTCTTTTACCTGATCAGGTATGTAAGCACTTTACTTTTGGGCTTTATCATACACCTTTAAAAAAGGAAGGCAGTCAATGAGTTTAACATTTTTTTCTGCTCTGTTTGATAACCCTTTTTTACAAATGGCTTTGCTTGGAGGGCTATTAGCCTCTATTACCTCTGGAGTGATCGGCTCATACGTTGTCATCAAACGCATTTCCTTTTTAGCTGGTAGCATCGCCCACTCAGTATTAAGTGGCATGGGAATTTGTTTGTTTTTACAATATTTTTTAAATGCTCCTGGCATCAAGCCTCTTTACGGAGCGTTTTTTGCTGCGATTTTTTCAGCGCTTTTAATTGGCTATATTCATAGAAGGTACGAGCAAAGAGAAGATTCGGTGATTGCAGCTTTATGGTCTTCTGGAATGGCAATTGGGGTGATTTTTATATCTATAACCCCTGCAACAACAGTCAACTTGTTAGATTTTCTTTTTGGGAATATTTTATGGATTTCAAAAGCAGATATCTTTTGGCTTGTAGTTATCGATCTTATTATCTTATTTTTTGTTAGTGTCTTTTACACAAGATTTTTGGCTATTTGTTTTGATGAAACACTTTGTTACCTAAGAAAAATTTTAGTTAACAGAACCTATCTTTTACTTCTTTCTTTGATTGCTCTTTCAATTGTCTTACTGATTAAGGTGATGGGAATTATATTATTGATTGCTATGCTAACAATTCCTGCAACAATAGCTTCCATGTACACGCATAGACTATCTAAAATGATGCTTCTAGCTACCTTACTTTCAATGGGAATCTTCTTTTTAGGACTTTTAGTTGCCTATGAAACAAACTTCCCACCAGGAGCAACCATTGCCCTGATAGCTGCGATTACCTATGGATTTGCGCTTTTTTCCCAAAGAAAAAAAGCGCTTGGATAGTTTTTACGCTTCTATTGGTAATACCAAAGCTTAATACACATTAGAACCTGTTCGATAAAATGGGAAGTTTCATGCATTTTATATTGAGACCAAATTCTTCCCGATATAAACATATTTTTATTTTAACTTTTTATCTTTTCAATTAAAGATTGATAATCAATAGAAATTACAATCACACCTTTAGAGATATCTACAACCATAAGTTTCTCCTCTTATGACAAGTCCACATTCTAACTAAATGTATTAGGTATTTTCGCAAATTTACTTAAATATTTTTTATTAGCAAGTATTTTTTTTAACAAAATCATTTTTTCGAAAATAAAAATCATTGACTGTGAGACCTTATTCCCTTATGATATTGGTACTTATTCCTAATAGAATCGACATCTATTACTTACAAGTTAGGAGGCGTTAGATGTACGCAATTATAGAAACAGGCGGAAAGCAATTTAAAGTTGAAAAGAACGATATCATTGATGTTGAACTACTTAACACTGAAGATGCAACTGTCAAGTTTGAAAATGTTTTATTCTTTACAGACGGAAAAGACTGTAAAGTAGGTCTACCGCATGTAGAAAAATGTGTGGTTTTAGGACAACCTCTAGAAGAGGTAAAAGGACCTAAAGTAGTGGCTTTTAAGTATAAAAGGCGCAAGAATTATAGAAGAAAAGTAGGTCACCGTCAAAAATATTCTAGGGTGAAGATAACAGAAATTAAAATGGAGAACTAGATGTCTCATAAGAAAGGTCAAGGATCATCAAGAAACGGAAGAGACTCAAACTCTAAACGTCTTGGCATTAAAGCAAACCATGGACAATCTGTTACTACTGGATCTATCCTTGTTAGACAACGAGGAACTAAATGGTATCCTAGTAAAAACGTCGGTCGCGGTAAAGATGACACTCTATTTGCACTAGTAGATGGGGTTGTTTCATTTAAGAAAACCAACAAGACCTACGTTTCGGTTGTACCTAAATCTTAAATAATTATTTAGCAGCACCATGTTTATTGATCAAATAACCCTATTTCTTAAAGCTGGATCTGGGGGCGATGGTGCTGTTTCCTGGAGAAGAGAAAAATACATCCCTAAAGGTGGACCTGCTGGAGGAGATGGCGGTGATGGTGGTTCTATCACAATTCAAGCAATCCCTGATTTATTTTCATTAGAACATCTAAGAAATCGTAGAATATTAAAAGCTAAAAACGGCTTACCAGGCTCTAGCGCAAAAAGGCATGGTAAAAACGGGCAAGATTTACTGATTCAAGTTCCATTAGGGACGATTATCAAGGATAAAAAAACAGGTGAATCGTTATTTGACTTAACAGAGATCAATCAAAAAGTAACTATATGTAACGGTGGAATTGGAGGAAAAGGAAACTGTCACTTTATTTCCCCTACAAATAGAGCTCCTACTCAATTTACAAAAGGAACAGCTGGAGACGAACTTGAAATCGAGCTTGAGTTAAAGTTAATTGCAGACGTAGGACTTGTTGGCATGCCAAATGCTGGTAAGTCAACATTAATTTCTTCACTAGCTAAACTCCCGGTAAAAATCGCTCCTTATCCATTTACTACTTTACGTCCAAATTTAGGGATAGTAGAGTTTGATGATTTTTCTAGGGTAATGATTGCAGATATCCCAGGAATTATTAAAGATGCCCATCAAGACAAGGGACTTGGCTTATACTTTTTAAAACACATTGAAAGAACATCTGTACTTCTTTATGTGATTGATATTTCTTCTCAAGATGGAAGAGATCCTTTAGAAGATTTCACCCTTCTAGAAAAAGAGTTATCACTACACAATGAAGAATTAACAAAAAAACCCTTCTTAGTAGCAATAAATCAAATTGATAGACTTGAAGATCCAGAAGTATTAGAAAACTTTAAAAAGAACTACCCTTACTCAAAAGAAACTCTTTTTGAAATTTCGGCATTAGAAAAAGAGGGCCTTTTAGCCCTATTACAAAAGATTCATTCTATGGTTCCTGAAGAAATTCTTTTTTCAAAGAGATAGATCTTACCAATAGTTATCTTCTTCATAACCCATATTGATTACTAGATCACCGTAATACTCTTTAAAAAGTTTTTTGTTTTCTTCGGATAACTCTTGTTTCCAAGAACCTATTTTCCCCTTTCTAAATGTTTTGGTTGCCCCAAATAGATCTTTAGATATTTTCTCATAAACTTCTTCATTAAATTCTTTTCCGATAAACAAGGCTATTTCTTCCATAGCTTGGTATTGAGCTTGACTACACCCTCCACCTTGCTGTCCAACTAGATCTTCAAACCTGATGACCAGAGTATTGGGCCTTTCAAAAAGTTCTATGGCTCTATAACCTTGAGTTAAAAAGTTTGTCATTGAAGGAGGGAAGATTTCTTTTTTTAAAAAGTTTTTATTTAGAAATTTTTCTAGATTCTGATCTAAGCATTTTTCTGTTAACAGACTTGTGATTCTCTCTTCTGTAGTGTACTTACTCCATTGGTGAATAAATGGACCATTTTTAACCCCTTTTAATCCTTTTGGCATAGTTGGAATAAAGTGTATTGCTGAAATTAATACATCTCTTGGATCCCTAAAAAGGAGAATCATTTTTAATCTATCTGGCACTTTTAATCGGTTTTTTCCTGGAGTAGAAACATGACTAAACTTTAAAAATAAAGACTTATCACCAAACCCTTTACCAATATAACGTTTTTCGAGGGAGCTATTTATTTTTTCATATTGATCATCAGTGGTTGAAAGCAATAGTTTTAGATACTTTTCTAAAAGATGAGTCCCTGACTTCATCATTGTAACAAAATAAATAGGCTCTTTAGTCTTACACTCTCCCACAAAAGTAAACAAAAGTACAAACAACCAAATAAACCTCTTCATTTAACCCTCCAAATCCAATAAAAAGTATTTTATTTTGGGGTTAAAGACAAGAAAAATAAGTGAAAAAAGAATGGAAAATATTTTGACTATAACTTTTATTTAGACTAATATTTTCTCTCAAAATACAAAAACAAAAGAAATTCTCTATGACTTCTGAAATTTCATTTATCAATAGGTGCGGTAAAATCTCACTAGAAAATCGTCAAAATACTACTTGCCCTGAGATCGTGGATATTTGCTCTCAGAGGTGCATAGAAAGAAATTTTAAATTTCTTAGAAAATACTTCCGTAATGATGACTGTCAATCAGCTCAAGAACTTACATACAAGTGCTTTGAAAAGTGTAAAAAAAACCTAGGCCCAACACACCTTCCATGGGGTTGCTACCCTAGCCCAAGATAACTAACATAAGAGAAAAATATGAGCTCCTCTACAAATATTGATTTCATGCAAAAATGCATAATAAACCCTATAAAGAAAGAAAAAGAGAGTTCTTCTTCTCAATCTCCAGCTGTAAACATTGTACTTAAAAGATTTGATGAAACTTGCTCTTCTAGCTGTATTAGACAAAATACCTATAGATTAACATTGCCGCATGAGGCAAATTCTTGTGAAAAGGCTGATATTTTAGCTAGAACTTGCTACACAAAGTGTATAATCAAGGGCCTCCAAAAGCTATATTCAGAATGTGATGCCGAAAACTCCCCTTAACACATTTAAGGCCTATCACTATTATCTATCTAACTAATAATCATAACCTTAAGAAGATCTACTTTGCTTAAGTGGTTGTATATTAAGACCATAGAGGTTTTGTTAACCGTTTTAACTATTTTTATTGACATATATAAATAAAAAGAAAATCAAGTTTATTGTTAACACTTTATAAATCACTAATTTTTAATATTTTAGTAAATTAAAATTATTTTTATTATATTGTTAAAATGAAATTTTATTAAAAATATGTTATAATAATAAGTATAAAACAAAAAAAATTGGTGAAATTATGTCAGTTATGAGTATAAAACAAATTACTGGGCGCAGGAATGAAAGCAGTAATATCAATAAAAATGCTCCAAAAACACCTAAATGTGTAAAAAGAGCTTTAAAACTATTAAAGAAACATAAATCTGCAGAATATAACGCTATAAAGAATGTTCAGGATTTAAAAGACTATTTCAAACTTTCTGACCCATTTGCAAAAGCTAACCGACAATCTCTGCTAGTAAAAGACTTTGGAAAAAATGATGCTACTATAATTAAGGCTGCCATTGAAGAGGTCCTTGGTTTTCCTTCTGTTTTTCTTAGTTTTCCTCCTGCTATTATAGCTCCTAATGCTTTTACAGCTTCATGTAAGAGAAAAGCAAAGACTCGAATTGTAGTAATCAGTGATCTACCATCTAATGGTCCAGCTAAAACATTAGAGCAGTCAAAAGCAGAAGTGCACAAACCTACAAAAGCCGCTCCAGCACCTCATCTAATTCAAACGAATCAAGGTGAAATAGCTAGAACTGAAGCTTCTTTAATTAAAGAAGCTAGACAACAAGCTGCTAAATCAAACGAAAAAGCTTTAAAAATTTTTAACAATGATAACCAAAAAAAACAGCAAGCTTTAGTAGATGAAGCTCAAAATAACCCTTATACACGTATGGTTGGATCCCATCAATTTACTATTGAGATCGGTGGGATAAAAGGGAAAGTTTCAGATGCTTGTAGAGAAATTGGTAATAGGTTAACAAAAAAACCTAAACACACTCAAAACACATCTGTAAAACCCGAGCAAACTCAAGAAGTATTGCCAGCAGGATGGAGGACTTTATCTCCACAGGAAAAACAACAAGAAACTAACGAAGCGGTTAAAAGACTTGAAACATTCATGAAGAACTTTAATCGTAGAAACATTAATGATACTAGCCTTAAATTAAATTTAGAGCCAAAAAAAACATTAAAAACAACAAAAAGTGCATTTAGACAAGCTTATGAAAAAAATAAAAAATCAGAAGTGCTAAATGCTCCTGAAGTAATAAAAACTCCTGAAGTAATAAAAACTCCTGAAGTAATAAAAACTCAGAAGAGCAATTCAAATGTCTTTTACGCTTTCTTGGAAATGATTATAAACTTTATTTCAAGTTTATTTTCTATGTTCTCAATAGATCAAAAAAATTAATTATTCTCCTAAAACTATTAAACCAGGGCTTTTGCCCTGGTTTTTTTTTATTCCAAATGATCCTTACCAACAACAATCTGAGCTGAAGAATTTTTCACCTCATTTTTGATCTCTTGGTATTTACCACCTAAATGCTTTGCTAAGAATTTTTCGATAATAGCATTTGAAGCTATGTTATTTTCAGGTACTCGAAATCCATGTCCTTCATCAGGAAACACAACATAAGTAACATCTATGCTTTTTTCTTGCATAGCTTTTACTATTTGCTCACTTTCAGCTTCTTTCACTCTAGGGTCATTTTTACCCTGTAGAATAAGAAGAGGTTTTTTAATGTTATCTACTTTGGTTAAAGGAGAAATTTCATCTAAAAACTTAGGCTCTGAAAGAGATCCTACTCTAGCTTCAAACATGCTCATCATAGGTTTCCAATAAGGAGGAACTGTCTCTAACAAAGTCTTGATATGAGATGGCCCTACTATATCAACTCCTAGAGCAAACACATCAGGAGTAAAGGTTAAACCAACTAAGGTTGCATATCCTCCATAACTTCCCCCCATAATAGCTACCTTTTTTGGATCTGCTATTTTTGTGTTTATTGCCCAATTAACTGCATCAATAAGATCATCTTGCATCTTCTTTGCCCACTGACGGTTACCAGCATTTAAAAAATGCTTCCCAAACCCTGCGGAGCCTCTATAGTTAACACTCAATACAGAATAACCACGGTTTACCAACCACTGGTGGTATGGATGGTAGCCCCACGAATCTCTTACCCATGGACCGCCATGGACAAATAAAACCATAGGTCCTGGAGTTTGTTGGTCTTTAGGACGAGATAAATAAGAAACTAAATCAAGACCATCTCTAGACTTAATGACAACTGGCTGCATTGAAACAAGATCATAGCCTTCTAGTTTCTTATTTGTGGTAAATAGAAAGCTTCCTTTCTTTGTTTTACAATCATATAACCAATATTCTGCAGGTCCTTTATCATTATAAAAACAAAGAGCCCATGTATCTCCTTTTAGATCTTTTGAAATATATGCTAGCTCTTTATCTTTTTGAAAAGTCTTGATTACCTCTAAGTCTTCCTTTAATGAATCATCTAAAAGGTAAAAAGTTGGTTTAAGATAGTTAACCACACAACCTTGAGGCTTATTTGTTTTGCTATCAACTGAAACGCTTTGAATATCTGCAATTCTTGATGCAAATACAGTTTCTTTCTTTTGACTTTCAAAATTGTAAGATTTTAAAGAAGCTGTATTTTCATTTTGAGCATCTAAATAATATAGAGTTTTTCCATCTGGAGTTAAACTTACCATAGATACTTGATCAGCATCTTCTAAAGAATAGTGCCAAGATTTTGTAAACTGATTTTTTTCTCTAAAATAAAGGTCTAACCCACCATTACTATCTCTTTTAGATAAGATTTTTAAATTTAGATTTTCATCCGCTACAAAATCTGAAAACCCTTCTTTGTTTTCATAGACTAATTTTTTTTCTAAAGTTTTTGTGTTTAGATGATAAACATCAAAAAATGCAGGATCTCTTTTATTTGTTAAAATAAGTAGTTCATCTGGAGATTTTTTAGATAATTTTAACACTCCAGCCATCACACCTTTTTCAGTAATTGGTGAAACTTTATTAGATGATATATCAACTAAAAACAGTTGCATATTCTCATCACCATTATAATCTCTTGCAAAGATCAATTGACTGTCTTGATAAGTCCAAAAATAACCAGCAACCGGTCTATCTTTTACTTTTGTAACTGCTCTATCATCATCTTTACCAATTGTTTTAATCCAAACATTCATCACCCCTTCAAATGGAGCTTTGTATGCTAAGTACTTTCCATCAGGACTAATTGTAACACCTGCTTTATCAGGATTACTAAATAAAACATCTCTTGGAATTAGATTTCCAAATAGAGTTAAAGTTGAAAAAATTATTAGAAAAAATCCACGCATCATTATCCTCATATTTCTACCGAATATTTATAGTAACAGATAAAAGAAAAAAGAGATTAGAAATTTCGAGGTTTTTTACTCATTTTAGTTGGCTGCTTTGGATCAAAAAGAGCCAATACACCACCTAAAATAATTAACATATATCCAATCAAATGCCAAAAACCTGGAATGGTATCAAAAATAAAAAAGCCATAAATCCCACCAAATACAACACTTAGATACATTAAACAACTTGCTTTTGTCGCAGGTGCATATTTATAGGCTCTTGTAAGAAAAAACTGAAAACAGGTCCCAAAAATTCCTGTCCCCAATATATAAACCCATTTCTGCAAAGGAACACTTTGCCAGTTAAAGGCCATAGGAAAAAAGCTGACAATTGTAGCTATTAAAAAAAAGTAAAAGATGATCACTTCTGTAGGATCTGTTTTAGTAAGTTGCCTTACTCCTACCATAGCAGTAGCTATGCATAACCCCCCAAATAAACCTACTAGGCTAGCAATTTCGGTAAACCTACCTACATCTGGCTTTAGAATTAAAATAACTCCAATAAATCCAATAATCACAGCTACTACTCTTCTCATCGGAATTTTAGTAGAAAGCCAAACAAATACAACTAAGGGAATAAACAACGATGAGGTATTAGCTAGTACAATTGCATTGACAAGAGGAAGATGTTTAATAGCATAGTAATAACTGTATACCGCCAAAAGACCACATAGTGCTCTAAAAATATGTAAGCCAAAGCGTTTTGTTTTCAAAAAGTCTTTTTTGCTAAAAACTAATATTAAGACAACAGTAAAACAAATAAAGTTTCTAAAAAAAACAATAGTTTCAACGTTTACCCCTACTGCAAGTTTTGCAAATAAAGCCATTGTAGCATTTGAAAATGCTGCAAGCGTTGCAAACATAAAGCCTTTTTTTTCTTGTTGATTCATATAAAAACCCTTTGACCAACAAGTATAATATATGAGATTTTCTGTCTAAAGAAACATTAAACAGCTTGCCTTCGACTGCTTATTTGATTTAAGTATACTTCACTTATAAGCTTTGCTGCATACGACATCTTCCAATTAATAAGATTTCTTTTTTCATCTTTAATAGGATCAATTAATCCCAAACAAGGCTCTTTTCCATTTTCCCATTCAATATGATGTCTAAAAATAGTCCAAGGTAAAAATGCTTGGAGATGATCTTTGTACTCATGTAAGACTTGTAAAATCTCATAAAAACCCTGTCTTTGAAGTATATCCCCCTGTTCAATGGAAATCTCTGTAGACCTAAACCCTTTTTCTTCTCCCCATTTTTGCACACTCGCATCTCTACCAGTTTCTGTGATCGCTATTTTCTTTGTAATCGGATCACCTCCTTTCCAATCAACTGGTTTACAAAGCTTTAATGCATCTGCAAAAACTTCTTCGTAATCTTCACGAATGGAGTTTGGATGAAACCCAATACCAAAACGCATAACTGCTGAGTCTTCACTCTCTTTACATGTTGAACCAAAGGTAAAGCCAATTTTTCCAAGATTAATATTTGTAACATCTAGCCCTGGATATGCCTTCCCTCCATTGGCTCCAACTTTTAACCTTGGAAACCCATAAAACTGCACCCCAACAAAATCCATAAATCGGTCATATTTTTTTAGTAGTGTTTCAGATACTGAAAACTCAATATTTGTTGAAAATGGAACTTTGTATTTAAATACCCCAGTTAAAAAGAAGTTATAAATTGCATTATTGAAAAGATTTGTGAAGAAGTAGGCTACAATTTTTTCAATCAACCCTCCATCTAATGCCTTAAACTTTAAATACTGATGCGTATATGTAACGTTTGTATTTTTTAGCTCTACATCTTCTTTTGCTCTTCTATAAACTTCACAGTGAGTGATGATCATATTTTTCATCACTGTACCTGCAAGAGCAAATTGGTTTTTTAGCATTGGTGGATAAGCACCTAAAACATACTTTTGTACAACATCAACCCCCATTTCATTGAAAGTCATGATATTTTTTACATTTTTAAACTCTTTCATGATGAAAATAGAATAATCAACGAAGTTTGAAATATTTTCTTCTTTTTCAAACGCACCTTTTTCTAAAAACCAATTTGGATGTACAAAGTGACACAATGTCATGTATGGTTCAATCCCAGCTTCTTTTAACTTATGTACAAAGGTTTTATACAAGTTGATCGCTTCTCTGTTAATTTCCCCTTCTTCAGGTTCAATTACAGATCTTTCAATAGAAAATCTATAAGCAGTAGCCCCAGACTCTTTTAAAAGCTGAATAAACGAGTCAGGATTCGTAAGGATATCTGTAAAAAAGTTACTAAAATCTTCTTGTGTTTTAGCTCCTTTAATGTATTGTCTTGTTAAATAATCATCCCAATCACACTTTCCTTCAAGCTCTACAGGGCTATACTTTGTTCCAAGTCCCATCGTTTGATAATGAGAGTCTGCAAACCCATAATCTTTTGGCAAGACCAATTGTTCTACTGGAACCTCTTTAAAAGCCTTAACATCTCTTTTTGAATAAAATTTTGAAGCAACAGCATTTAATAGATCTATTGTTATACAAACTGGTGCAAGTACAACATATCCTATAACATTTGCAATGCATGATAAATGATGAGTGACAATCTTTTTTAGGCTTGTTGGCGATTTTATTAGGTTTCCTTCATCCCACTGAGTTTTATCTACCACTGGTAAAAAAGTATTTTCATAGATTCCTTCACCACAATTATCTAAAAGATTTTCCATCAAATTCTCCAATTTTGAAGAAGATTATAGGTGAAAATTTCTTATTTACAAAGTAAAAATTGTTTTATGCAATTCGCATTTTTATAAAATTTAAGTTTTTAAAAATCTAAATTCAATTAAGAGTTTTCTTATGGCATCTTTAAGATTCTCTTGTAATGTTCTATTGAAAACCAATAAGCATAGAACTTAATTATAAGAGAGGATTATTCCAAGAGCTTAAACTAAAAAAACACATTGAAAAATTAAACACCCTAGGAATTTTTTCTAGATTTTAAACAAATACTACACAAGGAACACCATGTTTAAATTTATTTTCTCTACCTTCTTATTTTTAAGTGTTTTACATAGCTTCCATGCTGGTGAGCTTACTTACAATAGCCTTGCTGCAAGTAAATTTACAGATCATGTACAAGCATTTAGATGCTTGTTTAAACATAAGAAAATAGATAACTTTTTAGAATTTGGAGTAGGAAGAGGAACAAAATATTTCATCGATAACTGTGGACATGTTAAATCGTTTGAAATTTGGGTTGAAAGTAGAGCTGATAGAATTCTTCCCTGGTTTCATAAAAGCATAAAAGCATTTGAAAAAGAAGACAACTGGGAGTATACCTCCTATAAAGGCTCTGAAACTTTAGACCTTTTTAACAACCCAGATCAAGCAGTAAAACTAGGTGGGTATTCCAAGGAGTACTCAGATGAGCTTTTAAACGAGATCGAGTTTATTTGTACTGAAGCGCTTGGACAACAACACTACGACGCCGCTTTTGTAGACCCTGGCATAGTTACTCGAGCAAGTATAGTTCAGTCTCTTTTTAATAAAGTTAATATCATAATAGGACACGATACAAAATGGGATATCTATGGATGGTCAACTATAAAAGTTCCAGAAAACTATGAAGTTATCCAATTCAAAAAAGGATGCTGGACAACTTTGTGGATTAATAAATCGGAAAAAGAGTTAATAAAAAACTTAAGAAAAGAACTTAAATAGAAAAGATAACTCTCTACATCAAGCGGTTAGAAAGCAAAATAATGGGGGCTAGAAAGGTACGGAGTTGAAAAAACTATTCGTATGATAGATCTTTATACCCGTAAAGGGTTTACCCCTCTTTACGATCAACCCGCAATTACTGCTTTATGCATAGCCGAAGTTGTTCATGGAAATAACCACCCTATAACTAAATATTTAACTGAAATAGGCGCTCATTCCATCTATCATCGACCTACGCATGGAGAATTTTTAAGTAAGAGCAGTGAAATTGAGAGGTACTTTAGAAATTAG
>Ga0180430_10000373_pt1 | contig 48979 bp, 36 predicted proteins | sample SS_ome_9_FD_132999 | JGI IMG/M metagenome (GOLD analysis project Ga0180430, IMG submission 132999) | Hypersaline lake sediment archaeal communities from the Salton Sea, California, USA - SS_1_S_2 metaG | ecosystem: Environmental > Aquatic > Non-marine Saline and Alkaline > Hypersaline >...
AAGTGTGATCGAACCGACGACCGGCTCCGACGAAGGCAAATCCTCCACCAACATTCTCTGAGACAGGCTGTCTGTCTCATACAACCAAAACCCGCGCCCACTAAACTTAGGGAACTTCAGACGTTGTTGCAGAGTATTCCGATGGTTCCTGGACGGACAATATCGGTCCAAGTCCATAGTTGATGGCAAGAGCGCCGGATAACCCCAGTGGATTAGAAACTCGCGGAGCGGAGCCGACTTCTAATTCTTTGTTCAGGAAGCCCGGAACGATGTTCGGGCTTTTGTGATGCGCGGCGATTAAAGCAACCAGTATGCTCAGCACGAAATCAAACGCCAATCCCACGGTGACACCGCCGTTCACCTTGAGTAAACTGGTTGTCAAATGGATCTATCACAGTGATGAATCCGACAAGGGCTTCCCAAGACCTTACCGCTCGCGAAGTCGCAAAGTTCAACTCACGATCGATACATCCGTCCGCAGTTGGCACGACTTTCATTTCAATCGCGATTTCTGGGCGTCGATGAACATGGACAAACGTGACACTCTCAAATGACATAACGGTGACGTTAGCCAGACGAACATGATGGCGCAACATCAGAGCCGAAAAGTGATTGCCGTGGCCACATCCGTCGCTGTGTTGATGGGGGCAGGTTTCGCAACGTCTCGGTTTGCGACTCAGCAGGACACGCCCACGTCAGACCAGTTATGGGTGAAAGCAATTCTCCACTCGTTGCCACTCGGCGCTATTGACACGAGCCGTGCTCCAGTCTTCTATCGCCGGGCAATTGCACAATCCGATAACCCGGGCCCTCTTTGCGTGGCGTTGGGCGATTATCTCAGGGGACCGGTTCCGGCATCGTTGGCATTCAGGACTGCCCTCGAAACAGCAGATGTGGAAGGGCTCAGTGGCGAATACGACAAAGCATTCGAGGAAGCGCTGTCGCTCATCGAAGGAGGAGACGAGGCGCTAGCTGCGTATCTAACAGCGATTCGCCTCTCCCCGGACAATCCTGTCTCGCATTTTCGTGTTGCAGTCTACGGGCAGGGAGCGATTGGCCTGCAATCGGCTTGCTGGCTCTCACAGAATGATCCTGACAATGCCCTTGGACCGTACCTGGAAGCGATGTACGCCCTCAAGTCAAATCCGCGAACGCTGCTTGAGCTCGTTCGGAAAGCGAACGCTCGACCAACCCTTCGAATCTACGACGATCCATTACCGGCGCATGTTCAGGGGACGTACCCCAGCGCTTACGAAGAAATCGGCGTCGCACATCAGAGCGTCACTGCTGCAGCCCTCAGACATATCATGGATGTCCAAAACAGCATGGTGGACCTCGCCAACCCGCTTCGGGACGGGATTGATTTGGTTCTTGGTCGGTTGTACGAGATTGCCAATGATGTCACACACCCGGATTCTCATGCCGCCATTGCTGCACACCAAGCCAGTTGTCATCAACTCATATTCAATCAATCAGGCAGCTTCCTCCTGACGGTCAGAGGATACCTACGATCCAAGAGATCATTTGAGCTGGTTCAGTCACGTTTCCAGTCGGGATCACCTGCGTATGTCGCTGCTTTCGCACAGCACGAAGACATTGAACGATTCAGAAAGTTGATGCATGAACGATGGGATCCGCAATACGAACTTCCTGCCATTGATGCGGAGTCAATCTTTTCCGGAATGGCAGATCCAGTGCTGAACAAAGTAAACTTACTCAAGGAAATTCAGTCCGAATCGCGCACGCCGTAACCGGAATGCTGGCTGGCTGAACGCGGCGCGCCGTGTCCGTGTCAAGTCAAGTCAAGTCAAGATCGGCAGCCATTCCGCCATCTCGACCTGAGTTGCTTCCGTCGCTTGTCAGTGAGCCGGCACTTCAGTCCGAAGGTTTCATTGAACTGCGTGATGATCTCCTGAGCGGGACAGGGCGGCACGCCCTCTCTCCCTTCCATTCCATTAGACTCCATTCCACTCCGGGGTCGATTGCTCGCCGACTTCTCGTCGAATCTTTGGACGGTTTTGCCATCGGCTGTTTGCCATCCGCAAAGGAGAATGCTCCCAACATTCGGAACCTTCATACAGCATAATCAGTGTCAGTCGGTCCTTTGAACAGCTACTCTTTCAAATGAAGTCTGCAACAGTCACTCCGTCCCAAACAGAATTCACGATTATGCGAGCTTCCCTTCTTCTCACGACCAGTCATCGAATATGCCTGCTAGTCATCGCGGTCAGCATATCTGAAGTCGTCGTCGCGGCTGATCGCCTGCCTAACTTCGTCATCATCTTCATGGACGACATGGGATACGCTGACATCGGACCATTCGGAGCCGAAGGTTACGAAACACCGCATCTCAACCAGATGGCAGAGGAAGGCCGCATCTTCACGGATTTCTACGTCACTCAGGCAGTGTGTTCTGCGTCTCGAGCGGGACTGATCACGGGCTGCTACAACGTGCGCGTTGGAATTCGAGGAGCCCTGGGCCCCAAAGCACAAGTGGGACTCCATGAAGACGAAGTAACGATCGCAGAAATCTGTAAGCAGAAAGATTATGCCACGGCCTGTTACGGGAAATGGCATCTGGGACATCATCACAAATTCCTGCCAATGCAGCACGGATTTGACGACTACTTCGGACTGCCCTACAGCAACGACATGTGGCCGTATCATCCGAATGTCCGGCACTTGCCGATGGAACAGCGACTGAAGCGATGGCCTCACCTGCCACTCATTGACGGCAATGAAGTCGTCAACGCGGAAGTGACTCCAAAGGACCAGGAACAACTGACGACTCAGTACACAGAGCGAGCGATCAGCTTCATCGAAGATCACAAGGACGAACCGTTTCTCGTGTATCTGCCTCACAGCATGGTTCATGTCCCGCTTTACGTATCCGACAAGTTCCGTGGCAAAAGCAATCGAGGATTGTTTGGCGATGTGATGATGGAAGTGGACTGGTCGGTTGGGCAGATTCTGGACACGTTAAGAAAGCACCGACTGGATGAAGACACGCTGGTCATCTTCACATCTGACAACGGACCCTGGTTGAGTTACGGTGACCACTGCGGCAGCGCGGGGCCACTCCGCGAAGGCAAAGGCACGATGTTCGATGGTGGATGTCGGGAAAGCTGTGTGATGTGGTGGCCGGGCACCATTCCAGCCGGCAGTCGCTGCAGCGAACCGGCAATGACGATCGACATCCTGCCAACAATCGCCGAACTGATCGGTGCCAACTTGCCGGAACACACGATCGACGGACAGAACATCTGGCCATTGATCTCCGGCAAAGAGAACGCGACGTCTCCTCATGACGCCTACTACTTCTACTACGGCAATCAGCTTCAGGCGATCCGCAGCGGAAGATGGAAACTCCATTTTCCTCATCAGTACCGCACCATGGCCGGGCGGCCAGGTGGAACAGGAGGAACCCCAACGAAGTACTCACAGGCAACGATTGGCAGGGAACTGTTCGATCTGGAAACAGACATTGGTGAGAAGACCAATGTCGCCGATCAGCATCCCGACGTGGTTACTCGTTTATCAGAACTGGGCGCAAAGATGCGCGAGGAACTCGGTGACAACAACATGAAGGGCAGCGGGATTCGCCCGGTCGGATCACTGTAACGACATTGCAAACAAGCCGCACAACCACGAATTACTGCTGAAACAATTCGTTGACCGGTAACTCGAACCCCGGCAACAGGTTTGCATCGGAAAGCACTTCAACAGATCGCATCACGTAAGCACCGTCTTCAAGTGTGCAAACGGCTGCCGTTTCTCTGGCAGGATCAATCAACCAGACCACCTTGCATCCCGCACGAAGCCACTGCTCTGATTTGGCACTGACAACCGTCGATGTATCGTTTGGGGAGATCACTTCGGCTGCCAGATCAGGAGCACCTGAGATAAAACCGTGGTGAGGTCTCGTGGTGGCGGCTGAACTCACAAAAGCAAAATCCGGAGCGCGAACCGTGTCGGGATTCTGCTCAATCAGAAATCCTGTTTCTGCACCAAAGATTCTGCCGAGCTTCTTCTGACGGATGTAGCCCCCAACGACGACAGTCAGATTGCCCACAATCCATCCATGTGCTCCTCCGGCTGGCGACATTTCCTTCAGTTCTCCCTTCACCAGTTCCCAACGGCCCTCTGGAGGGTTGGCTTCCAGCTGTTTGGCGGTGAACAATGGCGATGTGGTGGACATAGCGGCCTCAGCGTTCGAGTGCAGTTGATTCCATTCTAACTCGTTTGATCTGTGCGGTCATTGGTGAATTCTGAGTTCGCAGCTCTGAACAATCACACATTGAACAGAAAATGGCAGATGTCCCCGTCCTGCATCACGTAGTCTTTTCCTTCGACCCGCAGTTTTCCGGCCGCTCGAATGTCCTTCTCGGTCTTGTGTTCTTCGAGGTCTTCCAGCCGGTAAACCTCGCAACGAATGAAGCCTCGTTCAAAGTCGGTGTGAATGACACCGGCCGCCTGAGGTGCAGTCGCCCCGATGGGAACTGTCCAGGCACGAACTTCTTTTTCACCAGCCGTAAAGTAGCTTTGAAGGCCCAGAGTCCGATACGCCGCCTGAGCCACGGATGCCAGCGCCGGCTCGTCCAGCCCGACGGCTTCCAGCATTTCGGCTCGGTCATCTTCGTCCAGTGCCGCTAATTCGGATTCGAATTTGGCGCAGACCGGAACGACCTGAGCCCCCACTCTGGATGCGTATTCTCGAACCTGTTCAACCAACGGTCCTGTACCTGACACATCGTCTTCGTCTACGTTGGCGATGTAGAGAATCGGCTTGGCCGTCATGAGCCCCAGCCCTTTGACCACCTTGAGTTCGTCTTCGTTTAACTCCAGCGTCCGCAGAGGTTGACCTTCATTCGCGTGTTCCAGGCACTTTCGGCTCACTTCCACCCGCAGTTTGGCCTCCTTGTCGCCACCGCGAGCAGCGCGTTCCGACTTCGGCAGAGAATTCTCCAGCGTTTGCAGATCAGCCAGCAGCAGTTCCGTCTCAATGATTTCGATGTCAGTGACGGGATCCACGGCTCCGCTGACATGAGTCACATCTTCGTCTTCAAAACAGCGCACCACCTGCATGATGGCATCGACTTCGCGAATGTGGCTCAAAAACTTGTTGCCAAGTCCTTCACCTTCACTCGCGCCTTTAACAATGCCCGCAATATCCACCAGTTTGAGGATCGCAGGTATCACCTTCTGAGGCGGAATGTACTTCGTGATCGTATCCAAACGGCTGTCCGGCACGCTGACAATACCCTCATTGGGTTCGATCGTGCAGAACGGATAATTCGCACTCTGAGCCCCCTCACTGCAGGTGAGTGCATTGAACAGAGTACTCTTGCCGACGTTCGGCAGACCAACAATTCCAGCTTCCATCAGTTTGTTTCCAGCAACATTTCGACAATTTCCTCCGGCCCACCGGCGCGGAGCAGGAGTATAGCGTCCTGCCGCGGAAGCTGAATGGCGAGAAGTTCGTTCGTGATGGCGTTGTGAAAAACCGTAAACAGCGCCACGGGTTGATTTCTCAGCCAACGGCGGGAACGCAGCCTGTAGGAATAAATCTTTGACAGATATTCATCCGGATGCAGCGTCGGTACCGGATACCCTGCTGCGTCGAATGTCGACTCAGGGGAAATTCCGGCTGATGAGCTCGACGACTCAAATCGCGATTCACCACGCTAAAAGGATCGCTCCGGAGAAACAAAGAGACGAGTCTGCGTCGGTGATCGGGCGTGCGATTCAGAGTAAGAATGTATACCGAAGAATTCGATGTTCTTACTGCTGTAACAACCAGGAAACTGCATCGGAAGTCATGCTCCCTGTCTCTCTGCTGAATGTCAGGTCGCTGGGTGAAGGATACGCTCCCACGATGAGCGGCGACTCAGCTTCCCCGCCCACCCACAATGGATTCGGCGAAGACAATGAAAGCAAACCCGGCAGGTCACCATACTTGACGGCCCCGGGGACAAACTGAGCGTCCTGCCAGCGGGCCAGTCCTCCGAATCGAAAGCCATCTGTCACCACAGCCACATTCGTCAACTGATCGCCTGCGATCACTCGGGCGGCTGCCAGCAGTGGTCCGCCACCGTTCACTCCAACGGCATGCAACGCCTTTGGACTGTGTTCGTCACCATTGATCCAGGCCGTCACGGTCAGCAAGTCATGGACTCTTTGAACAAACAGCGTGTTGTTGTACGTGTAGGAATAACCAGCGTATGTTCGCGGGTTATCAACCAGTCGATTTTCATTCCGTGTTTCCCGGTTCGTGGTGAACTCGCCCTGCCCGACCATGTCCAGCCCCACAACGGCGTAGCCGGCACTGACCAGCCGAGCGACCCCCGGATGAAGTTCATCACCGGCAAACATCCCCGACTTCCCGCTACCGTCGACCCACAGCACCACCTGCTGATTCCATTCGGTTGACGCTGGGTAGATCGACACGACAGGGAGCTGTTCTTCATGAGTGGTCAAAGTCAGCAGATCTCCAAACTCAAGATATCCTGCCCGTTCTTCTTTCCAAACCTTTGTCCTCTGGATGTCTTCTGCATTCGGCATACCGCGACCGATGATCGTCTGCCAACCGGCGCCAATGATACGAGCGTACTCCCCCGATTCGGACGCGTTCTCCGGTGCATGATCGAACAACACTTCTCGGTCACGCTCATCCAGTTGCTTCAACAACTGACGCTCATAGTCGATTCCTCCAGGAGGCGCCGGATGCTCGTCTGTCCAGAGTGCTGCCTCTTCCTCTGTAAACAGCGGCCAGTCGGTTTCCACAATCGGTTCGTCCAGGCCAAGTTTCAAATGACGATTCATCCACGAGTACATCAAGCGACGTGTGACGGCATTGTAGTTATGAGGAAACTGCAGCATCTCAACGCAATCAACGTTCTCAGGAACGCCGAGCATCGTGTAGAGCTGTTTCAGCTCCGGATAGCCTTTGGTCATCATCGCTTTCGTCCAGTCGTTGACCGCCGTCATTGCCTGAGGACGAGGAGCGAACAGCGCGGCGAGCTCCACATTACCCGTCCCGATTCGCAACAGGCTGCAGTTCTCACATGTGCAGCCTCCCTGCATCGACGTCGACACCATTCCGTTTGGATAGGCGGCGATCGGTCGGTCATCGATCGCCCCCAGCAGGATTGTCTGCGTTCCTCCGCCACTGCCACCTGTCACAGCGATCCGTTTGGGATCGACATCAGGAAGGCTTTCGAGGAAGTCCAGAGCGCGAACTCCGTTCCACGTCTGCACTCCCAGAATCGAATGCAGCCTGGATTCTGCCTGAGTTCCATAGAAACCCCAGTCGGTCGCGCCTTCCAGTTCGGCGCGCGGCGACTTGTAACGATGAGCGACGTCATAGGAAATCTGCTGGCTATCCACGTAGCCCAGCATGTCATACATGAACGTCACGCATCCCATTCTTGCGAGCTGAGCACATCGAGCGAGTTTCGGCATTCGACCCGACTGAGGCAGAAACTCTTCGCCGTTCGCAATCTGCTGTTTGATCTTCTCTTCGCTCGCCTTTTGAAATCGACCTCCATGACCATGAGGACTCAAGACCGCCGGACCAGGTCTGTCAGAAGCCTCTGCGGGACGAAACAGCATGCCTGTCACAAAGTGTCCAGGCAGACTTTCGAAGTAGACCTTCTCCATGGTGAACCCATTGCGTTCCACCTTTCCATGAATGACTGCATTCAGCGGAGTCTTCTTCGGCATCGGCCACAACCCGGTGGAGACGAGGACTCGCTGCTGTAAATCGGCCTTTCGCACCTCCCAGGCTTCCGGCGATTCCGGAACTTGAAACGGGAAGTAACCATTCAGATCCTTGGGAGCTGTCAGCCGGATATCATCCGGCTGCTGGCCAGCGTCCAGTACCTCGTGATTTGCCGGTTCGCTCGATACAGCAACGGCACAAAAGAGAGCGAACAAGGCGAACAGACCAGAATGGATAGCAACCCGAACACGAAGCATCGCGAAATCTCACAAGCGGGAAAACATCGTAGCGTGAATGACAGCAAACAACTGCCGCTCGTCGATCGTAGCCCCCACAACCTACTGAAATCAACCAGCCAGGTGTCGAAGTGAGTCCTGTATCCCTTCCGGAAGCTTCATTCTCCGTCCAAAGGTCCAGGCATGACCTCGTGGCGTTCCCTTTGTTTGGCCGTATAATCACCGAGTCAACTTATCCCCATCCTGACCCTGCAAACAGCACCGAGACATTTTGACGTCGCCCTGCTGTTTGCCACTTCCGCAGCTTCCTCCAGTTCACCTCATGCCTATCCATCATCGTATCTGTTCAGTGACCACCGTCGTCTTGATGGGCCTCAGCCTGACAGGTTGCGAATCCAACTCTGAAATCCGGCAGTATGTCGTTGAGGCAGAAAATGAACGTGGCCTCACGTCAGAACTACTTCGCAGGCAGTTTCCCACGATTCCATTTCGCTGGGACGTCCCCTCAGCGTGGCAACTGGCGTCGAATGACCAGTTTAGTGTCCGTGCGTGGAGTGCAGGCTCACCCCCAAATCCCGCTCGGATTACACTGGGACAGTTTCCTGCACGTACCGGAATTCCAGCCCAGGTGATGCGTTGGCGGCGGCAGGTGGGACTCAGTTCCGACAACCCCGATGAAGCGATGAATAACGTCGAGGCCCTCAAGACGAAAAACGGTGCCGGTTCCTTCGCAACAGTCGAAGGAGCCAAAGAGACAATTCTGGCATTGATCCTGCCAGTCAAAGATCAGTTCTGGATACTCCGATTCAAAGGCACCAACTCCGCCGCCAGGGCCGAAGGCAGTCGATTCCGAACGTTTTGCGAGTCGCTTGAGTACCTGGCCCCGCCGGATGCACCGAGACCGAGGTCTGCGACACCTGAAACAACACCTGAATCATCTGGGGCAACCGAATCACCCAGCCCCGACTCTTCCACTGCTGAGCCAGCCACTGCCGGCGATGAATCCACTGAACTGACAGAGTCCAAGACTGACGAAGCTGCTGCCCCCGCAGACTCTTCAGATAAGGGAGAATAACTATGTCGACTGCAACGCCTGAGGATTTCGTGGAACGACGTTCGGCGACGCGCGCAAGTGTCGATCCGGTTCGGCAGCTGCTCGCGTACGCAGGTTCGCTGAAGATCACCTGTACTCTGTTCGTAATGGGCATGTTCATCATCTTCGTGGGCAGCCTTGCGCAAAGCCGACGGGACGTCTGGCAGGTCGTGAACCAGTACTTTCGAGTTTACATCGCTAAGGTCGAAGTCCGCGACTTCTTTCCTCCCTCCATGTTTCCTCAGTACCTGGACTTTGACTGGGAAGGTCAACTGGGAATCTTCTCGTCCTTTCCATTTCCAGGAGGCTGGTTGATCGGCTGGCTGCTGCTTGGGAATCTGATCGCGGCACACGTCGCAAAGATTCGCATTCAGGCAAAAGGCCTTGATCTGTGGTTTGGAATTCTTGCGGTCGGCGTTGGAGCCATGCTGATGGCTCTCATCGTTGTCATCGGGAACCAGCAAACCGGTGTCGAACAGGGTAACACTCTGCTCAGCCCCAGCCAGATCTGGGGACTGCTTCTGGCCGTCATGATGGCGTCCGTCGTAGCTCTGGGTGGAGCCGCATTCATGGGCAAAAAGAGGACGCGTGCTGAACGCTGGGTCCTGCTGGGCATCGCCGCATCCATTGCCGGCGTGCTCGCCTACTTTGCCATCTTCGGTCAGGTGAATCTGTCGTCCATGAGAATCCTCTGGCAGCTAATGAAGGCATGTGTTTGCTCATTCGTGCTTCTGATCGGCTGCCAGTTGCTGTTCAAAAAACGCAGTGGCATCGTCCTGCTTCATCTGGGCGTGGCCATCCTGATGATTAGCGAGCTGGTTGTCGGACTGTATGGACATGAAAGCCTGATGATGATTGTGGAAGGAGAATCCACAACGTTTGCGCGCGACATTCGTGAAGTCGAACTGGCCATCGTTTCGACGGATGACGGCAAAGATACCGTCATCGCTGTCCCTGAAGAACGACTTGTGGACTCATGGGAAAACCACGAAGCAAAACTTGAGGCCGCTTCGGTGATCTCACTCAGCAACTACAAGGTCCCTTTTGATCTGCGTGTGACCGATTTTTATCGCAACAGCCAGCTGCGATCCGCAGAACCGGGAGATACTCTCACCGAATCAGGAACGGGATCATTCGCAGTTCCAGTGCGACTGGATCCGGTTGACGGCATGAACGACGAATCCGACATGAGTGCCGCGTATGTCCAGATTGTTGATCGAGATACCGGAGATCCTGTTCAAACCATTTTGGCCTCACTAAGCAGCAGTGAATCACGCAGTGCTGTCCTGCCGGAGCGAATCACGTTTGACGAGAAGCCCTATGACATTAGCCTGCGTTTTCGCAGGAACTACCGGCCGTATAACGTCGAACTGATTGATGTCACACGAGACACCTACGTTGGAACTTCGACGCCTCGCAATTTCGAATCCACAGTCCTCATCACGGACAATCAGTCTGGTCGGTCTGAAGAGTTCAAGTTGTGGATGAATAACCCCCTGCGTTACAACGGGGAAACGTTCTACCAGAGTGGCTATCACCCGTTGCCGGATGGAGGAGAAGCGACCACACTTCAACTGGTCCGAAACTCCGGATGGATGCTGCCCTACATTGGATGTGTCGTGGTCTCGTTCGGAATGTTTGCCCAGTTCTGGATCACACTCCGACGGTTTCTGGCAAGAAGCACAGAACAAAGGACCGAGTCGACTCCCACCCGTGAAGACATCAGTCTGGCGGCGAAATTTGTTCCCGTGGGCGTGGCGGTTCTTTGTATCGCCTGGCTCGGCAGCAAAGTTCGCGCTCCGGCACCTCCCAAAGATGCGATGGACCTATATGAATTTGCCAAACTGCCGATGGCCGGTGGCGGACGGACTCAGCCAATCGACTCGTGGGCCCGCAGCCAGCTGATGCTGACTTCTCACAAGTCCACATTCAAAGGAGAGCTGACGGCACCGGAACTGGCTGAGAAACGAGAGAAACTGCTGGAGACCATCCAGTCGCGCTGGCCGGATGTGAACTTTGATTCTCTCGCCGACTTCAACGGTGAGTACGAAGACTGGATTGAAGAACTTCAGAATCTGACATCGTCCGGCAAAGAAGCGGTCGAGGTGCGCATTCGCGACGCGATGACAGCAAAGATGAGTGCCGCCCGGTGGTTCCTGGACATGATCGCTCGACCGGATCGTGCCGTACGCCATCGCGTCGTCCGCATTGACAACGATCAGGTCCTGTCACTTCTCGGGCTGGAACAGCGGGAAGGCCTGGTGTATTCCCCCTCTGAAATCCAGGAGAACATCCGTAATCTGGAGCAGATTGACAAGGACGCACGGCAACTCATGGATGCCAACCAGGACAATCGTCTGGAACCGCACCAGCGCCGAGTGATGGCTTTATTCAACACCATCAGACGACTCGACACAATGCAGCAGGTATTCCGACCGGCTGAATCAGATGACCTGCTGCCAACTCTGGTGGAAACATGGCGAATTCTGGATCGGCTCGAGGGAGCCCCCGTCCCCATGGGCATTGCTACTGGAATCGACGATGACCAGCGAGCATGGGAAACGGTGCGAGCTGCCAGTCTGCTGAAATCGTGCCGCGACCAGATGGCCGATAAAGGCATCAGCAGTTCCAGCGATCTCCAGTCGTGGTTCGAGAATGACCTGGCCAAAGAAACTCTGCTGAGTTCTCTGGAAAGTAGTTACAAATTGCTGCAGGAAGCTGCTGCTCAAAAAGCAGGAGATCAACCGGTCGAACCAAATGCTGTCAACAAACTGGCAGAAGAACTCACAACGACGTTCGACGACGCATACCTTCGGAAGGTCTTCAAACTGATTTCGGCCGCTGATCCAACACAGCCGATTTCAACAGTGATGGACAGCCTAACCGAAGATCTGATTTGCAAACTCGCCAGTGAAAAACTCACACGAGAGTTGTTCGTCATCTTCCAGACACTGGAATCCAACAGCAACGACGGAAGATTGAATGCGGTCAGGACGCGCATGCAGCAAATGGATATGGACGACAAAGACGGACTCGGCATCGCCATGAACCAGGAACTATTCGCCGTCCTGCAGGACGATCTGTCCGACCGAGCCAAACATCTGCTCTATCCGTCAACCGACGCCCCCGAATTCGTTGCATCCACCAACGGAATGCTGGGTGCTCTGGAAGCATGGGGAGTCGGTGACGTTGAGAAGTTCAACCGATCTGTGGGAGAATATCGGTCGTTTCTGGAATCGAACGAAGTCGCACACATTGACAACTCTGTTGTCACACTGGAAACCGAATTCAATCGCTTCGATCCGTTTGGCAAAGCGATCTATCTGTACCTGACTGCGATGCTGCTGTCATTTATTGGATGGATCCTGTGGCCACAGACGCTGCGTAAGACAGCGATCGCCATGATCCTGGTTGCTCTGGCCGTCCACACAATTGCACTCGTGCTGCGAATGCAGATTTCCGGACGACCTCCGGTGACCAGCCTCTACAGTTCGGCGATCTTCATCGGCTGGGCCATCGTTGCGGCATCGCTTGTCATTGAACGCATGGTTAAACATGGCATCGGCAACATCGTCGGTGCTTCCGTTGGAGCAGCAACCCTTGTGATCGCTCACTACCTCGCTCGCGACGAAGGCGACACATTCAGTGTCATGCAGGCCGTGCTGGATACCACCTTCTGGCTGGCAACTCACGTCGTGTGTATCACGCTCGGTTATGGAGCAACATTCCTCGCAGGATTCCTCGGGTTGTGCTATGTCGTGATGAATATCCGGACATCCCTTATGAGATTTCCAGGGGAAGTCAGCGAGCGTGGTACAAATGATCTCGCTTTCCTCGGTAAGGTCGTCTACGGCGTCCTCTGCTTTGCTCTGTTTTTCAGTCTGGTCGGCACAGTACTTGGCGGGCTGTGGGCTGACGATTCCTGGGGTCGTTTCTGGGGCTGGGATCCAAAAGAGAACGGCGCCCTCATCATCGTGATGTGGAATGCCCTGATCCTGCATGCTCGCTGGGACAAAATGGTTCGGGACTACGGGACCGCCGTGCTTGCAATGGTTGGCAACGTGGTCACCGCCTGGTCCTGGTTCGGCGTGAACGAACTCCGGGCCGGACTACACAGCTATGGGTTCACCGAAGGCCGCATGGGGATGCTTATGAGTTTCATCGTCATCCAAATGGCCATCGTACTCATTGCAACGTTCATCCGGCCGGAGAAGTCCTCTGATGTCGCTTAGAACGATCTCCGACATGACAAGCCGTTGATCGCAGGAATTTCCAAACAGCAGGAGACCACCTGGCGATGCGAAAATGACAGGCTTGTATTACCTGAGCAACTCCATCAGCACCGTCACGGCAATCGACAGGACGACCAGCAACAGCAGCGAATGTCGAGGCCACTTCGCGGCGGTCGGCCCTTCTTTTTGTGATCGAATTCCGACGGCACGGAAGACCACTGACGTCCCCAGAATGATCGTGACCATGTTCGTCACAAACAGCAGCAGAGCGCCCCCACCTCTCGTGAAATCGCCGTACGCCAGTGTGATACCGGACGTCACAATTGGTGGAACCAGTGCCGCCGCAATCGCGACTCCCGGCAATGCCGAAAACAGATTCGGGCGGCTCATTGCATAGGCCGCCGCGATGCCGCTCGCCAGAGCAATCAGCAGGTCATAGAACTGCGGATGAGTTCGTTTCTCCATCTCCAGTGGAACTGCTCCATCAATCAACAGCGGATGCAGCCAGCCGATCGATGCTGTCAGCCTCACACAAATCCCGAACAACACTCCAATCAGCAGTGCAGTGGCAAACCCTCGCAGCGCTGTCCTGAGTGCCACTCTTGTCAGGAAGGAATTGGCATGTGCCACGCCCAGCCCCACTCCGGCAATCGGTGTCATGAGCGGAGCGACCAGCATGGCACCGACAATCACCGCATTGGAATTCTCCGCGAGTCCCAGACAGGCAATCAACGCCGAAAGACTGACCAGAAAGATGAAGTCAAAATCCCATTGCGAACTCGTTTGAATCCGTGAGACCAGATCCACTCGTTCTTCACGGACCAGCTGTGGGACAACGGACTGCACCATGCTGCCGATACGGTTCATGATGCGATTACCAAATGACTGAGCCGGACGGACTGCCGCCAGCGCGGGAATCACGGATGGATCGTCGGAAGAAGGCCGGGCGGCAAAGAATCTTCGAAGAATCTGAAGGCTGGAGACTCCTGTCAGAACCAGATCATAGTCAGCCGGGTCCAGTTGTTTGACGGCATCCGTCAGATGGCCCGACACAATCACCCGACGACCAAAGGCCATTTCTTCGTAGCGACTCAGATGACGACGCAGCAAACCGTTGAGCTGTTTCATCCCAACAGAAACGGCAAGGTCACCGATATTGGGTTCCACATAAACTGCAGTCGCCGATGTAGTCGCATGTGCAGAAGTCAGTCGAGCCGCATGCTCCAGTACGACATCGTTGTCGAAGTCATCATGCAGGATCACGGCCAGCCGAATCTCGCGTTCGTATGCTTTTGAATCATCCTGAATGAGCATGACTTCGCATTCGATATCCTTCAACATCGCGGTTTGCCAGTGATCAGCATCGAACTGATCCCGAGCCATCAGAGGTGCCGGAACCAACAGCAATGATGGGTTGAGCCGCGTCACGTGTTCAGCGATCTCAGAACTCCAGTCCTCACCGGTCAACTGATACAGTTCAACCTGGCAATCGGCATCAGAATCCAGTGCAACAGATTGAGACTTCTCACAGACATCCAGAGAAACCTCGCGGATAACATCGCGACAGATCGCGACGAGTTCACCATCGTTATCCGATGGCTCATCTGAAACTGCGGACAGGCGACATTCCCCTTTGCGACGCTGCGGCAGAATGATGACGAGTTTGTGGTCTGAGCGCTGAGCAATCGTTTGAGCCCACGGCACCAGGGCACGCACTTCATCCGGCTGAGATACGATCAGGACAGTTGTCACAGAATTTTCCACGTACGGAGGAGAAGCAGTGGGAGCACATCATGACATCCGGCAGGCCGATTGAGGAGGCAGTTGCCCGGCTGCAATACAGCAACTCAGGCTGAACCGCACAATTTCATCCTGATCCCGCACATGAACCCTTGTCGCCGCCGAATTCCACGGCAGAATAGGCCTTGAACTGTTCGTTTGCCCACCCATTCCACAAAGGCCCTCCCATGAAGCCACTCACCGCCCTGCTCCTGCCGCTGGCCGTTGCCATGTCCTCAACTGCATTTGCGGCAGAGTCCGTTCATGAATTCAAAATGAGATCACTGAAAGGCCAGGAAGTCGACTTTTCACAGTACAAGGATAAGGTGCTGCTGATCGTCAATACCGCCAGCGAATGCGGCCTAACCGGCCAGTACGAACAACTTCAGGAGATGCACGAGAAGTACAAAGACAAAGGCCTGGTGATTCTTGGCTTCCCATGTAACCAGTTCGGAAAGCAGGAACCGGGATCAGACGCCGAAATCAGCGAGTTCTGTCTGGAAAACTACGGTGTCGAGTTTCCGATGTTCTCAAAGATTGATGTCAACGGCAAAGACAGCGCGCCCATCTACCGGTATCTCAAGGCGCAGGCTCCACTGGAAAGCAACGGCCGGAAGAAGGCCGACGAGAAAGATGATATCCGCTGGAACTTCGAGAAGTTCATCGTCGGAAAAGACGGCAAAGTCGCTGGTCGATTTGAGCCTCGCACGAAGCCGGACGCCGAAGAGGTCATTACGTTGATTGATAAGGAGCTGGCTGAGTAACAACACTCTGTACAGCAGAATCGCGAATCCAACGACACACCTCGGCGGGCAGTTATGACCGTCGAGGTGTTCTCATTTCAGCCGACGTAACACAGCACGAGCCAGTCAAAACAGTTCGCTGATCGGCCGTCCATTCTCTTCCACGAAGTATCGCGGACGGCCTCGATCATCCAGATAAGTACCGTCCAGCGGAACTTCCATGTGGCGGTAAATGGTTGCCGCAAGATCAGCCGGCGTCACGGGACGTTCCTGAATCGCACCGCCATCGTTCGTGCTGGCACCGATCACCTGGCCATGACGCAGGCCACCTCCGGCCAGACACATTGACATCACCACCGGCCAGTGATTGCGACCATCAATACTGTTCTGAGTCCCCATATTGGGTGTCCGGCCAAACTCACCCATCCCAATCACGAGGACTTCGTCCAGCAATCTTCGTTCGTCCAGATCACTGACCAGCGTCGTTATCAGATGGTCGAACAGCGGCAGCAATGGTTTGAGGCCCTTTGAGATTCCGCCGTAGACACCGCCTGGAATTCCATGATTGTCCCACGTTCCGGACGCCGTGTGATAGCTCAAATCCAGCGTCACAAAACTCACACCTGATTCCACAAGTCGTCGTGCAAGCAGTGCCTGTTGGCACCAAAGGTGATCCCCGTATCGCTTCCGAGTTGCCTCTGGCTCTGCAGTGATATCAAACGCTCGCTGAGCGCGTCCTCCCAACACCATGTCATACGCCTGCTGACCGTAGGCGTCCAGAGCTTCCATGACACCCGATCGATCGACACGCGCACGAATCCGATCCAAATCGCGCATCAAACCGCGACGATCCGTGAGTCGATCTGAGTTTAGCTGACCTGGCAGTGTGAACAGGTCGGCTCCCGTCGTCCGCCCCAGCGGCTTGCCCAGCAGATCGTACTCCGGCAGCACACATGCTTTGTTAGCGATGAACGGGTCGTACTGCTTCCCCAGCCATCCGCCCCACGCGATGTGAGAATCATGCTTCATGAATGCCACCGATGGAGGCATCGCCGGATGATTCGCACCGCGATGCCTGGCCACAATCGACGCAATCGCCGGATAGTGCTTGCCCAGCGGATTCGTTCGAGGAGCTGCTTCCCGGTTGCCAGTCTGCATCACCTGATTCGGCTGATGGCTGCTCTTGCGGCAGTCAACGGAACGAATCAACGTGAACTTGTCCATCATCGCAGCCTGCTTTGGAAGATGCTCACAGATGATGGTGCCGGGAAGCGCGGTCGAGATATGTCCGAACGGCCCGCGGTTGTTCTCCGGACGATGCGGCTTGGGGTCCCATGTATCGATTTGGCTGGGACCACCGGTCATCCAAAGCAGGATGACACTCTTGTGACTCATTGGCCTGCCGACTTCCGCAGCGACGGCACGGGTCTTCAGGAGATCAGGAAGGCTCAATCCGGCAACACCGGCCAGTCCCGCCTTCAGCACGTTCCGCCGACTGCCAGCGACCAGACCTTCCTCGACAAGTGGATAGTAGTTTGCAAAGGCATGGTCAGAGTGGTGCATATCGACAGGGCCCTGAGACAAAAAACCGGCGAGCTAATCATCCCCCGAGACGCCTGAAATGTCTATGGTGAACTCCCACCAACGGCGCACTTACGCCGGCACTGCGGGGTTTTTACGGCGTTGTCCGGCTTTTCAATGGGACAGAGTCATACGATTCAGTAGGGTTTTGTGTGGTGGCTTCCCGATGGTCCCGAATCCCTCTGCTGGTAATTCGACACTCCAATGACAGCTTACTTCAAGTTCGCATGCCCAGGCTGTGCGAAGTCACTCAAAGTTTCGGAAGATCTTGCTGGTGAGACGCGGAAGTGCCCGTACTGCCAAAACGGAATCGTCATCCCGGAACCGAACTCCATCGCAACTTCCGGTGACAGTCTGAACTTCGGTCTCGGGAATGACACCGTTAAGTCTCGAAGGTCATCCGAGCGTCGCACGAAGAAAGGACGCCGCAAACGGCCAAAAAAGAGTTGGTTCAGCTTCACTGCCACGCACAGCGACGTTGGCAGCACCGACGTGAACATCGTTCAAAGCGGATTAATGGGCCTGTGTCTCACAGCAATCTGGCTCTCGGCAATGAAAGTCTTTCGTACAACGGCTCTGGGCGAACTGTTCTGGGATCGAGGCTACGTGCCGTTCTTCACAACATTCCTGATGTTCTGGTCCGTGAGCATCCTGGTGTTGAAATGGTATCAAATCAAACACCAGCGAGAAGCCATGTTGCTCGACGTTCTGCCGATGGAGCTTTCCGAACAGATTACGCTCGACTCACTCGATCTGTTCATCGATCACATTAACGAACTTCCGGAAGACGCCCAGAAGAGCTTTCTCATCAATCGCGTTGTTCGCGGCATTGAACACTTTCGAGTCCGACACAGTGCTGCAGAGACCGTCACGATGATGGAATCTCAGTCAGTCATCGATGCGAACAACGTGGCCGGCAGCTACACCCTTGTGAAGGTCTTTGTCTGGGCGCTCCCGATTCTGGGTTTCATCGGAACGGTCGTGGGTGTGAGTGCAGCCGTGGCGAGCCTCGCCGGAAGCCTCGAATCAGCCGAGGGTATCAACGGAATGAAAGACGCACTTAACGACGTCTTCGCCGGTCTCGGAACAGCGTTCGACACAACATTACTCGCACTCATCATGAGTATGATTGTGAAGATCCCAACTTCGGCTCTTCAAAAGAGTGAAGAAGATCTCATCACGGCCGTCGATGAGTACTGCAATGAGAACCTGTTGCGACGCCTGAACGATGGGAAACGTAACCGCAACGACGCCAGTGCCAATGGGTCTCCGATGGCATTTCGCGATGCGTTTGAAGCAGTCCTCGGAAACCACCAGGCAGAATTGCAACGGCAACTCACGTTAATGAACACAGCCGCCACTCAGATCCAGGAAAGCCTCAGTTCCGTTACGGCCGAACTGTCGACAGTCGCTAGAGAAACGGCCGGATTAAAAACCGACATCTCCGGATCATTCAGTGGACTAACGCAGGGACTGGAAGGACTCAACACCGTCCTGGGACAGCTGGGAGAACAGACAGTGGTTGTCCAGCAGGTCGAACCACCCAAGCGTGGCTGGTTTGGCTTCGGATCGCGAGGCCAATCAGGAGAATGATGCATGCCACGCCGGCGGTCAGACAACGACAATGATGTGTCACTGTTCCCTTTTCTGAGCATCATCGCATGCCTGATCGGCGTGCTGACCGTGATGATCTCAACACTGACGCTCGCCCAAATGGATACCAGCGACGTTGCCGTGATCGAAACCTGGGAACGCACTCAGGCAGAGCTCACCAGGAACGACGAAGAGATTGCCAAACTGTCCGCGTCCATCGCACAACAACTGGGACCGGATGGAGCCAGCGTTCGCAAACGTCTTGCCGAACGGCAGGCAATGCTGGACAAACTGCGTGAGGAACAGAAGAAGCTGCAGGAGACACTCGACAAGCAGAAAGCTCAGGAAGTTGTCATTCCAACGATTGATGAGTCGATGCGCGAAACGGCCGCTTCGATGCAGGTGGAACTGGAGGAACTTCAGCAGGAAATGGCTCAGCTTGAAATCGAGGTCAAGTCGCGAAAGGACGCCGCAGAAACCAAAGTGACAGTCGCACCCGCCGGTAGCGGTGTCCGCATGACGCCACACTTTGTGGAGTGCGCGAAGGGAGCACTCATCCTGCATAACATCGATCCTCCCAAAATGATCCGCGCCGCCGAAATGGTGACGGACAAGGACTTCATCGCACTTCTGCAGACTGTAGCCAATGGAGTCGATGATTCCGTGATCTTCCTGATCCGTTCAGACGGGCTGCCTACCTATCGGGCGGCGCGAAAACTGTGTACGGACCAGGATATCCGGAATGGCAAACTTCCTGCTGTTGGAGCCGGCATTATTGATCTGAGTCGCTTTGCTCAAAAAGAGGAAGACGACAAGTAAGTACCAACTTCGCCGATTGTACTTCTGACTGACTTTTATGAACTATTCATCTCACTGACCACGCACAATGAAACGACGTTTTCAACAAGACGATGAAGACTCGGGCCTTGATTCCCTTCTGGACACGATGACCAACGTGGTGGGAATCCTTGTGCTTGTCCTGATCGTGACTCAACTGGGTGTAAGCGACAAGGTCGCCAACATCACTGCTAACTTTAAGGTCACAGAGCAGGAAGTCGAAACCGCTCGGGATGACCTGAAGACACAGAACAACCGACTTGAGAAACTTCGGAAGCAGGAAAAAGAAGTATCCTCAATCAATATCGAAGACGAACGTCGACGACTGGAACGAATGAAGGAACAACTCACTTCCGGCCGGCTGAAAGCAGAGCAGCAGAAGCAGCAGATCAACGAGTTCAACCTTCGGATCGATGCCGATCGCAGGCGAGCTGCCGAACTCGAAAAGGAAATCACTGATAACAAAGCGAAACGAAACCAACTTGATGCAGCCATTAAGGAAGCTCTGACGCAACGCACAAAACTCACATCCATGCTCGACACGCTCCCCAGGAACCCGGAGCAGAAAACCAGCCGCGTCAGGATTCCAAATCCGCGTCCCGCTCCGCCAGGAGCCAAGGAAGCAACCTTCGTTTGTGCCGGCAATAAGCTGTTTCCTCTGCGACTCACACACCATCGCAATTATGCATCTGATGCCGCGAAGCAGATCATCGCTTCACAGAACCTGGATAAGAATCCGGCGATCGGAATTGATCCGGCAAAGTTCACGGAGTTGTTTACCCAGCTTGAATCGCCGCCGGACGAAGCTTTCTTCACTGCGGAATACTACGTCGCAGGAAATCGATGGCCACGAATTCGCTTTCATCCGAACCTGGAAAACGGCTTCGATCCTGCCATGCTTGGTCGCTCCGGCAGCAGAATCCGAAAGCTGATCGATTCGCTCAGTCCCAAAGCGTTCTTTTGCCGATTCTATGTCCTGTCGGACAGCTTCGAAGTCTACGTGGCCGCTCGTCGTGCCACCACGAGACACCGGCTGCTGGCTGGATGGGAACCACAAGCAGAGAACTGGACTCTAACCACATCCGTTCCCGGAGTGGAACTCGGACCACCTCGACCCAAACCACCGCCACCAAAGAATCCCCCGCCACCGCGCAAGCCGGCAAATGTGATTGACTGACCGCAGGCGATGGAATCAGAAATCAACAGCATGTCAGACCATCCGGCAATGCGCCTCGACCAGTTTCTCAAGCTGAATGGCATCGCTGGCTCCGGCGGTCAGGCCAAGCTTCTCATTCAGGATGGAGTTATCTTTGTCAACGGCGAACAGGAGACGCGCAGACGTCGGAAGCTGGCCAATGGCGACGTGATTCACTTCGATGGAAACGATTACAGTTACAGTGAATCCGGCTTGTCTGACTGACGGAACGTGACTGCGACACTCCTGCAACCACTCGCGTTGAATCGTAACAGCAACAGGCAGGCACAAGAAAAAACACCAGCCACAATCACTGCAGCTGGTGTTCTGATTTCCAATACGATTCGACCGGACTCACCCGGAACGAACAGCCTCAGACCATATCCTTCAGCCCCTTCAGTGGCAGAATCTTGACCACGTTGCGAGCTGGCTTGGCCTTGAACATCTGCTCTTCTTTTGTGAACGGGTTAATCCCTTTGCGAGCTTTCGTCGCCGGCTTGCGAACTACTTTCACCTTCATCAGGCCTGGCACATTGAAAACGCCAGGGCCGCGTTTGTTGAGATTCTTTCCGATCAGTGTCCCCAGCTCTTCCAGAACGCTGGCCACTTCTTTCCGATTCAGTCCGGTGCTATCTGCCAGCGAGTTAAGGATCTCAGTCTTCGTCATCGCCTTGGCGGCTGCCTTCTTCTTGGCTGCTTTCTTGGCTGCCATGGGGATTCCTTTCAAATTGGATTGGTATGTGAAAGGCGGGAAGCTATTGACCGGTCTGTTTGCTGTCAATGAGTTGCAGGCCCGGGCAGGCAGATATCGGCGAATTGCGGCGTTCGAGAATCCAGGATCGAGTCCTGAACGAGTGGCAAACTGGCCGTCGCACTCGTCCGCACAAGGAATCTCAGGTCCCCACCTCGCCGCACACTTCACAGTCCGTCCTTCGCTGAATGTTGCGGCGGGAGAACGTCATGTCACGCAGGCTGGACGTCAGCATCACTCCGGTCAGTGGCTCGCCGAAGCCAGCCAGAATCTTGATGGCTTCCATCGCCGCCAGACAACCAACCGTACCGGAAACAGCTCCGAAGACCGGAAACTCGCGCCGCCACACCGGTGGAACTTCAGGATGGAGGCACGCCAGACACGGAGTCTTCCCCGGGACAACAGTCGTGACACTCAAATCGAGATCGTACATCGCACACTCCACAATGGGCTTCCCCTGCCGAACGGACTCTCGATTCATCGCGAAACGTTCGTCGAACAATGGAGCACAATCGACCGTGAGATCCGCCTGATCAACCAGCTCAGCAGCGTTTGAATCGGACACATTTTCCGCGACCGCGACGATGTTCAGCCGAGGATTCAGTTCCAGCAACCGGCGTCTGGCAGATTCAACACGCGATGTCCCCAGTGCGGCATCAGTCATCAGTAACTGTCGATTGAGATCACTTGGTTTGATATCGCCCCCGTGCGCCAGCACCAGCGTCCCCACACCGGCGGCAGCAAGTTCGTACGCCACGACACTACCCAGTCCGCCCACTCGCGAAACTAAAACAGACGACGCCTTTAACCGCTCCTGACCAGCCTCACCGAATTCGTCCACCCACATCTGCCATTCGTAGACGGCGCGTTCTTTTCCAGTGAGCGTTTCTCGATTCATTGCTCTGCGTTCTGTCTATTAGCCGAAGTACGGAAGGCAATATCTGTCGATCAACCGCCGGAGATCGGTGTCATGAGTGTCAACGTGTCGCCGTCGGACAGCGTTACGTCGTCACCTGGTGCAACATGTGCATTGTTGACAAAGATCAGCAAAGAAGGCTGAACGTTGCCGTCTGATTTCAATAAAATCGAATGCAATGGATCCGCATGAACTTCGGCAACATGGCGAATGCAGTCGTTCAGCCTGATGCTTTCAGAAAACTCGATCGTTTCTGATCGAGCTCCCACAGCTCTTCTGGCCTGCGCTTCATACTGAATCGTCACCTGCATCCGATCACTCCGTTTCTGCAACCGCTGGTTGGATCTTTCCATCAACCACTTCAAACAGACAATCAGCCAGACTTCTGGCTTCGTCCAGATTGTGAGTCACATGCAGCGTGGTCACCTGTTCTTTGCGGGACACTTCCTGCAAGACTTCACACATCTGCCGGCGAGTCTCCGAATCCAGTGCGCTCAGCGGTTCATCCAGACACAACACCCGCGGACGAAACGAAAGCGCACGCCCCAGGGCAACTCGTTGCTGCTCACCGCCGCTGAGCCCATGCGGTGTCCTGTCCAACAGATGCTGCACGCCCAGCGACGTTGCCAGCTCATCAACACGCTCATCCGTTTCCGCCTTCGATATCCGACGGATCAACAGTGCAAATGCAAGGTGCTCCCGTACCGTCATCTTCGAGAACAGCGCCCTGTCCTGCGGGACGTAGCCGACTCCCCGCATTGCCGGATTCAATCGTGTGACGTCCTCATCAGCCAGCTGAATGCGTCCAGCCGTCACACGACGTAGTCCCAGAATACATTCCAGAATGGTCGTCTTACCGCAGCCGGTTCGCCCCATCAGGACTCCGTACTGTCCCTCCGGAATCGTGAACGAAATATCCGCCAGCCGGAAGTCTCCGGACTCTGTCGCCATGTTCTTAATTGCAATCATCGGGTCGCAGAATACCGCAGCCGGAAACCGTCCGGTACCGTTGTTGCGACGATGCCGAAGGATTCGCGCCGAATAGGTCGACCGAGACAACCTGACACCTGCAGAAACTCACTTAAACTACGGCGTCTCGCAGACCCCAGCGGCGAGTGACCACAAGGACTGTCACTGCAGCCAGAATCATGATGAGAGAAACAGCGACAGCTGCCTCGATGTTGCCCACGTTGAGTTCCAGGAACACAGACGTCGACAGCACCTCGGTCTTCATTCTTGTCGCTCCCGCGAAAATCAGCAACGGGCCGAATTCTCCCAGTGACCGTGCCCACGCCAGCGTAAACGCTGTCATCATTCCGCGTGATGCATCCGGCAGAACCACCCAACCGAAGGCCTGCGACCTGGAACATCCCAGCGTAATGGCCACCTGTTCAGAACGAGGATCAATATGATCGAACGTTGATTTCATCGTCCGCACTGCGAAGGCACAGGCGACAGAAAACTGTGCCAGCACAACTGCCGGCAGTTGATAGACAACGTCACGTGCCACCCAGGAAAACGGTGGATACTGGAACAGAATCAGCAGGCTCAATCCAACCACCAGTGGCGGCAGAACGATGGGGATATCAAGCACAGCATCCAACAGTCGTTTCCCTGGAAACGCATGGCGAGCCATCAGGTACCCGATCGGCACAGCCACCAGAAGAGAAAAGACAGCCGACAGCGTACACGATGTCAGACTCAGCCAGATTGAATAGCGGATTTTGCGATCAGCCAGAGCGCCAACGACAGGGTTTTCAGACAGCAGGGCCTGCCAGGTATCGCCTTCAGCGGCCCTGACAGATTTCTCTGCCATGTACCAGGTATCTGCCGCGAGCATCGCCACAATCAGAACCACATACGTCGCGCCGATGATTCCCAGCGACGTAAGAAACACCGTGTTTGAGGCGGTGACGTCCGGGGTTCCTGACTGAACAGGCCGCGAATTCGTATCGGAAGGAGTCCCGACACTCATGGTGTCTCACTCCCGGTATCACCACCGTCCGCATCTTCGTCTCCCAGCCGGAAATGAAAACCCAGCGATTCAAAAGCTTCCGGCGATCGAGCAATCCGTTTGAATAGCCGTCGCAGCAGGTACTTGTGATCGCTGGTCTTTGCAATGCTGATCGGCTGGACCGCGAGTGTCATTGGCGACTCAATCCGAATGATGCCCACATCGTCTTCGTTCGGAAGAACGTCGGTCACATAGGCAATCGCCGCATCCACGTGCCCGGTCACCACGTCCGGCACCAGATGAGCAGACGACGACTTTTCCACGACCGTTACGGTATCGGTCTGCTTCTGCTTTTCGACGAACTGTTCGTAGAGTCCTTCTGCCTGCAGCAACCGGCGAGTCAACGCGCCGATCGTACATTGAGACGGTTCGCCCACAGCCACACGAACATCAGGCTTCACAAGATCTTCCAGCGACTGAACTTTGGTGCTGCCTTTGGGTACCGCAATCACCAGAAAGACATCAGAAACATTCGTGGCTTCCTGAAACCAGCTTTCCACATTCTGCAGGTAGTAGACGTCGCAAGCCATGTAAACATCGGGAAAGCCGAGCGATTGCTTCTGCCCTTCAATGCCCTGCATCCGGCTCGTGAGAATCCCGCAGCCATCGTAAATCGTATTGACGACAACACCTTCCTGTGCCTGGAAATCCTCCAGAATCTCCTCCGTCGTGAGCCGGTTGACGGCCCCACAAAAGAAGTTCACCTGAGGTTCATCTTCCCACACGTCACCTTCAACGACGTCTGTTCCATACTTTGAAAAGATCGGCAGGCCCTTGTCACGAGCGGCAACATACCGAGCGAAATGGTAAGCCGACGGCAGACTGGACGACGAATGCAGGACGGCCACGCTAATCAGATCCGGATCGCCATCCAGTTCAGGAATCGGAATTCCCTTCAGATCCTCACTGTATTTGGGCATCGCCACGGTTGAATTCCAGACGATCGCGGCGTCAATCGTCCCGATCTGGACGTCCGTCGCGATGTCATTGACCGTCGGCTTGAACACTCCCGATGCGGTGACTCGTTTCTCCAGTAACTCCCAACAGTTTGACTCGCCGGATTCCAGTGCCGCCAGCTGGCGACGCGTCGCTTTGCCGATGGCCGCCTGATCCGGGTTGGCCACGGCAACTCGCACATCCTCACGCAACAGGTCGCGAAAGGATTCGATCTTCTTATCCGAGTCTTTCCTAACGGCGATTACAGGACGTTGATGGGCAACCGGAATCGTGTCAGTTGCAAGCCCCAGTTCGATGGCTTTATTGGTATAGAAGTCGTCCGCAGCGAGATACACGTCCGTATTGCCGAACTTGTCCGTCTGCATCTGATTCAGCAGCGTGTTCGAACCGTTGTACTGGATCTCCAGAGTCACACCAAACTCGGATTCGTATTGCTGGGCAATCTCTTCGACCGGAACACGCATACCGGCTGCCGCGTAGACCACCAGAGGCTGTCGATCAGTGTCCGGCCCTGGAGGCCCCACGCTCATCAGAAACATGAGCGTGCCGATGAGAACAGCGCAACCCAGTAACATGACCCACAACGTGTTCACTCGCCCGGCACGCTGACCGCCACGCTGACCGCCACGAACCTGTCCTGAGTTGAACTGCATGAGCGACATCGTCTGCAACCGAACCATCTGTTGAATCACGATCGTACTACCAGCGTAGCCTACAGCGTATTACGCTGACTTGTGGCCGCGTCAGGCGTGAAAGAACCTATGAATCAGGCATTCCCACGAGCCAGAACGACTACGACAAAAAGTAAACTGCTCTAGTTGACACCACCTGAACTGCGATCCATCTCGTCCGAAATCTGTCCATCTCGAAGGCGAACGACACGATGAGCAAACGGAATCGCTCGTTCGTCGTGTGTTACCAGCAGCACCGCCCCACCTGATTCGGCAAACTCTTTCATGTGCCCCAGCACTGCTTCCGCGTTTTCCTGATCGAGATTCCCTGTCGGTTCATCGGCCAGCAGAAGCGGAGGTTTGTTCAACAGTGCCCGAGCGAGTGCAGTGCGCTGCCGTTCACCACTACTGAGTTCACCCGGCAGATGTGACTTTCGATGAGCCAGACCGAAACGTTCAATCAATGAATCTGCACGACCGCAGGAATCGTCCTGAACATCCGCCGCGATGCACGGAGCCAGCACGTTGTCCAGTACACTGAGGTACGGCACCAGATGAAACTGCTGAAAAACAAATCCGATGGTTCGAGCGCGAAAAGCGGCTCGTTCATTCGCCGTCAACGCATACGGATTCTGCTCTGTCACAGAAACCAGCCCGGAGTCCGGACTCAGTAGTCCGCCCGCCATCAGAAGTGCGGTCGTCTTTCCACAGCCACTCGGCCCCTGAAGTACCACGAAGTCGCCATGGTCGACACCGATTGATACATCCCTGACTGCGTGAACCAGCGACGACTTGCCCGCATAGGTTTTTGTAACATGTTCCAGTCGGAGAATCATTGGCTCGCTATTCACCCTGTAACACGACTGCTGGATCCTGCCGAGCGGCCAGCAGTGCGGGTACCCAACTGGCAACACCGGACAACAGCAGCGCGAACACGGGAGCGATCACAATGAGCGTCGATAGCTGACTGGTCTCAAGCAATTCGTTCCAGCCAATGACACCTGCTTCGAAATCACTCAGCAGGCGGCCCACCATCAATCCGCCAAAGACTCCGGCGACCCCGCCAAGCAAACCGATGAGCGCCGCCTTACTCAGAAAGACCAGCATAAGCTGTTGAGTACTCAGCCCGATGGCTCGCAGGATCCCCACCTCCTGACTTCGCTGACGGGAGTTCATCAACGCCAGTAGACCAATCGTGACCACCGCCCCGAGGATCACCAACGGAACCAGAATGGCAGCGAATCCGGCATGACGTTCTTCGATTTCCTGGCGAGACTTCTCTTCCATCGCAATCTGCTGAGCACCAAACGCCTCAGCATCTGCCAGTGCTTTTTCAGCCGATGCTTTGGCCTTAGCTCTCGATTCCGCACGCGTCACCGCCTGCGAGTAACGCTCTATTACCTGCGTCCCGGGAAGGATCTCTGATATCTCAGCGCGAATCTGAGAAATCCGGTCTCCCGTACATCCACATTCCAGTGCGAGAATCGCATTGATCTGATTCTGCATGCCCAGCATCTCCTGAGCCTCCGCGAGATTGATCCAAACGGTGACGTCATCCACGGAACCGCGTTCATCGTGCAGTTTCGATACGACGAAATCTCGTCCTTTCAGCTGAACGGTGTCGCCTTCGCTGAGGTCCAACTGCCGGTGGAGTTCGTGCCCCACGACAATTCTCCCGGCGGCCACTTCATCCAGCAGCGGTTTCTTGAGTGCTCGATGCTGGATGGGTACTTCGCCGCGCGTCCCCACGATGATGATCTCGCGATCCTGCTCGTCCCACTGAACGCGACGAGTCACACTGGGCAGCAGGTGGTTCACAGTCATGATCTTTGAGTTCGCCAGCCGGTCCACGTACTCTTCCTGCATCGTCGCCGACATGCTGCCGTTCAGGTGAATCTCTGACAGCGACTGTTCTTTGGGAAGAATTAAGACGTTGAATCCCAGCCCCAGCATCTGCTTTCGAACAACGTCCTGAAGTTCTTTTCCGGCCTGTTCGACGGCTGCCTGCTTTTCAGAAACCGCTGTCCGTACTTCAGTTTCTTTCGCGCTCAGCAACTGCCCGGTGAGTAACCGGTCACCGGTCAGCAATGTCTGCGCTCCGATCAAACTTGCCACAGCGACAGCGACTGACAGGAGGCCCATCGCAAAGTTCAGCTTGCGGTGTTTGATTTCGCGAATCACAAGTCGCCATACGTTCATCGAATCGCCATCGACCTCAGTTTGAGGAAGTCTGTCCGTCACATCATTGCAAACTGCGGGCAGGTTTGCAGACCAACATCAGCCAGCGCTACGCCGCAGCACGAACAACGTTGCCATAATCATCGCACAGCCCGCCAGCGCCAGAATGTACATCGAATTCTGCAGAAGTGAATTGTCATCACCTGCTGGTGACGACTCCCTCGCCGCAGTCTCCACGGCATCTGTCTTTTCCGGCTCTGGCTTGGCAGAGTCTTCCGATTCCGCCGCCTCAGCGACATCCTGCGATGGTTCCGGAGACACAGTCTCTTCTTCATGATCCGTTGCAGCAACCGCCAATGTCACAGGGTCTGAATCGGCCTCTTCCACTCGTTCACCAAATCCGGAAAACCCGGCCAGAGGTGGCAGCGACGCATCGACTGCCTCCGTTGGTTTAATGTACTTATCCCAGTCCACTTCCATCAAAATGTCAACACCCGGATTCTCCGCTTTGACCGTACACTGGCAGGCACCTGTCAGGAATCGGCAGGCTTCCTCCACCAGATCCGGAGCGATGCCCTCACCAACCAGTGCATACAAAGCTCGTCCGCGACCGAACACGGGAAACGCCATCGGCTCATTGACATACGATGCCTCATGCAGGTCATGTTCAACATGCAGCAGCATGTCACAAAATGCAGCTTCTGTTTCATCGTTTCGTGAAAGACGTACCGCAGAAAACTGAACCTTGAGTTCGTCAGGAGAACCAGCCAGCTCATCAAGATCCTCTTCTTCGATTTCAGGAAGCTCAATCTCATTTTGCAACCGCGCAAGTTCCGTGTTCAGCATTCCAAACAGCTCGTCGTCTTTCTTTTTGTCACCACATTCCAGATACACCCAGACGACGGAATCACCTTTGAGCAATCGATCCTTAATGTCACTGCGCAAGGGAGACCGCACCAACTGACTGACAGCCGCCGGAGTCAGCAGGTCTTCAAACACGGTTTCCGGTGGGCCCCGTTTGACAGGATTCCTCACCACTAACAGAGGTAACTCCTGTTCCCCAAACTCGTCTCGCAGACGCTGCTCCATTTCGTTCGGATCCGCGTCAAGATTGACTGCCTTCACGACGAGGTTTGCTGAACCGGTTCCGTCGAGGTTGTTCGACTGGAGAGTTTCGACAAGCTCCTGCTGCTCGGCATTCAACTCTCCTTTGTGAAGAATGAAAGCCGTATACGGATCCGGTCGCCAGTTCTCCAGCGCGTATCGAAAAACAGGAATCGAACACGCGACAGCCTGAACAGCCACGACGACCACAATCACGAATACGATTGAAGAGATGCGACCGCGAATGGGAACCTCTCCCTGTTAAGATTGTTTGAATGTGAGATGACAAATCAATTTGCCACAGGATTGCACTGCCAGCCTGTTGGCTCTGGTCAGCAATCACTATACCCTACTGACACTGTGCAACGTCATCAACACTGGGCATCAGCCTGAGGAATTGCCATGTTTCCCGTTGGACTGCGTCGATCCTGTCTTCTTGCCCTGACCGTCTTCTCTATTGCAGCGAAACCCACACCAGCTGCAGACTGGCCCACCTATCGAGGAAACATCGAACGAACGGGCCACGTCGACGAATCACTCAACCCGGCACTCAAACTGCAGTGGGAATACCAGTCTCCGGCCGCAATGGACATCGCCTGGTCGAGCGCCGAAGGTCGTGTCATCGAAGGGAAGCTCCTCGGGCATCGTGTCAAATTCGACGATGCAATCCATCCGGCCATCGTCGGGGATCGAGTCTACTTCGGTTCGCCCGTGGATCATCAACTGCATTGTCTGGATCTGAAGAGCGGCCAGCAGGTGTGGTCATTCTTCACTGGTGGCCCGATTCGGCTCGCACCCACGGTTACAAATGGACACGTCTACTTCGGTTCAGATGATGGACACGTCTATTGTCTGGAAGCGGAGACGGGAGCACTCACATGGAAGTTCCGCGCCAGCCCCGAAGAAGACTGGTTGCTGGCACGTGGACACATGATCTCACGATGGCCCGTCCGTTCCAGTGTGCTGGTGCAGGATGGAACGGCTTACTTCGGAGCAGGAATCTTCCCACACGAAAATGTCCATCTGTACGCAGTGAACGCGACGGACGGATCTGTCATCTGGAAGCAGAGCAATTTGAGTGTCCAGGATGCCGGACGAAATGATCTGTCACCGCAAGGTTACTTTCTCGCCAGTTCGGAAATGCTGTTCGTGCCGTCGGGACGTTCACTTCCGGCGGCTATCGATCGTAAGACCGGTGAAGTCGTCCACAAAAGAACCTTCAGCTGGCGAACAACCGCAGGAGGCATCGTTGGGGGCGCTCAGGCAATGCTCGCCAACGGCCAGATCTATTCCAACGGTCCACACCACCTGCTGGCGATGGATCAGAAGACAGGAGACGTCGGATTCGGATGGTTTGCCGGTCGGCAGATGGTCTTGGACGATGATGACGCATTTGTGGCCACGGGAACCGTTGTTGCCCGACTGGCTCACATGGAATACGCAGTGAACAGCCGCAAACGTCATAAGCTCGAAATGGAAGTCTACGACCTCACCCGCAAGCTCCGAAAACCCGACGATAAAGCAGACACCTACCGTACTCGAATGGCTGCTGCCAATGCGGAACTTCTGGAGATTGCAGACGTCGGAGTCACGTGGCAGAAGAACACATCCGCCGACGCCGCTCTACTCGCCACCAACAAACTGATTGTCGCCGGTGGAATCGACAAAGTAACCGCCTACTCCCGCGAAACGGGAGACGTCGTGTGGGAGGAAACAGTTGCGGGCAAAGCCAGAGGACTCGCAGCGGCCAACGGTCATCTATTCGTCAGCACCGACCAGGGCCGAATCTACTGCTATGGAGATCCGTCCAATGATGCGGTGCCCGAAACCAGCAATGTCGCACTGCACCAGAATCCGTTTCCCGAAGATGAATTGACGCCCGTCTATCATCAGGCAGCCAAACAAGTCCTCGAAGACACCGGAATCAACAGCGGCTTTTGCCTGGTGCTCGACGGAGAACAGGGACGACTGGCATACGAACTGGCCCGACAAAGTCAGTTGGACATCTACGTTGTTGAACCCAACGCCACCAAAGTCGCCTCAGCCCGTGAAGCACTTGCTCAGACCGACCTGTATGGAAGCCGTATCATCGTCCACCAGTTCGATCCCAATGCGATTCCCTATGCCAACTACTTCGCAAACCTCGTCGTGAGTGATCGTTTTGTCGCGAACGGCACCATTGGATTCGATCCGGCTCTCATTAGTCGACACATCAAACCAGTGGGAGGCGTCCTGGCACTCGGCGGCGCAAACAAAGATGACGAACACACTGCGCTGGCAACAGTCAAACGTTGTATTGGCGATGCAGGCCTGACCGACGAAGAAGCCACCATCACCGCAAATGACGGGCTGGCAACTCTGACACGCGGGACACTACCTGGAGCCGGCAACTGGTCGCATCAGTATGGGAATCCAGCCAACACGGCTGTGAGCAACGACATGAGAGTCAACGGAGGACTGGGCGTGTTGTGGTATGGCGATCCGGGGCCCGGTGAAATGGTGAATCGCCACGATGGAGCCGTCGGGCCTCTCGCCACCAACGGGCGTCTGTTTGTTCAGGGGGAATCCACTATCCGCGCGTACGACGCGTATAACGGCCAGTTTCTGTGGAACTACGACAACCCCGACGCCATTCGTCTTGGCGTTTACCAAAACGTGAGTCCCGGCAACCTCGCCGCCACTGACGACCGCCTGTTCCATTTTGTGAAAGACGAATGCTTCGAACTCGACGCTGCCACAGGCAAGACGTTGCGAGTTCACACGCTGCCTGAAGATGCTCAGGATGGAAAGCACCAGTGGGCATTTGTCGTCGTCCAGGATGATCTGTTGTTCGGAACGGCAACGGTGCTGGAAGACATCGATGCTCGTGAACGGCGCCGAGGCCGAAAGACGACCGACGCAACGGATGCAATCTTCGCCATCGATCTGAAGACCGGTGAACACCTATGGACTTATCAGGGCCAGAGCATCTCGCACCGCACGATTGCCATTGGCCCGGAACAGGTCTTCTTCATCGACAGCACTATTACCAGCGAACAGCGAGCCGCCATCCTGCGTCAGGACAAGTCAGAACTCGAGTCGCTCACCGGCAAAGAGCGGAAAATTGCCGAAGACCGGTTGAAGAAGGCCGACCTGCGACGCGCAATTGCGATCGATTCGCGAACCGGGGAAGTCAATTGGGAGAAACCTGTTGACGTCACCGACTGCAGCGAAATTGGGATTGGTGGCGGCATGCTGACGCTGATGTACCAGAACGACACGCTGATCCTTTGCGGAGCCAACGCCAACGGTCACTACTGGAAACAGTTTGTTGCGGGCGAATTCTCACGCCGCCGTCTGGTGGCACTGTCATCAAAGAACGGCTACAAGCTGTGGTCCAAGGACGCCAACTATCGAAACCGCCCGATCATCATCGGCGAAAAGGTTCTGGCCGAACCGTGGATCTACGACCTCACCAGCGGCGAACAGCAAACCCGCGAACATCCACTCACCGGCGAACAGGTTCCTTGGTCTATGATGAGAACCGGGCATCACTGCGGGATGCTGACCGCTGCAGATTCCGGTATGGTCATGTTCCGCTCCGGCTTCACTGGGTTCATGGACCTGAAGAAGGACGCCGGTGTCCGACACTTTGCTGGCCATCGTCTGGGCTGCTGGATCAACGCCATTCCGGCCAACGGGCTGGTGATGATTCCGGAAGCCAGCGCCGGTTGTGTCTGCCAGTTCTCCATCGCATCAACCGTTGTGCTGGAACCTCGTGAAGAACGCCGGCCCTGGGCAATTTACAGTTCGGTAGGATCGAAGACTCCTGTCAAACACATGGCCATCAATCTGGGCGCTCCGGGGGATCGCAAGGATGCTTACGGAACTGTCTGGCTGTCATACCCTCGTTACAAGGCGTATCAGGAAACGTCGCTGGATATCAAACTCGACCTGCAGCCGGAGTTCGCAGACGATGGAGGCTTCCGCAGTCGCCACGAAGCCGCCGTTCCGGAATCGGACGCTCAAACACCCTGGTTGTACTCATCGATGGCCGAAGGAATCCGCCAGCTCACACTGCCATTGCTCGGACCAGACGACGACCCGGCAATGTACACAGTGAAACTCCATTTCGCCGACACGCGAACGACTGAGAAAACACCGGCAACCTTCTCTGTAGCACTCAACGGCGACCAGGTCATCGACGAAATCACACTCAGTCAGTCTGATGATTCGGCAGACGTTGTTGTGAGTGAGATTAACGACGTTCGTATCACGGACTCACTGACCATCGGACTCAGTACGGAAGAGGGATCGACTCTGCTAAACGCCGTCGAAGTCGTCCGTCAGGATTGAACTCGGCACACCCGGTGACTGATTCAGTGAGTCTCACAGAGTAAGAACAATCTGTTTGTGTAGCCAACCATGTCAGCTTTGTCACATGAATCCCGTACTGATTGAATCTGACTTCTTCGCCTCTTTGAACGACGCAAAGACCTGGTGCGATCAAAGGCTGAGAGGAACCAGTGACTACTCTCGGCTGCGCACATCTGAACTCGCAGCAAGTCACCGCGGCATTCCTGAGCCGTATGGTCAATCTTATGCCTCGATAAACGCTCTCGTAGACACACGATCCAGGCTTCTGAATACACAGATCGCCAGCAATCACACAAGCAAACGCTTGCTTTGCTGCGATGTGGCGGCTTCCGAAGCGTCGGGAGCATCCTCATTGGCTTCCAATGGGTACATCAACGAGTTTGACTTACCGCCGTGGGACACATGGGTTGCCTGGATGGGCTACCACAAACCTGCTCAAAAGGACAATGGCTTCATTCTGGCGTTTGTCCCACCATCATGTAAAAATATGGTTCAATCGGGGATAGATGCCAATCCTGTAGAGTGCATGTTCTGGCTGGATGCTGCCCACCGATACTATAGGAAGCGCTTCAGACGCGTCATGCCGAAGTGGCTGGCGGAATACGCACAGGCAAACGCACCTATACAGAATCTGTCGTAGCGTAGATCGGCCGTTCACCGCCAACCATAGCGGTCGAGATTTCAATTCACCTACTTCTCACTGTCCACTTCCACGCTCTACCGCTCGGTCCGAGGAAAGCTTTCAGGAATGCGCATCTCCCATCTTCTGGCCATCGCTCTTTTGGCATCTACCGCGCAAGCCGACTGGCCCACGTTTCGGCATGACAATTCGCGAAGCGGATATACCGAAGAGTCCCTAAACGGCGCTTCCGTCAAAGAAGCATGGGTCTACCGATCTCCACAGCCGCCGCGTCCGGCATGGCCTGGTCCCGCTCGGTGGGATTCCTACGCCAATGTTCGCGGGCTGGGATCGATGAGGAACTACGATCCGTGCTTTCACGTCGTTGTCGCCGGGAACCGACTCTTCTTCGGATCATCAACCGATGATTCCATCCGAGCAATCAACGCAGCCACCGGCGACACCGTCTGGACATTCACCACAGATGGCCCTGTCCGTATCGCTCCCACCATCGCCGGTGAGCATGTCTATTTCGGATCGGACGACGGTTGTGTCTACTGTGTGGATGCCACCGACGGAACGCTCGTCTGGAAAACAGATCGCGTTGATGAATCTCAGTTGATTCTGAATAACGGACGATTCGTCTCTCTGTCACCCTGCCGTACCGGCGTCCTTATCGACGGCGACCGAGCAATTTTCGCTCAGGGAATGCTGCCGTGGCGTGACACCGTTCTGTACGCTGTCGATCGTCTCACAGGAAAGACAGAAGGAGACGGTTGCTACGCTGCCTCCCGATTCGGACTCACCCTGGAAGGTGCATTGCTTGCGGATGGCACGCGTATCGTGGCTCCGGCTGGTCGTGTCGCACCACACATCTTCAACAAGTCAGACGGTCAGCACGAAGGCGGAATGGAAGGCAGTGGCGGATCATCGGTTGTCCTCACCCACCAGAATACGGTGCTGTGCGGACCTGGCAACAAGACGGGATGGATCACAGAAACCGACATCGAATCCCGCAAGCAGAAGAACGTCCATGCCGGTCCTGTGGTGTCGGCGGTTACTCCAGACGGCCGTGTGATGGTGTCCCGCACCCGACTGTCGGCCTGGGATTCCACCGGACGGAAGAAGCGCTGGGACATTCCCTGTGCCCATCACAACGAAGTGATTGTTGCTATCGACACGATTATCCTGGGTGGAGACGACAAGGTCGCTGCCCATGAGCTGAAGACCGGCAAGCTGTTGTGGGAGCAACCCGTTGAAGGAAGCGCTTTCGGCCTGGCCGTGACCAACAACCGCCTGTATGTCAGCACTGACACCGGCGCGATCTACTGCTTTCATTCGTCCGACGAACAGCCCGCGCCACAACTCGCCGAAACGGATCAGAGTCCGAAAACCACAGGGATTCAGCCACCAGTTGCAGATAATGAGTCACAGCATGAACGGGAAGATCGCAAAGGCCTGGTTGGGCACTGGGTGATCCACCGTGAAATGTCAGCGGCCGCACGGCGTCGTGGAGCCAGCGGAGGAGAACGACGGGTCAGCGATCTCACCGGCAACGCTCATGCTCTGCTTTCCGGACCCGTGCATATTCGAGAAGTCGGAGGAGCCGAAGCGCTTGAACTGGACGGCGAAACCAACACGCTGCTCATCACCGACGACCTGACGAATGCCCCGCTGCCGCGTGATGAACTCACGGTCGAAACCTGGATTCGAGTCGATGAATCGGATTCCGCAGGAGGAATCATCGGATGTTCCCAGGACACAAAAGAAGAGAAATCGGGCTGGATCCTGGGATTCCATCATCAGAGGTTTGTGTTCGGACTGGCCGCAGAAGAAGGGCCCAAAGGGATCACGTTTCTACGAGGCGAAACCAGAGTCAGACCGGGCCACTGGTACCACGTTGCCGCACGGTACGACGGCCAGACCATGTCACTCAGCGTGAACGGTGAACTCGAAGGAGAATCCGAACAACAACTAGGGCGCATCGTCTATCCAAAGACAGGCTTCTATGAAATCGGAGCCAAACACGACTCCGGTTCGTTTCATCCGATGTATGGGATGGTCAACGAAGTTCGAGTGTACGAGCGAACTGTATCTAACGACGAAATAAGACGTCGATACGAAACGAAGAAGGACCGCTTCAACACTCCAATTGAACTCAAGACCGGTCCGTACGCTCAGTTTGTGTCACCGGATTCCGCAAGGATTCGCTGGCAGACAGAAGTTCCAATGCCCACACGACTCGTCGTACTCGAAGACAACAAACCGCGTCGCTTCGACAACGACCAGCCCACGACATCTCACGAAGTGATCGTCGACCAGCTTCCTCGTGACCGAATGCTGCACTATCTGATTGAAAAGGAAGGCGACGGACGGAATGCGCAATCTCTGGAATTCGAACTCGACACTCACTTCAACTTCAGCACCCCTGCTCTGGCTACTGACTCAGATCCGTTTCCGGGCGATGGGTCCACCGTGTACGCAACTGCAGCGGAACACATTCTGGATTCGTGCAGGTTCGAACGAGGAATCTGCCTGGTCATGGGGAACGGCGACGGGCGCCTGGCATGGGAACTGGCCAAACGAAGTGACCTGCGCATCATCGGAGTGGACACGAACGAAGACAGCGTGGCAGTCGCCAGAGATTCACTGATGAAGTCCGGCCTGTATGGTTCCCGAGTCTCCTTCCATCACGTTGAGTCCCTTGACTCACTGCCGTTCGTTGGTCGATTCGCCAATCTGATTGTGTCTCAACGTATCCTCGAAGGTGAAGCATTGGATTTCGACGCCGATGAACTCTACCGCGTCCTGCGTCCACAAGGAGGCCTCGTTTGCCTTGGTCATTCAGAGGAGACTGACACCGGTCCAAAACCTGACGCACTTCAGAAATGGCTCGCATCCACCGGTTTGAATCCTCACCCAGCGACCGGCCGTGACAAAACATGGATCACGGCGGTACGCCCGGCTCTCGACGGCGCGGGAGAATGGTCGCATCTTTACGGTCGAGCCGACAACTCCGCGTTCGGCGGCGAAGCACTGGGTGGAGCCAGTACCACCGGCGACATGAACGTGCAGTGGATCGGTCGCCCTGGCCCTCGCGCTCAACCCGACCGCAACGGACGCAAACCGTCCCCATTGTCCACTGGCGGGCGACTGTTCGTGCAGGGGCTGAACCGCATCATCGCGGTGGATGGATTCAACGGCACGGTCCTGTGGGCACTCGAGATTCCCGCACTGGAACGATTCAACATGCCGCGCGACTGCAGTAACTGGTGTGCCGACGAACATAACGTCTTCATCGCGGCGAAAGACTGTTGCTGGCAGATTGACGCGGCCACCGGCGACGTCATAGCGATTCATCCAGTGGAAGATGCAGAACGCAATGACTGGACATGGGACTGGGGCTACATCGCTCAGACGGCCGATCACATCCTCGGCAGTGTCGAGAAGTCAGACACCGCCTTCCGAAGCTTCTGGGGAGATGCCGGAGCCGGCTGGTATGACGCTCGAACCGGCCCTGCCACATTCAAGGTGTGCAGCGACGCGCTGTTTGCGTTGAACAAGTCGGACGCCGCTACCGCATGGAAATACGAAGATGGCGTCATCATCAATTCGACGATCACAGCCGACGACGAGAAGCTCTACTTCGTGGAATCACGGCACCCGGACGTAAAGAATGCTCAGGCACGGCGAATCGGTTCCAAAGAACTGTGGGAAGATCAGTTCCTCGTCGCACTGGATCTAAGGACAGGCCAGAAGATCTGGGAACAACCGATCGACACGGCAGACGGAACCGTCGCCTTCTATCTGGCTGCCGGTGATGGAACGCTGGTGATCGATGCGTCGACCAACCAGCAGTACGAACTGTCGAGCTTCTCAGCGGTCGATGGTGCTCCCGGATGGACACAGACATTCGACTGGTTCGAACGCAAGGGCGATCACGGCAAAGCTATTCAGCGACCGGCAATCGTCAACGGCCGGGTTTATGTCCGCCCGAAGGTTCTGGAACTGGATACCGGAAAGATCCTGCCAATGGAGATGCCTGAAGGCAAATGCGGCACCTATGCTGCAACCACAGAATCTCTTGTGTTCCGGACCACCAAAATCACGATGTGGAACACAAGAACCGGTAGTGACTCCAGTTGGGATCGCATGCGTCCCGGATGCTGGTTGAGTACCATTCCTGCCTCCGGCATGCTGTTGTCGCCCGAAGGTGGAGGTGGATGCAGCTGCGGATCCTGGATGGAAATGTCGATCGGATTCATGCCGGTGTCCAACGACAGATAACTATTGCTCCGATGAACTTTCGCCGAACGCGATCGATCATCACGCGAAAGCCGAATCATGAAGTTTCAAACGTTCTGCATCACACTCATGCTGACGATCCTGTCGATCTGTCGCCCTGCCCCGGCGGCTGATTGGCCGATGTGGCGGTTTGATGCCGGGCGCACTGCCGCTTCCGACGAACAACTGCCGGCCAATCTGCAGCTGCAGTGGACTCGGAAGTTCAGCCCTCGCGTTCAGGCCTGGGATGATCCACTCAACCTGGACCTCATGCCATACGACCGTGTCTTTGAACCGATCGTGATGGATGATCGTATGTTTGTCGGCTTCAATGATCGCGACAAACTGACCGCCTTCGATGTCGAAACAGGCGAAGAACTCTGGTCGTTCTTCACTGGTGGCCCCGTTCGATTTCCTGGAGCTGGCTGGAACGACAAAGTCTACTTCACGAGTGACGACGGTTACCTCTACTGCGTCACGGCAGCAACCGGTGAACTGGCTTGGAAGTTTCGAGGAGCTCCCGGCGAACAGAAAGCGATCGGCAACCATCGCATCGTTTCGTTGTGGCCAGCACGAGGTGGTGCCGTCGTTCGTGACGAAACCGTTTACTTCGCGTCCAGCATCTGGCCGATGATGGGAACCTTTATCTACGCACTCGACGCCAGCACCGGCGACGTGAAGTGGGTCAACGACAACACGGGTTCCCAGTTCATCAAACAACCTCACAGCGCACCGTCATTCGCCGGAGTCGCACCGCAGGGAGCACTTGTCGCCACCGATGACTACCTGGTTGTTCCGGGAGGTCGCTCGGTCCCTGCCGTTTTACAGCGGAACGATGGCACCCAGAAGTACTTCGAAATCAACGCAGGCGGCAAAGGAACCGGCGGTTCACTCGTCATCGCCAACGACGAGCGGTTCTACGTTCACACTCGCCGAAAAGGAACGCGGGCCTTCAATCTTGAAACGGGACTCAAGACAGCCTTCATGCCCAACGAACCGGTCCTGGCCGATGCGATTGTTTACACAGCGGAATCAAACGAAGAAGACGTTCATTTCGTTCGAGCGTATGGCTCCGACGACAAAATGGTCTGGGAAATCGAAGCGGATGGTCGAGGCGACCTGATTCTCGCGGGCAACCAACTATACGCTGCCGGAAACGACGCCATCACTGCCATTCGACTGCCAACCGAAGACGATCCTGCTTCGATCACTCAAACGATTCCAGTTGAAGGACAACCCGAGCGACTTCTGGCCAGCAATGGTCAACTGTTTGCCGTCACGCTGCAGGGTTCGATTCTGGCTTTCGGAGCGAACATAAACTCAGCCGCCAAAGTGATTGGCGAGGAAGTCACCGCTCTGGATTGCACTCCGGAGTCCACTGCCACCATCGCGAAGTTGCTCGCCGAAACCGACGCCGAAGGCTACGCCCTTTGGTATGGAGTCACTGATGACTCGTTGATTCGAGCACTTGCTGTCCAGACTCCGTTTTCTCAACTGGCGATTGTTGATTCCAACCAGCAATCCGCCACTCAGTTACAACAAACGATCGACGCTGCCGGGCTCTACGGCAAAGTCACCGTTCATCATTCACAACCGGAAGCATTTCTGGCTCCTCATTACATTGCCAACGTTCTGTTCGTCGGACAGGCACTGGCCGCTTCAGCCGACAGGAGTCTGCTCGCCAATATCTACCAGTCCGTTCGTCCATACGGCGGAGTCATGCATCTGCTGGCTGACGACAATCGTGAAGATCTCGCCGAAGCAGTACGGGCCATGAAGCTGGAACAGGCAGAAGTGACAGTTTCCGATCATAGCGTGGTTGTTCGTCGAGTTGGCAAGCTTCCGGGTTCGGATGACTGGACTCATCAGCACGGCGACATCGCCAACACCGTGAAGTCAGATGACCACCGCGTCAAACTGCCTTTGGGCGTGTTGTGGTTTGGAGGTAGCAGCAACCTGGACGTGCTGCCGCGTCACGGACACGGCCCGCCTGAACAGGTGATTGGAGGCCGACTGTTTATTGAAGGCATGAACAGTCTGAGTGCACGAGACGTCTACACCGGGCGCGTTCTGTGGAAACGAGAATTCGAAGATCTGGGCACATACGATGTCTACTACGACGAAACCTACAAGGACACTCCACTGAATCCTCAGTACAACCAGGTTCACATTCCAGGCGCCACCGGCCGTGGTACGAATTACATCGTCACAAACGACCGTGTCTATATGATCGAAGGCAGCACGTGCCATGTTCTGCACAGCGCCAGCGGTGAAGTCCTCCACGACATTGAAATGCCGAAGACAGACTCCGGTGAACAGCGCGAATGGGGCTACATCGGAGTCTACGGGGACCTGCTGCTGGGAGGATTCGGCTACGCCAACTACCGGGATCGCAACGATCTGACATTCGAATCCGATGCCAAACTCAGAAGAAATCGAGCGGGCTATGGTACAAAAAGTCTGGATCGAGCCGCCAGTCTCGGGCTGGTCGTATTCAATCGCCATACCGGCGACGTCATCTGGCATGCAGACGCTCGCCACAGCTTCTGGCACAACGGAATCATCGCCGGCGACGGAAAGATCTTCTGCCTCGATCGCACACCGGAACTCATTGAAGCCGCTTTGCGGCGTCGAGGAAAATCGCGAGCAGCCAGCTACCGCATCGCTGCCTTCGACGCTCACACCGGCGACGTCGAATGGGAAATCACCGATAACGTCTTTGGGACGTGGTTAGGATACTCCAAAGAATACGATCTGCTCCTGCAGGCTGGAGCCGCCGCCAACGATCGACTGTATGCCGAAGTCGGACAGGGAATGGCTGTCTACCACGCCGACGACGGCAGCCTGAAATGGAAGAATGACACAATCAAGTACGCAGGTCCGTGCATGCTTCACAATGACTGGATCATCACGAACACAAATTCTTACACCGAATCGGCCGGAGCTTTTCACTTAACGGACGGCCACCAGAAGATGACAACAAATCCGCTGACCGGTGAAGAACAACCATGGAAAATGACACGCGCCTACGGCTGCAACACCGTCATTGCCAGTGAACATCTCCTGACATTCCGGTCGGGGGCCGCTGGGTTTTATGACCTGCAGGGAGAAAGCGGCGGAGGCAACTTCGGAGGTTTCAAATCCGGCTGCACGTCCAACCTCGTTGTCGCCAACGGAGTACTCAACGCTCCCGACTACACCAGAACCTGCAGCTGTGCGTATCAAAACCAAACGTCTCTGGCGCTGGTCCACATGCCGAACCTGGACTTCTGGACAATCAATCCTGCGGTTTCTGACCACACACAAAGTCGTCGACTCCAAAGCGTTGGAATCAACATCGGTGCTCCGGGAGATCGCCGAGCTGACGACGGACTGCTGTGGCTGGAATATCCGGCAGTTGCCGGCCCGTCTCCGCTTCTGTCTGTCACTCTGAATGACGACGCCAAGTTCTTCCAGCATCACTCATCGTCCATCGACAGTGAGAAGGAACCCTGGGTCCTGGCATCGGGTGCCGATAATGTGCGCGAGGTGTCCGTTCGCTTCACACTCCAGAAGGAAATCAACCTGCATACCGGCCTGCCGGTTACTCATATCGATGACGACGCTGAAGAACAGGAGAACGGCGACGTCAGTCTGGGCAGCGGTGACCTGGAACTCGTCGAGGACGGTGATACCCAGCTGGTCGGACTGAGGTTTAACGAAGTGTACCTGGAACGAGGCACCGAAGTTCGCAATGCTTACATCCAGTTTGTATGCGACGAACCATCATCCGAGCCGGTCTCACTGTTCATCACTGCCGAAGACTCCGGACACGCTAAGAGATTCAGCAGTGAGAAACACGATCTGTCTTCTCGCCCCAAAGTCAGCACGGAACTGGAATGGAACCCCGGCAAATGGAAACGTAACGGTTCCGCGACAGAGAACGAACGCACCGTTGACCTCGCTCCATTGGTCGAGGCGGTTATCAATCGTGACGACTGGAAACCCGGCAACTCCATCGCCTTCTTCATCTCCGGCACCGGTCAGCGAACAGCAATCGCTTTCCAGGGCCACGGCGAATCAGCTCCTCAACTCATCGTCGACGCCGACGAATCCCGACCAACCGACGAGGAACAACTGGTCGCTAATCCGTATCGAGTTCGCCTGCTCTTCGGTTCTCCTCAAACGTCTCAGACTGAAATCCGCCAGTTCAACGTTTCCCTGCAAGGCGAGCAGGTGGCAAAGGAGATCACGATCAATCCAACCGGCCCTGTCGCAGAGCGCTTCACCGAACAGACCTTCGAGAACATCATGATCGCCGATGAACTGACGATCGAATTGCAGCCAACCCAGGGAACAGCCGTTCTGTCAGGGATTGAGATTCAAAAGATGGAACAGGCAAAAATTTCCGCTGCACCGTTGTCTCCGTAACGTTGACTGGTACCTCACCGAGGGCCATCGCCGGACTGACCATTTCTACGCCGTTCGTTCCTGCCGGGATCCTGTAAACTCGTTCTTCTTCCGGGCAAGTCCTGCGGCCAGAACGCGATCAACCAGTACATTTGCTCTGCTGCAACAGGAAGCATCCTGCTCTGCGAAGCACTCCTGGGGATTCTCCGGGGCTCACTATGAGGCGATTTCTATGGCACTCACCAACACTTTGGTTATCGGCTGGCGGGAATGGGTCAGACTGCCTGACCTGAAGATCCCTCGCGTCAAGGCAAAGGTTGATACAGGAGCACGCTCGTCGTCGCTTCATGCATTCGACATTCGCACATTTGACCGCGACGGTGTCACGTTTGTTTCTTTCAAGGTCCATCCGCTCCAGCGCAACTCAAAGAAGACGATCGAATGCGAATCGGAAGTTCTGGAATTTCGCAACATTCGCAGTTCATCCGGACATTCCGCCAAACGGCCGGTGATTCGTACGACTATCAAAGCTGCCGGGCAGACCTGGACCATTGATCTCACACTCGCGAATCGCGACGCCATGGGGTTTCGTATGCTGCTGGGACGGGAAGCATTTCGCGGACGCTTTCTGGTTGATGCCGGCAACTCATGGTACGGCGGAAAACCGGCCCGTACGAAGAAGTCCGCCAAAGGTTCTGTTTCACCTCAGAAAGAGTCCTGATGAAGCTGGCGATTCTGTCACGCAGCCTGCAGTGTTACAGCACACGCCGGTTACGTGAGGCAGCGATTGACCGTGGCCATAAGATCAAGGTCCTGGACACCGTTAAGTTCGCAATTGACCTGCAGCGCGGTGATCCCGATCTGTATTTTCGAAGCAAACAGTTGTCCCATTACGATGCCGTCCTGCCGCGTATCGGTGCATCCATCACCTATTTCGGTACGGCTGTCGTCCGACAGTTTGAACAGATGGATGTGTTCTGCGCCAACTCATCCGGCGGAATCTCCAATTCCCGCGATAAACTTCGCAGTCTTCAGATCCTGAGCCGCCATCACATCGGCATTCCGCGGACGACGTTCGTTCGAGATCGCAAAGATGTCCTGCCAGCGATCGAACGTGTCGGCAGTGCGCCGGTTGTCATCAAGCTGATCGAAGGAACACAGGGCATTGGCGTTCTGCTTGCCGAATCCGTGAAGTCAGCAGAGGCAATCATCGAACTGCTGCAGAGTCAGAAGCAAAGTGTGCTGATCCAGAAATTTGTCGCAGAAAGCAAAGGCCGCGACATTCGAGCCTTCGTTGTGGGTGACCAGGTGGTGGCTGCCATGAGGCGAGTAGCTCAGGGACAGGAGTTCCGCAGCAATGTCCACCGAGGTGGCAAGACTGAACCTGTTGATCTCGACCCCGCCTTCTGCGAAACAGCCATCCGATCGGCGCAGATCATGGGGCTGCGTGTCGCTGGTGTGGATATGCTGGAAGGGCATGACGGACCTCAGGTGATGGAAATCAATTCGTCACCCGGCCTCGAAGCAATTGAACGTTGTACTCAACTGGATGTTGCCGGAGCTGTGGTCGACTACATTGCCGCTCAGGTTGATTTCCCCGAAATCGATCTGCGACAACGCCTCACGGTCAGTAAAGGATACGGCGTGGCGGAAATCCATGTTCCGGAAGGTTCTGACTACGTCGGCAAGACCGTGGCAGCGTCCGGAATGAGAGACAAAGACATCAACGCCCTGACGCTGTATCGCGGAACCACTGTCATTCCCAATCCCAGAGCGGACAGAACCCTGGAAGCAGGCGACCGACTGCTGTGCTTCGGAAAACTGGAATCGATGCGAGGCATGATCCCGGAGAAGACACGAAAGAAGCGACGACCCAAAGTGCATGATCTGCCCGATCTTCCTGCGGCGGAGGAAGTCCTCAGCACGTCCACTGATTCTGACTCCGGGGATGCCTGATGGCTACCGGCGAGCGAACCCGCAAATCCATCGACGACTGGCAAGGCACACCAATTCTCCGTGGCCAGTCGACAGAAGTCACACTGGCAATCGGAGAAAGCTACAGCGGGATGACAGTCCGCATTCCGATTCATGTCCGACGAGCAGAAGAAGACGGTCCGGTCGTATTCGTAACGGCAGCATTGCACGGAGACGAAATCAACGGAACGGGTGCCATCCGCCAGTTGATTCAGGATCCCGAATTTCAGCTTCTGCGGGGAACCGTCATTCTGGTCCCTGTGTTGAATTTGCTGGCATTCGACCGTCACTCGCGGTACCTGCCCGATCGTCGAGACCTGAACCGTTCGTTTCCGGGATCGACTACCGGCAGCCTGGCCGGACGAATGGCACGCACGATCTTTGATGAAATCGTGCTTCGATCTGACTACGGAATCGACCTTCATACGGCTTCAGTCCGGCGAACCAATTACCCGAACGTAAGAGGTGACCTTTCCGATTCGGAAACCAATCGGATTGCTCATGCGTTCGGAGCCGAGATCATCATAAACGGCAGAGGTCCCCGAGGAGCATTCCGACGCGAGGCGTGTAAAGCAGGCTGCCCGACAATCACTATGGAAGGTGGAGAAGTCTGGAAAGTTGAACCAGGTATCGTCGAATCCGCCACGCGAGGTGTTAAGAATGTACTGGGGTGCCTGAACATGTGCGCCGGCGAATCAGAAACGCCGGCATTCCAGGTTGTGATCGAGAGATCGAAGTGGGTTCGAGCCGAAAGCGGAGGCTTCCTTCAATTCCACGTCACCGCCGGTGACATCATTGAGCAGGGACAGGCGCTGGCAACCAATACGACACTCCTCGGCTCGGAAAACGCAACGCTCCACGCCCCGTTTGACGCCGTCGTTATCGGAATGACCACGCTACCGGCTGTTAGTCCGGGGGAACCCGTCTGTCATCTGGGATGCCTGCCGTCACATCTCAACGCAACCACCCTTCGCCGCCGCCGTTCAAGAGAGGACGGTCTGGAAGAAAGGCTTTCCGAGGATCTGGCATCCAACGTACTTGTGGTCGAACCGCCGGCTGAAGACTAATCAGAACAAACAGCGAGGCCGCTGGAACTGGCTTGGAATCCGGGAGCCATCAAGGTTTGAAGCTGAATCGCCCACGCATCTATGGAACTGCTGACTCTGCACGCTCATGGAGGACGTACCATGAAAAGCTCATAAGAACTGCATTCACACAGGTTGTCCGGTCCAGACGATGTCACCCGTCACCTGAATTTGCCAGGAAGAAACCGGGTTGACTGATGCTTGGCAACTGCAGCAAGCAGCACTGAGTCAGATCTTCTCATAGGTGCAGAGATACGCTGTATCTGCAGCAACATCCAGCTGAAATTTCTGGTTTGCATCCACAACGAATGTCTCGCCGGCACCATAGCTCTGCCAGTCCTTCTGTTCCGGCAACAGAACTTTGAGCACACCACTGACAACAGTCATCGTCTCCTTCTCGCTGGTCCCAAACTCATACTGGCCAGCCGCCATGACGCCCACGGAAGCAGGAAGCTCTTCGCCCTGAAAGCTGATCGACTTCACATTGCCATCAAAATACTCATTCACCTTTAACACATTGAGCCCCTGTTTGTTTCTGTATGAGATACGATGCAGCTAAACGCTACACCTGAAGCGACTCCCGCACAAGTTGTGCAGACACCAACAGCCAAAAGATCCTGACTCCATATCAGGATGACACTCCTTCTGCCTGAACATCACGGCAACTGCACACCGGGATCAACGGTGTTTGTGTGGATGACTGGCGTAGAAGACTTCCATACGGAAGTCACGTGGAAGGGCATCAAGTACAATAGTTCCGGCCTTCAAACCACCGTTTACGATGCCAAATGCGTCGAAGTCACGGACCCGTTCAGCAACCGAATTCGATTCAATGAACCAATCGAGAAGAACGAAGCATGAGCAATCAGATTCACGAAGTATTTCCGTACCTGCGGGTTCGGGATGCGAACGCTGCCATCGAGTTTTACGAGAAGGCTTTCGGTGCCGTTGAAGACTTTCGGTTGACCGAATTGGGTGGTCGTATAGGTCACGCAGAACTCAAATTCGGCTCGTTCACCGTAATGTTGTCAGACGAGTATCCTGAACATGCGATCCAGGGGCCGGAAGCCTTTGGCGGGACGGGATCGTCTATTCATCTGCACGTCAAAGACGTGGATGGGATGACGAAACAAGCAGAAGCGGCTGGAACCAAGGTCATAATGTCACCGACCGACATGTTTTATGGTGAACGGGTGGCCAAATTACTCGACCCATTCGGACACGACTGGATGATCGGCTCAAGCATCGAAGATATATCACGAACAGAGATGCAACGACGGTTTGATGAGATGATGAGGCAATCACCGGAAGATGGTGGCTGCGACTGAGATCTTCGCCATAGTGGTTACAGCTATTGTCTTTTTTTTGCAAATGGGTGTAGGCAATGTGAACGTTTCGGCACTTCAGATTGTTCTACACGGCAACGGAATGATGGCCTGATCGACCTTCGCCGAATCTGCCTTGACGCAGGTCTTTTCGAGACGGTGAAGCGGAGGCATCCGTACCACATGCACAGAGGTCGCAACATCGTCATTCCTGGTGCTTTGCGAGGTGACTTTCGGATCAACTTTTCGACGCCGCTCACATAGAAGACTCCAGGGGCGTGCTGGAAAAACAAGGGCCGAATTCGCAGCACCCTGGCATGATTCGCTTTACTGACGACTCACAAGTCTGCGAGATGAAACCGGTGATTTCGTCTTATCTCAAGGAAGCGACGGGCTACGCGGAGATAGTTGTCGAGCCGCCGAAAGGAAACTCCGGGATCGACTTGCCGATTGAACTTGCCGAAGAACTGACGTCCGGTCCTGAACTTGCTGACGGTTCTCACAGCGTCACACCTGTTCGGCCAGGAAGCTATGTCATTGATCTCAACTTGCGAAGAAACCCAAAACCTGAATATCACCGTCACAAGAGTCAGACACAGGATTCTTGCATGGAAAGGTGCAATGGAACACTAAGGTCGGCGAGTTTAAATCTTTGATCATGTCGCTATACCACTGGGAAAGTGATACACCTGCTGCCAGAAACGCTGAGGAACAAGGCATGAAGACCACGCATGAGCACGATGAGCGAATTGCCAAAATGACATTTGCCTCGGTCTATCCGCATTACGTTGCGAAGCTTGAAAAGAAAGGGAGGACCGTTGTCGAGCTTCATGAAGTCATCAAATGGCTTACGGGATTCAGCGAGGCCAAACTCAAAAAACTGATTGATAGTGATGTTACATTTCGGCAGCTTTTTGCTACGGCCAAAATCAACCCAAACGCGAGTCTGATTACCGGAGTCATTTGTGGGTATCGAGTAGAAGAAATAGAAACACCTTTGACGCAGCAGGTTCGATACTTGGACAAGTTGGTGGATGAACTCGCGAAGGGGCGGAAAATGCAAAAGATTCCGCGGGCTTCCTAGCGGTCTGGCCCTGTCCGACGTGCTTCCATAAGCGACTGCAATGGCCCACATGAGACTCACCTTGCCTGACAAGACCTGTGTGGTTCGCGGGCAACCGTTCAGATGGCGGAAACGAGTGGGCCAAGGTCTGGGAGCAAGTGAGTTATTGCAGCGAGAAGAGGAGTTAGTGGCAAATGTTGTGTTTGAAGAACGTGGTTCAGGCGACGATTTCGGTTTGAATTGTACGGGTGTGTGAAGGTTTACGGTCTTCTTCCTTGAGTTGA
>Ga0180430_10000376_pt1 | contig 48848 bp, 46 predicted proteins | sample SS_ome_9_FD_132999 | JGI IMG/M metagenome (GOLD analysis project Ga0180430, IMG submission 132999) | Hypersaline lake sediment archaeal communities from the Salton Sea, California, USA - SS_1_S_2 metaG | ecosystem: Environmental > Aquatic > Non-marine Saline and Alkaline > Hypersaline >...
CGCGCGTCGTCGTCATCGAACAATCGGCGTCGATCGGCCCCGATCTCGGACCCGGGCCGCGGCCGACCATCGAGCAGGCGCTCGCCGCGTGCGGTGTCGAAACCGTGACCGGCCTGGCGGTGACCGCGATCGATGCCGACGGCGTCACGAGCGCCGACGGTAGCCACTTCCCGAGCAATACCGTCGTGTGGACCGCGGGCGCACGCGCCAGCGCCCTGGCGGCACAGATCCCGGGCGATCACGACGCCCACGGCCGCGTGCGCGCCGACCGCTTCCTGCATGCCGCCGAGTGCGCGGACGTCTTCGTTACCGGCGACACCGCGCATGCCGCTACCGACGAGGCGGGGAACGTCGCGATGATGTCCTGCCAGCACGCGCTCGGCCTCGGCCGGGTCGCCGGCTACAACGCCGCGGCCGAGTTGCTCGAGACGCCGCTGCATCCCTATAGCCAGCCGAAGTACGTGACCTGTCTCGACCTCGGCCCGTGGGGCGCAGTCTACACCGAGGGCTGGGAACGCACGGTCTTGATGTCGGGCGCCGAGGCGAAGGCGCTGAAGCGCTCGATCAACACGGAGTGGATCTACCCCCCGCCCGCCGATCGCGAGGCGGCGTTCGCGCTGGCGGCGCCCGACCACGTCATCGTGCCCTGAGGAGACGGCAGAAGGTGGGCGCGGGGTGGTCGACGACCAGCACCCGCACCCGAGGGGAGAGGCAAAAAAAAAGCGGGGAGGAAGGGCCCGGTTTACCCGCTGGCCACAACAGGCATCCCGTGAAGCAATGCCCTTCGACCCCGCATCAGGTCATGCCGCCCGACACACTGCGGCGCCGGGCGGGCATCCGTCGGGCGGCGCGCGTGCGATAAGCGCGCAACGCCACCTGCCGTTGCCGGGTGAGCTCTAGAAGTAGTACGTCACGCGCATGAAGATCTCGTCGGCGAAGTCCAGCGTCTCGAGCGCGTCGTCGTTCTCGTCTCCGCCGCCTTCGATGAGGTTGGCGTAGAGGTCCCATTGCCAATTGGCCGAGGGGCGGTAACGCACACCCGGCTGCAGCAGCACGCCGCCCTGCACGTCGACCAGCACGGCCAGGTCGGCCCGCCAGACGAGGTCGGGAAACGGCTGCTGGATGGCGAACGCGACGTAGTTGGCACTGCCCTGTCCGCGCGGCTGGCCGGAACCGGCCACCTGCGCCGCCGGGCTGAGCGCGCCGGTGTCCGGATCGAGGTAGGGCCAGAAGCCGTTGTTCTCGTTACCGCTCAGGTGACGACCGAAGAGGTCCGACTCGGTGCGGTGCATCCACTGCGCGACCATGTACGCCGCCGGCATGTCGATGGAGAAGCGCTGGTATTTCTCCACGATCAGGGCCGAGACGACGTCCGTCGCTTCGATGAACTCGCGGCTCAGGCCGAGGTTGGTGAACTGCTTGTTCGGCGTCACCGCGACTTCGCCGCGCACGATCAGCTGGTCGAGGAACGAATCCGGGGCGGCGGTGAAAATATAGTTTCCGCCGAGCGAGATGACGTGCTCGCGCTTGAACTCGCGCGTGATGTAACCGCGCAGACCGCCGAAGCCCGTGTAGAAGGCGTCCAGGGTCGAGACGGCATCGAGCGCGGAGACCTCGTTGCCGAGACCGAGCACGCGGCGCGCGGCAAACGCCGAGGCGGGCGCCTCGTTGATCGAGACCTGGGTGCCGAGCACCGGGTTGAGGCGCGTGCGGCCGGCCATGTGGAACCACTCGAACGCGGACGAGGTGGCGGTACCGTCGGGCGCAAAGAACGAACCGCAGCCGCCGCCGACCGAAGCCTGTGTCGGGGCGCCGGGCAGCGCCGCGAACGGATTGTTCGAAGCGCCGGCGCAGAACGGGTTCTCGGTACCGAAGGCGCTCGGCAAGGTGGTCCGGCGCGGGGCGTCTGCCCAGCGCACCACGCCGTCGGGATTGCGACGATTGACGTAGGCCGCGAGCAGGGTGAAGGAATCGGTCATCGGCATGGTCAGCCGCGCGCCGAAGTTGAGCGCATGCTCGGCGTCATCGAACTCCTCGCCCTCGCGCCACGAGAATGCCGATGGCACGACGTTGTAGGGCGTGTTCGTGCGCGCGAGGACCGTCGGCGTGAACATCTGCACGAACGCATCGACTTCCCACTGGTTGTCGAAGGTGTAGCTCAAGCGCAGACCCGGCGATGCGATGCGCTGGTCCTGGAACTCCTCGGCGGCCGGGTTGAGGGTCAGGTGGCGGCGCAGGTCGAGACCGTTGGCGACGTCCATCACGCGGAAGAACAGCGCTTCACCCCAGGCGATCGACTGCTGGCCGGCGCGGATCCACAGCGGGCCGTCGTGGTAGTCGACATAGAACGCGGGCAGGTCGGCCATCATGCTCGCGCCGTTGATTTCGAGCGGGTTGGCGCTGCGCGCATGCCAGAACGGTTGGCCGAAGATGTCACCGGTACGGCCATCGCTGAGTTTCGGCACGGCATCGTAGACCGCGCGCAGCTTCATCGTCGCCGCCCAGTTGGGACTGATGCGGGCCTGCACGTCGAGATCGAGCCGCGTCGAGAACAGGTTGAAGTTGAAGCTGTCGTCGAGGCCGGCGCCGTAGGTATTGGCGCGGCCCGCCGCGGGGCAGGCGACCTGGGTCGAGAACTTGCAGGTCGTCGCGACCGGTGCGGTGTTGGCATCGGCGCGCAGGCCATCGGAGCGCAGCAGCGCGCCGTTGAGCGGGTTGTTGGTCAGCACCGGCACCGAGCGCGCATTGAACGGATTGCCGTTCTGGTTGAACTCGTTCTCGCCACTCGCGATGCCGACACCGATCTCCTGGCGCACGGAACCGGTGATGTTCCAATTGATGGCAGTCGCCGCAGCCGGCAGCAGGGCGGCGCCGAGCAGGGCGCCGCCGCTCAGCGTGCGCCGGGTGAAATGAGACATGGGCAGATCTCCTCGGGTCTTTGGAGGTGACGGGAGCGGCGCCTGTGTGCACCGCGTCACCCCCTCCAGGAAACTAGAATGAATAATCATTCTATTTATTGGCGGCGCACTCTAGGGGGCGAGTTGACAGTCCGTCAAGACCGAATGAACATTCGTTCGAGGCAGGTGTGTCAGGAGGGGACACCCTGGCTCGGGTGCAGCGGTGGACCCACCGTCGCGCCGCCTAGCCACGGGGGGAGAACAATCACGATGGACGACGAACCACGCACGGCGCGGGCGCGCCAGCGGCGTGAGCAAATCCTGGACGCCGCCTCGGTCTGCTTCGCGCGCTACGGTTTCCACGGCGCGAGCGTCGCGCAGATTTCGAAGCAGGCCTGCATGAGCCCGGGGCACATCTACCATTTCTTCGACAACAAGGAAGCCATTGTCGGCGGCATCGTCGAGCGCATGGCGGCACGCTGGCTCGAGCTGCTCGAACCCTATCCGCAGGACCAGGAGGTCCTCGACACGGTGACCGAACGCGCTACCCGCGCGCTTGGCGAACGTACGCGGCCCGATTTCGCCGGCTTGTGGCTCGAGGTACTCGCGGAAACGGCGCGCAATGCGACCGTTCAACGCGCCGTAGGCAACGCCGACGAACGCATCCGCGCGGCCGTTACCGAGCAGGTGCGCTTCATCCGCGACATGCGCGGCGTGCGCACCGGCACGCCGCTCGGCGCGATCGTCGAAGTGGTTCTCGCGCTCTACGAGGGCCTGAGCAATCGTTCGGTCATCAACCCGGGGTTCGAGCGCGGCCAGATCCGCGATGTCGTGTTGCGCGCGACGCACGCGATTCTCATCGCCTGATTGGCGCCTCCCGAAGTCGTCCGGGCCAGGTCACGTGGTTGCGCTTGCCGCGGCTAGAAGCAGGCTCACGACCACGGTCACGGTCAGCGGCCAGCGCAACCGCCGATACCATCGCGGCGCGAGGCCTTGCCCATGCGCACGCAGATCGACCGCGAGCACGCCGAGGAAGGCAGCCGCGAGCAGCACCTGACCGGCGGGCGGGGCAAGCAGCAGTGCGCACCAGCCGACCAGGCTGGGTACCACGGACGCCAGGAGTCGTCCCCGCATGGCATCTACGCGGCCGTGCGCGATGGTCAGCCCCCACTGGACACCACCCAGGAAAGACAGGATGAGCGCCGCGTAAGCGTTCAAGACGAGGACGAGGAAGTCCCGGGCGCCGGCCAGGTCGCCCGCGATCAGGGCGGCCAGGGTAACGAACGGCAGAGCGCCGGTGGCACCGAGCCAGGCAGCCGCGGGCGGCACGCACGCAGCGGCGCTGCCGGGGTCGGGAATCTTTGATACGGGGACGCTCACGGCATGCTTACGTGCGGCGCCGGCGAGCGGATCGGCCCTGTCATCCGGGCAGGGCCGATGTAACGCCACGGCGCGCTTCAGGCCGCTTTGCCGCAGCGCAGGTTGGCCGGCACCGCGACGTCCATCAACTTCGGATCGTCGAGGCCGAGATTGTTCATCAGCTCCACATACTGCGCCTCGGTCTTGCCCGCGAGGCGCGGGTTGTAGCGCTTTTCCTCGTAGATGCTGCTCACCGTCCAACCCTTGTAGTCGTGGGCGGGATAGACCAGGGTCTCCTCGGGCAGGCGGAACAGCTTGTTGACGATCGAGTCCCACGAGCGGCGCGCATCGCCATTCTGGAAGTCGGTGCGCCCGGTGCCGCGGATCAGCAGCACGTCGCCCGTAAACACGCGGTCGGCCATCACGAAGCTGAATGATTCGTCGGTATGTCCGGGGGTGTACAGTGCCTCGATCCGCAGGCCGTCTACATCGAGCACGTCACCCTCGCGAACGTGCTCGTTGACGCACTCCGCGCGAGTGAATTCGCCCATCACGCTCAGGCAGCCGGTGGCGTCGCGCAGCGTGCCCAGCGCGGTGACGTGGTCCGCATGGGTGTGCGTATCGATCGCGCGAACGAGCCTGAGATCGAGTTCTTCGATGAGGCGCAGGTAATCACCGGCGCGCTCGGCGACGGGGTCGATGATCACCGCCTCCCGTCCTACGCCGCTCGCGACGAGGTAGGTGTAGGTGCTCGAGACGGGTTCGAACAACTGGCGAAAAATCATGGCTCTCCTCCTGTTGCGATCGGCCCGGGTCGCGCTGCGATCCGCAGCACGCCGGGTGGCCTGCCCGCCGCTGGCGCGGCGGGCAGGCCAGGCCTCGGTCACGCGCGTACCTCAGACGCGGTCTTCCGAGTACCAGGGACGGATCTTGACGTCCGCACTCGGCGAGCCGTTGGCGTCACGACCGGTCGCGATATCGCGGCGGTAATAGGGCGTGACGACGATCGTAGCCTGCTCGGCATCAGCACGTGCTTCGACACGCGGTGCGTTCCACGGCGCGAACGGCTCGGCCTGAACCGAACCGGTGGCGGCGGCGATGATGGCAATGGCGGCAATCTTCTTCATGGTGAACTCTCCTGTAAGCGTTGGGCGTTTTCGCGGCTGCGATGTCCGCGTTGGGGATAATGTTAGAGGCAGGCTATGCATATTAGAAATTGAATGTTTTTATTCTATCGATAGTCGTTCTGCATCCGTTGTGCCGGGAGCCTCGGCACCCGTCCGTGCAGGGACCTGATCGACGTCATGTAGCGATACCGCGTTTGCGGCAGGCTGGTGTCCGGTCGCCCTTCGTCGCGTATCGAAAGGTCTCGACAGGGCGCTGGCGCTCCGGGTGGTTCGCACGCGATGATCGCCACGTCGTTCTGACCGCCGCGTTAGCCCATGCTCGAACTGCTCGTGCTCGTCATAGCCGCCAACAGTGCCCCGGTGCTCGCCCGTCATGTGTGCGGCGCGCGGCTTGCCGCTCCGATTGACGGCGGCCGCGTGCTGCGCGACGGCCGCCCCTTGTTCGGTAGCTCGAAGACCTGGCGCGGCCTCGTCGCCGGCGGCCTGGCAAGCGCCGCGCTCGCGCCGCTGCTCGGGCTTGCGCCCGGACTCGGGCTGGCTACCGGCGCGCTGGCGCTGGGTGGCGATCTGCTCGCGAGTTTCATCAAGCGGCGCCGTGGTTACGCCGCCAGCGCGCGCGCCCCGGTGCTCGACACCCAACCCGAAGTGCTGCTCCCGGCCATCGTGCTACGCAGCGCCTACGACATGAGTTGGCTGGAAGTCGCGGCCGCGGCACTCGGCTTCCACTTGATCGTGCGTTTCAGTTCACCGCTGCTCTACCGCCTGCGCCTGCGCCGCCGGCCCTGGTAGAGCGACCGCGCCCAGTTCGTTACGGTAGATTCCATGCACCGCGTTCCGTCCATCGCGCCAATCCGTCGCGCCGAGTGCGCACCGCACAGGTGGAGGCGCACGTGAACAACGAGTCGCGCGCCGCCACCATCAAGGCCGAGGTGGATTCCTCCCAACGCACGTCCGCCACGCGGCGCGACGTGCAGACCGCGGCGGAGTTCAGTGTCATCACCTACAACATGCACAAGGGCTTCAGTGGAGACGGCCGGCGCCTGTTCGTGCTCGACCACATGCGTCAGGCTCTCGAGTCCGCCGGCGCCGACATCGTTTTCCTGCAGGAAGCCCAGGGCGAGCACCACCAGCACGCGCGGCGGATCGAGACCTGGCCCGAGGCGGCACAGTTCGAGTTCCTCGCCGACACGCTGTGGCCCCATCATGCGTATGGCAAGAATGCCGTCTACGATCATGGTCATCACGGCAATGCCATCCTCAGCAAGTACCCGCTCGAGGCCTGGGAGAACATCGTCGTCTCACCCTACCCCTTCGCTGCGAGCCGCAGCCTGTTGCACGGGCGCGTCACCATGCCCGGAAGCGGCCGCAAGCTGCACCTGGTGTGTATTCACTTCGGCTTTCTCGGCTTCGAGCGCCGCCCGCAGATACGCCGCCTGTGCGAGCACATCGAAGCGCACGTGCCGCACGCAGAACCGCTCATCGTGGCCGGCGATTTCAACGACTGGTCGGGCCGCGCGGAACGTCATTTCAACGAGACCCTGGACCTTGCCGAGGTCTACCGCTCACGCCACGGGCAATACGCACGGACCTATCCGTCCTGGGCACCGCTGCTGCCGATGGACCGCATCTACTGCCGCGGGCTGAGCTGCGCCGGCGCCGAAAGACTTTCCGGCGCGCCGTGGAGCGCATTGTCCGACCACACGCCGCTGCACGCGCGTTTCCGCCTGTGAGCCGGAGATGACGCCAGACGCCAGCCACGTCGTCCCCAGCGGCCTCCCGGCCGGCGATCGATACGCCCGGCACGTGCCACGAGAGCCCCATGCACGCGCCACCCCCTGCTCAAAAATTAAGCAAAAGTGTCAGACACTTTTGGGGTGCGACGCCGTGGTTGTTGCAGGGCAAAAGTGTCTGACACTTTTGCTCCCTTTTGCTCCGTTTGCTTGGTGGGAGCCGGGCGGGGCATGAACGGCGTGCCGCAGGGTGAGCGCCGCATTACGCTGGCGAACGCGCTGACTGCGTTCCGTCTCGTCGTCGCCGCGCCGCTGATGCTCGCCTGCGCGGCCGAAGGCTGGCGCGAAGCCTTTCCGTGGATCCTGCTCGCGTCGTTCGCGAGCGACGCGGTCGATGGCACGGTGGCGCGCCTGACCGGCCAAGCAAGCCGTTTCGGCGCCATGCTCGACTCCTGGGCCGATGTCGTCGCCTATTGCGCCATTGCGATCGCAGTCGCCGTGTTGTGGCCCGGGCTGGTCCGCGAGGAATGGCTGGCGTTCGGCGTCATCGTCGCGAGCTTCCTCGTTCCGAGTGCCATCGGACTGCTGCGCTTCGGCCGCTTCACGAGCTACCACACGTTGCTGGTCAAGCTCGCGGTCGCCACCATCGCACCGGCACTGCTGCTGCTGCTTTGGGCCGACATCACCTGGCCGCTGCGCGTCGCCGCCGTAGTCGCCGCAATTGCCGCGCTCGAGGAAATCGCAATCACCTGCGTGCTCGAGGCACCCCGCTCCAACGTGCGCGGGCTCTACGCGGTCCTCCGTACGCGGCGGCGGGCGCCCTGAACGCGATCCGGGTACGCGCTCCGCCCATCGCGCGCAGACGCTCCGGGAATCTTCGCGCAAGTCTGGTCCGCGCAGTTCGTGTCCGCGCCGGTCGAAATCATCGAGTTCAGGGCGCGAAGCGCGCGTCATGGCCGGCTATTGCGAAGCTTCGCAACGCCGGCAGCGGACAGCGCGCACCGGATCCCGGATGGAAACTTGTCTAAGCGGACCTTTCAGGACTTCTTCATCGCCCTGCGGATGCGCGCGTAGCCTTCACCGAGTTCCTCGCCGAGCATGGCAAGAGCCGCGCCAACGTCCTTGGCCGCGGCGCCGGCAGCTTCACCGACCTGGGCCGCCCGTGCTTCCAGTTCGGCCAGGCGTGGCTCGAGCTTCTCCCACTCCTCGCGCGCCTCGGCGCCGGCGAGGTGCACACGGACGCGGAGTTCGTCGCGCTCGGTGCGCAGCTTCGCGAGCAGCTCGGTGCCCTCGGCGCGCAGGGACTCGGTCGATTTCGTCGTCATGGGGTCATCCTCCGCGATGCGCTCGCGCACCGTTCATCGCATGGTCAGCTTCGCTTCGGGTCGTGCCACGATGGCCCGCGCCGCGGCGCGAATGGCGTATTGTCTCCGCGACGCGGCACGACAACCCTGATCGGCGTCATCTGCGTCGCGCAGCATGGCGTTATGGTGGCGCCTTGTCGTTCCGCATGCTGGAGTCGCGCATGTCCGGTGCAGCCCTGAAGATCGCGCACAACGTCGAGGGCATGACGATCTCGGTCATCAAGGAGATGGCCATGCGGGCTGCCGAGGTGCCCGGCGCGGTCTCGCTCGCCTGGGGCGTACCCTCTTTCGCGACGCCCGCACACGTGCGCGCCGCGGTCGCCGAGGCTTTCGACGCAGATCCCACGGTCGGCCGCTACACCCTGCCGGACGGCCTGCCCGCGCTACGCGCGCTGATCGCCCGGGTGCACGAGCGCGACACCGGCGTCGCCGTCGATCCACAAGACAACGTGCTCGTCACGGCCGGCAACATGCAGGGACTGAGCATCCTGTTTCACACCTTGCTGGACGCCGGCGACGAGGTCATCGTCACCGATCCGGGCTTCGCCTCCCACGTGCAGCAGATCAAGTTGTGTGGCGCGATACCGCGCTACTGGGTGCTCGACGAAGCGCGCGGCTGGCAGCTCGATCTCGATGCCCTGCCGACGCTCATCACCCCGCGCACGCGCGCTATCGTGGTCGTCTCGCCGTCCAACCCGACCGGGCGCGTGTTCCCGCGCGAGGAACTGCTCGCGCTGGCCCGCATCGCCCGGGCACATGGCCTCGTGATCGTCATCGACGATCCCTACTCGCGCTTCGTTTACGACGATGCCCCGTTCTTCAACCTCGCCGGCGCCGCCGAGTTCCGCGACCACGTCGCCTACCTGTTCACGTTCTCCAAGGCCTACGCCATGAGCGGCTGGCGGCTCGGCTACATGATCGTGCCCGGTGCACTGAAGCGCGAACTGCTCAAGGTTCACGACGCCAACCTGATCTGCGCGCCGCACGTGAGCCAGGTTGCCGGGATCGCCGCCCTGGGCGCGGCGCAACAGCCGTGGCCGGCCTTCCGCGAAGCGCTCGCGCGGCGTCGCGCGCTGGTGATCGAGCGCCTCGAGCGCCTGCCGCACGTGTTCGACTACCAGGTCCCGCAAGGCGCGTATTACGTGTTCCCGCGCATCACCGCACCACACGCCAGCGCGCGGGCCTTCGCCCTCGACCTGCTGGCGAAGGCCGGTGTGAGCGTCACGCCGGGTTGCGGCTTCGGCCCGCATGGCGAGGACCACGTGCGCATCGCCTATTGCGTCGACGAAGACACCATCAACGCGGGCTTCGACCGTATCGAAGCGCGCTACGGCGCCGGCGGCTGAACCGCGTGACGCTGCCGCGTTCGCTCCTCTGCCGGGACCGCCCGCGCGATGCCTAGCGCAGCACGTCGCAAGGAGCCGCAGCATGCGGAGCCGCCCGCTGCACGCCCCCGCCTGGTCGTCGCGCTGGGCGGCAACGCCCTGTTGCGCCGCGGCCAGGCGCCGAACGCGGCCACGCAGCGCGAGAACGTGCGCGACGCGGTCACTGCGCTGGCGCCCCTCGCGCGCGACCACGCCCTCGTCCTTACCCACGGCAACGGTCCGCAGGTCGGCCTGCTGGCACTCGAACGCGCAGCCGGAAGCTATCCGCTCGACGTGCTCGACGCCGAGACCGAGGGCATGATCGGCTACCTCGTCGCGCAGGAGCTGGACAACGCGCTGTCGCCGCATGCGCGTGCCGCGGCGTTGCTGACGCAGATCGTCGTCGCCGCCGACGATCCCGCCTTCGGCGCACCGAGCAAGCCGATCGGCCCCTGTTACCCGGCCGCAGAAGGACGCGCGCTTGCGACGCGCTTCGGCTGGACCATGCTCGAGTCCGCTGACGGCCTGCGCCGCGCGGTCGCTTCGCCGCGACCCTTGCGCATCGTCGAGAGCAGCGTCATCGAGCTATTGCTCGCGCACGGGGTGGTCGTCGTCTGTGCCGGCGGTGGCGGCATCCCGGTGCTCGAACGCGCCGATGGCACGCTGGTGGGGGCGGAGGCGGTGATCGACAAGGACCTTGCGAGCAGCCTGCTCGCGCGCGAGCTCGGTGCCGCAGCGCTGCTGCTGCTGACCGACGTCGATGCGCTGTACGCCGACTACGGCACCACGCGGGCACGCGCGTGGCGCGAGGTCGACACCGCGACGCTGGCCTCGCACACCTTCGCGACCGGCTCGATGGCGCCCAAGGTCGCCGCGTGCCGCGAATTCATCGCGGCCGGCGGCGGCTTCGCCGCGATCGGGCGCCTCGACGCCGCCGCCGACATCCTCGCCGGCCGGGCCGGTACCCGCATCGTCGCCGGCAGCGTACCCGACCGCTGGTGGTAAGCCAGGCAGCGCCCGGCTTTCAGCCCGCCACGAGTGCCTGCTCGACGAGGAAACGCCGCACGATGGCTTCGAGCCTGCCGGGCGGCGACTCGGCGAACTCGTAGCGCGCGCGCACCACGGGCTTGTCGAGCGCGACCAGGCGTGCGAGGTCGCAAGGCGTACCCGACACCACCACGTCGGCCGCGCTCGCGTTGATGGTCGCGGCCAGCGCGGCGAGCTGCGCCGGCGAGTAGCCCACCGCCGGCAGCACCTTGCCGATGTGCGGATAAGCCGCGTAGACAGCCGCGATGGCAGGGGTCGCGGATTCACGTGGGTCGACGATCTGCGTCGCGGCTGCCGCAGCCACGTAGCCCGCCCCGTAGGCCATGCCGCCATGCGTCAGCGTGGGGCCGTCTTCGACCACCAGCACCCGCCGGCCGGCGACCGCGGCGGCATCATCGAGCACCACCGGCGAGCGCGCGAGTACCAGCGCGGCGTTCGGGTTGGCATCCATGACGGCCTCGCGCACGGCGCACACGTCGGCTTCCGCCGCCGCGTCGGTCTTGGCCACGATGACGACATCGGCCATGCGCAGCACCGTTTCACCCGGGTGGTAGGCAGTCTCGTCGCCGGCACGCAGGGGATCGGCCAGCACCAGGTGCAGGTCCGGGCGCAGGAAGGGGTAATCGTTGTTGCCGCCGTCCCACACGATGACGTCGGCTTCCGCTTCGGCGCGTGCGAGGATGGCCGCGTAGTCGACGCCGGCGTAGACCACCGAGCCCGCGGCGATGTGCGGCTCGTACTCTTCGCGTTCCTCGACCGTGCAATCGGCCGCGTCGATGTCGTCCAGGGTCGCGAAGCGCTGCACTACCTGGCGCGCGAGGTCGCCGTAGGGCATGGGGTGGCGCAGCACCGCGACGGCGAGTCCGCTGGCGCCGAGCAGGCGCGTGAGCCAGCGCGCGGTCTGCGACTTGCCGCAACCCGTGCGCACGGCCGAGATCGCGATGACCGGGCACCGCGCGCGCAGCATCGTGCGGCGCGGACCGAGCAGCACGAAATCGGCGCCCGCGGCGAGCGCGATCGAGGCCTGGTGCATGACGGCCGCATGGGTCACGTCACTGTAGGCGAACGCCACCTCGTCGACGTCGCGCGTCGCGACGAGCTCGGCCAGCCGGGCGGCGTCGACGATCGGGATGCCGTCCGGGTAACGCGGGCCTGCGAGCACGGCCGGGTAGCGACGTCCCGCGATATCCGGGATCTGGCTTGCCGTGAAAGCCACCACCTCGACGCCCGCATCGTCGCGGTAGACGGTGTTGAAGTCGTGAAAATCGCGCCCCGCCGCGCCCATGATGACGACCCGGCGCGGCTTGCCCGTATTGCTCATCGCTCCTCCTTCGCAGTCGCTGCGGGCGCCGCGGCGTTCATGCTCCTTCCGGCACCATGACCTCCTCGCCGGCGTCCAGTCCACTCAGCACCTCGACCGTACCGTCGGCCGCGCTGCGCCCGGTGCGCACGAAGCGGCGCTCGATACCGGCCGCCGCGCGCACGCTGACGTACTCGAGCTGGCCGACGCGCATCACGGCCGCGGCCGGGATCCGCAGCTCGCGCGCCTGCCCCGTCGGGATCGCGACACGCCCGTACATGCCGGGATACAGTCCGCGCGCATCGCCCAGCGCCAGCTTGACGACGAAGCTGCGCGAACCGGGATCGGCCGACGGCACGATCTCCTCGATCGCCGCGCGGCGTTGTTCGCCGGTGGCATCGATGTGCACGTCGAGGCTGTCGCCGACGGCGAGGCTCGCCGCGAGGGATTCGCGCACGTCGGCCTCGAGCCTGAGCGCGGACGGGTCATAGAGCTTGAGCAGCGGGGTGCCCGGCACCGCGGTGTCGCCGGGCTCGGCGTAGCGCTCGACCACGCGACCATCGAGCGTCGCCGTGATCTCGGCGTAACTCGCCGCCGAGCGCGCCTCGGCCAGCGCTTCGCGCGCACGCTCGAGTTCGGCCTCGGCCGCCCGCAGGGCAGCCAGTGCGCGCTCGAGCTCGGCAGTGGAAGCAGCGCGCTGTGCCGCGAGGCGTTCGGTTCGCGCATGGTGCGAGCGCGCTTCGGCGAGGCGCGCCTGCGCGCTGGCCACCGCCTGGCTGGCCTGCTCGACGCGCGCACCCTGCTCGCGCGCATCGAGTTCGACCAGCAGCTGCCCGGTCCGCACGCTGTCACCGGCACGCACGTGGATGGCGCGGATGCTCGCCATCATGCGCGCCGAGACGAGGGTCTCGTTGCGCGCGCGCACCGTGCCGGTGGCGTACTCGAGCCGCTCGCGCTCGACCAGGACCACCGGCGCGCTGCTACCCGCGACGGCCGCGGGCGACGGCGCGTAGCTGCCGGGCGTGATGGTGTCGGAAAACCAGCCCGCGAGCCAGGCCATCATCACGGCCAGCAGGCCGACTGCCAGGACCATGCCGAGCAGGCGTTTGAACGCTGTCATGCGTGCACCTCGGGGGATGTGGACACCGCCGCGTCGTCGCGGCCGTAGACGAGGAAGTACACCACCGGCACGACAGCGAGCGTGAACAGCGTCGATGCGGCGATACCGAAAATGATGCACCACGCCAGGCCGCTGAAGATCGGATCGAGCGTGATGACGAGATTGCCGAGCAAGGTGGTACCGGCGGTGAGCAGCACCGGGCGCATGCGCACCGCCCCCGCTTCGACCAGCGCTTCGGCGAGAACCAGCCCGCGCGCCTGGGCGAGGCGCACGAACTCGACCAGGATGAGCGAATTGCGCACCACGATGCCGGCCAGTGCGATCATGCCGATCATCGCCGTCGCGGTGAACAGCACCGGGTCGGGCAGGCCCGCCACGCTGCGCGTGCCGAGCTGGTTGAGCAGCCAGAAACCGGGCATCACGCCGATCAGCGTGAGCGGAATCGCGGACATGATGATCGCGGCGAGTACCGCGGAGCGCGTTTCCACGTAGAGTACGAGAAAGATTCCGACCAGTGCGGCGGCAAAGGCCAGCCCCATGTCGCGAAACACGCGCAAGGTGATCTGCCATTCGCCCTCGCCGTTCCACACCGCGTGCACACCGTCGGGCAGCGACCAGGCGATGCCACCACCGTTGGCGAGAAAGCTGCGGCCGGCGAGCGCGCGTGGCGCGGCATCCGCATCGACGTCCCCCTGCGAACCCGGCGCCGGCGCGGAATCGGCCCCTAGATCGGCCCCTAGATCGGCCCCTAGATCGGCCCCTAGATCGGCCGCGACATCGGCGATGACCGCGGCGGGCGGCCGCCCGGCCAGTTCCGCGTAGGCATAGGCGACCGGCCGCAGATCCTTGTGGTAGATGGTCTGATCGCGCGTTTCGCCCACGAAGCGGCCGATCTCGCCGAGCTGCACCAGCGGCCGCGGCGCGTCGACGATACCGCCCGCGGTGCGTTCGCGCACGATGCCGGGGCGCCCCTTGACGTACAACGAACGCAGCGCGCTCTCGTCGCTGCGCGCGGCCAGCGGCAACCGCAGCTCGATCGGCAACGGCTGTGCTTCGCTGGGGATCTGCAGGTGCCCGGCGACATGGCCGTCGACCGCCAGTGCCACGGTCTGCGCGACGTCGGCGCGGCTGATACCCGAGAGGGCGGCTTTGCGCTGGTCGACGGCGAAGCGCTCACGGCGCTGCGGCGCCTCGTTGGAGGTATCGACATCGACCACCAGCGGCTCGCGCGCGAGCCGTGCCGCGACCACGTCTGCCGCGGCCGCGAGGGTGGCGTACGGCGTCACCGGCTCGCCGTAGAGCTCGACCGCGAGCGTGGCGATGACCGGCGGTCCGGGCGGCACCTCGACCAGCTTGACGCTGGCGCCGTGCGCAGCGGCGATCGCGGCGATGTCCTCGCGCAGGCGCAGGGCCACGGCGTGCGACTGCGCGGCGCGTGCGTGGCGCGGCGCCAGCGTCACGCGAAGGTCGGCGAGATGCGCGCCCTCGCGCAGGTAGTAGTGGCGCACCAGGCCGTTGAAATCCATCGGCGACGCGAGCCCGACGTAGCCCGCCACTTCACGCACCTCGGTGACGCGCATGAGACGTGCCGCGAGCGCCGCGCTGACCGCCTCGGTCGCCTCCAGCGTGCTGCCTTCGGGCATGTCGATGACGAGTTGCAGCTCGTCCTTGTTGTCGAACGGCAGCAGCTTCAAGGGCACCGCGCGCAACGCCGGCAGCGCGCAGGCGGCAAGAAACAGCCCGACGACCATGCCGAGAAAAACCCAGGCCCGTGCGCGCGAGGCAAGCAGCGGCGCGAGCAGCGCGCGGTAGCCGCGGCGAATCGAGGCGTCTGCATCTGCACGCGGGGTACCGGGGCGTGCGCGCGGCAGCAGTTTCGAAGCCAGCCACGGCGTAACCACGAACGCGACCAGCGTGCTCACCGTCACGCTGACCGGCACGTTGAACGCCATCGGCGCCATGTACGGCCCCATCATGCCGGTAATGAAGGCGAGCGGCGCGAACGCCAGGATGATCGCGATGGTCGACATCACCAGCGCGCCGCGGATCTCGGCCATGGCGCGGGCGATGGCCTCGACGCGGTCGCGGGTGCCGTCGCGCAGGAAGCGTTCGATATTGTCGATGCCGGTGATGGGATCGTCGACGAGCAGGCCGAGTGCCAGGATCAGCGCGAACAGCGTGACACGGTTGATGGTGTAACCGAACGCGTAGTCGAGCGCGAGCGTCGCGCCGTAACACACGGGGATGGCGAGCGCGACGACGATCGCCGGGCGCGCGCCGATGAACATGCCGATGAAGATCACCACCGTGACGACCGCGGTGACCAGGCTGGTGACGAGTTCGTCGACCTTGGCGTCGGCGGTACGGCCATAGTCACGGATCACGCGGTAGCCGACTTCGCCCGGCAGCAGGTCGGTGGCGAGACGTTCGAGGTAGCGATGCACGTCGCGCGCCACCCACACCGCGTTCGCGCCCTTCTGCTTGGCCACTGCAATGGTCACCGCCGGGTAGCGCGAGCCGCGGGTAACGCCGCCCTCGGCGGCGGGGCCGAAGCCCAGCCAGGTGTAGCTGCTTACTTCGGCCGGGCCGTCGCTGACGCGGGCGACGTCGCCGAGGGCGACCGGCACGCCGTTGACGACGTTGACGACCAGCGTCGCGAGTTCCGCGGCGTCGCGCACGAAATCACCGGCCTCGATCAGTATGGCCTCGTTGGCGCGTGCAACGCTGCCCGCGTCGAGACGCAGGTTGGATACCGCGAGCGCCTGCGCCACTTCGAGCGGCGTCGTGTCGCGGGCGGCCAGGGCCTGGGCGTCGAGTTCGACGCGGATGCGACGCGGGCGTCCGCCGACCACGCTCACGCGGTTGGTGTCATCGATGGCCTTCAGGCCCTGCACCATTTCCTCGGCGAGTCGGCGCAGCTCGTGGTCGCCGGTGCGTTCCGGTGCACTGCTCCACAGCGCGATCATGACGATCGGCACGTCGTCGATCTCGACCGGCTTGACCACCCACGAGGCCACTGCGGGTGGCACCGTATCGAGATTGGAATGGATCTTGTTGTATACCTTGACCAGCGAATTCTCGCGATGCTCGCCGACATGAAAGCGGACGGTGACGACCGCCTCGCCGCGGCGCGACATCGAGTAGACGTGTTCGACCCCGTCGATCTGGGCGAGCAGCTTTTCCAGCGGCGTGGCGACCTGGCGCTCGACCTGGGCGGCGGAGAGCCCCGGCGCGCGGATCAGCACGTCGGCCAGCGGCACCACGATCTGCGGCTCTTCCTCGCGCGGCGTCAGCGCGAGCGCGATGGCGCCGAGCAGCAGGGCCGCGATCATCACGAGCGGCGGGAGGGGGCTGCTCATCACGCGTGCCAGCCAGCCGCGCTGCGCGCCCGCCCCGCTCTCGGCGCTGCCGTTCATCCCCACCTCCCCGGCCACGAAGCGTGGCCTTGTCGCGGGCACTATAGCGTCCCGCGCGTCGCGCCGCGTGATCCAGCTCAGAGAGGGACGGCGGGGCGCGCGCGGGCCTTCCCCCTTGCTATCATCGGTTCCAATGTGGCCCGGCCACGAGGAGGAAAATTATGGAAATCGGACTGCAATTCATTTTCCAGAATACGCACGAGGGGATGTCGGACGCCGAGATGATGCGCAAGGAGACGGACATCGCGCTCCTCGCCGAAGAGGTCGGCATGGACTTCCTGCTGCTGCCCGAGCATCACTTCGATCCCAATTATTCGATGATGCCGGACAATACCCAGTGGCTGGCCTACATCGCCGGCAAGACCAATCGCATCAAGATCGGCACCGGCGCGATCATCCTGCCATGGCACGAGAACCCGACCCGCGTGGCCGAGCGCATCATCCTGCTGCAGATCCTGCTCGGCGACCGTTTCATACTCGGCTTCGGGCGCGGCCTGGCGCGCGAGGAGTACCGCGCTTTCGGCATCGACATGGGCACCTCGCGCCAGCGCTTCGACCAGGCCGCCGAGATCATCCTCGACATCCTCGACAGCGGCGTCGCCGAGTACAAGACCGAGTTCTTCGAGCAGTCGCGCACCGAGGTCACGCCCAAGCCCGTGCACGGCTACCGCGACCGCGAGTTCCTGTCGGTGGCGATGACCCCGGAGTCGGGTCAGGCGGCGGCCAACCTCGGCGCGACGATGATGTCGTTCGTGCAGCTGCCGTGGGATCAGCACAACGCGGCCGTCGAGGCCTGGCGCGCGCGCTTCCGCGAAGTCCATCCCGGCAAGACGCCGGGCGCGCCCGCCTTCTCCGACTTCACCTATTGCCACGAGGATCCGAAAGTCGCCGAGCAGGTCGCGCGCGAGTACCTCTCGAAGTACTACCTGAGCGTGATCCGGCATTACGACTTCGACGGCTCGCACTGGGGCGAGACACAGGGCTACCAGGCCTACCAGGCCGGCGCCAGCGCCATCCAGGAAGCGGGTATCGAGGCGGCCTGCGAGGCCTTCGTGCAGAACCAGGCGTGGGGCACACCGGACCAGATCGTCGAGAAGTGGGAGAAGCGCGTGGCGATGACCGGCGAGTTGCGCCCGGCGATGGCGGTGTCCTATGCAGGCATGCCGTTCGAGATGGTCGCCGACAGCCTGCGCCTGATCGGCGCGAAGGTCGCACCGCGGCTGCGCAAGCTCGGCGCCGAGCGCAAAGTCGCCTGAACCGGCCCGCAGCGTACGCGCGGCGCCCCTCGCGGGCGTCGCGCGTTTCAGCTTCGCCCGATGTCGTCCAGCGCCTGTTGCAGGCGCAACTGATCGAGCGCCGCGAACGGCAGGTTGACGAACAGTCCGATACGCCGTTCGAGTTCCGCGAACGCGGTGCGGAATCGCAGCAGCCGGGCGACTTCGTCGCCGCCGCCCTGCGCCGGGTCGGCGATGCCCCAGTGCGCCGTCAGGGGCTGCCCCGGCCATTCCGGACACGTTTCGGCGGCTGCCCGGTCGCACACCGTGAACACGAAGTCGAACCGCGGTGCGCCGGTCGCGGCGAACTCGTCCCAGCTCTTGGAACGCAGGCCGGCGGTCGGAAACTCGAGCCGGGTGAGTAATTCGATCACCGTCGGGTCGACCACTCCGGCCGGCCGGCTGCCGGCGCTGAACGCGACGAAGCGCGCCGGGTCGGCACGCGCCAGGATGGCCTCCGCCATGATGCTGCGCACCGCGTTGGCGGTGCACAGGAACAGGACATGAAACGGCTGGTGCATCGATCTCGCCCTCCTGCGGCGCGGCTTCCGGCCTCCCAGCCTGCCAGTCCGATGTGACAATTGACGTACCCGCCCCGGCGACGGTCGCGACAGGGGCAGCTTGACCGCCGGGCCATTTCATTCATATGTTAATGAAATAGCTTCCCAGGGCGGTCCACGGCCCGAGTCCGCATGCAGTCTTTCGATCTCTCGCTACCCATGCGCCTGTACCGCGCACTGAACGCGGTCATGCCGCGCTTCCGCGCGCTGTTCACCGCCCACGGCCTGACCGAACCGCAGTGGCGCGTATTGCGTGTGCTCTGGGAGCGCGAGGAAGTGATGTTCCGCGAACTCGCCGCGCTCACGCTGCTGCCGGCGCCGAGCCTCGTCGGTGTCGTCGATCGCCTGCAGAGCGCCGGACTCGTTGCCCGGCGCCGTCCGTCCAGCGACCGCCGCCAGGCACTGGTACGCGCGACCGCGCGCGGCCGTGCCCTGGAAGACGCGGTCATGCCGGCTGTCGAGCGTATTTATGTCGACCTGCGCGAATCGCTCGAACCCGACGTCTACGCCGGCCTCGTCACCGGTCTCGACGCACTGGCCGCCAGTACGGCCGCAAGTGACATCCCGCAGCACGCGCCGCCCGCGACCGGCCGTCGCACGACGGCAACCAACACCCCAGGGGAGTGAGAGCATGAATGCACCGACCACCGGTACCGGCATCCGCACCGGCGCGCAGTATCTCGAAGGCCTGCGCGACGATCGCGACGTGTGGCTGCGCGGCGAACGCGTCCGCGACGTCACCTCGCACCCCACGCTGTGCCGCGGAGCGCACACCCTGGCGCGCTTCATGGACCGCCAGTTCGATCCGGCCTGCCGGGACCGCGTCACCTTCGAAGAGGATGGCCGCCGCTACGCGATGTCCTTTCTGCTGCCGCAATCGGCGCAGGACGTGAAACGCCGTGGCGACGCCTTCTACGAATGGGCAACCTGGTCGAACGGCATGTTCGGACGTACGCCGGACTACAAGAATGCCTCGGTCACTGCGTTCGCCGGCAGCGCCGAGTTCCTCGCGCAGGGCCGGCCCGAGTTCGCCGACAACATGCGCGCCTTCTATCGTTACGTACGTGACAACGACCGCGTGCTGACACACACGCTGGTCAACCCGACGTTCAGCCACGCGCAGTCCCGGGAAGGCAAGTACGACGAGAAAGTCGCCCTGCACATCGTGCGTGAAACCGACGCCGGGATCGTGGTGCGCGGTGCCCGCCTGCTGGCCACGCTCGGTCCGCATGCCGACGAGATCGAGGTCTTCCCCTCGACGCTGCTGACCGCCTCGGAGGAAAACCTGCCCTTCGCCTTCGCCTTCGCCATTCCGACCGCGACGCCCGGCGTGCGCATGATCTGCCGTGACTCCTACGACCACGACAAGTCGACCTTCGATGCCCCGCTCGCCGCGCGCTTCGAGGAGATGGACGCGGTGGTCGTGTTCAACGACGTGCTGGTGCCGTGGGAGCGCGTGTTCATGTACCGCGACCCGCTGCTGTGCAACCGCGCGTTTGCCGAGACCAACGCCGTCATTCACATGATGCACCAGGTGGTGTGCGGCAAACTGGCCAAGGCCGAGTTCGTGGTCGGCCTGCTGTGCGCGATGGCGAAGGCGACCGGCAAGGATCGCGACATGAACGTCAAGGCGCAGATTGCCGAGGCGATGTGGGCGGCCGAGACCATCCGCGCGTTCCGCTATCAGGCCGAGGGCGAAGCGCACGCCGACCAGTACGGCCACTACATGCCGCTGCGCCGCCCGCTCGACACTTCGCGCAACCTGTTCCCGCGCCTCTACCCGCGCCTGGTCGAACTGATCCAGTTGCTCGGCTCGAGTTCGCTGATGGCGACGCCGTGCGAAGCGGACCTCAGCGGCGACATCGCCGCCGACGTCGAACGCTATTTCCAGACCGAGAACCTCGCCAGCCGCGATCGCATCGCCCTGTTCCGCCTTGCCCATGACGTCGCCGTGTCCGGCTTCGGCAATCGCCAGGTGCTCTACGAGCGCTTCTTCTTCGGGCCACAGAACGTGATGGCGTCGATCTACTACGACCTGTATGACAAGGACACCCAGCTCGCGCGCGTGGAGGCGCTGCTCGCCGGCGACTGAACGCGCTTGATCGACGTCAAGCAAGACGTCGATCGGCAGGCCCGGAATGCACGCGTCATGCGGCGTTCACGCTTCTGACACATGGCGCGACTATCCCTGGCGGCATGCCAGCCTCGTCACTCCGCTTACTCGTCATCCTGGGCCTGCTGCTGATCGCCCTCACGCCCGAAGCCCGCGCCTGGTGGCATCCCGACTGGCCGTACCGCAAGGCCGTCGCGCTCGACCCGGCCATGCTCCCGGAGGGCGCTGGCGCGATCGAGGACGCCACGGTGCTGCTGCGCCTGCATCCCGGCAACTTCGACTATTTCTTCAACCTGCGCGAGGATGCCGGCGACCTGCGCTTTGTCGGCGCCGACGATGAGACCGTCTACGCTTACCACGTCGAGCACTACGATCCCGCGGTCGGTATCGCCTTCGTGTGGCTGCGCCTGCCGCGCCTGGCGGACGATGTGGGCCCGATCTGGATGTACTACGGCAACCCGGCCGCGCCCCCAGGCGGCCAACCGGCAGAGAGCTTCAGCCCGCAACGCGTACTGACGCTGCATTTCGCCGAGCTGGCGGGCGCTCCCCGCGACGCCACGAGCCATGCTGTCGCACCCACCCGTTTCACTGCCAGCCTCGTGCCTGACGGCCGCATCGGCCGCGGGGCCCGCTTCCACGCTGACGCCGGACTCGCGCTGCCGGCTTCCCCCGTGCTGGACCTCGCCGCTGCCGGCGGCGCCACGCTCAGCTTCTGGATCCGGCTCGACGCGCCGGAGGAGCCCGGCGCGACACCACGCATCCTGGGACAACAAGGCGCCGCAGGCGGCTTCGACCTCGTGGTCGAAGACGGCCTGCTGAGCCTGCGCTTCGCCGCCGGCACCGAGGCCGCAGAACTGCGCGCCGACCGTCCGCTCGCGTGGGACCGCTGGCAGCACGTGGCGATTGCCAACGGCACGGCACTCGCGATCTACCTCGATGGCGAACAGGTCGCCCGGGGGGCGCCGCTCGCGACGTTCGCCGACAGCACGCTCACCGTTGGCGCGCGTCCCGGTCGGCGCGGCTTCACCGGCCTGCTCGACGAGCTGGTCCTGGAGCGTGGTGCGCGCCCGGTGCCGGAGATCGCGCTCGCCGCCGCGACCGAGCAACCCGACCGTACGTTGCTGATGCTCGGCAACGACGAAGCACGCGGCGGCGGTGATGCCCTGGCGGAACACTTCGCGCTGCTCGTCGGCATGGTCTCCTCGGTCCGCCCGGAAGGCTGGGCGATCCTCCTGCTGCTCGCGCTGCTCGGACTCGCCGCGGCGGACGTGCTGATCAGCAAGGCACTGGCGCTGCGCCGCGTGGAGCGTGCCGATGCGCGCTTTCTGGACACTTTTTCACAGGCCCGCAGCGACGATATCGTGGCGGCGCGCAGGCTCGGCGACGAGATCGACACGCGCCACTCCACCCTGTTCAGACTCTACGACGCAGCCCTCGAGGAGTTCGAACTCGGGCGCCGGGAAGCCGGCGAACAGACGACGCCGAGCAACGCTGCCGGCCTCATCGACGCCGTACGTGCGGCAATCGAAGCCGCGCTGGTGCGCGAAACCGAGCAGCTCAACGCACGGCTGGTGGTGCTGACCCTGGCAGTCAGCGGCGGGCCCTTCCTCGGCCTGCTCGGTACGGTGCTCGGCGTCATGATCACGTTCGCCTCGATCGCCGCCCAGGGCGAGGTCAACGTCAACACGATCGCACCGGGTGTCGCCGCCGCGTTGACGACGACGGTCATGGGTCTCATCGTCGCGATACCCGCCATGTTCGGCTACAACTACCTGGCCGGACGTATTGCGCGACGCATCGCCGGCATGGAGGTGTTCGCCGAACGTTGCGTGAGCCGCTTCGCCCGCCAACAGGCGGCCCTCGGGCGGGAGCGCTGAGCATGTCACGCAAGCGCAGCCGACCTCGCGTTTACGACGATCTCAACGTCACGCCGTTGATGGACCTGGCCTGGACCCTGCTGATCGTGTTCATCATCATGGCGACAGCGACCGTGCAGGGCATTGCGGTGGATCTGCCCAAGGCCAGCGATGTTCCCAGCCTGGCCAAACCGCGGACGCGTGCCATCACCATCACGGCCGATGGCCGGCTGTTCCTCGATTCGACGCGGGTCACGCTGGCCGATCTGGAGCAAAGATTGCGCGACTATCGCGCAGCGGATCCGGCACTGCCGGTCGTGATCAAGGGCGATGCGGCGCTGCGCTACGACACCGTGATCGAGGTGCTGGACCTCGTCAAACGCCTGAAGATCACCAGCCTCGGCCTGGTCACGGCGCGTCTCGTCAAGTAGAACCCGGGCCCTGTCTGCAGATGCGCCAGGACACACTCATCACCGGTAATACCGAAAAGCCACGCGAGCGGCGCTTGCGCCTGCTTCGCGTATGCGTGATGGGCATGGTCGTCACCGGTGGCGCATGCCTGGCCTGGTTGTCGCTACCCGGAGAGCGTGCGAGGCCGAGTCCCGTGCAGAGCATCTCGGTGCTCGATCAGCCGTTGCCGGATTCGCCGCCACCAGAGCCCGCACCAGAACCCGAAGAGAACTACGAGACCGTGCCCGAGGTCGAACAGTTCGTCGAGATGACGCCACCCCCCGCCGACGCCGGCAACACGTCCGACGACAGCCTCGGCCTCGATACCGAAGGCGCCGCCGGTAGCGACGGCTTCGGACTGCGCGCCAGGCGCGGCGGACGCGGCCTGATCGGTACGGACAGCGGCAGCGGGACGGACGCGGCGGCTGCCTGGCGCGGTTTTGCCGCGGGCGTCGCACAGCGTCTCGAGCGCCTGCTCAACGCGACCGGTGAGATCCGCAAAGCCGACTACGATCTGCGCCTGCGCCTGTGGCTCGCGGCCGACGGCCACGTAGCGCGCGTCGAGATTGAGCGCTCGAGCGGCTTCAGCAACATCGATGCCGCGGTCCTTGCGCTGCTCGAGCGCGGTGTCGACTCCTTCGGCGAACCGCCACGGGACATGCCGCAGCCGGTCAACATCCGCGTGCGTTCAAGCGACGCCGGATGAGGCCGCAGCCGTGCCGTCGAGGCGCACGCGCGCGAGATCGATGATGCGGCGCGCGGCGGGATGATGCAGGCGCCGCTCCGGTGAGATCGCGACGTAGCGCTCGCTGACGCCGGCCAGCACACCGACCGGGCGGGCGTCGTACATGCGCGCGAGATGGGCGGTGAGCTGGACCGGTGCCGGAAACAGCGCCTCGCCGGCGGCGGCGAACGCCTTCATCAGCGCGCTGTCGTCGAACTCCGCGATCACGCGCGGCTTGATGGCCTGGGCTTCGATCCAATCGTCGACGTGTCGCCGCAGCGCGCTCTCGTGGACCGGCAGCAGCAGCGGGGCGCCGTCCACGCTGGCCGGGAAGCGCCGGCGGTAACGCCGCGCATGACGCGACGGCGCGAACAAGGCGACCTCGCTCTCGCCCAGGGGATAGTTGTAGGCACGCACGCTCAGCCCGGCCGGGATCGGTCGATCGGAGAGCACCAGGTCCAGGCGTGACACCGCGAGATCGGCGAGCAGTTTCTCGAGATCGCTCTCGCGGCAGACCAGCCGGAGTTCCGATTCCAACGCCAGCGCCGGCTGCAGGATCTCGCGCGCGACGAGCTTCGATATCGAATTGACGATGCCGACGTTGAAGGTTGCCGGCACGCCGGCGTCGTCGCTCTTCATGCGCCGGCTGAGTTCCGCACCGAGGGTAAAGATCTCGTCGGCGTACTGCTGCATGATGTGGCCCGCGGCCGTCAGCGCAAGAGCCCGGCCCGCGCGCCGGAACAACGGCTTACCGATGACGCCCTCGAGCGACTTGATCTGGCCGCTGATGGTCTGCGGCGCGAGATGCAGGCTGTCGGCCGCGCGCGCTACGCTGCCTTCGCGGGCCACGGTCCAGAAATAGAGCAGGTGGTTGTAGTTCAGATGGCGCATCGCCTTGGCTCCCTGTGGCGCTCATTCTCGGCGTCGTAGACGCCTGCGAAAAAGTCGTAATAAACGATAAAACAAGACGCTTTTTTCGAAGCATCATGCGGCCCGGATCACGTCGCTTCCAGGGCCTGCACGATGTGCTCGTAAAGCCGCACCACGGGTTGCACCGGTCGGCGCGCCTTCATGCACAGGGCAATCTCGGTGTCGGGAAGATCCGGCATGTTCTCGTTCGGGCCGAGCACCTGATAGCCGGACGGCACCATGTCGCGCGGCAGGATGGTCACGCCCAGGCCCGCGCGTACCGCCGCCAGCGAACCCGCCAGGCTGGTGCTCTGGTAGGCGATGCGCCACGGTCGCCCGGCCGCTTCGAGTGCGCCGATGGCACGTTCGCGGTAGACGCAGGGTTCCGGCGATACCACCAGCGAAACCTCTTCGCCGAGCAACGCTGCGCCATAGGCGTTGCAGACCCATACCAGCGGTTCGCGCCAAACGCGGGTCCCCATCGAGGGCCCCAAAGGGTCGCGTTTGAGGAGCACCAGGTCGTGGTGACCGGCACGGAACTGGCGCTCGAGCCGGCGCGTCAGTTCGCAGGTCACCTCGAGCCGCACGCGCGGATGGGCACGGCTGAACGCGGCGAGCACCTGCGGCAGGTGGCTGGTCGCAAAGTCTTCCGGCGTGCCCAGGCGCACGCGACCTTCCAGCTCGGGTTCCGCGAGGCGCGAGAGAAGATCGTCGCTCAGACGTAACAGCTCGCGCCCGCGCTCGAGCAGTACTTCACCGTGCGCCGTCAAGGCGAGGTTGCGGGTATCGCGCGCAATCAAGGTCTGCCCGAGCTGCTCTTCGAGTTTCTTGATCTGCGCGCTGACCGTGGATTGCGTCTTGTTGAGACGCTCCGCGGCGCGTGTGAAGCCGCCGGTCTCGACGATCGCGACGAAGGTTCGCAACAGGTCCAGCTCGAGCTGCATGACGATTCCCGGGGCGCGTATCGCGCTCGTCAATTTATCTTATTTTTCGATGATATTTAGTTTTTTTATTCGTTTCAATAATTTTGCTGCACTGCCCATACTGCGCGCCGTCATCGCTCGGGTGACTCGAAGCAGGAGATTTTGCGCCATGTCAGACCTCGTCCAGTGTGCCCTCGCGCTCGTCGTCGCAGGCTTTCTCGTCATCGCACTCGGTGCCCCCGCCGCGCCGCTGCGGGCATTGCGCTGGGCGACCCGCCTGGCTGCGGTCAGCGCGCTCGGCGCACTCCTCGCGACCGTCGCCTTGCCGAGCGATGCCTTCACGTACACGGCACTGGTGTTGCTCACGCTCGGCGCGACGCTCGCCTTCGCGGCACTCGCCTTCTCGGTGCGCCACATGCGCGGCGACAGCCGCCTCGGCGCGTACGCACGGAACGTCGTGCTCCTCGTCGCCGCCACCCTGCTCGGCGCCGGCACCGACAATATGCTGATCTTCGCCGCCGCCTGGCTGCTCGCTTCGCGCGTGGTGGTCGAGCTGCTCGCCCACACCGCGACACCCGACCAGGCAGCCAGCGCCGCCGGGCGCGCGCGCGCGAGTTTCCGCGTGGGTGATACGGCCCTGGTGCTGGCGGTGGGCCTGGTGGTGCTGTTCAGCGGACAAGCCCGTTTCGACGACCTCGCCGCACATGTCGGGCCTGGCGCTGACCTCGACGCGGTGCTGCTGCTCGCCACGTTCGCGCTGGTCGTTGCCGTGGTCGTGCGCAGCGCCGGCCTGCCCGCCCATCGCTGGCTGCTCGCGTCGACGGCCGCGCCAACGCCGGTGTGCGCGTTGCTGCATGCCGGGTTCGTCAACGCGGGCGGCATCGCCGCGATCAAGTTCGCCCCCCTGCTCGCGACCACGCCGCTCGTGCTGTTCGTCCTGCTTGCGAGCGGCGCCGCGGCGGTCGTCGGCGGCACCGCGATTGCGCTCGTGCGCGCCGACGTCAAAGGCCGCCTCGCCGGATCGACCGTCGCACAGATGGGCTACATGCTCGTACAGTGCGGCCTCGGCGCGAACGCCCATGCGCTGTTTCACATCCTCGCGCACGGCGCGTTCAAGGCCCAGGCCTTTCTGCGCGCCGGCAGCGAGGTGAGCACGCCTGGTGCCGGCACGCTGGCCGCGCCCGTACGCGGGGCCCAGTGGCTGCTGCTGTTGCCGTGCGCCGTGTTCTTCGTCGCGGCCTGGACATCGCGTCTCCCGCTGGCCGACCTCGTGCTGCTGAGCTTCGGACTGACGCTCGTGCTCGAGGCCCTCATGCTCACGTGGCGGCGCACCTGCCTGCGCACCGCGGCGCTGCGCACCCTTGCCGTGCTGCTACCGGCAGCGCTCGCGGCAGGCGCCGTGCACCTCGCACTCGCCGGCGCGATCGACACCGCGGCGCTGGTTCAGCAGGCACCGAGCACCCATCTCGTCGGCGCCATGATCGGTGCGCTGTCGTTGCTCGCCTTCGTGCGCGCCACCCGCGTCGAGCTGCCCCGGGCGATGCACGCCATGCTGGTGCACCTGGCGCGTGCCGAGCCGCCAGGGCGCGCATCGCCCGGCGACACCCTCGTCACGGCACTGCGCGCCGCACGGCGCGCCACTTGACCTTGCCCAGGAGAGACGCCATGAACGCTCCAGCCGCCGACGCCCTGGCCATGGAACAGCAGTTGCACGCGGCCATCACCGCCGCAGCCGATCGTCTGCCCCGCTTCTTCCCGCTCGAGGCCTTCGTCGCGAGCAATCCCTTGCAGGGCTTCGAACACTCGAGCTTCGAGGCCGCCATCGCCGGCGCGCAACGCCTGTGCGGCGGGCGCGGCCACCTGGCACTCGAGGACTACCGCGATCGGCTGGCCCACGGGTTCATCGAACGCGTGCGCCTGCAAACGTCGATCGCGGCGGCGTCGCCCAGGGCGACCCTGACCATCGACGGCGACAACCACGCACTCGCCGATTACCTGCTCGCGCGCGTCGAGCGCGCGCCGCACACGCTCGCACCGCCACCCGCGCTGTTATCGGCGGCAACGGCCGCCTGCGAACGTGCCAGCCTCGGCAGCGATGACGGCGCGGCCGGCTGGCCGGTCGAACACACCACGTTGCTCGCCTGGCTCGACGCCCGCCTCGGTACCGGGCTGTGCGCGCGCCGTGACGCGCTGGTCGGTGCCTTCGTCCCGGCCTGCCTGCTGGGCGACGATGGCGGGCTGTGCATGCCGGGCGCAAGAGACGGACTGTACGCGGCTTTCCGCCACCACATGGCCAACGGTCCCCTGCTCGCCGACGCCGCCACCGCGCTCGACATGCCGCGCGCGGCGCTGCTGCCCGATGCCGCCGAGACCGCCGTGCTCGGGGCCCTCGGCGCACTCGGGCTCGCTGCCGAGCGGCGTGCCGACTACATCTGCCAGCAGCTGTTCGCCCTCAAGGGCTGGGCCGCCTTCGTATCCTGGCATACCCGTTCGCCGCGTGCCGCCGCGCGGCCGGCCAGGCTGCTCGACCTGCTCGCCGTGCTGCTGGTGACGGAGCGGCTGCTGTGGATCGATCTCGCCCTCGCGCAGGACCTGCCGTGCGAGGTGCACGGCCTGGCGGCACACCTGCCGCAAGCGGCGCACCAGGACATGCCCCCGGCGGCGCCCGCCATCGCCGGCTTTGCCGCCTTCCACGACATCGCTCCAGCCGCCCTGGAGCGCTCGGCGACGGCCGAGATCATCACGCTGGCAACGACGCTGCACGCACTGGACGATGGCTGGCTCGCCTTGCGCTGCCTCGAGGCGGAAGAACTGGCCTACCGCGACGCCCTCATCGGCCAGCTCGCGACGCGCGAGCCGGCGCCGGGGACAAGCGCCGTGCGGCCGCGCGCGCAGCTCGCGTTCTGCATCGACGTGCGCTCCGAACCGCTGCGTCGTGCGATCGAAGCCCAGGGCGGATACGAGACCTGCGGCTACGCGGGCTTCTTCGGTGTCGCCGTCAGCTATGCGCGGCTCGACGGCAGCGTGTCGACGCATTGTCCGGTGCTGCTCGAGCCGGCGCACGGCGCACACGAGCAACCCGCGCCGAACCTGCCCGCACGCACGCGGCGGCGGCTCTCGGCACGGGCCGGTTTCGCCGGCGTGCTACCGGCGCTGCGGCGGGCACTCAAGCGGCATCCGCTGGCCACCTTCGGGATCGTCGATGGCTTCGGCCTGCTCTCCGTGTGGCCGTTGCTGCGCGATGCCGTGCGCCCGCCCGCGCCGCCGCCGCGCGTGCCGCATGCCCACGTCCCGGCGCTCGGCGGTAAGCAGCCGGACGTACTGCCGGCGCTCGACGACGACGAGCAGCTCGCCGTCGCGCGCAGCTTTTTCGAGACCACCGGTCTCGCCGCACCGTTCGCGCGACTCATCGTGCTCTGTGGTCATGCCGCTTCGACCACCAACAATGCGTACGCCGCGGCGCTCGACTGCGGCGCCTGCGGCGGCCACGAGGGCGGCACCAATGCCCGCTTGCTCGCGCGCGTTCTCGAACGGCCCGCCATCCGCCGGCGACTCGCCGCGCATGGCATCGCGCTGCCCGACGATACCCGCGTGGTGGCCGCGCTGCACGACACCACGACCGACCGCGTGACACTGTTCGACGATACTCTGCCGGCCAGTCATGCGCGCGACGCCGCCGCGCTCAGGCGTGCGCTGGATACGGCCGGCCAGGCGAACCGGGCGCAGCGTGCACCGCGCCTGGGCACGACTCCCGCAGCGCTCGCCTGGCGCGCGGCGGACGGCGCCGAGACACGGCCCGAATGGGGTCTGGCGGGCAACGCGGCGTTCATCTGCGCACCGCGCTCGACGACCCTGGGATGCGATCTCGACGGCCGTACGTTCCTGCATTCCTACGACTGGAAGCGCGACACCGACGGCCGGGTCCTGGCAGCGATCATGACCGCCCCACTGATCGTCGCGCAGTGGATCAACGCCCAGTACTACTTCTCGAGCGTCGACAACGCGACCTGGGGCAGCGGCAGCAAGGTGACGCAGAACATCATCGGCGGATGTGCCGTGATCCAGGGCGAGGGCGGCGACCTGCGCCTCGGCCTGCCGGAGCAGTCGGTCAGCGCCGACGACGGCAGGCTCTATCACCAGCCGCTGCGCCTGCTGGCCCTGATCGAAGCGCCCACCGCGCGCATCGACCAGGTGCTCTCCGAGCAGCCGGGACTGCGCGAGCTGTTCGACCACCGCTGGCTGCATCTCGTGGCGCTCGATCGCGAACTCGATGCCTGGTTCGCCTACCTGCCGGGAGGTCGCTGGGAAGCGATACCCGCCCCCGTACCCGCAACACATCCCAACCTGGAGGGAGCCGCATGAACGACAACCTGCATCCGCTCAACCCGCCGCTCGGCTATCGCAAGGTCCTGGTGCTCGTCGATACGCGCCTGGTCGCGAGCGCGGAAGGTGCCTGGCACTGCCTCGATCGCATCGCGCGCCTGGCCGTCGAACAAGGCGCGGAACTGACGCTGTGCGACGTCGTCGAGCCGCCGCCGACGGAACTCGCGATAGACCCGGTCGCGCAGGAATTGATCGCGGTGCGGCGCGCGCTCGCGCGCGAACGCCTCGAAGCGATCGCCGAGCCACTGCGCGCGCTCGTACCGCTTTCGGTCGAGCTCTGCGAAGGCACGACCTTCCTCGCCATCACCCGTCTCGTGCTCGAACGGCGCTTCGACCTCGTGGTCCACGTGACCAATTCGGCCGCGCGCGGCGGCCTCGCGGCGACCGATATGCACCTGGCACGGAAATGCCCGTGCGCGCTGTGGGTGATGGACACCAACGGGCCGGCGCGCTACCAGAACGTGCTCGTGGCAGTCGACCGCGAACTCTATACCGAGCCAGGCACGGTGTCGCGGTTCAGCCTGCAGCTCGCCCTGACCGCGCTGCTGTTCGCGCGTCTCGATGCGGCACAGGTGCATCTCGTGCATGCGTGGCAGCCGTACGCGGCGGACCTGCTCACCCATCCGCGCACCACGCTCGCCCACGCCACGGTCGACCGATACATCGGCAACCAGCGCATGCTGCACGCACGCTGGCTGGCCGGGCTGGAAACGGCGGTGAGAGAAGCCCAGGGCGGAGTCGCGCTCGATGCCCAGCTCATCGAGGGCGAAGCCTCGGCGGTAGTCGCGGCTACCGCCGATCGGCATCGCGCCGACCTCCTGGTCATGGGCACGCTCGCGAGCGGCGCCGCACCGGGCCAGTTCATCGGCCATACCGCGGAACGTATTCTTGCGCGCGTCGGCATTCCGGTCCTCACGCTCAAGCCGCCGGGCTTCCTCTCGCCCGTGCGGGCGGTGCCCGACGATCTCGCCGTCGCACGCGCGCATGCCGGCGAGCGGCAGGGAGCGTCGTCATGAACGCGCCGCCGGTACTGCACGTGGTCGACACGGCACCGACGCGTCCACGAGCCGCGGATCCGGAACCCGCTGCGGACACCCGGAGGCGGGCGCTCGGCGCGCTCGTCACGCGCACGATGGACGCCCTGCGTTCCGCGGCGCGCGCCGGCATGGCGCGCTCGGTGTGCGCGTGCGAGACGCTGTGCGAGCAGATCGAAGGGGCGCTCGCGGAGGGCGACGCCGCCACCGCCTGCCTGCTGCTCGAGTGCGTCGCGAACGAGCCCGCTGCCCGGGTCCTGTTGCCGCGCCTGTTCACCGCTGCCGGACGTCTCGCACGCACCGACAACCCGTTCATCGTTTACCGTGCCTGCGCGCAGTTGCTCGCACTCGGACGGCGCGACCTGCGCCTCGACAACCACGCGGGGCTGCTCGTCGGCACGCTGCGCGTCGGGGCGGGCCCGGCGCTCGCGCGCCGCCTCGGGCGCCTGTTGGACCAGGCGCGATGAGCGGCCGGTCGACCGCGTCGTGTCAGCCGTACGCGGCGCCCATGCATCGGTTTCACCGCGCTTTCGCTGCGCGATTTCCTGCGCGTCGCCGCGCCGCCCCGGTGATAACCTGACTGCGTTGGTCAGGAATTAGCGAGGAGCAAGCCATGTTCGAGATGATTGCAATGATGTTCGTCATACAGCCCTTGCCCGGGCAGGAGCTGACCGCCCCCGTCGTGCGGCGCGAGGATGCGGCGGTGACCCGGCCCGCTCCGGCCGCGCCGCTCGCCGCGGACCTCTCGCGTGACCGTGTGCCGCCGGCGATACTCGTCGCCGACAGCGAAGTCTTCGCGCCGCGCGAACACGCCGTGGAACGCGAGGAGCCAGCCGTCGCGGATGACGACTCCCATGCCGATCGGGCACGCCAGTGGGGCTGGCTGTTCGAGCATGGCTCGCGCCATCACGGCCCCGCCGCGCCGCGCTTCGATCACGACACCCGACACATTTTCTGAGCCGCGCGACGACGCGCGGCGACACCGCTCCCCCTCCGTTCGTCCCGGTCCGCCCGGGACTTTTTTTTTGCGCCAGACCCGCTGCCCGCCTCCCCGCGCCGGGCACCCGTAATGTCTCAGGGCTCGTCGAGCGCTGCGGCGAACTCGCTCAGCAACGCGTACAGCATGGCCAGACGCTCGCTGCCGAAAGCGCTCGCGATGTCGCGATAAAGACGCTCCGAGTCGGGCGCGACGGCTTCGAAGCGCGCCCGGCCACGCGCGGTCAGGGCGAACACGGCACGGCGCTGATCGCCCGCGGGCGTGCGGCGCGCGATCAGGCCCGTGCTCTCGAGATGCTGGAGAATGCGCGACAGGCTCGGGGCCAGCAGCAGGCTGCGCCGCGCGATCGCCGAAGCGTCGACGTCCGGCCAGGCGGCGAGCACGCGCAGCACGCGCCACTGCTGCTCGGTCAGGCCATGGGCGCGCAGCATCGGGCGAAAACGCACCATCGCCGCTTCGCGCGCCTTGAGCAGCTGCATGGGCAGGGATCGCTCGAACTCCCGCAGCATGGCGGGCGCCGCGGGCCCCATGTCGGGCTCGGCGTCGAACGGGGTCATCGCTCAGACCACCTCGTCCTCGACCTCGTTACGCAGCACGCCGATGCCGGACACCTCGACCTCGACCACATCTCCCGCGCAGAGATACTTCGGTGGGTCGAAACGGGCCCCGGCGCCGTTCGGCGTGCCGGTCGCGATGATGTCCCCGGGTTGCAGGCGATAGAAGGTCGATAGATAACTCAGCAGGTAACGGAACGGGAACATGAGATTGTCGGTGACATCGTTCTGACGCTCCTCGCCATTGACCCGCGTGATCACGCGCAGGCAACCCATCGGATCGAGTTCGTCGGGCGTCACCAGCCACGGCCCGAGGGCGCCGGAACGCTCGAAGTTCTTGCCCTGGGTGACGTTGAACTTGGCGTGCCGCAGCCAGTCGCGCACCGAGCCTTCGTTCATGATGGTGACGCCGGCGACGTAATCGTGTGCGTCCGCTTCACGGATACGGCGTCCCTCGCGCCCGATCACGAGCACGATCTCACCTTCGTAATCGAGCTGCGCCGACTCCGGCGGGCGCAGCAGCGGCGCCTCGTGCCCGGTCAGCGATTCGCGTGCGCGCATGAACACGCTCGGGTAGCGGGGTGCTGCCGAGCCGTCCTTGTACTCGGCGTTGCGGTCGGCATAGTTGACACCGATACAGATGATCTTCTGCGGGTTGGGAATCGTCGGCAGGTAGAGCACCTCGTCCCTGGCGAAATCGGCGAAGGTGTTCGCGGCACTTGCGGCCAGCTCCTCGAGACGAGCGGCGGCGATCGCCGCGCGCAGGTCGGGCAACTCCGGGTAGCGGGCCGAGAGATCGACCACGCCGCCGTCCACCAGCGCGCCGAAGCCGGCCTGCCCGTTGCGGCTGAAACTCAGGAATCTCATGCTGCCCTCCGCACGTGGCGTGAATTGACGACGACAGGGAGCAAACTTAACATGTTAAAGAAATGCCGCAAGCGGGCCTCACGGTCTACCCGCTGCCCGCCGCGCCCTGGAGACGCAACCCGGGCCACGCGAGGCCGCACACCAGCATCTCCGTCATCCAGCGCCAGGTGATCCCTCCATGCCGCACCTCACCGTCGAATACACCGCCAATCTCGAGCACCGGCTCGACGTGCCAGCGCTCATCGACACGCTGCACACGACGGCCGCTTCGATCGAGGCGTTCCCGCTCGCCGGCATCCGCACGCGTGCCATCCGTCTCGCCCACTACCGCTTCGCCGATGGCCACCCGGACAATGCCTTCGTGCATCTGCGCCTGCGCATCGCGCATGGTCGCAGTCTCGCCGTGCGCCGCGCCGCCGGCGAAACCCTGTTCGCCGCGCTGACCGGCTTCCTGCAACCCATTGTCGATGACTCGCCGCTGGCCATCTCGTTCGAGATCGAGGAAATCGACCCGGAACTGAACTTCAAGCACGGCAATATTCGCGACTACCTCGCCCGGCGCGGCAACTGAGGAGCTCCCGTCCATGACCGTGTCCAAGCTCGACAACAACCTGACCGAGCTCGCGCAGCACCTCGCGCGCTTTCGCGACCACACCCTCGGCCACTTCATCGACGGCCGCGCCGACGGCGGGCGCAGCGGGCGCGATTTCGACAACCTGACGCCGATCGACAACAGCGTGATCGGCCGGGTCGCGGCCGGCGACGCGGCCGACGTCGATGCCGCGGCGACCGCCGCCGCAGCAGCATTCCCGAGCTGGCGCGGCCTGGCCGGTGACGCGCGCCGCGCGCTGCTGCACCGTATCGCCGATGGCATCGAGGCCCGCGGCCGCGAGATCGCGCTCGTCGAGAGCTACGATACCGGCCAGCCGCTGCGCTTCATGAGCAAAGCCGCCGCCCGCGCCGCGGAGAATTTTCGCTTCTTCGCCGATCGTGCGCCGACCGCGTGCGAGGGCCGCTCGATGCCGGCCGGCGACCACGTCAACTACTCGCTGCGGCAACCGATTGGGCCGGTCGGCGTGATCACGCCTTGGAACACGCCGTTCATGCTCTCGACATGGAAGATCGCCCCCGCACTGGCGGCCGGTTGCACCGTCGTGCACAAGCCGGCCGAATGGTCCCCACTGACCGCGATGCTGCTGGCCGAGATCTGCCACGAGGCGGGCTTGCCGCCCGGCGTGCTGAATACCGTGAACGGCATCGGCGAGCAGGCCGGGCGCGCCCTTACCGAGCACCCCGCGATCAAGGCCGTCGCTTTCGTCGGCGAATCCACTACCGGCAGCCACATCATGCGCCAGGGCGCGGCGACGCTGAAGCGGGTCCATTTCGAACTCGGCGGCAAGAACCCCGTCATCGTGTTCGCCGATGCCGAACTCGAACGCGCGCTCGACGCAGTCACATTCATGATCTACAGCCTGAACGGCGAACGCTGCACGTCATCGAGTCGCCTGCTCGTGGAACGCCCGATCTATGACGAGTTCGTCGCACGCGTCGCCGAGCGTGCCGGACGCATCCGTGTCGGCCACCCGCTCGATCCGGCAACCGAGGTCGGACCGCTGATCCACCCGCGGCATTTCGACAAAGTGTGCAGCTACTTCGCAGCCGCGCGCGAGGAAGGCGCGCGCATCGCCGCCGGCGGCGTGCCCTGCCCGCTCGACGGCAAGGGCAATTTCGTCGCGCCGACGCTGTTCGCCGACGCCGACAACACCATGCGCGTCGCACGCGAGGAGATCTTCGGCCCGGTGCTCACGGCCATCCCGTTCGCCGACGAAGCCGAGGCGCTGGCGCTCGCCAACGACACCGAGTATGGCCTGACGGGATACGTGTGGACCCGCGACGGCGGGCGTGGGCAGCGTATGGCCCTGGCGCTGGAGGCCGGCATGGTCTGGGTCAACTCGGAGAACAACCGCCATCTGCCGGCGCCGTTCGGCGGCATGAAAATGAGCGGCATCGGGCGCGACGGCGGCGACTACAGCTTCGAGTTCTACATGGAAACCAAAAATGTTTGCATGGCGCTCGACACCCACGGCGTGCCCTCGCTGGGCAAGACAGGTGCCGCCTAGCAGGGCCGGCCGCCGCCACGGCGTGCATCGGGCCGGTACCGGCGCGAACAGTCTCGAGCCCAAGAGCGCGGCTGGCGCTTCGGAGTTCCCTCGATCATGAGCCTCTACCAACTGCAGAAGTTTCTCTACGTACTCAACCGCGAACCGGCCGCACAGCAGCGTTACCGCGACGATCTCGACGGACTCATCGCCGACTATGAACTGAGCGACGAGGAAGCCCGCGCCTTGCGCGATGGCGACATCGGCCTGCTCTACGTGCTCGGCGTCAACGGCCAGATCCTCATGCATTACGCGGCTTTTCTCGGCATCGCCTGGTTCGACTATCTCGATCTCATGCGCGAAGGCATCGAGCGCCACGGCCCGGTGCGCGCCGGGGTCTATGCGATGACCGGCGGAGGCGTGAGCTTCACCGAAGAGGAGGATTCCCGATGAGCCTCGTCTATGCCGGCGTACTCAGCCACGCCCCCGGCATCACCGGCCGCGCCGATCTGGTCAAGAACGTTGCCCGCCGTGACGAGTTCTACCGCATGCTCGATCGCCAACGCGAGGAGATCGAAGCGAGCGGCGCCGAGGCGCTGGTGGTCATCGCGGCCGAGCATTTCGCCAACTTCTTCATGAACAACATGCCCGCCTTCTGCATCGGCATGAGCGACGCCTACGAGGGACCCATCGAAGATCCCGGCTGGCTCAAGATCGCGCGCACCCGGGTGCCCGGCAATGCCGGGCTCAGCAAGCGCGTGATCACCGCGGTCATGCAGAGCGTCGATTGCGCCTATGCCGAGGAGTGGAAATTCGACCACGGCATCATGGTGCCGCTGCATTTCCTCACCCCGCGCTACGACATGCCCGTGATCCCGGCCAACATCAACTGCCAGGGTCCGCCGCTGACACCGCTCGCGCGCGCCTGGGCCTTCGGCGAAGCGCTGCGGCGCGCCTGTGACGCGCAGCCGGAGAAGATCGCCCTGGTCGGCACCGGGGGTATCTCGCACTGGCCGGCGACGCCCGACTCCGGAAAGATCAACGAAGCCTGGGATCGCGAGTTTCTCGCCCACCTGATGGCGCAGGACCGCGCCGCGCTGATGCGCTACGACGACGATGTGCAGACCTATCGCGACGCCGGCCAGGGCGGCTTCGAGATCCGCACCTACCTCGCGGCCGCGGCAGCCGCCGGCGGCCCGGGAGATCTGCAGTACTACACTGCCGAGCTGCCCATCTTCGCGGTTGGCTGCACCGTCGCGCGTTTCGCCATCGCCTGATCGATTCCGTCGCCCGTCACCGCACCGAGCGACGGGGACGGCGGTGTGCGCTCAGCCCTGCAGCAGCTCGCGCACGCCGTAGAGTTCGGCGAGCGCGTCGAGCGCGGCCGGCAGGTTCGCGTGGTGCACCGCGCAGCCGGCGGCGCGCGCCAGCCGGCGCGCATGGAAAATCAGCGACAGCGCACTCGAATCGAGTTCGTCGACCGCGGCCCAGTCGACGGTCCCCGCGCCAGCGGCGACGAAGTCGGCAATGCGTGCGCGCAGCGCGGTATGCGTGGCAAGCGTGACGGGCCCGTCTAGCGTGCAGGTCGCGGCGCCCACGTTCACCCCGTGCTGCCGTTGGCGTTCTTGTCACGCAGCAGCCGGATCAGGCCGTCGATGCCCGACTTGTCGACCGTCGAGCCGAACAGGCTGCGATAGTTCACGACCAGGCTGACGCCGTCGACGAGCACGTCGTAGACCTTCCAGCCCGAGTCGCGCGCGACCATGCGGTAGTCCATGCGAATCGGCTTGCCGCCACCATCCTTCGAGACGCTGGTCTGCACCACCGCCTGTCTCGCATCCGGCTCGACGCGCAGCGGCCGGTAGTCGATGTGATAATCGACGAACTGTTGCAGCGCGACCGAATAGGTGCGCACCAGCAGGGTACGAAACTCATCGACCAGCGCAGCGCGCTGGCCATCGTCGGCCGTGCGCCAGTGCTTGCCGACGGCGAGCCGCGTCATCGCGCCGAAATCGAAATGGTCGACGACCTTGGTGTCGACCAGTTCAGCCAGCGCCTTCATGTCGGTGCCCGCATCCGCACGCAGCACCGCGAGGACCTCGTCGGCGGTGCGGTGGACGAGCTCGTCCGGCGGCATCGGGTCGGCCATCGCGGGTGCGATCGCGAGCAGCAGCCACAGGCCGGCAAACAGTGCCGGCAGACTTTTCATTGCACGCGTCATGATCAGGGGGTGGCCTCCTGTGCCTTGTCGTAGAGGAACTGGCCGATGACGTGCTCGAGCACGACGGCCGACTGGGTGATGGTGATTCGACCGCCGTCTTCGAGCGGGGTTTCCTCGGCGCCGGCGTCGAGGCCGATGTAGTTCTCGCCAAGCACGCCCGAGGTCAGGATCGAGGCGCTGGTGTCGAGCGGAAAGCGGTAGGCGCTGTCGATGGCCATGGTGACGTCCGCCTCGTAGCGCGTGGCGTCGAAATCGACCGCGAGCACCCGTCCCACCGTGACACCCGCCGCGCGCACCGGCGCACGGGCCTTGAGGCTGCCGATGTTGCTGAAGCTCGCGCGTACCTGGTAGCTGGCCGCACCGGTGCCGAGACCGAGGTTGCCGACCTTGAGCGCGAGGAAGAGCAGCGCCGCAAAGCCGGCGAGCACGAATACGCCGACCCAGAACTGCACCATGCGAGAGTTCATCATCGTTCCTGTCTCCTTCGGCAGGGCGCGTTCAATCGCCCCACATCTGCATCATGAAGCCGGTCAGCACGAGGTCGAGCGCGAGCACGAGCAGCGACGAGTGGACCACCGTGCGCGTGGTCGCGCGCGAGACCCCCTCTGCGGTCGGCGGCGCATCGAAGCCTTCGAAGGTCGCCACCGCGGCGATACCGATGCCGAACACGATGCTCTTGATGACGCCGTTGAGAATGTCCTGGCGGAAGTCGACTGCGGCCTGCATCTGCGACCAGAACGCACCATCGTCGACGCCGAGCAGGCGCACGCCGACGACGTAGGCGCCGAAGATACCGAGCGCGGAGAACAGCGCCGCGAGCAGCGGCATGGACAGCACCGCCCCCCAGAAACGCGGCGCGACGACGCGCGCGACCGGGTCGACCGCCATCATCTCCATCGCAACGATCTGATCGGTCGCCTTCATCAGGCCGATCTCCGCGGTGATCGCCGAGCCCGCGCGGCTCGCGAACAGCAGCGCGGCGACGACCGGACCCAGCTCGCGGACCAGCGAGAGGGCCACCAGAACACCGAGCTTCTCCTCCGAGCCGTAGGTCTGCAGCGTGTCGTAACCCTGCAGGCCGAGCACCATGCCGACGAACAGCCCGGAAACCATGATGATGACCAGCGACAGGGCGCCGGCAAAATAGACCTCGCGCACGGTCAGCGCCGGCCGCGCGATGCTCGTGCCCGAGGCGAACAGCACGCGCAGCATGAACAGCATCGCCGCGCCGATACGGCGCACCGCGTCGATCGCCCACGCGCCGACCCGCACGACGAGATCGAACAGTCCGTTGCCCGTCATGCGGCTGCCGCCCGCCATGCTGCACCGCCAAAAGTGTCTGACACTTTTGCTCCCGCTTTCGCTCCGGCGTGTCCGTGCGAGGCGGTCATGCGTCCACCGCCAGGCCAAGGTCGGTGCGGTAGTCCGGGGCCGGGTAGTGGAAGCCGACCGGACCATCGATTTCGCCCTGCACGAACTGCCGCACCATCGGCACGTCCGACTCGCGCATCTCCTCGGCGGTGCCCTCGGCGACGATGCGGCCGTCTGCCATCAGGTAGACGTAGTCGACGATCTGGAGCGACTCCTGCACATCGTGCGTGACGACGATCGAGGTCGCGCCGAGGGCATCGTTGGAGCGCCGGATGAGCTGACCGATGACCCCGAGCGAGATCGGATCCAGCCCGGCGAACGGCTCGTCGTACATCACGAGCATGGGATCGAGCGCGACCGCGCGCGCCAGCGCGACACGGCGTGCCATGCCACCGGAAAGTTCCGAAGGCATCAGCTCGGCGGCACCGCGCAGGCCGACCGCATGCAGCTTCAACAGCACCAGGTCGCGGATGGCGTCCTCGGGCAGGTCGGTATGCTCGCGCATCTGGAAGGCGATGTTCTCGAACACCGTCATGTCCGTGAACAGCGCACCGCCCTGGAACAGCATGCCCATGCGCCGCCGCATGCGGTAGAGCCCGTCGACATCGAGCGCGCCCATGTTCTCGCCGGCGACTTCGACGCTGCCGGTCTGGGCACGCGCCTGCCCGCCGATCAGGCGCAGCAGCGTGGTCTTGCCGCAACCGCTGCCGCCCATCAGGCCCACGACCTTGCCACGCGGCACGACGAGATCCACATCGTGCAGGATGCGACGGGCCGGCGTATAGCCGAAGTTGCAGTTGCGCATGGCAACGAGGGGGGCGTCGGTCACGGACAGATACGAACGGCGTCGGGCGCCGGCGGGCTTTGAGGAACCGCGATCATCGCATGCCGCACGGGCCCGCGGCGAGATATCTCCAAGCGGCCTCGCCGCGACGAGGGCAGCGCCATGGCGTGCCTGCCGCTTGCGCGGTCACGCGCACGCCGCGCACGCCCGTGGCAGCCACCGGTGCTGACCGCGCGAAGCGCTTCGTCGCGTCCCCGCCGCGCACCGCCGCCGCGCCCCGGCAGCGGCCGCGCGCCTATACTGTCGCCCTGCGCAAACCGAGGAGAGCCGCCATTTCCGCCGCCACCATCAAGACCCGGATCGCCGACGGCGTCCTCCACGTGCTCATCGACCGCGCGGCCAAGCGCAACGCCCTCGCCCAGGCCGTGCTGGGCGAGCTCGGCGACGCGTTCCGCGCGCATGCGGCGGATGCCGACCTGCGCCTCGCCGTCGTCCGCGGCGCGGGCGAGCGCTGTTTCGCCGCCGGCGGCGACCTGCACGAGTTCGAAGGCCTGCGCGAACCGGACGCGGTGCGCGAGATGAACCGCTTCTCGACCGCGGCGCTCGACACCATCCGCGATTTCCCGGTGCCGGTCGTCGCCGCCATGAACGGCGACGCCATCGGTGGCGGCGGCGAGCTCGCGCTGGCCTGCGACATGCGCGTATTCGCGCGCCACGCCCGCCTCGGCTTCGTACAGGGCCAGATGTGTATCTCGACCGCCTGGGGCGGCGGCGCCGACCTCATGCGCGTCGCCGGTCCGGCCACCGCGCTGCGTATGCTCACGCGTGCCGAGTTCATCGCCGCCGAGCAGGCGCGCGTGCTCGGCCTTGCCGACGCCGTACAGGACGCGGACGAGGATTTCGAACAGGCGCTCGAGCGCTACCTTGCCCCGATGCGCGAACGCAAGCCGCACATCATGCGTGCGTACAAGACCCTCGCGCGCACCGCGCGCCAGGACGACGCGTGGCGCGCGGTGCGCGCCGCCGAGCCCGCGCTGCTCGAATCGACCTGGCTGCACGACGATCACTGGGCGGCCTCGGCCGCCGCCATCGCGCGCATCGCCGCCAAGAAGAACGCGTGATATCGCGATAGGAGGAAGCGCGCCATCGCCTGCCCGGGCGCACGCCAACGCAGCCAGCGGGCAGCGCAGCCACTGGGTCAGACGACTCAGCGCGCCTGCGCGTCGCGCCGGCATGCACGCGGCGAACGTCCGGTCCATTGGCGAAAAGCCCGCGCGAAGCTCTTCTCGTTATCGAAGCCGACCGCGCGCGCGACGTGCGCGACGGGACGCTGCGTACGCTGTAACAGGGCGACGGCGCGGGCGCAGCGCGCTTCGTTCTTGAGCGCCTGCAGCGACACGCCGGCCTCGCGCAGATGCCGGAACAGCGTGCGCGTGGACACGTTGAGGCGATGGGCGAGCGCGGCGGCGTCGCGAACCTCGTCCGGCCGCGCGGCGATGATCTCGCGCGCGCGGCGCACCAGCAGCCGGTCGCGGCGGTACTGCAGCACGGTCAGCGGCAGCGCGCGGCGCAGCATCTGGCGCAGCGCCGGTTCGTCGCGCACCAGCGACAGGGCCGCGTAGCGCGCATCGAAGACGATCCCGGCGACGGGCGCATCGAAGCGTACCGGGCCCGGGAACATCAGCGGGTAGGCTTCAGCGTGCGCCGGGCGCGGGTAGGGGAAATGCGCCGCGAGCAGCGGAATGCGTGAATCCACGGCCCAGCACGCGTAGCCGTGCACGTAGCGCAGCAGGGTGACGAGACAGAATTCGCGTGACGCCCGCAGCGCGCGACGCTCCTCGATGACGAGGCTGGCGCGGGCGCCCACGAGCCGGAACACCAGGCGTACATCGTCGGTCAGCAGCGCATGGTGGCGGCACCAGCGTTTCAGGGCGACCGCGAGGTCGGGCGCGCCGAGGGACGCACGGCACAGCATGCCGTAGCTGCCCCACGGCAGCCGGCGCGAGAACCAGCCGAGCGCCTCGTCGTCGAGCTCGCGCATCGCAGCTTCCGAAACGCGTTCCATCTGGGCCGCGGTGATGCGCGCCGACGGCTCGTCGACCGTGGCGGGATCGATGCCGGCAGCGGCGAGCGCCGCGGCAGCGTCCCGGCCGTAACGGGCGTAGGCATCGACGATGGCGCGCACGAAGACCATCGGCGTCGCGGCGCGCGCGCTGCCCGTCCACGGCAGCGCCCCGACAGGGGTGGCGTTCATCGGACGACTATCGAATGATCTGGCACGATATGCAACCTTCATGGCAGCCCCTGCGGGGCATGGCGCGCTAGGCTGGCGGCACGCTTCGACCGGGGGTGGGCTATCCTGTCGCGCCCCGCGCGGCATGACGGGCGCTGCCCGTTCTGCGCACCGATAGCACAGCACCATGGAGAAACCGACATGAACAACCTGCCGGGCATCAGCTTCGACCTCGGCGACACCGTCGACATGCTGCGCGAGTCCGTGGCGGACTTCGCCGCCACCGAGATCGCGCCGCGCGCGCAGGACATCGAGCAGGCCAACGAGTTTCCCGCCGACCTGTGGTGCAAGCTCGGCGACCTCGGCGTGCACGGCGTGACCGTCGCCGAGGAATATGGCGGCGCTGACCTCGGCTATCTCGCGCACATCGTCGCGATGGAGGAGATCTCCCGCGCCTCGGCCGCGGTCGGACTCTCCTACGGCGCGCACTCCAACCTGTGCGTGAACCAGATTCACCGTAACGGCAACGCCGCGCAGAAAGCGCGCTACCTGCCCAAGCTGGTCACCGGCGAGCACGTCGGCGCTCTCGCCATGAGCGAGCCGAACGCCGGTTCGGACGTGGTCTCGATGAAACTGCGCGCCGACCGCCGCGGCGACTGCTTCGTGCTCAACGGCTCGAAAATGTGGATAACCAACGGTGGCGACGCCGATACCCTCGTCGTCTACGCCAAGACCGACCCCGATGCCGGTCCGCGCGGCATGACCGCGTTCATCGTCGAGAAGGGGTTCGCCGGCTTCTCCAAGGGCAGCAAGCTCGACAAGCTCGGCATGCGTGGCTCGAACACCTACCCGATCTTCTTCGACGACTGCGAAGTGCCGGTGGAGAACGTGCTCGGCGCGGTCGGTGACGGCGTACGCGTGTTGATGTCCGGCCTGGACTACGAGCGCGCGGTGCTCGCCGCCGGCCCGCTCGGCATCATGGACGCCTGCATGGACGTGGTGCTGCCTTACGTGCACGAGCGCGAGCAGTTCGGGCAGCCGATCGGCGAATTCCAGCTCATGCAGGGAAAACTCGCCGACATGTACACCACCTGGCAGGCCTGCCGCGCCTACGTCTACGCCGTCGGGCGCGCCTGCGATGCCGGTGACCACAGCCGCAACCTGCGCAAGGACGCCGCCGGCGCCATCCTCTACGCCGCCGAGAAAGCGACCTGGATGGCGGGCGAAGCCATCCAGACACTGGGCGGCAATGGCTATATCAACGAGTACGCGACCGGCCGCCTGTGGCGCGATGCCAAGCTCTACGAGATCGGTGCCGGCACCTCGGAGATCCGCCGCATGCTGATCGGCCGCGAACTGTTCAGCGACACCAAGTAATACCGCCGCAGCCGCGGCGCGCAGGGGAGAGAGACGCCCATGCACGCGATCAAATCCGCCATCAACCCGCGCGCGGAGGAATTCCGCGCCAATGCCGCGCACATGCGCACGCTGGTCGAGGACCTGCGGGCGAAAGCCGCCGAGGTCACGGCCGGCGGCGGCGAGCGCGCGCGCGATAAACACGTCGCGCGCGGCAAGCTGCTGCCGCGCGAGCGCGTCGACCAGCTGCTCGACCCGGGCACGCCGTTCCTCGAGGTCGGCCAGCTCGCCGCCTACGGCATGTACGACGGCGAGGCACCGGCCGCCGGCATGATCGCCGGGGTTGGCCGGGTCGAGGGCACCGAGTGCCTGATCATCGCCAACGACGCCACCGTCAAGGGCGGCACCTACTACCCGATGACGGTCAAGAAGCACCTGCGCGCACAGGAGATCGCGCGCGAGAACCACCTGCCCTGCCTCTACCTGGTCGATTCGGGCGGCGCCTTCCTGCCGCGCCAGGACGAGGTCTTCCCCGACCGCGAGCATTTCGGCCGCATCTTCTACAACCAGGCCAACATGAGTGCCATGGGCATCCCGCAGATCGCGGTCGTGATGGGCTCGTGCACCGCCGGCGGCGCCTACGTGCCGGCGATGAGCGACGACACCGTCATCGTCAAGAACCAGGGCACCATCTTTCTCGGCGGCCCGCCGCTGGTGAAGGCCGCGACGGGCGAAGTCGTCAGCGCCGAGGATCTCGGCGGCGGCGACGTGCACACGCGCCTCTCGGGCGTGGCCGATCACCTCGCCGAGAACGACAGCCACGCGCTCGCCATCGCGCGCTCGATCGTGCGCAACCTCAACCGCCGGCGGCCACAGTCGGTGGTCGTACAGCCGGTCGAGGAGCCGCTCTATGACCCCGAGGAAATCTACGGCGTACTGCCGCGCGACACGCGCACACCTTACGACGTGCGCGAGGTCATCGCGCGCGTCGTCGACGGCTCGCGCTTCGACGAGTTCAAGGCGCGTTACGGCTCGACGCTGGTCACCGGCTTCGCCCACCTGTACGGCGTACCGGTCGGCATCATCGCCAACAACGGCATCCTGTTCAGCGAATCGGCGCAGAAGGGCGCGCATTTCATCGAGCTGTGCGCGCAGCGCAAGGTGCCGCTGCTGTTTCTGCAGAACATCACCGGCTTCATGGTCGGGCGCAAGTACGAGAACGGCGGCATCGCCAAGGACGGCGCCAAGCTGGTCACCGCGGTGGCGACCGCGCAGGTACCCAAGATCACGCTGATCATCGGCGGCAGCTTCGGCGCCGGCAACTACGGCATGTGCGGCCGCGCCTACTCGCCACGCTACCTGTGGATGTGGCCCAACGCACGCATCAGCGTGATGGGCGGCGAGCAGGCCGCCGCGGTGCTCGCGACAGTGCGCCGCGACGGTATCGAGGCGCGCGGCGGCTCCTGGGGTACCGACGAGGAAGAAGCCTTCAAGGCCCCTATCCGCGACCAGTACGAAGCCCAGGGCCACCCCTACTACGCCACCGCCCGGCTATGGGACGACGGCGTGGTCGACCCGGCCCAGACGCGCCGCATGCTCGGGCTCTCGCTGTGGTCGACGCTCAACGCGCCGATCCCCGAGACCCGCTTCGGCCTGTTCCGCATGTGAGGAGCCGCACGATGTTCCACAAGATCCTGATAGCGAACCGCGGCGAGATCGCCTGCCGCATCATCGACACCGCGCGGCGCCTGGGCATCGCGACTGTTGCCGTCTACTCCGAGGCCGATGCGGCGGCGCGCCACGTGCGCCTGGCCGACGAAGCGGTACTGCTGGGCCCGGCCGCGGCGCGCGAGTCCTATCTCGTCGCCGAGAAGATCCTCGCCGCCGCTGCCGCGACCGGCGCGGAGGCGATCCATCCCGGCTACGGCTTCCTGTCCGAGAACGCCGCGTTCGCGCGCGCCTGCGCCGATGCCGGCATCGTGTTCATCGGCCCGCCGGCGTCGGCGATCGAGGCGATGGGCAGCAAGTCGGCGGCCAAGGCGCTGATGGAGGCGGCCGGGGTGCCGCTGACGCCGGGCTACCACGGCGACGAGCAGGATCCCGAGTTCCTCGCCGCGCAGGCCGCGAGCATCGGTTATCCGGTGCTGATCAAGGCCAGCGCGGGCGGCGGCGGCAAGGGCATGCGCCGTGTCGACGAAGCGGCGGCCTTCGGCGAGGCGCTCGCCTCGTGCCAGCGCGAGGCGGCCGGCGCCTTCGGCGACGATCAAGTGCTGGTCGAGAAATTCGTGCTCAAGCCGCGCCACATCGAAGTACAGGTGTTCGGTGACAGCCACGGCAACGTGGTCCACCTGTTCGAGCGCGACTGCTCGGTGCAACGCCGTCACCAGAAAGTGCTCGAGGAAGCGCCGGCCCCGGGCATGACGGCCGAGCGCCGCGCACAGATGGGGCAGGCCGCGGTCGATGCCGCGCGCGCGGTAGGCTACGTCGGCGCCGGCACGGTCGAGTTCATCGCCAACCCCGACGGCGGTTTCTATTTCATGGAAATGAATACCCGCCTGCAGGTCGAACACCCGGTGACCGAGATGATCACCGGGCTCGACCTCGTCGAATGGCAGCTGCGCGTGGCCAGCGGCGAGCCGCTGCCATGCAAGCAGGACGATCTCGACATCAGCGGCCATGCACTGGAAGCACGCATCTACGCCGAAGATCCGGACGCCGGCTTCCTGCCATCGACCGGCACGCTCACGTACTTGTCACCGCCGGCCGCGTCGGGCCACGTACGCGTCGATAGCGGGGTCGAGCAGGGCGATGCCATCTCGCCGCACTACGATCCGATGATCGCCAAGCTGATCGTGTGGGACCGCGACCGCGACGGCGCGTTGGCGCGGATGCGCCGCGCGCTGGCCGACTTCCGCGTCGTCGGCGTGGCGAACAACATCGCCTTCCTCGGGCGGCTCGTCACCTCGCCCGCCTTCGCCGGCGCGGATCTCGACACCGCGCTGATCGAGCGCGAGGAGACCCACCTCTTCCCGCCGCCCGCGTCGACGCCACGCGCCGCCTGGCTGATCGCCGCCCTGGCCGAGACTGCGCACACCGGGGACGCACTCGCCGCACACCTCGGCACCAGCGATGAGCGCCACAACCCGTGGTGCGTGCGCGACGACTGGCGTCTCAACGCTCACGGGCGGCGGCTGCTCACGCTGCGCGACGGCGACGCGGAGAAGACCCTCGCGATCAGCGCCGACGGCGCGGCTTACCGCATCGCGCTGGACGGCGAGACGACGCGTGCCGGCATCACGCGCCGCGCCGGCGCCGAACTCACCGTGGTCCTCGGCGCAGCGACCCATCACGTTGCCGTCGCCCTCGCCGGCAACCGCCGCGACGTCTTCCTCGACGGCCGGGCCTGGACGCTGCACCGGGTCGACAAGCTCGAGGCGAGCGGTGAAGGCGAGGAAGGCGGCGCCGGACTGCTCGCGCCGATGCCGGGCAAGGTGATCGCGCTGATCGCGGCCGCCGGTGACACCGTCAACAAAGGCGACAAGCTGCTCGTGCTGGAAGCGATGAAGATGGAGCACACGATCTGTGCGCCGGCCGACGGCACGGTCAAGGCGTTTCTCTGCGCCGAGGGCGAGCAGGTCACCGAGGGTGTCGAGCTGGTCGACTTCGAGCACGCCTGAGGGCGCACCCTCGCGTGCCGGCAGGCGTGCACAGGCTCGACCTAGGCGCTACGCTAGCGTTCCTGAGTTCATCTGTCGGAACATCGTCGACTATGTCATTGCGTCAACTTCCAGCACTCGCGCTCGCAACACTGCTGGCTGCGCTCCCGGCCGGCGCGGCCCAGCCCGAAGGTGAACAGCTGCTGTTCGCCAAACCCGAAGGCTGGCACGAGGTCTTCTCCGAGGTCGAAGAGAACCTGACCACCAACGAGTACGTGCCCGAAGGCCAGACCGGTGACGACTGGCAGGAGATGGTCACGGTACAGATCGTGCTCGGCATGGCCGAGGCCGATCCGAACGCGCTGCTCGCGCGCATCGCCCACCACCTCGCCGAGGGCTGCCCCGGTTTCAGCTCGCAGCCGATCGAACTCGGTGGCGTCGGCGAGGAGTACCCCACGCTCGCGGTCATGATGATGTGCCCGAAGAACCCCGAGAGCGGCAAGGGCGACTTCATCCTCGTACGTGGCATCGCCGGCAAGGAGAGCTTCTATATACTGCAGAAGGCCTGGCGCGTGGCGCCGTTCGACGTCGACGACGATCCGCCCGTCGAGCTCGACGAACGCAAGTTCTGGCTCGGCTACCTGGCCTACCTGACGGTATGCGACCCGGCGCTGGACAACTGCCCCGGGAACGTCGAGCTCGAGGAATAGCGGTGAAACTGGCGAGCCTGCGCGCGGGCGGTCGCGACGGCACGCTGATCGTCGTCGACGACGCCCTCACGCAGGGCCTCGTCGCCGACGACATCGCGCCTACCCTGCAGGCCGCGCTCGAGAACTGGCACGCGGTCGAGGCGCCGCTGCGCGACGCTGCCGCTGCGCTCGATGGCGGCACCGCACGCGACGCCTTCGCCCTCGACCTCGCCGCGCTGGCCAGCCCGCTGCCGCGCAGCTACCAGTTCCTCGACGGCTCGGTCTACCTGCACCACATGGCGCGCGCGCGCCGGGCGCGCGGCGTGCCGATGCCGCCCGAGTACGAAACGGAACCGCTGATGTACCAGGGCGTGTCCGACGGCTTTCGCGGTCCGACCGAGCCGATGCCACTGCCGTCGGAGGACCTCGACATCGACTTCGAGGCCGAGATCGCGGTGATCGTCGACGACGTACCGATGGGCGTCAGCGTCGACGCCGCGGCCGGCCACATCCGCCTGCTCATGCTGATGAACGACTTCACCTGCCGCGCGCTGACCCGTACCGAGCTGCCCAAGGGTTTCGGCTTCCTGCAATCGAAGCCGACCAGCTCATTCTCGCCGGTGGCCGTCACGCCCGATACGCTGGGCGCCGCATGGAACGGTGAGCGGCTGGCCGGCCGGCTGTGCTCCTGGGTCAACGGGCGCGCCATCGGCACACCCGATGCTGCCACGGACATGTTCTTCACCTATCCGCGGCTCATCGCGCACGCCGCCCGCACGCGCCGCCTCGGCGCCGGCACCATCATCGCCGCCGGCGCGGTCTCCAACCGCGATCCCGCCAGCGGTCACGGCTGCCTGGCAGAGGCCCGCGTGGACGAGGAGATGACCACGGGTCGCGCCACGACGCCGTGGCTGCGCTTCGGTGACGTGGTGCGCATCGAGATGTGCGGCGCCGACGGGCGTTCGATCTTCGGCGCCATCGAGCAGCCGGTGGTCGCGGCCTGAGCGGCACACCCGTTCGCCCATGCGCCTGACGCCCGCGACCGCCGCCGAATTCGTTCTCGCCACCAGC
>Ga0180430_10000377_pt1 | contig 48807 bp, 37 predicted proteins | sample SS_ome_9_FD_132999 | JGI IMG/M metagenome (GOLD analysis project Ga0180430, IMG submission 132999) | Hypersaline lake sediment archaeal communities from the Salton Sea, California, USA - SS_1_S_2 metaG | ecosystem: Environmental > Aquatic > Non-marine Saline and Alkaline > Hypersaline >...
AGCGGCGGAGGCCGTGGCCCAGATGACTAGTACGAGTGCGACGGCTGCGGCGGTGCGTCCGGCCACGTTCGGGCCCCCAGGTTGGATCGTCGTGTGGTCCCCGCTCTTTCGGGACATTTTCACCATTCTCCTCATTATATCATGACTCGCGGCTCGCCCAAACCGCCCGTCTGCGCATGCCCGGAAAGACCCCTTGCCAAGGCCATCTTGACCTTGATTAGAGACCGCAAACGCGCTACCATGGTAAGGAATCACGACAGGTTGGACGTCACGGGGCGAGCGCGGGAGACCTAGCTCGCCTGCGGGCGTCTTCGGTTTCGCTGCGACGTCCGGGCGCGCACCATTGAGGAAGCGCATCTGGCCGCCCGGTCCGACCAGCGTAGAAACGGGCTGCCCTCATGAGAGGACAGCCCGTTCTCTTTGCCCAGGGGTCTCGCGGCGGCCTCGTCGGCGGGCCGCGACGCCTCCCCGCTTCTCCTAGTACATCTCCCCGCCCGGCATCGGCGGAGCCTTGTCCTCCTCCGGCATGTCGGTGAGGATGGCCTCCGTCGTCAGGAGCAGGCTCGCGACGCTCGCCGCGTTCTGAAGCGCTGTCCGGACCACCTTGGCCGGGTCGACGATGCCCGCCTTCACGAGGTCGGTGTACTCCTGGGTGGCAGCGTTGTAGCCGAAGCTGGCCTTCTTCTGCCCCCTGACCTCCTCTACGACGATGGACCCCTCGGCGCCCGCGTTCGTCGCGATCTGCCGGATAGGGGCCTCGAGCGCCGAAGCGACGATCTCGATGCCCGTCTTCGCGTCGGCCTCGGGCTCCTTGATGCTCTTCAGAGCGGACGCGACCCGCAGAAGCGCGACGCCACCGCCCACGACCACACCCTCCTCGACGGCCGCACGGGTAGCGTGCAGCGCGTCGTCGACGCGCGCCTTCTTCTCCTTCATGGAGATCTCGGTCGCCGCGCCGACGTTGACCACGGCCACACCGCCCGCAAGCCTGGCGCGTCTCTCGGACAGCTTCTCCTTGTCGTAGTCCGACGTGGAGCGCTCGATCTCCGCGGCGATCTGCTCTATGCGGCCCTTGATGTCGGCCTTCTTGCCGCCGCCCTCGATGATGGTCGTCGAGTCCTTGTCGATGACGATGCGCTTGGCAGTCCCGAGGTCGTCGAGGTTCGCGGCCTCGAGCTTGAGACCCTTCTCCTCCGAGATGACCTGTCCGCCCGTCAGGGCGGCCATGTCCTCGAGCATCGCCTTGCGGCGGTCGCCGAAGCCCGGCGCCTTGACCGCGGCGCCCTGGATGGTGCCGCGAAGCTTGTTGACGACCAGCGTCGCCAGCGCCTCACCGTCGATGTCCTCGGCGACGATCAGGAACGGGCGTCCCATCTGGGCGATCTTCTCGAGCACGGGTACCAGGTCCCGCATGGCCGAGATCTTCTTATCGTGCAGGAGAATGTAGGGGCTGTCGAGAACCGCCTCCATCCGCTCGGCGTCCGTGACGAAGTACGGCGAGAGGTAGCCGCGGTCGAACTGCATGCCCTCGACGACCTCGAGCGAGGTCTCGATGCTCTTCGCCTCTTCGATCGTGATGACGCCGTCGCGACCTACCTTCTCCATGGCGTCCGCCAGGAGCTCGCCTATCTCGCTGTCGTTGTTGGCCGAGACGGTGGCGACCTGCGCGATTTCCTCGCGTCCCTTGACGTCGTGGCTGAGCTTCTTGAGCTCCTTGACCGCCACTTCGACGGCGCGCTCGATGCCGCGCTTGAGCCTGAGCGGGTTCGCGCCGGCGGTGACGTTCCTGAGGCCCTGCGCCACCATCGACTGGGCCAGCACGATGGCGGTCGTGGTGCCGTCGCCGGCCACATCCGCCGTCTTCGTAGCTACTTCCTTGAGCATCTGGGCGCCCATGTTCTCGTAGGCTTCCTCGAGCTCGATCTCACGCGCTATGGTCACGCCGTCGTTCGTGATGACCGGCGAACCGTACTTCTTGTCGAGAACGACGTTGCGTCCTCGCGGTCCGAGTGTCACCTTGACGGCGTTCGCCATCTTGTCGACGCCGCGCTTGAGGTGATCCCTCGCCGCGGAGTCGAACTCCACCTGCTTAGCCATACCGCTTCCCCTCGTATCTCTTAGCGCCCGGGAACGTCGCGGGGCGTGTACGGCCGATGCCGGCAACGCTCCTGCGCGCCCGCGCGTAGTTGCGTGTGTCTACAGGACCGCCAGGATGTCCTCGTCCTTCATGAACAGGAACTCCTCGCCGTCAATCGTGATCTCGCTGCCCGACCACTTCCCGAAGAGGACCTCGTCGCCCACCTTGACCTCGACCTCGATCCGGTCGCCGTCCTCGTTGAGCTTGCCGGGGCCCACGGCCACGACCTTGCCCCGCTGCGGCTTCTCCTTCGCCGTGTCCGGAACGATGATACCGCCCGCCGTCTTCTGCATCTCCTCCTCGAGCCTCTGGACCAGCACGCGGTTCGACAGGGGCCTGATGTTGAGCTTCTTCGCCGCCATCTCTTCCCTCCCTCTGAGGAAAAGGGCTACAGTGATTCGCCTTTCGGCCTGCTAGCACTCGGTTTCCAAGACTGCTAATCTATGCGATGAGGGCGCGCCATGCAAGGGCTTTTTGGTGGTGAAGCGCCCCTCGGCGCCGGGCACCGGAGCACGTGGGGCCGTGCTGCCGCCGGGCACCGGAGCGCGTGGGGCCGTGCCGGCGTCGGGCACCGGAGTGCGTGGGGCGACCCCGGGCCGCCCTGTGCCCCCGTTGACCCTGCGAAGAGCGGCATGATAGCATTCGCGGACTGGACGGTGGCCCTCCGGCTGGGCTCGGCAAGCGGTCCGTCCTCATCACACATCGCAAGACCCTGGAGGCCCGATGAGCCGACCTTCACGTCCGGCGCCCGCGCGCGTTCTCGTCCTGGTCGCAGGTCTCTTCTTCCTGTCCGGCGCCGCCGGCCTCGTCTACGAGGTCGTGTGGATGAGGCTGCTCTCCGGTGTGTTCGGCGCCACGGTCCTCGCCATAAGCACCGTGCTCGCGGCGTTCATGGCGGGCCTGGCACTCGGCAGCTACATCTTCGGTCGCGTGGCCGACCGTTCCCGGCGCCCGCTCGTCGTCTTCTCGATGCTGCAGATAGGCATCGGAGTCGTCTCGCTGGCCGTCCCCTTCCTGGTGCGGCTGGCCGAGAGCTCCTACCCCGGACTGCCGGACTCGGTGGCGAACAGCTTCTGGCTCCTGAGCCTCGCCCGCTTCGCGTGGTGCGGTCTCATCATCCTGCTCCCGACCACTCTCATGGGCGGCACGCTCCCGGTCCTCTCCCGATGGATGACGTCGCGAGGAAGCGACGTTGCGAGCGGAGTCGGTTCGCTCTACGCGATCAACACATTCGGCGCGGTGGTCGGCACCATGGCCGGGGGCTTCTACCTGATCCCCAGGCTCGGTCTGTCGCTCAGCACGCTCATCGCCACCGCAGCGAACGTCGCCGTGGGACTGCTGGTCCTCTTCAACGCGAGACGCTCTTCTGGTGCTGCCGGCGTCGAAGCGGCGGCCGCTGACGACGCAGCCCGGCGGCCGGCCGAGAGCGACGCGGGGTCCGCGGGCGCTTCGGCTTCGAACCGGGCGAAAGCGGGTCCCGAGCGGTCCGGACAGCCGGAGCTGTCCGCTCGGCTCATCGTGTGGCTCTTCGCCGTCGTCGGGTTCTGCTCGCTCTCCTACGAGGTGCTCTGGACGCGCGTGCTCATAGTGTTCGTCCCCAGCACGACGTTCGCATTCACAACGATGCTCTCGACGTTCCTCGTGGGCATCGCGGTGGGCAGCTCCGTCTCGTCGAGATTCGCCGACCGCCTGAGGTCTCCGGCGCTCGCACTCGGACTCCTGGAGGCAGGCGTAGCGGTGACGGCGCTCGCCAGCCTCACGACCTTCACGTTCCTCGGGGACATGGCCGCCCCGAGAACCGGAATGGCGGCAAGCTGGGCGAGCACCCTGTCGGCGGAGTTCATCCTACCGGCCGTCATAATGCTCGTTCCCGCCCTGTTCATGGGCGCCGCCTTCCCGATAGTCGCGCGCATCCGCATCGTGGACAGGTCTTCGACCGGGCGCGGCGTCGGCAGCATCTACGCGGCGAACACGGTGGGCTCGATCCTCGGTTCCTTCATCACGGGATTCGTGCTGATACCGGCGATCGGCATCCAGCACTCGGTCGTCTTGGCGGCGTGCGGCAACCTGGCCGCCGCTCTCGTCGCCCTCTCCCGCTCCAGGTCGTCGGCGCCGACCCGCGGCGCGTGGGCGGCGGTGGCGGTCCTGGCCGCCGCGGCGCTCGTGGTTGTGGCGCCGTTCGGCCGTCCGGTGGCCATTTCGCCGGGAACGGGCGAGTTCGAGCTGTCCGACCACGAGGTGATATTCTACGAGGAGGGCATCACGTCCTCCGTCACTGTGACCGAGAGCCCCGAGTCCGGTGCTAGGGGGTTCTTCGTCGACCGCTGGATGGTCGTGGGAACGTCCTACGACGCAGTCAAGACGGTCAAGCTGCTTGGACACCTGCCGCTTGCCGCCGTCGACGAGGCCCACGAGCTGGCGGTCGTGGGCTACGGCATGGGCATGACCTCGTGGACGCTCTCTCTTCACGGTGAGGTCGAATCGCTGGAGGTGGTGGAGCTCTCGGAGGGCGTGGTCGAGGCGACGCACTTCTTCACGGACTTCAACCACGACGTGCTCAGCGACCCCCGCGTGTCGCTGCACGTCGACGACGGGCGCAACCACCTGCTGATGTCGGAGAAGGAGTACGACGTCATTTCGTGCGACCCGATCCACCCCGCCGGGGGCAGCGGAGCGCTCTACACGACGGACTTCTTCCAGCTGGCGAGAGAACGTCTGGGGCCCCACGGCGCGTTCGTGCAGTACCTCCCCTTCCACAAGATGTCGCTCTTCGACTTCAAGCTGTTGATCCGTACCTTCCAGTCCGTCTTCCCCAACACGACGGTCTGGGACGGAGGCGGACACGGCGTCATGCTCGGGACGATGGACACGACGTCGTTCGACCTCGGTCGCCTCGAGCGGATGTACGAGGAGAGCCCGGCTCTTCAGACCGAACTGGAGCGCTGGGGGCTCGGTGATCCCGCGGGCCTCCTGTCCTGCCTGATGCTGGGCCCGGCGGCAGCCGCGGAGTTCGCCGGCGACGGACCGCTGCACACGGACGACCGGCCGCTTCTGGAGTTCTCAGAGCCGCGGAGCCAGGGACGCGACACGCGGGTCGAGAATCTGCGGGCGATCGCCGGCTACGAGTCGGACCCCATGTCGCTCGTGACGGGCACCGACGAGGAGCTCGCGGAGCTGGCGCCGCTGCTGTCGCGCGCGACACGCGTGCGGCGCACCCTTGCCTCAGCGATACTGGCCGTGAGCGAGAGGAACATAGCGCGCGCCTCGGAGCTCATCTCGGAGGCGTGGGAGATCGACCACGACGATGCTGACGTTGCCGCCCTGGCCGAGAGGATCGCCTTCCGGTTCTGGATGGACGCGTCCAGACACCACCTGGTGCAGGGACGCTACGAGGACGCGCTGGCCTACTGCGGCACGGTGCTCGCGATGGATCCGGACAACGCCCGCGCCATGGCGGGCTGCGGCGCAGTCTACGCGAGTCGGGGCATGTGGGACGAGGCGGCGCTCTGGATGGAGAAGGCAGCGGGAACCGACCCCTCGGACGCCGCCGTGGTCGCCGGGCTCGCGAGGGTCTACGTCGACGCCGGACGTGAGGACGACGCCGTTGCGGCCTACTCGCACCTCGGAACGCTGGACGGGATCCTGCCCATGGACGTGCAGAGGGGACTTAGCTTCCTCGTGGAGCGGCAGCGATACGGACGGGCCATACCACTGGCGGAGGTGTTCGTGGAGGCCAACCCCGAGGACCCGGACGCGCTCGGCGTTCTGGGTCAGTGCTACGCGGCCACCGGCCGGCTCGACGACGCAATAGAGGTATGGGAGAGGGCGCTCGAACTGCGCCCAGGCGACGGCAGGTTCACTTCCGCCATCTCGCAGGCGCGCCGCGCCGCCGGCCGCACGACGCCGGGGCGGTGACCGTCACCCGGTCACCCTCCGGTAGATCGCGGCGAGGCCCTGAAGCGTGAGGTCGGGCTCCACGAGGTCTATGGTCTCGGAGAACTCCGCGATGGTCCCGGCCAGCCCTCCTGTGGCGATGACGACAGGCTTCTCTCCCCACTCCTTCACTATCCGCCTCACTATCTCATCCACCTGTCCGACCGAGCCGTAGACGATGCCCGAGCGCATCGCGTCCTCGGTCGACCTGCCGATCGCGGACGGCGGCGCTTCCAGTGCGACGCGGTGGAGACGGGCGCCGCGCAGGAAGAGATTCTCGGCGGAGGTCATGACGCCGGGCGCTATCGCGCCGCCCATGTGGCGCCCGTCTGCCGAGACCACGTCGAACGTCGTCGCCGTCCCGAAGTCGACGACGATGGCTGGCCCGTCGATCCTGTCGTGCACCGCCGCGGCGTTGGCCAGCCGATCGGGTCCCATCTCCCGGGGGTCCGGGTAGTCCACGGAGATGCCGAGGTCAAGCTCGGGCCCCACGACTATGGGCTCGACGCCGATGATCCGTCGCGAGGTGTCCGTCAGCGCCGTCGTCAGCGCCGGCACGACGGAGCAGACGACCACACCCTTGAGATCACCGAAGTCGACACCCGACTGACCGCAGAGCTCCCGCACCAGAATGCCGAACTCGTCCGCGGTCCGGGCAGAGTCGCTCGCGATCCGCCACCTGAAACGCAGCTCGTCCCCTGCGAAGAGGCCTAGGACCGTGTGTGTGTTGCCTACGTCGATGGCTAGAAGCATGCTTCTCCCCTCTCGAGCGTGTCCAACGGCCCCTAGCTGGGCCAGAGCACCGTCATTCCGATCGCCATCCCGCTCGCTAGCGCGACGAGCACACTCGTAAGAGTCCCAATGAGGTAATACTCGGCGAAGTCCTTGTGCTCCTTCGCCGTCAGTTCGGGGAACCTCGCGATCGACTTCGCGGCGATGATCAGTCCCATGGCCGCCCACTGGCCGGACAGCGCGAACGTCAGCACGAGGAAACGCTCCAGATTGCCGATCCACCGCCCCATCTCGTACTCGCTCTCTCCGTCCTCCGTCTCCTGCGGAACGGTCCTCGGGAAGCGCTTGAGCACCCCGCGCACTACGCGCGTTCCGCCCTTCGCGTTGAAGACGTAGGCGGCCGCAACGAGCGACCATCGCGCGTACCAGAGCAGCCAGTCGTCCTGCGGCGACCAAGCCCGCGACGCACCGCCGTCCCACGCTACGAGCACTCGCCAGAGCACGAAGATCGAGACGAGATGGAGCGCCTGGTCTGCGAAGAAGCCGCCCAGCGACGCGCCCCACGTTCCTACCGCGCGCGAGCGCACGACGTCGACGATCAGGTGGAGGACCGATAAGCACAGGACGCCCAACGCGACTCCGCCCGAAAGGAACGGCCACAGCACCGCGCAGTGGACCCCGAACACCGTCAGAGCGTGCGTGAGCATCGCTCCCCACTTCCTCTCCTTCTCCCGGGCGACCCGCCTGCTCTGGAAGAGGAAATCGCCGAACACGTGGCCCGCAACCAGCAGGATGAGGAGCGAGGCCGCCTGGCCTCCCATGTCCGAGAGCCACTGCGCTGTCATCGCTCCTCCTCTTCGGCGCCGTCGTCGCGTCGCTGCCCGCCGTGACGTCTCAGGAGTTCTGTCACCGCCTGCTCCGCCTCGAGCAGCGACTCGTGGAGTGCGGCCTTCAGCGCCTGGCTCACGGCGGACTCGTGCACTCCGCGCGCGGCCGCGACCTCGCGCTGCGTGCGCGCCCTGCGGGCGTGCTCCACCGTCTCGCGCTGGACCTCCGTCCACCTGGAGCGTATGTCTCCAACAAGTCTGAGCAGCGCGTTGATGGTTCGGTCATCGTCTTCGAAGCCGGAGACGGTCGCCCACCGGTCGTCGCGCTTCCCTCTCTGCACGGCCTCCCTCGCCCTGTGGAAGCACGGACCGTCCATGCCCACGGCGAGGTCGCGGACCTCCGTGGCTACCGCCCCCAATCCCAGTCCGTATCTGACGGGCATCTCCAGGGCGAACGCGGAGTCCAGGGCCCCGAGAACCGCGACAGCGTCCTCGGGCCGCTTCAGCATCCCCTGGAACTCGTCGCCCAGCGTGATCACGAAGCCTGACTCAAGCGACTCGCGGAACTCCTCGTTGATCCGCTCGAGTTCCGCTTCCATGAGCTTCTGCAGCTCGGCCCTCCGTGGCAGCTGCCTGGAGCCACGGATGTCGCCGATGATAACGAGGTACTCTCTCTCGTCTTCGGGTACCGACATGCCTGCCTCCGGTGACGGAACGGAAACTCGACCCCCAGGGGTTGATATCAGCGTCTGAAGCACCAGAGCTCAAGTTGCCATACTTAAGCTTTGTTACTGGAGATGCAATGCCTTGGCCAAAATAGCTTCAGTTCAGGCAACTGTCAACCGAAATCCCTATTCCCCCACAGACAGGGTCACATCGCCCGTGGGGAGCAGTTTCCGGTGGCTCCCGTCCGCGAGGCGCAGGACGATGCCGCCGTCGTCCTCGAGCCCGAATACGGTCCCCCGCACGGTCTCGTCGCCCACGGCGGCCGTCACGGCCTCGCCGATGACCAGCGACAGCTCCCGCCACTCACTGATCAGCCGCGCGTGGTCCGGGCTGCGGTAGGCGAAATAGCGGTTCTCGAACTCCGACAGGATCCTCGCCAGCAGGACCGGGCGTTCGACGTCGCGCCCGGTCTCGCGCGCGACGGAGGTCGCCTCATACCATCCGGGGTCCGGAAGGCTCTTCTCGGGGACGTTCGCGTTCACACCGATCCCTGCCACGACCACCCCCTCGCCCGCAGATACTACCATCACCCCGGCGAGCTTCCGTCCGGAGACGAACACGTCGTTCGGCCACTTGATCCGTGCCCCGAGCTCAGTGAGGTCGTTGACAGCGCGAGCCACCGCGACCGCCGCGACGATCGAGAGCCCGCTCGCGCGCTCGGGCGGCAGGTGCGGTCTGAGCACGAACGAGAACCACAGGCCGCCGGACGGCGACTCCCACACGCTCCCTCGCCTCCCGTGCCCCCCGGTCTGCGTCTCGGCGACCACGAGCGTGCCCTCCCGCGCGCCCTGGACGGCGAGGTTCCTCGCGGTGTCGTTCGTTGAGACGACTGATTCGTAGGCGTGAACCTGCCAGCCGATGCGCAGGTCGCGGACCAGCGGGAGGATGGCGTCGTCTGTCAGAGGGTCGCGGATCACTGCGATGCTCCGGAGCCGGCGCCCGCCCCGCGAGCCTCGAGCTCGAGCGACATGTCCAGCGCCGGCGCCGAGTGCGTCAGCGCGCCCACCGAGACGAAGTCGGGTTTGAGCTCGGCGATCTCGCGCAGCCTGTCGCCCGTGAGCCCGCCGGAGACCTCTATCTCGGGCGGAGAGTCGACGGCTCGAACCAGAGCGATCGCGTCGCGCATCTGCTCGCTGCTCATGTTGTCCAGCATGACCCGGTCCGCGCCCGCGCTCACGGCCTCGGCGACCTGGTCCATGGACTTCGCCTCCACCTCGATGCGAAGATCGGGGTGAAGGCCGCGCGCGGCCGCGACGGCGGCGCGTATACTGCCCGCCGCCTCAATGTGGTTGTCCTTGATGAGGACCATGTCCCACAGGCCCATCCGGTGGTTCTCGCCGCCTCCGGCGCGCACGGCGTACTTCTCGAGCGCTCTCAGCCCCGGCGTCGTCTTGCGGGTGTCGAGCACCCTGGTCCCGCTGCCCTCGAGCGCGGCCGCGCACTCGGCCGCCGCGGACGCGACGCCCGACATACGCTGGAGGAAGTTCAGGGCCACCCTCTCACCGGTGAGGATCCCGCGCGTCCGGCCCTCGACGGTCGCGAGCACTGTGCCCGGTTCGACCCTCTCCCCGTCCGCGACAACGGAAGTGAAGACCAGTTCCGGATCACACTCGGCGAACACGACACGCGCCACGTCCAGCCCCGCGACCACTCCTGCCGCCTTCGCCACGATGGTCCCGCGAGAGGCGTGGTCCCCGGGAATGGTCGAATCGGTCGTGACGTCGCCCGAGCCCACGTCCTCGGCCAGGGCCCTTCTCACCAGGTCGAGAGTGCTCTCTTCAACGGTCATCCTTGCGCCCCCGCTTGTCCGGTCCGTAGACCACTCCCCCGCGCTTCTCGCGCGGGCCCTTCCTGCCGCGCCGTCTGGCGCCTTTGGGCATCGGCCGACCGCCGGGAGCCGCCCCGTTGGCGGCCCTCGACGCTCCCGGACCCTCGTCCGAGCCTCCCTTGCCCGCGGCGCCCACCGCGTCGTCGATCGCGACGGACATCCTCAGGTCGTCGATGCGGTCCCTGAGCGACGCCGCCTTCTCGAACTCGAGACGCGCCGCCGCGTTCATCATCTGCTCCTCGAGTATCGCTATCATCTGAGCCCGATCGACGCCTGGCTCGAGCAGGAGCATCTGGACGTCGGTCTCGTCCTCGGGCTTGCTGTCGGCCACGGCCGTCGCACGCATGATCTCGTCGACCGACTTGACGATGCTCTTGGGCGTGATTCCGTGCTTCTCGTTGTAGGCGAGCTGGATGTCACGTCGCCTGCTCATCTCTGAGAGGGCCCGTTCCATCGAACCGGTGACCTTGTCGGCGTAGAAGACGACGCGCCCTCCCAGGTTCCTCGCTGCCCGGCCCGAAGTCTGGATGAGCGACGTGTCCGACCTGAGAAATCCCTCCTTGTCCGCGTCCAGCACGGCCACGAGGGAGACCTCCGGCAGGTCCAGTCCCTCTCTCAGAAGGTTGATTCCGACGAGCACGTCGAACTCGCCCAGCCGGAGCCCGCGGATGATCTCGACGCGTTCGAGCGCATCGATGTCCGAGTGGAGGTAGCGCACGCGCACGCCCAGACCGCCCAGGTAGTCCGTCAGGTCCTCCGCCATGCGCTTGGTCAGGGTCGTGACCAGCACCCGCCCGCCGTCGCCCACGCGCGCCCTTATCTCCTCCAGGAGGTCGTCCACCTGCCCGTCCACGGGCCTGACGACGATCTCGGGGTCGACGAGACCGGTCGGGCGGATGATCTGTTCCACCACGACGCCCTCGCTCTTCTCGAGCTCGTAGGGTCCGGGCGTCGCCGACACGAAGACGACCTGGTGCATGAACCGCTCGAACTCGTCGAACATGAGAGGACGATTGTCGAGCGCCGACGGCAGTCGGAAGCCGTACTTGACGAGCGTCTCCTTGCGCGACCGGTCGCCGCGGTACATGCCGCGGAGCTGGGGCACGCCGACGTGAGACTCGTCTATGAACATCAGGAAATCGTCCGGGAAGTAGTCGAGCAGAACGTCGGGACGAGAACCGGGCTCCCGCGCCGACAGGTGCCGGGAGTAGTTCTCTATCCCGCTGCAGTAGCCCATCTCGCGCATCATCTCGATGTCGAAGCGTGTCCTCTGCTCCAGGCGCTGGGCCTCGAGCAGCTTGTTCTCGCCCTTGAACTCGGCGAGGCGTGCCTCCAGTTCGGACTCGATGCCCTTGATGGCCAGGTCGATGTTCTCGGCGGTGGTCACCCAGTGCTTCGCAGGGTAGATGGTGACCTCTTCGCGGTCGTCCGTCACCTTGCGCGTGACGAGGTCGATGACCGAGATGCGCTCCACCTCGTCGCCGAACAGCTCGACGCGTATCGCCCACTCCTCGTACGACGGACGTATCTCGACGATGTCGCCGCGCACACGGAAAGACCCGCGCACGAAATCGACGTCGTTCCTGTCGTACTGCATGTCGACCAGGTCGCGCAGCATCTTGTTGCGGTCGACCGACTCCCCGACCGACAGCGCGAGCTGCATGGACCGGTAGACGTCCGGCGAGCCCAGACCGTAGATGCACGAGACCGACGCGACGATGACGACGTCCCTGCGCTCGAGCAGCGAAGCCGTCGCGCGCAGCCTGAGCCGGTCGATCTCGTCGTTGATGTCGGCGTCCTTCTCGATGTAGGTGTCAGTGACCGGAACGTAGGCCTCGGGCTGGTAGTAGTCGTAGTAGCTGACGAAGTACTCCACGGCGTTCTCGGGGAAGAACGCTCGGAACTCGGCGAACAGCTGCGCCGCAAGCGTCTTGTTGTGCGAGATGATGAGAGCCGGCCGGTTCGAGCGAGCTATCACGTTCGCCATCGTGAACGTCTTGCCGGAGCCGGTGACCCCGAGCAGCGTCTGATACTGCTCGCCGGCTTCGACGCCCTTCGTCAGCGCGTCGATCGCGTCGCCCTGGTCACCTTGGGGACTGTAGCCCGCTGTTAGCTTGAACGGCTTGTCCATCGTCTCCCTCGGGCCGCCGCTTGTTCCGGGCCAACACGTGGGAACCGCGACCGCGTGCCTCCTGCCTCACGCGCGGTCGCGGCTCGCGGTCCAGGGTTCGCGCCGGTCCCTAGCGCGACATCCCGTTCTCGTTGACGACCAGCCCCTCGACGAGGCGCGAGCCGGTGCCAGCCGTACCGAGGAACTCGCCGTCCAGGTAGAGCTCGAGCCCGCCGCCGTTCCCCACATCGAGCTGGAACGCTTCGTCGGCCTCCCACTCGCGCTCTTCGCCCTCGTCCAGCGTGAGGTCGGCCACAGGCTCTCCGTCGACCATGACGCTCAGCCAGGTTCGCTCTCGGGCCACAGCAAGCAGCTTGAGCTTGTGCCACTCGATCATCGTGTCCTGGACCACCGCCTCGCGCACCGGCTCGGTCACGGTCTCGGCCGGCGCAGACGTCGCCGCCTCGGACGGAGGCTCGGCGTCACCGCGCGACATGTACCACGCTATGAACGCGATCACGACCACGGCGACAGCCACCGCGATCCAGATCCACCGCTTCTCGACTCGCCGCTTCTCCTCGTGCAGCTCGAGCTCGACGGCGTCCCACTCGTCCAGTTCCTCGTGCTCCTGCTGCTGAGTGAACCGCAGGTACTTGTCGACGACGGCGTCTTCGCTGAGGCCCAGGTACCTGGCGTAGGTTCGCAGATGCCCCTTCACGTAGACGGGCGCCGGCAGGACGCTGAAGTGGTCGGACTCGAGAGCCCCGATGATGAGCGTGCTCATCTTCGTGGCCTTCGCCACGTCCTCCACCGTCTTGCCCTGCGCCTCTCGTTCCTGCTTGAGGAATTCCCCGACGGACTCCATGAGCTCCTCCGGGTGCTGGCCGGGTCATGGCCGGCGCCCGCCACAGAACGTGTCCCTCTCCCCCGGCGGGCGCCGAGACCGCTAGTACTCGTATCTGATAGTGTATCGCACGACGGCCTCGCCGTCACGCTTGACGGGCACCGCGAATTCTATGCGGGAGGCCTCGGTCTTCTCGAACTCGTGCGTGGTCTCCGTGACGTCCCAGTAGCCGTATGGGTGCTCCACGAGCCTGATGACCACGTCCTCGTCCTTGTGGTTACGGAGCGAGACCTCGTAGTCCTCCTCGCGGATGCGGTTCGTGATCTTGCGCTGGTCCATGGTCTTCCACTCGGCGGCCACGTCGAAGGCGTTGCCCAGGTAGAGACTTACCTCCTCGTCCTTCGCCGTGTGGTCTATGCGGTCCTCGCCTATGAACTGCAGCGCCCCGACCGAATCCTCCTTGTACATCCTCACCTTGCCGGCCGGCAGCGGTAGGCCAAGCCCGCCCTCCTCCGAGTTCTCGAACTCGAGCAGGACGCGCACGTCGGTGCCCATGCGGTGGTCGAACTCCAGGACCTTCTCGACCTCGACGTCGGTGCTCGGGAAGAAGGTCAACTGCTTGATCTCACGGTCCGCGACAGTGGCGGGCGTGTCGAGCTTGTAGAGGTGGTACTCGAAGAGCGACTCCTCCTGGAACGAGGGCGCCGCGGTCTTGGCCAGAGCGACCCCCTCTCCATACGCCACTTCCTGCTCGAACCGGCGGTCGTGAACCTGATGGACATCGCCGGCCACCAGGTCGAGCTGGGCGTCCTCGTAGGTCGCTCCGGACCTGTTGTCTATCGACACCCAGGCCGCCAGGTCGATGTTCTCATCAGCGGCGTCGATGACCCCGACGTACTCCGCGTGCCAGTTGATGCTCGAGGTCATGTACGTGACCTCGACCAGCCGGTCGCCGCCTTCGTCCGCTCCGAGCTTCCAGACGAGCGACGGCTTGGAGATCAGTCCGGACGGAAGCGTCGGGAAGCGGATGTAAGAGACCTTATCCCTGTTGAGGGTGAGCACGGGGCCCGCGCCTCTCCCCTGGTCGAGCACGATCGACGAGCCGTCGAAGCTGACGAGCCTGCCAGTGAAGAGGTCGGCATCCTCGCCTATGACGTCGATCTCGGTCTCGAGGTACTTCTCGAGGATCTTCGACGAACTGGCCAGGTCGAATCGGTAGTTCTGCTCCCACACATACGCCGGCCGCCCCTCGAGCACCTTGAAGTGCACGCTCGTCGGGTCGATGCGCGCGGCCACGTTGTCGAACTTGACCTCCCGGACACCCTTGTCGATGTCCATAAGCCTTACGTCCTTGACCAGCGCGAGATCGCGGTTGTACACCGTGATGGACACGCCCTCCTGGTCCGCGCCCAAGGCCACCCCACACAGGATCGCCACGAGCGCTGCCGCGAGCACTGCGTTACATGGTCTCACAGCGGTGCCTCCTTTCGACGGGTCTCTCATCTTCCGGTCAGCAGGAACGTGAGCGACAGCGCGCCCACGGCCCAGCAGTAGTAGGCGAAGTTCGCGAGCTTGCCGGCGGTCACCGCCCTGAGCAGGACGTAGATGGCCGGGATCGCCGACAGAAAAGCGGTCAGCGTTCCGAGGGCGAGCGCCGGACCCGAGACGGCTCCGGCATCGAGCGCGTCCCCCACGCTGACCGCCGCGGCGCCGAGGATGACGGGCACCGACAGGAGGAACGCGAACTCAGCCGCGGCCTTCCTCTCGAGCCCGACGGCGAGTCCCGCCGTCACGGTGGCGCCGGAGCGCGAGATCCCCGGCAGTATGGCCAGTGCCTGTGCCGCTCCTATGGCAACGGCGTCCAGCCAGTTGGTGCGTGGCTTCGTCCCCGGGAAGAGCTTCCCCGAGAACCACAGGATGAAACCGGTGACGATGAGCAGCACCGAGACCAGGACCGGGCTCTCAAACGCGGCTTCGACCTTCGGGGCAAGGAAGTACCCGATCGCCGCCGCGGGCACGGTTCCGATCGCGAGGTGCAGCGCCATTCGGACCTCGTCGACGTCGTGCTGGAGCCTGAGCACCCAACGGGCGAGCGACACGAGGATGCTCGCGATGCGCCCGCGGAAGAAGAGCACGACGGCCATGGCCGTCCCGAAGTGCACGTAGACCTCGAACGCGACACCGGGGCTTTCGATACGGAAGAAGTGCTCGGCCAGCGCGAGATGTCCGGAACTCGACACCGGCAGGAACTCCGTCAGCCCCTGGAGTATTCCGAGCATTATGCCCTGCATTACGGTCATGCTCTATAGGACTCCCAGAACGAAGGCCACAAGGCCCAGCAGCATCACGCCCTTGAGAACGTTCGACGGCACGCGCGAACCGCCCTTCAAGGCGCCCTCTTCCGAGCGCCGCCCAAGCGTCACCATCAGCCACACGAGCAGAGCGTCGATGACAACGACAACGGCCGCGTAGCCCCACCCGTAGATCCGAAACGCGAAGGGCAGCGCCGAGAGGACCATCAGGGCCACCAGCACTCCCCGAGTGACCGCGAAGACGGCCGGGGCTCCCCGCCGCACCGCCAGCGTGCGCAATCCGGCCGCGCGGTCGCCTTCGACGTCCTCGACGTCCTTGACCAGTTCGCGCGCGAGGTGGACGAGGAAGGCGAGCACGCAAGGGACCAGCGCGAGCTTGTACTTCCCCTGAGTGAAACCGCCCATGAGGAACGGCGTCGACGCTACAAGAGAGACCGCCACGTTGCCGACGACAGGAACGCCCTTGAGAACCACGGAGTAGAGCGCCGTCAGAGCGAGCCAGACCACCGCGAGCAGCGCCGCCCGAGGAGCCACGAGCGCGGCGAGCGCGACAGCGACGACACCGCAAACTGCCGCCGTCGCCTCGGCCACCCCAGGCGTCACGCGCCCGGACGGGATGGGCCTCTCGGGACGGTTGATCCGGTCGGCATCGACGTCCAGGCGGTCGTTCAGCGCGTTCGCCGCTCCCGCCGCCGAGAACGCCGCCGCGGCACCGACGAACGCGGGCCCCCACCAGGTCGGCGCTCGCGACACGAACGCGCCCACGAGCACGCCCGCTGCCGCGATCAGACCGTTCGCCGGACGCATCAGCTCTACCACTGCCGCGTATCCGGTTCTCGACGGGGAAGCGGCCACTTCGCTACATCCTCACCTCGACACCTGCCCAGAACTCGACGTCGTCCCCGTTCTCGCCGGGGGCGTTCCCCGCGTTGGCGACGGTCTCGTAGGCGAACCCCAAGCCGGCCGTCAACCTGTCGAGGCCCTGGTAGCCGACCTCGAGCGAGAGCCTGTCCGTCGCCTCCACGGTCCCGGAGGGGAACGTTTCGTCCTTGCCCTCCCCGGACACGAACTGCGCGTCCAGGCTTCCCTCGCCCTTGCGCGCGTGCTCGTAGGCGACGCCCACGGTCAGCTCGGGCACCGGGTGTAGCGCGAGTTCGGCCCGCACGCGGTCGGCGTCAGGACCCAGTTCGAACCCTATCGGCAGGCCGTCGTGGGCGAATCTGTGCTCGGTGTGCTTGTGCGTGTAGGTCCAGTTCCTGACGTTGGTGTACTCGACCGTCAGTTCGACGTCGAACCCGGCCGCCGCTCCGTACCACGCCCCGCCCAGAGTGAGACCGTACTTGTCGGGGTTCTTGCTGTGCCGCTCGTACTGAAGGTCGTCTATCAGGAACTCACCGTACGCCGTGAGCCCCGGCGCGAAGCGGTACACGCCGTCGACCGACCACTGGATGTTGTCGTTCTCTCGTTCGTTGTGCTGCGCCAGATAGAAGGGCATCAACGGATTGACGTACACGGGGTCGGGCAGTTCCGAGCTGTATACGACTGCCTCGGCCAGACCGAGGCTCCCGCGGTCTCCCTCGATGACCAGACGGTGCCCGGCCAGGAATACGCTCTCCGCCTCGCCGAGATCGGTCTCGTTCCCCAACTCGACGTACTCGACAAAGCCGTGCATGGCTTCGAACGAAAGCGCCCCGACCTCACACCTGACGCTCAGCTGGTCGAACGTGGGGGCGTTCCCGGAGATCAGGAGCCTGCCCCAGCGCGAGCGTCCCCAGGCGGTGCCGCGCCGCCCGAGCACGACCGAGTAGTTCGGTCGTTCGAGCTTGAGGTACGCTCGGTGCGACTCCGAGGAGATCCCGCGCCACGTCCTCACGCGGTTCGACAGCCGGACCTGCCTCGCGCCCTCCTGACCGCCGAGAAGGAGCTGGCTGTCCGCGTAGAAGCCGATGGCGTCGCCGAAGCCGCCCCAGAGCTCGTAGTCGATGTCGGCGGCGAAGTCCAGCTTCGAGTCGTCGTCGGAGTCGACGGCGACATCGAGGGTCGCGCCTCCGTCGCGGCGCTCGGGAGTGATGCCGCCCGGGACCGAACCCGACCAGAACTCCTTCTCTATGGAGTGAGGGCCATACCTTCCCTGGGTCAGTAGACTGACACCCAGCCCGAAACTGGCGCGCTCGTCTTCCGTGCTGAAGACGGGGGTGTCGACCTCGCCGCGAAGGAACTCGTCGGCCAGGCCGTCGAGCGCCCACGACTCGCGCTCCGTCAGCTCGACGGGCAGTCCGCCGCTCTCCCGCGCCTCGAGCGCCTCCCTTACCGCGCGCGCCACGTCCGTGCGGGCCACCGGAAGGGTCGAGAGGTCGATGTCGACGACGCCTCGCGACTCCAGCCGCTCCAGCAGAGCGTAGGACCAGTGTCCGAGAGGGACGTCGGCGCACGGCTTTCCTGCGAGCGCGGCGCCGGCGCCGAGAAGGACGGCGAGCGCGGCAGCCAAGACCGCGACGCTGACGGCGAGTGACGGCGAGCGCGTGCCGGCGCGCGGCCCCGTCTGCGAACCCGGCAGCGAGCGCACTCGCGACGGTAGTACGATACACATGAGAGCGGCGCGCCCCTTCCGTTCGGGGATCATGACCTCGCGTGGAGTTCGTCGGCCCGCCGGTACGAGTCGACGGCGTCGACGCTCCTGCCGAGCCTGTCCATGACGATCCCAAGCTGATAGTGGATCTTCGGGTCGTCCGGGGCGGCCTGGATGGCCTTCCGGAGATATCGCTCGGCGTCCTCGAGACGGTCGAGCGAGGCGAGTACGAAACCCATCTGGTAGCACGCGTCGGGCGTCTCTCCCTCCAGCGCGATAACCCGCTGGAACGCCGCCAGCGCCTTCTTGAAGAGGGCCTTCCCCGCGTACACGAGGCCGAGCCTGTAGTGCGCCGCCGGGTTGTCCGGCGCGTACCTCACGGCGAGCTCCAGCTCCGCCATCGCGTCGTCGATCCGCTCTTTACCGAGAAGAGCGGTGCCGAGGTTGAAGTGCGCTTCCGCACTTCGCGGGTCCATGTCGCACGCCGCGCGGAACTCCTCAATGGCCTCGGGCAGCATTCCCTTCTCGCCGTAGATCGCGCCGAGGTTCAGATGGTGTTCAGCGTTGTCCGGGTCGATCTCGATGGCGCGCTTGAACTCCAGAACGGCCTCGTCGGTCCGTCCGAGTCGGTCAAGCGTGTAGCCGAGATTGGTGTGAGCCTTCGCGCACGAGTAGTCGACCTCGATGGCGCGCTCGTACCACCGCGCGGCCTCCTCGAACTCGTGCCTGCGCGCGAGCGTAACGCCCATGCGGTAGTTGGGCTCGGGGTCGTCCGGCGCCAGGCCTATCGCCGCCTCGTGCTGCGCCACGGCGGCGTCGAAACGCCCCTGGAGGTCGTATACCCGGCCGAGGTTGTAGCGAGCGCGGGCGTTCTCCGGCGACACCCTGGCCGCCCGCTCGAACTCGGTGGCCGCGGAGTCGTAGAGACCGAGATGCCTGTAGCAGACGCCGCAGTCGATCATCGCGTCCACGTTGCGTGGGTTCCGCGCGAGCAGCTGCTGCAGGACCACCACGGCGTCGGCGTGTCTCCCCGCGCGAATGTACCCGGACGCGAGGTCGGACAGCGCGGACTCGTCGTCCGGCGCGGCCTTGAGCCTTCGTCTGAAATCGAGAAGCTCTCTGTGGGACTGGCTCCGTTTCACGTGCGGTCCCCCCGCTGCGTCCCCGCCCGCGTCTCTTCGCTTCCTCAGTGTGCTCGCCGCCGCGTTCGCGAAACGGCGAGCTCCGCCGCTTCGCCTCACGACTGCGCCCGGCCGCGCTTCTCCAGAACGTCCTTGATCGTGTCCTTGAGTTCCGTCAGGTCGGCCGATTTCACCACGTACGCGTCGGCCATCCACGACGCAAAATCCTGCTTGTACGTCGAATAGGCCGAGTTGAGGATGACCGGCAGGTCCCGCCGCGTCTCCATGATGCTCCGCAGGCAGTCGATCCCGTCCATCCCCTCCAGCCTGATGTCGAGCACCACGAGATCCGGATCGGCCTTCTCCAGCTGCTCCAGAGCCTCCTCCGCACTCTCCGCCGTGGTCACGTCGTAGCCCTCGCGCTTCAGCTCGGTCTCGTAGAGACGTCTGATGTTCTTCTCGTCGTCGACGACCAGCAGCTTGGTCATTCTGAACCTCCGGTGCCTTCGGGTGTCTCCTGTCTCTGTCGTAGTTCTGCCACCGCGCGCTCGCCGTAGAGGGCGCGGTGCTCTGCCTCGTGCGTCGTCCTCACGAGCGGGATGGTCATCAGGACGGTCGTGCCCTCGCCCACCTCGCTCGATACGCTTATCGACCCACCGTGATTCTCCACTATGCGTCGCGTCACGGCCATTCCCAACCCCGAGCCGGCTTTCCTCGTGGTGAAGAACGGCACGAACAGCTTGCTCATGACCTCCTCTGAGATCCCCGGACCGTTGTCGCTGACGGTCACGGTGATCATCTGTCCCGACTGCTCTGTCGAGACCTCTATCCGCCCACCGTCCGGCATCGACTGGATCGCGTTGCTTATCACGTTGAGGAAAGCCTGTTTGAGCTGATTCGCGTCGCCCATCGTCATGGGCAGCCCGTCAGCGAGGTTCCCGACGAGCCGGACGCTCGAGCTGAGCATACCGTGCGAAAGGAGCTTCCACACGTCGCGGAGTATCTGATTGATGTCGACCGGCGCCAGGACCGGTTGCAGATGCCTCTCCAGCGTCAGCTGCTCGCGGAGGATCTGCTCGAGCCTGGTTACCTCTTCCAGCATGATGCTGGTGTACTCGCGCCTGGGGTCGTCACCGTCCAGCGCCTCGTGCAGCTGCCTCGCGAAGCCGCCCACGGCAATGAGGGGGTTCCTGATCTCGTGCGCGACGTTGGCGGCCATGTGGCCGATGCCCGTCATCTGCTCCACTTCCCTCAGCTGCGTCTGGAGCTTGATGCGATCCGTGATGTCCTTGATGTACTGGATGGCCTGGACGGTCTCGCCGTTCTCGTCCTTCACCGGGAAGGTGTAGACGTCCACACCCTTCCGGTGGTAGCCGGACTCGTGCTCGAGTCTCGACACGAGCGCCGGTTGGCCAGTGGCGAACGTCTCATGAGCCGGGCACATCTCACAGGCCGCTTCGCCCCGGCAGTAGACCTCGTAGCACGGCTTCCCGACCAGCTCCTGCGGCTTGCTCCCGAGGAACGCCGCCTCGGCCTTGTTGACGGCGATCACGTTGAAGTCCCTGTCGACGATTATGAGCCCGTCCGTGATGCCGTCGAATATAGCCTGTAGCTGCAGCTTGCTCTTCTGGATCTCGGACTGGACGAGCGAAGCGTGACGCCGTGCGGCCCGACCGGAGAGCCACCCCAGGGCGACCCCGATGAGTAGCGCAAGCCCCATCAGCGGAAGCGGCGACGCCGCGGCCCAAGGAGCGGCCCCGGCGGCCGTCACACCGGTCGCGAACATGCTGAAGCACCCCGGTCTGCGAGTCCTGAGAGCGGCGCAGGCGCGGCCGCCCGACGCCCTTCTCCCCCCGGCCCAATCGCCGTCATGTTATTGCCGGCTTGTTCGGCTGTCAAGGTCAATTGCCCGATTCTAGGCCACTTGCGGCTGTCTCGGACCGCTTCCTCGGGCCGGCGAAACCGCCGGCGTGAGACGTCATCGAAGGTCGGGTGCCGGGCGGGCTCCGGCCCGCGCGCCCACCGGTAAGTCGGGGGACCTGCCCCGCTGAGGTCGCGCCGGTCGCAAGTGGCTTGACAGCCGCGCGCGGCGTGTGATACAAGCACCGCGATTCCCGCACATCGGAGAAGGAGGCTCACGTGGACCTCAAGGCCACATTGCCGTTCGTCAGCATCACCTACCTGCAGCTCATCACGGCCGTCGCGGCCCTCGTCCTCGGCGTGATCGTGGCGCGCATCATCCTCGCGGTCTTCCGCCGTTCGGCCAAGAGGACGGAACTCCCAGACGTGCTCATCGAGTTCCTGTCCCGTTTCCTCGGCGCCCTGCTTTACGTGCTGGTGCTGCTGCTCGTTCTGGCGTCGCTGGGCGTGACCATCAGCTCCATCCTGGTCAGCCTCTCGGCCATGGTCGGACTCATTCTGGGATTCGGGATGTCTGACACGGTCAACAACATCGCCTCCGGCACGTGGATCGCGGCCCTGCGACCGATCGACATCGGTGAGGTAGTGACCATCAACGGCGAGACGGGCAAGGTCAACGCCGTGGGCATCATGGCGACCGAACTGCTGACGCCAGACAACGTCTTCATCACCATCCCGAACGGGCAGGTGTGGGGCGCGGCCATCGAGAACTACACTCGGATGCCGAAGCGCCGCGCCGACGTCTCCGTCGGCATCGCCTACGGCTCGAGCGTCGACAAGGCCGTGGCGGTGGCAATGGAGGCCATGAAGAAGCACCCGCTGGTCCTGGACGACCCGGAGCCGACGGTCGCTCTGACCGAGCTCGCCGACTCCTCGGTCAACCTCTCGGTCAGACCGTGGACGGCGACGGAGAACTACTGGGCCGTCAAAGGCGATATCTCGAAGGCAGTGCTCAAGGGGTTGCCGGAGGCCGGGATCGAGATACCGTTCCCGCAGCTCGACGTTCACATGATCAAGGAGTAGAAGGACCGGAGGCGGAAGCAGAGGGACCAGGGGGAGAACCGGAGGACGGGCAGCGCAGGAGCGTTTGGACCCGTTCCCCACAGTTAGGAGGCAGGATTGATAAAGGACTTCAAGGCATTCGTGATGCGCGGCAATGTCGTCGACATGGCCGTCGGCATCGTCATCGGCGCGGCGTTCGGCTCCATCGTTCAGTCGCTCGTGAAGGACGTGATCATGCCGCCGATCGGCCTGCTCCTGGGCAAGGTCGACTTCACCAACCTGTTCGCCGTGCTCAAGCCCGGCGAGACGGCCGGACCGTACGCTACGCTCGCGGACGCGCAGGCCGCCGGCGCGGTCACGCTGAACTGGGGTATGTTCATCCTGAGCATAGTCAGCTTCCTGATCATCGCGTTCTGCATCTTCCTGCTAATCAAGCAGATCGCCAAGATGCAGAAGCAGGAGGAAGAGGCTCCGGCCGAGCCGACGACGAAGGAGTGCCCGCACTGCTTCTCGGAGATCCCGATCAAGGCGACGAAGTGCCCGTTCTGCACCTCTGACATCGGAGCAGCGCAGTCCTAGCAGGGCCGCAGGCAAGACATCGACGCGCCGGCCACCCGCAAGAGGAGGTCGGCGCGTCGGCTCGTCCACAGCCGGAAATGAACAGCCATTCAAGACGTGGACAGGCCGTCGGCCGGTCCGCACGCGAAGCACAGAGAGGAGAATCACATGAGATCGCTATTCGTCATGTTCGCGGCCCTGGCCGTGATGGCTCCGACTCTCCCCGCCCTCGCCGAGGACTCGGTGGAGACGGAGCCCGTGCCCGAGGGCTGGTCCGTGTCGTCCGACATCAACCTGACGCTGACGCAGAACGCCTACAGCGACAACTGGGACGGCAGTGAGACCGGCGCGCTCTCGTGGGCGCTCAACAGCAACACGCTCGCCGAGAGCCAGCTGTCGCCGTCCGTCAACAACAAGAACACGCTCAAGCTCGCGTTCGGCCAGACACACAGCCAGGACAAGGAGTCGAAGGTCTGGCTCAAGCCCTCGACGACCACCGACCTTATCGACTTCGAGACGGTGTTCCGGTTCACGTACGGCTGGGCCGTCGACCCCTTCGCGGCGGGACGCGTGGAGTCCCGGTTCGTCGATAACCGCAACCCCGCTGAGACCGTCAGCTTCAACCCGACGACCTTCACTGAGAGCTTCGGCGTGGCGCGCGTCATCATAAAGGAGGAGGACCGCGAGTGGACGACGAGGCTGGGCGGGGCGGTCCGCCAGCACATCGACCGCAACGTGTTACCCGAGGGGGCCGACGAGGACTCCGACGAGCGCGAGACCGAGACGACCAGCGACACGGGCATCGAGTTCGTCAGCGAGTACCGGAGTCCCCTGCTGGACGGGGCCGTGACCTTCACCAGCGACCTCACCGTGTTCCAGGCGCTCAGCTACTCCGAGTCCGACAAGCTCGAGGGCGAGGGCCGGGACGACTGGAAGTCGCCGGACGTCAACTGGGAGAACAGCTTCACGGCGTCGATCACCGAGTACATCAACGTCAATCTCTACCTGCAGGCGCTCTACGACAAGCAGGTAGACGGCGACATACGCCTCAAGGAGACGCTCTCGCTCGGGTTCTCGCTGACTCTACTCTAAACTTCGACTTCTGTGGTTTATGCGGGCTACCGGGCCCGATGCTTGCAGGTCCACAGGGAGTTCGGGCCGGTACTGCAATCTTGACACAAGGGCAGAGGCCCGGTATATTTCTGAGCCATCTATGGGACGAGACGTCAGAACAGAGAGACTCCGAACGAGCGCCGCTTCCAGCCGGCTGAGACGCCTGCCGGGGACGATCCACTTCTATCTGTGGCTGTCCGCGGTCGTGGTGACACTGGTGGTTGCGTCGGGGCTCGCCGTCAGTCACGTGTCCGTGCAGAGCAACGTGACGCTGAACGCGCGCTCCCCGATGTTCACGCAGCTGTCCCCGTGGGGCAGGGTGCTCGATGAGACCGGGAGCGACTACCTCAAGTCGAGCTTCGACGTCATCGGCGTGGTCACGCCGGTCCCGGAGGACGTTGTCAGCTACGATTACCTAGCGGACGCCGGCACGGACCTCGAGACCATCGCCCTGACTCACGGCATCGACATGGACCTCCTGGCCAGCGCGAACAGCGTCAGCTACGCTCGCGTTCCCCGACGCAAGTGCGAGGTCCGGCTGCCCCTCCTCTACTCTCGCGAGAGGAGCTGGGACCGATCGCTCGAGTTCCTCTACCCGATCTCGAAGCAGACACCGATGAGCGGGAACGGAAAGGCGAAGCAGGGCGCGCCGGTCATCACGCGCCACGCCGTCGCGTCCGGCGAGTGCTTGTGGAACATCGCCCGGAAGTATGACGTCCGCATGGAGACCATAGTCGCGATGAACGACCTGCCCAGCGCGCGTTACCTGCGCCCGGGGCAGATCCTAGAGGTCCCCGACACGGACGGGACCTACGTGAAGCTCAAGAAGGGCGACACGATCAGCGGCATCTGCAAGAAGTACGAGGTCGACGTCACCGACATCGTAAACGCCAACCCGGGTGTCGACATCGCGGCGCTCCAGATCGGCGACCGGCTGTTCATCCCGGGGTCCGGAGCGCTGGCGCAGCTCTTCCGCTTCACGTGGCCCGTTCACGGCAGGATCTCGAGTCGGTACGGCATGCGCACGCACCCGGTCTACCGCCGGCGCATGATGCACACCGGACTCGACATCGCGGCGCCTCACGGCACGTCGATACGCGCGGCGCTCGGTGGCCGCGTCAAGTTCGTCGGATGGAAGGGCGGCTACGGCAAGACCGTGATAGTGGAGCACCCCAACGGGTACGAGACGCTCTACGGCCACTGCTCGACGATCCTCGTGGACAAGGGGCAGACGGTCAAGAAGGGCGAGCGGATCGCGAAGGTCGGCTCGACCGGCGTCTCGACGGGACCGCACGTCCACTTCGAGGTCAGGAAGGGCGGGAAGCGGACCAACCCGGAGAGCGTGCTCTACTAGCCGCGGCCCGAGAACCACGAGAACGCACCAAGCCCCGTCTGAGAGACCATCAGGCGGGGCTTCGCTTTGCGCGGCCTCAGGACGCCTCGGGCGGCTACAGCCCCAGTTCCTTGCTTACGCGCTGCATGGAGTCGATGGCCAGTCCCAGGAACTCCTCGAGCGACAGACCCAGCTCGGAGCACGCGGCTATCTGGTCGCGGTCGGCGCCGGCGGCGAACCGCTTCTCCTTGAACCGCCGCATCACGAACTCCACATCCAGTCCCGCGAGCTTCTTGTCCGGGTGCATGAGCGCCGAGGCGACGATGAGTCCCGTCACCGGGTCGCTCGCGTAGAGCGCGCGGTCCATGGTGCTGTCGCGCGGCGCCTTGTCGTTGTGCGCCTTGACTGCGTGGATGATCTCCTCGCAGACCCCCAGCTCCTCCAGTATCTCGGCGGACACGAGTGCGTGGCGGTCGGGGTCGTCCGCCGTCTCCTCGTAGTCGATGTCGTGCACGAGTCCGGCCAGCGCCCAAGCCTCCTCGTCCTCCCCCAGCCTTCGAGCCAGCCCCACCATCACAGCTTCCGTGGCCAGCATGTGCTTGAACAGGTTCTTGTTCCCGCACCTCGACTTGATCTCGGCAATGGCCTCTTCCCTTGTCATGGCCCCTCCGTCCGCGCGCCGTGCGCGCTTGGTCAATGGCGGACTATCCGACGTCCATGAACGAGCCGCGCCCCCGGAACCTGCGCTCCGTTGCGTCGCGCACCAGACGCCCCTCGTCCGTCGACAGCTCCGGGTCCGCAGCCACAAAGGCGAACGCGTCGTCGCGGGCCCGGACCAGCAGCCGCGAGTCCTGCCCCAGATCGGCGACCGAGAACTTCGGCAGGCCGTGCTGCCGCACGCCGAGGAACTCACCGGGGCCGCGCATCTCCAGGTCCTTCTCCGCAATGACGAACCCGTCGTTCGTGTCTGCCAGAACCTGAATGCGTTCGCGCGCCTCTTCGGAGGCGCCGGGCCCCACCATCAGGATGCAGTACGAGCGCGCCCGCCCTCGTCCAACTCGCCCTCGGAGCTGGTGCAGCTGCGCCAGCCCGAACCGCTCGGCGTGTTCGATGACCATCACGGTCGCGTTGGGCACATCGACTCCGACCTCCACGACCGTCGTCGAGACGAGGATGTCGGTATCACCCCTCTTGAAGGCGCCCATGACATCGTCCTTCTCCTCTGGCTTCATGCGCCCGTGTACCAGGCCGACCGTCGCGTCCCTGAAGGTGCGCTTCTTGAGCTCTTCGTACATCTTGGTCGCCGCCGCGAGTTCCATCTTCTCCGACTCCTCGACGAGCGGGTAGACGATGAACACCTGCCGACCGTCCGCCACCTCCTTCTTGAGGAAGTCATACACGCGCGTGCGGCTAGCCTCGTTGCGCACTGCCGTCGTCACCTTCTCGCGACCAGGCGGCATCTCGTCCAGCACCGACACGTCGAGGTCGCCGTAGACCGTCAGTGCGAGGGTTCGCGGTATCGGAGTCGCGGTCATCACGAGCACGTGCGGCGACGAACCCTTCTCGCGAAGCGCCGCGCGCTGTACGACCCCGAACCGGTGCTGCTCGTCCACGACGGCGAGCGCAAGGCTCCGGAACGCCGTGCCCTCCTGAATGAGGGCGTGCGTCCCGACCGCGACCTGCGCTCTTCCGCTCTCGATGAGCTCGAGCGCCCTCGCCCGCTCGGCCGCCTTCATGCCGCCCCGCAGCAGCACGACCCGGTCGCCCAGCGGGCTCAGCAGCCTGCCGAGGTTCTCGTAGTGCTGCTCGGCCAGTATCTCCGTGGGCGCCATGATTGCCGCCTGATGTCCAGAGACGACTGCCTGATGCATCGCCGCCGCCGCGACCGCGGTCTTCCCCGAGCCCACGTCACCCTGAAGGAGCCTGTTCATGGGCTCCCCCGAGGCCAGGTCGCCCGCTATCTCGCCCACCACGCGCTCCTGAGCGCCGGTGAGCCCGAACGGGAGCGACTCGAGCAGCCGGCGGTGTTCGTCCTCCCGCCAGGAGATCCGGACGGCGTCGCCCGTGCCGGCAGCGGCCCGCTTCCTCAGCGCCACGACCACCTGAAACAGGAAGAACTCCTCGTAGGCGAGCCGTTCGCGTGCCTCCGCGGCCCTCTCGAGGGTCGGGGGCGCATGCACGTCTGATATCGCGCGGCGCAGCCCCGGCAGGGCGCGGGCCTTGAGCACTCGCGCAGGCAGCGGGTCGACGACCTTGTCGACGAAGCCCTCGAGCGCGTTCCTGACGATCCGGCGGATGCGCCAGCCGGACAGGTCTCCTATCTGGGAGTACTGGGGCTCGATGCGCCCCTCGGCCTCCGCACCCTCTTCGATGATCTCGAACGCGGGATTGACGAACTCGATGCGCCTGCTGAACCGGTCGAACCTCACGTCCCCGCTCACGGCCGCCCGCGCGCCGGGTGTCAGGACCTTCGTCAGGTTGCGCCTTCCGAACCACCGCGCCAGGACGGCGCCGGTGTCGTCCTCCAGAGCGGCCGTAAAGACCTGCATCCGGCCCCGGCGCTTGAGGTCGCCCGACAGGACGCGGACCACCACCGTAACGCGGTCGCCGACCCTCAACGAGCCTACGTCGACGACGTTGGTCCAATCCGTGTAAACCCTCGGGACGTAGTAGAAGAGGTCCTCGATCGTCTGGACGCCGGCGCGCGCGAACAGCTCCTGGGACTTGGGCCCCACGCCCTTGAGATAGCGCACCTCTGACTGAAGCGTGGTCTCGGCGGCTATGGGAACCTCCGGATTGCGCCACGGTGACGGGCCGGGACGACCCGACGGGAGTCGCGGCCTGGCGGCCGCGCAGAACTGGATTCTAGACCAGGCCGTCCGCGGCGGTCAAGGCGCCCCGGGGGCCCGGAAGGGCCCTTCCCGAAAGAGCTTGCGCCGCGCGCGCCAACGTGCTAGATTCGGGTTCTGTCTTGAAAAGCACGGAGGAGCAACATGTCCAGGAAGTGTGAGATCTGCGGAAAGCGCCCGCAGGTTGGCCACAACGTCAGCCACGCGCACAACGTGACGAAGCGCCGCTGGCTCCCCAACCTACAGCGGGTCAGGATCATCCAGAACGGCACCCCGAAGAAGATCCTGGTCTGCACCAGGTGCATTCGCTCAGGCGCCATCGACAAGTACAAGGTGAAGGCGAAGACGTCCTAGCGGAACACGGCGGGTAAGTGAAAGAGGGGTCCTCGAATGAGGGCCCCTCTCTTTCTTGCTGCCTGTTGTGGCTGCCTGCTCAGGCCGCTCGCGCGACGCCGGGCCTCCAGAAGCCCGCGACGGCCCGTCTAGGCCGCTTTGGCCATGGTCACGGTCGTTCCTCGCTCCCTAGAGATGTCGAAGTCCACCGAGTCCATCACCTCGCGCATGATGTAGATGCCGCGTCCCGACGAGGCCATGCATCGCTCTGGGTCGGTCGGATCGGGTATGCACCCGAGATCGAACCCCTCCCCCTCATCCCTGACCGTCAGCCTGAACTCGCCCGGTTTCCACTCGTACCGAACGTGGACCTTCTTCTCAGCGCTCAGCTTGTTGCCGTGAAGCACGGCGTTGGTGACCGCCTCGATGGCCGCCATGGCGACCATCAGCGCGGTCTCCTCGTCCAGACCGGCGAGCCTGCAGTAGCCTTGTGTCGCCTTGTCGACGCTGTCTAGCACTTCGAGTTCGCTCGGGAGAACGACCTCTTCCGTGCCGGAAGGGGCGCTTGACATTAAGCTCCTCGAGGGATCCACCCTAGCTGAGGCTGTCGACAGCTTCCTGCTCCGACGGGAAAGTGTCGAAGATGGTGAGGAGCTTGGTGATCATGAACAGACTCTGGATGCGGTCCGAAACGTGGCACAGCGCCAGCGCGCCCTCGCTTCTCTGGACGCTCGTGTAGACCGCCATTAGCGCGCCCAGACCCGTGCTGTTGATCCAGGGAACACCCTTGAGGTTGATGACGAATTTCTTGACGCCGTCCTCGATGAGAGTCTTGACCTCGTCACGCAGGTTCTCGCTCTCGGGCCCTCCCATGAGCTTTCCCGAGACGTGGACGACCGCGACCTCACCTTGCATCTGAGTCTTTACCTTCAATGTCCACCTCCACAATCAGAGAGGGAGCGGCCCGCGCATGTGACCCGCTCCGGCAAAAAGGAATCCGGCTCAGCACCGGAAGCCCGTTTGACACGCGGATACTATATCACAGCGCGTCCTGCGGTCAAAGACGAAATGAGTTCCGGCCACTCGACGATTTCGCCCGTCAGACGTCGTGCCGGCTGCTCTGGCTGCCGTTTCGGGGGCCACGAATCCCCCTCCCAACGGGGGTTTCCGGCTCGGAATATGCTTGTATGTCTGCCCGACTGGAGCGGCGAGCGGGGCCGAACCGGCTGTGACCGGAAATCTCGCTCAGAACCGCTTCGGACCGCTCCACGCGGCCGTCAGGCGGCCGCGAAACGGGAGCGGTACGTGCGTTCTGCGGTCCGGAGACCCCAATCCGGCCGCGCGCGACGACGGACGACCGAGGACCGGACATGACGAACCGAGAAGACCACACGAAGCCCGCCGGCGTCGACGCGGACGGGCTCCAGTCGCCGAGTTGCAGGGCGGTCCCTCCAACACACGGCCTGGATGAGGACCTTCGCGACGAGCGAGGCGTCTACAGGATGCTGATGGACGCGTCGCCCGCCTACTTCGTCGCCATCGCCGCGGACGGACGTACGCTCAGGATGAACACTTCACTCCTCGAGGCGCTCGGGTACACTAACGACGAGGTTGTGGGTAGAGACTACGTCACCACGTTCGTGCCCGAGGCGGACCGTGAGAAGTTGGGAAGCGTGTTCGCCAGACTCACCCAGGACCTCGAACCCACGCTCAACGAGAACAGGATCCTCACCCGCAGCGGAGAGGAACTTCTGGTCGAGTGGCACGGCAGACCGGTCGTCGGGGAGGACGGCAGGTTCGACTGCTTCTTCGGGGTTGGTATAGACATCACGGACCACCGACGGGCGCAGGAGGAACTCGAGGCCCGGACAAGAGAGTCCCAGGTCTACCTCGATCTCGCGGGTGTCATGTTCACGGCGCTCGACTGCGAAGGCAACATCACGGCGGTCAACCGGCGCGGCTGCGAGGTGCTCGGGGGAACGGAGTCCGAGATCGTCGGCAGGAACTTCTTCGAGACGTTCTCCACGGAGCGCACGCGACAGAGGGACAGGGAGCTTCTCGAGGGCCTGACATCGGACCAGGACCTCCCTGAGGTCTTCGACTGCGTCAGCGAGATCGTGACTCTCAAGGGCGAAAGGCGCGTAATCGAGTCACACACCAGGGTCGAGAGGGATGAAAACGGCGCCGCCTTGGGCACACTCAGCTCCGGCATCGACATCACAGAGCGAAAGCGGGCCGAGGACGTTCAGAGGCTCGCGTACAGGATCGGGAGCTCGGTACATACCGCCGAGGACATGGAGGAGCTGTTCGGACGGATACGCGACGCGCTCGGCGACGTCATGAACACAGAGAACTTCTTCATCGCCCTCTACGACAAAGAGCGCGACACTCTGTCTCTCTCCTACTTCGTCGACAAGCACGACCAGGACGACTTCGACTCCTTCCCGGCGGGCAAGACGCTGACCGGGTGGATCATCAAGAACGACACGTCGCTCCTCATCAGCAAGGAGGAACTCGAGCGCTGGACGGAGGACGGGATCGTAGACATGGTCGGCACCCCTTCGCTCATCTGGCTCGGCGTGCCGCTTCGTGTCAGCGGCGAGGTCATAGGCGCCCTTGTGGTCCAGAGCTACGAGGACCGCAACGAATTCGGTGAGGCCGACCAGGAGATGCTCGAGTTCGTGTCCGAGCAGATCGGCTTCGCCATCGAACACAAGCGGGCCGAGAGCGAGCTGGTGGAGAGCGAGGCCACCAACCGGGCGATCCTCGACGCGGTCCCCGACATCATGTTCCGCATCGACAGGGAGGGCGTGTTCATCAGCTTCGACGCGCCCCCGGACGCCCCGACGGCGCTTCCGCCAGAGCTCTTCATAGGGAAGAGGCTGGACGAGGTCTTCCCCAAGGAGTTCGCGGAGAAGGCGGTGGCGAACATAGCCATGGTCCTGCGCACAGGCAAGATGCAGCTGATGGAGTACAGCCTGCCCATTCCCTTCCCCGACGGGGACGAGAGGGACTTCGAGGCCAGGATGGTCCAGAGCGGCGATGAAGCCGTGCTGACGGTCGTCAGGGACATCACCGACCGCAAGCGGGCGGACAGGTTCCTTCGAACGCTGAACGACGCCGCCCTTGCGATGGAGCAGAAGTTCAAGCCGGACGAGATCTTCGCCGCCGCGTCAGAGGAGCTGGCGAACGTCGGCATGGTGGGCACCATCTTCATGCTCGATGAGGGCGACGAGACGCTGTCGGCCAAGTACACGACTCGCGACCCCGAGAGGGTCCGAGCGGCCGCGAAGCTGCTGGGTACCAGCGTAATGAACATGCCCTGTGTGATCGACGAGGTCGACGCCTTCAGGGAGGTCGCGAGAGAGCGCAGGACCGTGCTCGTCGAGAACATGGTGGAGTTCCTGCGACAGAAGCTCCCGCTGCCTCTGAAGAAGTTCGCACCGAAGCTCCAGTCGACGCTCGGAGCGACCAGGATCATCCTCGCGCCGATGGTCGCGGACGACCGCGTGTTCGGGCTCCTGAGCGTGAGCTACGACGAACTCGGTGAAAGGGACATCCCCGCGGTGACGGCCTTCGCCAACCAGCTGTCCGCGGCCTGGCGCAGGGCCAACCTGACGAAGGAACTGGAGCTGTCGCTCGAGGAGCTGCGCGAGACGCAGGACCAGCTACTGCAGGCCCAGAAGATGGAGGCAGTCGGCAGGCTCGCGGGCGGGGTCGCTCACGACTTCAACAACCTCCTGACCGCGATCAGCGGCTACGCCGAACTTCTGTCGTGTGACTCGTCGCTGAGCGAAAAGGTTCACGGCGACATCGATCAGATCCGCAAGGCCGCTGAGCAGGCGGCAGCTCTGACGCGCCAGCTGCTGGCCTTCAGCCGCAGGCAGCCCCTGCAGCCGGTGGTCATCGACCTGAACAAGGTCGTGGTCGACATGGACGCGATGCTTCGCCGCATGATCGGCGAGGACATCGAGCTCGTCACCACGCTGGACGATCACAAGAAGATCCAGACGAAGGTAGACCCGGGTCAGCTCGAGCAGGTCATGGTCAACCTCGCGGTCAACGCCAGAGACGCCATGCCGGAGGGCGGACGCCTGACGATCTCGACCAGCGACGTAGTTCTCGACAGCATCGCCTGCGCCGCCATTCACGACGCGAGACCCGGCCACTTCGTCTGCCTGTCGATAGAGGACACCGGCTCGGGCATCGAGAGGGACGTGATCGACCAGATCTTCGAGCCCTTCTTCAGCACGAAGGGTCCGACGAAGGGCACCGGTCTGGGCCTGGCCGTCGTCTACGGCATCATCCGCCAGCACGGCGGCTGGATCAACGTCTACAGCGAGCCGCACCAGGGCACGGCGTTCAAGGTCTACCTGCCGGCCATAGAGAGCACGAGCGTTCCCGAGACGGAGGCGCAGTGCGTGCCGGAGGACCAGGGAGCAGAGGGCACGGGACAGCGCATTCTCCTGGTCGAGGACGAGGAGGCGGTGCGGGAGCTCGCGTCGCGAGCCCTGAAGGAGAACGGCTACAAGGTCTTCGAGGCGGGCGCGTACGAGGAGGCGGTCGAGCTGTTCGAGCAGGAGGGCGGCAACTTCGACCTCATCTTCAGCGACGTGGTGCTGCCGGACAAGAGCGGCATCCGGCTGATCGATGACCTCCTCTCCATAAGGCCGGACATCCGGGTCCTTGTCTGCAGCGGCTACACGGATCAGAAGTCGCAGTGGCCGGTGATCCAGGAGAAGGGGTTCAGGTTCCTGCAGAAGCCGTACTCGCTCGTCGACCTCCTTGGCACGGTGGACGAACTGGTGTAGTCGCCACACGCACTGGCAAAGAGAGAGGCGGACGGAGCCGGGTCGCACGACCCGACCTCGTCCGCCTCTTCGCTTGCGCCCCGCACTCGGGCGCCTCTCTCCCAGTCGACGCGGCCGGCTGCCCCTGACCAGCCGCCTACTTCAGCAGGACCATTATCTTGTGGTCGGTGAACTCCCCCGCGCTCATTGAACAGAAGTAGACGCCGCTGCCGACGTGCTCGCCGCGGTCGTTCGTACCGTCCCACACGACCGACCTGCGGCCCGCTTCCTCCACACGGTCGCGCAGGGTCGTGACCAGCCTCCCGGCCACGCTGTAGACGCGGATGCTCACGTGGGCGGTCTCCGGCAGCTGGTAGGCGATGGTCGTCAACGGGTTGAACGGGTTGGGTGCGTTCTGCACCAGGGCGAACTCGCGCGGAAGTCCTGCCTCCGGATCCTCCACGCCCGTGCTCGTGCTGGTCACCGAGAAGTCGTCGATGTACCACCCCTCCTCCGTCACGTATCCGTCAGAGGCGAACCGGAAGCGGAACGATACGCGATCGCCCTCGTACGGCGACAGGTCGAACGTCTCCTCGCGCCAGGTGTGCGAGCCCGACCAGCAGGGCGTGCCTTGAGGCAGAGGGTTGGCCGTGTTGTCGTTCTTCGTGTGGCTGTACCCGCCCTCCGGAGCGAGATTGCTCCAAGACGCTCCCCCGTCCGTGGTGATCTCTACGAGCGCGCAGTCCCAGGCGGAGGTCGAGCTTTCTTCCTCCGCGTCCAGCCAGCTCCAGAACGACATCTCCCCGTCGGTTCCCACGCAGACCTCGGGCGTTTCGAGCGCGCCGTCCGAGCTGTTCGAGTAGCCGTTGGAGCCCGAACCGCCGAACTTCCAGCTGGTGCTCAAAGAGTGCGAGCGGTAGGTCTCTACGTGCCACTCGTCCACGAAGCCGACGGTGACGTTGGCGTGCGCCCAGTCGTCACCCGTTCCCTCGAAGTCCTCCTCGAGCGTCGCGCCTCCCGCGAGCAGCACGATGCCGTCGCTCGCCGAGTAGCCTGTGGGCGTTGCCACGTCGAAGTCGAGCGCGAGCTCGTGGAACCCGGGCACCGACGGAGAGATCATGAAGCTCAGCTGAGAGCCCGTCGAGGTCGAGCCTCCCGACATGATGTCGTCGGGACCCGCGCTGCCGTCCACGATCGTGATGTAGGGGTCGGCGCTCGTCATCGCCACGCTGGCGTCGATCGCGTCGTCACCGCCCGTGTTCTGGAAGGTGACGGAGAGGGTGACGGTCTCTCCCCCCTCGAGACAGCCGTTCCCGTTGCCTCCCGTGGAATCGTCGACCGAGTAGTCCTCGATACTGATGACGGGCGCCGAGACGGGGATCGAGCAGGTGCTGACCCATGTGCTGTCGCCGTCGGTCGCGTGGACGTCGATCTGGACCACGTGGCCGTCGGGACACGAGCCCGCGATGTAGATGTCGTAGTCCTCGAGGCACTGCACGGTCGAGCCCACGCCTATGCTCCCGTACTCCTCGTAGCTGTCGGAGACGAGCACGTCGGGGTCCGCCTCGTAGATGGTGGCGGACACACCGGTTCCTAACTGGTTTCCTATGTTCTCGAGCGACATCACGAGCTCGACGTACTCTCCGGCGTCCGCGACGCCGTCGCCGTCACCGATGCTGTCGCCCGAGGTGTCGTCGTCTATCACGTGGCTCTCGTAGACGATGTAGGGGCTGTCGGACAGCGAGACCGTCGTCGACCCCTCGTGAGCGTAGTGATCGTGCTTGGTCACCGTCACGTACATCGTGCCCGGCGTCATCGGCACGGGGTCGAGCGACAGTGAGGCCACGCCCGACGCGTTCGTGTAGGCGGTCTCGTAGACGCCGTCGTCTTCCTTGGCGACGCACACGAGGGCGTCCTCCATCGGGGCGCCACCGCTCGTCGCCGTCACGTCGAAGCTGGCGGCACCCGCCGGCACCGTCCCCGCGTAGCTCGCGTCGATCGTTGCGGGATAGTCGGTCCAGATGTCGAGCGACGGGTCGCCCAGGACGTTGTACTGCTCGTAGTAGCGCCGAGTGGAACCGCCGCCGCTGTAGTAGTTGTATACCCAGTAGAGCGCCCTGTGACTGATGCCGCAGGCCCACGTGTAGCCCTCGTTGAAGATGGCCTTGAACGCGCCCCTCTCGAGCACGTCGTCCTCGTCCCAGTACGAGTAGACCGACGAGCCCCAGAACACCACGGCGCCCTTGTCCGTCGCGTTGGTCCAGGTCTCGCCGAAGCACGCCGAACTGAACTGACCCGTCAGACACGAGTAGCTGTGCACCAGCGGCAGCATGTCGGTGTTCGTCAGATTGTTGACGTTCGTCGCCGTGAACTGAGGCCCGTCGGCCCAATACGTGACGTTGCCGTGACCGGAGAAGATGCCCAGCGAGCGGCCGTCGTTGAACGCGGCGCTCACCTGCGCGGTCGTGGCGTTGTAGGTGTGGGAGTACAGCTTCTGCGAGTAGTAGCCCGCCGGGTCCATGTACTGCCTTATGACGTAGTCGTGCGTTCCCTCGCTGACCGAGTAGTTGTCCTCCGAGGCCATGAACACGGCCTTCTTTATCCAGTCGGTGCCACTGGTCAGGCTCCACGTCTCGTAGTCGACGGTCTTGTTGACCAGGTTCGTCACCTGAGAGCCGGTAGTGCACGAGAAACGCCCGATCCAGATGTCGGGCAGCCAGTCGCTCGACCCGTCCATAGTCACATAGTAGAGGTCGGTCGACGGGTTGTTGGTCTGGGTCCCGACCCAGTGGCTGATCTGGCCCGTGTCGCCGACGAGCAGGACGAACTGGGGCGGTATCGCCCAGTTGTCGTATGCGTCCTGGATGTAGGACTTGATGTTCTCCTTCGTGTTGCCGCCCGGGATGTCCGAGGTGCTCACGACCGTCACGTGGTAGCCCTTCTGCTCCTTCCAGGCAACCAGAGGGGCGATCTCGTCGGTGAAGCTGTCGTAGCAGACGATGAGGTAGCCGATGGGCAGCGGAATGGTGTAGCGCGAGCGAAACGCGTCGTGATTGATGAAGGTGTCGTCGGCGAACTTCTCGAAACGGCCCGTGGAATACCGCTCGAGCCTGCGCCGCGTCTCCGCGAGATCGCCGCCCTCGAACTCCACCGTCACCTCGATGCGGCTCGCGTACTCCACCTCTCCCCTCGCGGGGTTGTAGCGTACGGGGTGCACCTCGAGCTGAACGAAGTCGTGGCCGCGCATCGTCTGAACGTCGCTGAGTGTCGCGGTCTCGTCGGGACCGAACGCGTCCAGGGAATAGCGCTCCTCGGAGAAGTCGAACGGGGCGGCCTCCATGGCGCCCGGCACCTTGATCACGGGCGCCTGAACGGGCAGGAGGTCGTTCCGGATGCCCAGTTCCGAGAGCGCGAGGATGCGGCTATCGGAGTAGGTTACGGTGACAACGGGACTCGCGCCGTAAGGGACCTCCACGAGTTCACGGATCACAGGGAGCAGCGGCTCACCGATCGCTACGGTCGGGCCCGCTCCGTCGAGCGACAGCCGGGTGAACGTCCCGCCGGGAGTCGTCACGTCCTCTGCTCTCACGCCGGATACGGCGATGTCCAGCACGAGCCGGTTCACATCCGACTCGACGATGGAGACAGTGGCTGACCGCTCAGTCCCTCCGTCGAAAGGTATCCACAGGCCGGACGCGAGCGCGCCCTGCGCAAGCAGCAGTACAGCAACCAGAACGACCAATGAACGCACGACTCTCATGGTCCCGTCCCCCTCATCGTGTGGACGTCCGTCTCAGACTATGTCCCTATATGATAACACACATTCGCCAATATGTCAATTAGCGGCCCCGGGAGCACGCACGGGACCGCTTCTGGGAGCGTGACGTTTCGCGCCGCTCGCCACCCTCGGCGCCTCACTGTCGCCGGGACTCCGGCCGAGCCGGCGGTCCTACCCTCTACTCTCGATGAGCTCCCGCGCGCGCTCCAGCGACGCGGCGAGCCTCTCACGCCGCGCGCCCACCTCTACGATCTCCCACGGGAAGATCTCATCCGCCCCGCGCTCCCGGCCAAGAACGGCACGGGCATCCACGCCCGCTCGCTTGACGGCGGCCTTCCAGGGAACGCCCTCGAGCGCCGTCAGTCTCAGCGCCTCGCTGAGCTCGCGGCCGCCTCTCGCGAGCAACCCCTCGCGCCTGGCCTCGCGCGGTCCGACCGCCGAGAACTCGATACGCGGCCGCCTGGAGAACGATCTGCGGAGCGCCGAGATCGTTCGCCTGATGTAGGCCTCCTCCGCCATCGGCAGCCACTGGAACGCGGTCCTCGGCTTCGGTACCAACGACGAGACGCTGACGGACACCCTCGTCCCACTGCGTCCCTCCACGAACCGCGCGCGCAACCTCCGCGCCAGCTCGGTGATCGCGGCCACGTCGCCGGCGACTTCCCCGGGAACGCCGACCATGAAGTAGAGCTTGAGCGTCTCCATCCCCGCGTCGGCCAGGTGGCCGACCGCGTTCGTCAGCTCCGCGTCGGTCGTCGGCTTCCCGATCACGCGCCGCAGGTCCTCCCGGCCGGTCTCGGGCGCCAGCGTGACGGTCCTGACGCCGCTCTGACGCAGAAGGGCGGCCAGCTCCGGAGTGAGGGCCTCGGCGCGGACCGACGAGACGTTGACCTCGAGGCCCAGCTCGACGGCGCCCCGAAGAATGGCCGCCGCCTCGGGGTGGTCAAGGAGAGCCGCCGTGACCAGTCCGACGCGTTCCGTGAAAGCGGAGGCGCGCTCCATGGCGGCCGTCACCTCCGCCGCAGGACGGTTGACCCGGGGCAGCATCACGCTGCCCGCCGCGCAGAAGCGGCATCCCCTGCCGCACCCGCGCGACGACTCCATAAGCGCCATGTCGCTGAAGTAGGCGCCGTCCGACAGCACCGTGGTCACGGCCATGTCCGACGGTCCCTCGGCCGGACGAACCGGCAGCGGCGCGCCGCCTTCCGCACGGAAGCCAGCGATGGCGCCCGACGAGTCGCGCTCGACCGAGTAGAGGGCGGGCACGTAGGCGCCGCCCACCCGCGTCAGGTCTCTCAGCCGCTCGCTTCGCTCGCGGCCGCGCGTGGCCCTGAGACTAGCGACGAGTGGCCCCACCACCGGCCCCGCCTCTCCCACGAGCACGGCGTCCAGGAAGGGAGCCACGGGCTCGGGGTTGATGTGAGCGCACGCGCCGCCCATGACGACGATCGGATCGTCGGCTCCGCGCTCGGCGGCCAGCGGGGGAACGCCGCCGGCATCGAGCGCTTCGACGAGCCCGAAGTAGTCGCCCTCGAACGAGACCGAGAAGGCCACGACGTCGAACTCAAAGAGCCGCGTGCCGGTCTCGAGAGTACGGCCTGACGACGCGTCGGTCGCGCCGGGCGCGGCGAGGCCATCCGCCGGCGCCGGGACGGCGAGCCCGTTGGGGTCGGGCTCGCGCGCGCGCCTCTCGTGAAACGCCCGCTCGCAGTACACGCCGGACGTCGCGCGAAGCAGACCGAGAACGGCCTGGAAACCGAGGTTGCTCATGCCGAGTGAGTAGCTTGCCGGGAAGCACAGAGCCACGGACAGGTCGTCCGGGCCGGGGCGCGGTACGACGGCCTCGCCGGACAGCCACCTCTCCCGGTGGACACCGGGAGAGCCGCTGCCTCCGGCCGCACGACCGCGCCGCATCAGGCGTGCATCTTCCTCAGCTCGCGGTGGCTGGGGGTCCAGTCCGAGAGCTGGGCCTTGGCGATGGGATTGCGCGGGTCGAGTCTCAGGATCTCTCGGAACTGCTCGTCCGCCTCCTCGCTCCTGTCCACGCGGCGATAGGTCAGGCCGAGCGTCAGTCTAGCCTCTATGTAGTTCGCGTTTATCTCGACCGCCTTCTCGAGCTCGGAGATGGCCTCGTTGTAGCGTTCGCCGGCGATGTAGCGGTCGGCGAGCGCGCGGTGGAGGTCGGCGTAGCCGGGCTTGAGACTCAGGGCCTTCTCGAGGTGCCTGATGGCCTCTTCCTCCTTGCCCAGACATGCCTTGACCCGGCCGAGATGCGCGTGAGCCTCCGTGTAGTCCGGGTTGATGCGCACCGCCTCCTCCAGCTCGCGCTCCGCGTCCGCGAACTTCTCTCTGGCGAGGAACGCGACACCAAGCCCACAGTGGAGGTCGGCGTATGTCGGATTCTGTGCAATCGCCGCCGTGTAGCGCTCGATGGCGACGTCGTACTCTCCGCTCTCGAGCATGATGTCGGCCGACTCGCCGGGCATCTCGGACCAGAAGCTCCTGTCGGCGAAGGCGACCTTGAAGGCCTTGACCGCCTCGTTTGTCCTGCCTCGCGACAGGTCGGTCATACCCAGGTAGTAGTGCGCGAGCGCGTAGCTCGGGCACGACCTCGCCACCTGGCCGAGCTGCTCGCTCGACTCGTCGAACATGCCGCGCTTGAAGTACGCGATGCCGAGGTAGCACCTGAGGTCCCAGTAATCCGGCTTGAGCTCGACGCCCTGCTTGAGGCTCTCACACGCCTCCCTGAACTTCCCGAGCTTGAGGGCGTAGACTCCGTGGTAGAAGAGCGCATCGATGTAGCTGGGGTTGATGTCGAGCGCCTCCTGCAGCTGCACCAGAGCCTCCTCGTACCTGCCCTGCTCGCCGTAAGCGATCGCGAGACGGCAGCGGATGTCGGGGTACTGCGGCTTGAGGCGGACCGCCTCTTCGAATCCCTTGATGGCCTCCTCGAGCTGGCCGGCGTTGTAGGACGTGATGGAGTCGTTGATGAGCGTCCTGAACTCCTCGCGCGCGATCGTTGCGCCCATGAGCTCCGAGTACGGCGGCTTGAGCGCCTTCTCGCACATCTCTGAGGGCTGCATGGTGTCGGGCACCGGGATGGACAGCCCGAAGCGTGTCGCCTTCTCGAACGCCTTGGCCGCGTCCTCGCTCCGGCCGGTCTCCGCGAGCGCTATCGCGAGCTGGCAGTACGCCTCCATGTACTCGGGGTTGATCTCGATGGCCTTCTCGAGACACTCGATGGCGCGCTCGTTCTCGCCCTTTCGCTGGTAGATGACGCCGAGGTGGTAGTGGAGATCGGGGTAGCGCGTGTTCTCCTCGACGGCCTTCGCGAACTCCTCCTCCGCCCTGTCGAGCTCACCCTTCTTGTAGTACGCGAAGCCCAGATGGGCGTGCGTCTCCGCCGCATAGAACAGCCCGAGCTGGTAGTACGGGTCGGACTCGTCCTTGATCGTGGCAATGACTGCCTCGAACTTGACGACGGCCTTGTCGTACTCGCCGCGGTTGTAGTGTTCTATGCCCTCGTTGTACTGGTCGTTGTCGCCCAGTCCGAAGAGTTTGGTGAACAGGGACATGGGCACCTCCTTCCACTGGAGCCGGAACCCCTCCTGACGGCTCCCCCGGGATTAGTCCATCTGCCTGCGAAGGAACGTGGGTATCTCGAGCTCGCGGCGCGAGTTCTTCCTGCTGTCCCTCGCGAGCATCTTGTTGCCCTGAGCCGGCTGAGGCTCGTGACGTTGCGTGACAGGAGCGTGCACGTCCGGCTCGCGCGGGCGGAGCGGAGTGTGCACCTCGGGCTCGCGCGGGCGGAGCGGAGTGCGCACGTCCGGCTCGCGCTGCGCCAGTCTAGAAGGTGCCGTCTTTCTCGGCCTGGGCGCCTCGCGCTCGACATTCCGCCTGCCGCCCCTGATGCCGGTCGCGATGACCGTGATCATCGCGGAGTCCTTGAGCGAATCGTCGACGACGGCTCCGAAGATCATGTTCGACTCGACGCCGATGGCGTCGTTGATGATCATCGCCGCTTCGTTTATCTCGTGCAGGGTGAGATCGGGACCGCCCGTCACGTTGACCAGTACCCCGCCTGCCCCGGCGATGCTCGCGTCCTCGAGAAGCGGGCTGGAGATGGCCTGCTGGGCCGCCTCTACCGCCCTGTTCTTCCCGCTCGACACGCCGGTGCCCATGACGGCGTCGCCCATCTCGGTCATCACGGACCGGACGTCCGCGAAGTCGAGGTTGACCAGCCCGGGGACCGTGATGAGGTCGGAGACGCCGCGCGTGGCCCTCAGAAGCACGTCGTCGGCGATGCGGAACGCCTCGCGGACGGGCGTGTTCTTGCTGGCGACGGCGAGCAGCCGCTGGTTGGGTATGACGATGGCCGTGTCGACCTCCTGCTTGAGAAGCCTGAGCCCCTCGGTCGCCTGGCGCATGCGGTACTGCCCCTCGAACAGGAAGGGCTTCGTGGCGACGGCCACCACAAGCGTGCCCATCTGCTTCGCGATCTTGGCCACGGCAGGGCCCGCGCCCGTGCCCGTTCCGCCGCCCATTCCGGCGGCCACGAAGACCATGTCGGCGCCCTTGAGCACCGACGATATCGCCTCCGCGTCCTCCTCCGCGGCCTTCCGGCCGATCTCGGGGTTGCCGCCGGAACCGAGACCGTGGGTCAGCTTCTTCCCGATCTGGATCTGGTTCTGCGCGAGCGAGCACCCGAGGGCCTGCGCATCCGTGTTGATCGCCACGAAGTCCACGCCCATGAACCCGGACTCGATCATCCGATTGATCGCGTTGCCGCCGGCGCCGCCCACACCCACCACCTTGATGCTCGCGCTCATGTCCGGCTCGAAGTCGAACTGGAGCTTCATCCCGCCCGAGTTCTTCTTCGTGACGCTCTTCTTGCGCGTCGACTTCTTCGCCCCACTCCCCTTCTTCTTCGTCATTCGTCCGCCCTCTCCTAAAGCAGGCTGTCCACCCACTGACGTACCTTGTGAACTCTCTCAACGAACGGCCGGTCGGGCCGCGGTCGCGCGGCCGCCGGGTCCGTGGCCGACATGATGATGCCGACGGCGCCCGAGTGCGCCGGATCGACGATCGCGTCGAAGCTGCCGCCGACACGATCGGGAAGCCCTATCCGGGCCCCGACGCCGAACACCTCCTCGGCGAGCACCGTGACGTCGCGGAGCTTCGAACCGCCGCCGGTCAGGACGACGCCTGCCGGGATCCTCCCCCAGTAGTCCGTGCTCCGCACCTCGTTCATCACCATCTCGAAGATCTCGCGCATCCGCGGCTCGATGATGGTCGCGAGGATTTGCCCCGTGCTCTCCCTCGGCGGATGCCCGCCTACGGTCGGGATCGTGAGCACGGTGTCCTCGGCCATCGCCGCGCACGCGGAGCCGCAATCGCACTTGATGGTCTCCGCCTTGGCTATCGGCATGCGCAGACCGACGGCGATGTCGCTCGTGATGCTCGCCGCGCCCCAGCCGATCGCGCCCGTGTGCCTGACCGCGCCTCCGTGGTACAGCGAGAGCCCGGTCGTCCCCGCGCCCAGGTTGATCAGGAGCACTCCCAGCTCCTTCTCGTCCTCGGAGAGAACGGCGGTGCCCGAAGCGAGCGACCTGAACGATATCCCCGAGAGCTTCAGCCCCGCCCTGCGGACCGCTCTTACGACATTGTCGACGGCCTGCTGCGAAGCCGTCACGATGTGGACCTTCGAACCGAGCCTTACGCCCGACATCCCGATGGGATCGCGAATGCCGCGCTGTCCGTCGACGAAGAACTCCTGGGCCTTCGTGTCGAGAATGGTCCTCCCGACCGGAAGCGCCAGCGTCTTGGCCGCCTCGAGCACCGCGTTTACCTCGGACCTGGTGATCTCCCCTCCGCTGCGTGAGACCGCCACGACACCTCGGCTGTCGATGCCCTTGACGTGCTCCCCGTCGAGCGTGACGAGGACGCGGCCGATGTCGACCTCAGCGCTCTCCTCCGCGTCCTGCACAGCGGCCTGTATGGAGAGCGCCGCCCGCTCCATGTTCACGATGACCCCCGCCTCGATCCCCAGGGAGTCAGCCTCCCCGATACCCAGGATCTCCGGGAGTTCGTGATCGGCGGTGTCGGCGACCACGACCTTGATCCTGCTCGATCCGAGATCCAGTCCTACAAGGATCTCACCTCTTCTCACGAGAGAGCCTCCTCCCCCCGGCGCGCGGGCGCGCCTACGAGAATCTCACTACGACCTGGTCTTTGAATCTGAGGTCTATCGTCTCGGCCTCGAGACCCCTGCCGCGGATGTCACTGATGACCCGCCACAGGCTCTCGAGGTCTCGCGAGCTAAGTGCGCCGGAGCCAACTCTGATCTCTGCCCCGTCGGCTACCGTATAGATGACCAGACCCGACCCCGGCGCTATCCTCACTTCCGATATCTCCATCCAGAGCCCCTCGGAGACCTCCCTCGCGCGCGCGAGCAGCGCGAGCGCCTCCGTGAGCTCGGGTGATACGCTGTCCGCTCCGACGGACACCTCGCCTACGGCGCCCGTGATGACGGGAAGGTCCACGGCGGCCGTCTGCGCGGCCGGCGGAAGGACCGTCCCGTCATCGGTGAGCTCGAAGATGCCGTCGACCCCCGCCGTCACCAGTGCGGCGGGACGCTTCTCGTCCAGCGTCACTACGACACGGTCGGGAAGCACTCGCCTCGCGCGGGCCCGCTCGACCCGCGGCGAGGCCGCGACGGCCTCCTCCAGCACCGAGATCCTGACATCCAGCAGGTTCTCGCCCATCTGGGCCCCCGAGAGCGCGACCACCTCGTCGCGCGTGAGGACCCTGTTCCCCCTGACCTCGAACTCCGAGAGGAGGAACCGCTCCTCGCCCCGGCCCCAGCCGGGCGCGGAGAAGACGACCAGCACGCAGCCGGCGACGAGGACGGTCGCGGCCGCGGCGATCGCGGTCCTGCGGAAGCTCCATCGGAACTCCGGGAGACGTAGCGCGAACCGCCGGCGCGGGGCGTTGCGCTTCGTCCGCCCCCCGCGGGAGGTCCCGCGGGACCCGGCCCGCGCGGCTGGCGCGGCGCGGCGCACGGCGGGTCGCCTCTTGCGGCTCCTGTTCTTCATTCGGAGTCCCGACATCGCTGCCTCTCGCGTGACCCGCGCGGCCTAAGGGGCCGCCTCGGTTTCCACTACCCTCTGCCGATGATCTGTATCTCGAGACTCAGCGTCACGCCCGCCTCCTCGGCAACGCGTTCGCGCACGATCTCGATCAGTTCCTCGACGTCCTCGGACGTTCCGCCCCGGTCGTTGAGGATGAAGTTGGCATGCAGGTCAGAGACGACCGCGCCTCCGACGCGCGTGCCCTTGAGCCCGGCGGCGTCTATCAGCCTCCCGGCGGCCTCGCCGGGGGGGTTCGTGAAGACGCAGCCCGCACTGCGCATGCCGTTGGGCTGGGTCTTCCACTTCTTCTCCAGCGTCTCGGTCTGGCGCGCCCTGATGTCCTCGGGGTCCGCCTCCGTGAGCCCGACCTCTATCTCCTCGACGATCGTCCCCTCGGGCAGTTCGCACCGCCTGTAGCCCATCTCGATCTCGTCGCGAGGCACGTAGGTCGACGAGCCTCCGGGCCTCGAGACCCTGACGCCCGAGAGCACGTCTGAGAGCCACACGCCGAAGCTCCCGGCGTTCGTCGCCACTGCCCCGCCTGTGCTGCCCGGAATGCCCGACAGCCCCTCCAGTCCGCCGAGGCCCTCGTCCGCGCAGAAGGCCAGGAACCTCGGCAACCCGACGCCGCCACCGGCCCGAGCGACCGTTCCCTCCCGCTCGAGCGTCGTGAACGCCCTCGCCGGCGTGAGGACCGCGCCCTCGACCCCTCCGCTTCTGACCAGCACGTTCGTCCCGCGCCCCAGGAGCGTCACCGGCACGCCGGCGGACGTGAGGAAGTCGGAGCATGCCCTGAACGTCGACGGGTCCCGCGGCTCGACGAACACGTCCGCCGGGCCTCCCAGCCCCAGCGACGTGTGACGCGCCATAGGCTCGTCGACGAAGGCGGCGCCGGGCGCCATCCGCGTCAGCTCATCGAGCACAGTCGGGTCGATCGCCAAGTTCTTTTTCCTCGCCCCGGCCGCGCTCCAGTCGAGCGACGCCGGGGGCACTGCGGCGAACGTCCTCAAACGGCCTCCAGCGACGACTTCTTCCTGAGACTCGCGAGTATCCGCTCGCCGACCTTGTAGATGTCACCCGCTCCCAGCGTGACGACGACATCGCCCGGCTGGATGATCCCCATCGCGCGCTCGTAGAGCGCGTCCAGATCCTCGACGTAGTCGGCGTCGCGGTGGCCGTATCTCCTGGCCGCCTCGACGATGCTGCCGCCGCTGACCCCCGGAATGGGCTCCTCGCTCGCGGCGTAGATGCCCGCCACCAGCAGGACCGTCGCGTCGTAGAAACTCCTGCCGAACTCCTCTAGCAGCTTCTGTGTTCGCGTGTATCTGTGCGGTTGGAAGAGGACGACGAGTCGCCGGTTCCATCTCGCCGCGGCGGCCGAGAGCGTCGTTCGGATCTCGACCGGATGATGTCCGTAGTCATCCAGAACAAGCACATCGTGGACCTCCCCTCTTACGTCGAACCTGCGGGCTATTCCCTCGAAGTCCCGGAGCGCGCTCGCGATGTCCTCGAAGGACACTCCGAGTTCAAGACCGACGGCCACCGCCGCGGTCGAGTTGTAGACGTTGTGCGAACCCGGCATCGTGATCTCGATTCGGCCGAGTTCCTCACCCCCGGCGACGACCGTGAACGCGGTGTGGTCCTCCGCGGCCGTGACGCCGACGGCCTGCACGTCCGCCTGGCTCGTCAGTCCGTAGGAGATCACGCGGCGCTCGATGTCGCCGATGATCGACTGGATGTTGGGCTGGTCGAGACAGACCACCGAGCAGCCGTAGAACGGAACGCTGTTCGCGAAGCGCGTGAAGCCGCTCTTGATCTCGTCGAGGCCCGACCAGTAGTCGAGGTGTTCCTCGTCGACGGTCGTTACGACAGCGATGGTCGGCGACAGCTTGAGGAAAGACCCGTCACTCTCGTCGGCCTCCGCGACCATGTACTCGCTCGCGCCGAGCCGCGCGCCCGTGCCCATTGAGCTGATCTTGCCGCCTACGACGACGGTCGGGTCCAGGCCTCCCACTGAGAGCACGGCCGATATCAGCGAGGTCGTAGTCGTCTTGCCATGCGTGCCGCCGACGGCGACGGAGAACTTCATCCGCATCAGCTCCGCCAGCATCTCGACGCGCGGAATGACCGGGATGAGGCGCTCGCGCGCCGCCAGTATCTCGGGGTTGTTCCGCGCGACCGCCGTCGAGACGACGACAACGTCGGCGCCCTCGACGTTCGCAGCGTCGTGACCGACACGCACCCGCGCGCCGAGCGACTCGAGCCGCTCGGTCGTCTCGCTCCGCCTGAGGTCGGAGCCGGAGACGACGTAGTGCAGATTGAGCAGGACCTCGGCGATCCCGCTCATGCCGGCGCCGCCGATCCCCACCAGGTGCACGTGTTTCACGCGTCCGAACATCGTCACTGCGCGTTTCTCCGTTCGCTGCGAGCGAGGGCCAGGACCGACTCGGCGACCTGCTCAGCCGCGTCGGGCCGCGCGAGTGTCCTGGCCCTCTGGGCCATGAGTGCCAACCGCGCCGCATCTTCCAGGAGTCGCTCCACTTCGCCGGCTAGCCTCTCGCCGGTCAGTTCATCGTCGGGAACCACGACCGCGGCCCCTGCCGCCTCGACCGCTCGCGCGTTCTTCATCTGGTGCCCCTCGGTGGCGAAGGGATACGGCACCAGGAGCGACGGCCTGCCCACGATCTCGATCTCAGCTATGGCGGTCGCGCCGGACCGCGAGACGACCAGGTCGCTCGCTGCGTAGGCCGTCGCCATGTCGTCGAAGAAGGGCTCGACGATCGCCGCGACCCCGGCCTCTCCGAGGGCGCTTCTGACCGACGAGACGTCGTCGCTGCCCGTCTGGACGATGAGGGTGAGGCCGGCCCCGGCGAGCCGCCTGGCCGCCGCCGAGACCGCCTCGTTGATGCGCCTCGCGCCCCTGCTGCCGCCGACGAAGAGGACCACGCTTGCGTCCGCGCCTAGTCCGAGCCTCGCGCGGGCGGAGTCCCGGTCGGTCGACTCGAACTCGCTTCGCACTGGATTGCCGGAGAGCCGCACGTCTCGCGCGTGGAGAAGGTGCCCCTCCGTCTCCTCGAAGCTCGTGTGAACGACGGCCGCGCCGCGCGAGAGGGCGCGCGTAGCGAGCCCCGGATACGAGTTCTGTTCCTGCAGCACCACCGGGATCGCGAGGGTCCTGGCCGCGAGCATGGGAGGCATCGACACGAACCCGCCGGTTCCGACCGCGACGGCCGGCTTCCTCGCCGCGAGTACGCCGAGAGCTCGGCAGTAGCCGCCGGTCACGACGAACGGCATGGCGAGATTCCGGATGTCGGCGCTCCGGCGCAGCCCCATGGAGGGCACCGCGACGAAGTCGCGACCGCTCCGCCCCACCAGCCTCTCCTCTATCGAGCCGCGTCTGCCCATGAAGAAGACCTCGATGCCCGGTCTGGCGCGCTCCAGCGCGTCGGCTACGGCTATGCCCGGACTGATGTGCCCGCCCGTTCCGCCGCCGGCTATCATCACCCTCACGACCTCGTACCCTTTTCGCGTCGCCCGGACCCGCGTCTCGCGTTCGAGACTGCCGCTGGCTGCCTGGACTGCCACCTGACCGCGAACTCCGCGGATGGCGTCCGCGAGCCGCTGGCCATGGACGTTCGCTTCGAGATGTTGAGCAGTATGCCCATCGCCGCCATGTTGATGATCAGCGACGACCCTCCGTAACTTATGAACGGCAGCGGAAGGCCCGTCGTCGGGATCAGGGCCGTTGCCACGCCGATGTTGATGAACGCGTAGATCGTGATCATCGCCGTGAGCCCGGACGCGAGGATCTGGCCGTACAGGTCCGGGGCCCGTTTCGCGATGCGCAAGCCCCTCATGAGGAGGAACGCGAAGACGCACACGAGCCCGAGCGTCCCGAGGAAGCCGACCTCCTCACCCCAGATCGAGAAGGCGAAGTCGGTGTAGGGGTCCGGAATGAACGCCCGCTGGAGGCTCTCTCCCACGCCGCGCCCCCAGAGACCGCCGGAGCCGAGAGCGACGAGCGACTGGAATATCTGATAGCCTGCCCCACGCGTGTCTACGCCCGAGAGCGACAGGTCGTAGGTGGCGCGCCAGACGGCCCAGCGCTCTGCGATGTGAGGCACGAACTTGATCGCGAGCGCCACTCCCGGCACAGCGGCCGCTCCGAGGGCGCCGATGTGCGACAGCCTGGCGCCCCCCAGGAACAGCAGTACCAGCGAGAGAGAGACGATGGCGATCGCGCTTCCGAAGTCGGGCTGGAGCAGGACCAGCAGCACCACACCCGCCACGAGCCCCAGCCTGGGTAGAAGCCCGTGGACGAAATCGTCGAGCTCGTCCTTCCTGCGGGCGAGCACGTCGGCCATGTAGACGACGAGCACGATCTTGGCGACCTCGCTCGGCTGGAACATCAGCAGGAATCCGCGCATGCCGCGGACCGTGCGACCGAAGAGGAGCGTAGCCACGAGCAGTCCGATGGTCAGGAGGATGGCCTTCTTCGCGTGCCTGCGGTAGGACCGGTAGTCGAACGCGTATGCGAAGGCCATTGCCGCGATCCCGAGCCCCGCGCGGAACGCGTTGCGCTTCAGGAAGACGAAGGTGCCGCCGAAGCTGTGTTCCGCGACGTGAACGCTCGCCGTGTAGACGGTGAGCATCCCGACGAGGATGAGCAGAAGCGTCGTCCAGACCAACGCCCAGTCGCAGCGGAACGCGTCTCTCAACTGCCACCTCCATCGGCCGCGGGTTCAAGCCTCGCGACCTCGTCCTTGAATCGCCGTCCTCTGTCCTCGAAGTCATCGAACATGTCGAAGCTAGCGCACGCCGGGGAAAGAAGGACTACGTCCCCCGCCGAGGCGGCGCGTCTC
>Ga0180430_10000378_pt1 | contig 48662 bp, 44 predicted proteins | sample SS_ome_9_FD_132999 | JGI IMG/M metagenome (GOLD analysis project Ga0180430, IMG submission 132999) | Hypersaline lake sediment archaeal communities from the Salton Sea, California, USA - SS_1_S_2 metaG | ecosystem: Environmental > Aquatic > Non-marine Saline and Alkaline > Hypersaline >...
AGGCTGTCAGACGACGAAAGAGAAGAACTGCTGGGCTATATGTTCTAGAAAAAGAAAAGGGTTCAATCTGGCGATTGACCCTTTTCTACAACACTAACTAAAACTACCAACTAAACTACCCTAATTTCTTCTACTACTATTATTGTTACAAATAGTATGCCACAAAGATAATCACAAGCAAATTATCTTACAAGTTTTTCAAGATTAAATTAACGTTAAATTAAGTTAAACGCATAATACGTGATTCTATCTCTATTTTTATAGGGGCCTGGCTTCAGATTACTACATTTTTTATTCAACTCACCCTATATATTAGAGGGTGCAATATATTTTTACCTTTATAACAATTCGCGATATTTCTGTCGTTATTTAATCCAGATCATGTTATTCGATATATTCAGTTGGTAGTTTGATGGAAAAATGAAATCTTGCAGCCGCATTAATTGGATATATATCATTCAATCATAAAATCAAAAAGAATTTTTCCTATGAAGAAACTCGTTTTAACAGCAGTCGTGGCACTTGCCCTGTGGAGCAGCAATGCCTTTGCATGCACCAACTTTCTTGTTACCCCGGGTGCGTCGGTAAATGGTACTGCTATGATCACCTATGCCGCAGATGCTCATGTCTTGTATGGGGAACTGTATTTTACACCATCGGCTGACTATCCTCCGGGAGCCATGCTCGATGTGTATGAGTGGGATACCAATAAATTCCTGGGACGGATACCCCAGCTATCTCACACTTTTTCAACGGTTGGGAATATGAATGAACACCAGGTAGCCATCGGCGAGACCACCTATGGAGGCAGAAGAGAACTAAGGGACACCACCGGGCTTATCGATTATGGCAGCCTGATTTATATTACCCTGCAAAGAGCCAGAACTGCCAGAGAAGCCATAAAAATTATGGGTGAGCTGGTAGCAGAACACGGGTATTACAGTTCCGGAGAATCCTTCTCAATAGCCGATCCCAATGAAGTATGGATCATGGAGCTCATTGGAAAAGGGACAGAGATGGTAACAAAAAAAGGGAAAACCTACAATAAGAATAAAGGGGCAGTCTGGGTGGCTGTCAGAATTCCGGACGGATACGTATCCGGACATGCCAACCAGGCCAGGATACAGCAATTTCCTCTGGATGACCCCGAGAATTGCATATATGCCCCTGATGTCATCTCCTTTGCCCGCGAGAAAGGATACTATGAAGGCACAGATGAAGACTTCAGTTTTTCAGATACCTATGCACCCATAAGTTTTGGCGGCGCCAGATTCTGTGATATGCGCGTATGGTCCTTTTTCAAAGATATCAATGATGATATGGACCAGTACTTTGACTATGTGAAGGGTGATGACCTGGAAAACAGGATGCCCCTTTACATTAAGCCCAAGCGAAAAATATCCAACAAGGACCTGATGAACTTCATGAGGGACCACCTGGAAGGTACCGAACTGGACATGAGCAGCGACGCAGGAGCAGGTCCCTTTGGCCTCCCCTACCGCTGGCGTCCGCTTACCTGGGAATACGATGGAAAAATGTATGTGAACGAACGTGCCACTGCTACTCAGCAGACCGGATTCTCTTTTGTTGCAGAAAGCAGGCCCATGAAGCCCGACTGGATGGGTGGAATCCTCTGGTTTGGCATTGATGATGCCGCTGCCACCACCTACGTGCCCATGTATTGTGGCATGACCCGCGTTCCCGAATCCTATGCAGTTGGAAACGGAGATTTGCTCACCTATTCAGAAACTGCTGCCTTCTGGGCCTTCAGTTTCGTATCCAACTTTTCCTACCTCAGGTACAACGTGATGATGGAAGATGTTCGCAAAGTCCAGACCGAACTTGAAGATAAATTCATCACCGAGGTTGCCGCCATAGATGCTGCTGCCACGGTCCTGAATGAAACCAATCCCGAGCTGGCCAGAGAATTTATAACCAACTACTCGGTTAATATGGGTGACTATACCGTACAACGTTACAAAGAACTGGGACAATACCTGCTGGTTAAGTACATTGACGGGAACATCAAAAAAGAGGAAAATGGCGTCTTCCTGCGCAGCAAGGATGGCTATCCGCTCAGCCCGGATCAGCCCGGATATTCAGATCAGTGGAAAGACATTGTTGTAAAGGATGCCGGCAAGAATCTGAAGATGCCCGCCGGGGATGCACATTAATAATATTGCCCTGTTAATAAATCAGGAATTATATTATTATAAAATGGATTTTTTTTGTACTTTTGCGACCTGTTAAATCGAGGCACAGTATATAATAAAGAATAGAATCATGGATTTAATGAAGGTTGTCGACCAGGAATATGCTGCCGAGAAGGCGCTTCCCAATTTCAGTGCAGGTGATACCATCACCGTTCATTATAAGATTAAAGAGGGAAACAAAGAGCGTATTCAGCAGTTCAGGGGGGTTGTGATCCAACGCCGCGGAAAAGGAAATACAGAGACATTTACAGTACGTAAGATGTCAGGTAATATAGGTGTAGAGAGAATCTTTCCTTCCGCATCACCATTTATTGAGAAGATTGACATCAATAAACATGGTCGCGTAAGAAGGGCGCGTATCTTCTACTTCCGTGAACTGACAGGTAAAAAAGCACGTATCAAGGAGAAGAGATTCTAGATACGGAATCAAACAAAAAGACAGGCTGTTTCGAAAGAGGCAGCCTGTTTTTTTTGTCCTCATGAGAACAAAGAGATTATAGCCTATCTGCTTCGTCGCGGGCTTTCTGTATGATATCTGCGGCTTTGAGTTCTGCTTCACTGACCAGGTTTTCGGATTGCTTTTCGGCCTGGCGTACGAGTTCACTGGCCGCAGTGCGGGCAGCCACCTGTTTCAGAGGATTGCTACCGGCATCTTCCACCAGCTTTTCCCCCTGGGCCTCCGCCTCCTTAACCAGTGCTTCTCCGGCCTTCCTGGCCTCCTCCACCAGCCGGGCCGCCTCCTTTTCTGCATCAGCTATGATCTTTTCAGCTTCCTCTCCGGCTTCCTCTCTGATCTCCTCCTCCACCTTCTCAATCTCCTCGGTGATCTTCTCCTCCACAGCTTCCTGAATCGTTTCACCTGCCGATTTCAGATTCCCGCTCAGATCGGTGTTCAATTTCGGATCATTGAACGTGCCCCCGATACTGGCCAGCACTTTAATATAATCGGATTGTGGAACCTTCAGACCGGCACCTGCAGCAAGCAGGGTCATGCCCTGGATCATTTCATTGGCCCCGCTGCCCAGATCAGACTTGGCGATGTTCATATCCATCTTGTAATCCAGGCTCAGATCGATGCCATGGGAACCCGAAACAATCATACTGGACTCATAGAAGTCCATGCTAAAGGGATTAAAAATAATTCGTCCATCCCGTACGGTGAATCCAACATCAACCTCATCCGGAGCCATCTCTGTAAATTTTTCGTTTTTCAGAACCTCGCTCAGGGGAATGAATTCTTCCATGTTGTAAAACCGAAGACCCTCGGTTTTTGCCTGTCCTTTTGCATTGATGGATTCATAGAGGGGAGCTAAGGTGGCGTCCATCAAGGAATGGTACTCCATAGTAACATTTGCTTTTCCCTTGAAATATTTGGCAATGGGAGCCATTTTCTTCACTGCCATGAAGGTAGAATAGGCAGAAGGAATATCCACGCCTTTCATATCAACAGTGAAATCTGCCTCGGCATATTCGCTCCGCGTATCAAGCCATCCGGCCGTAAGCATACTCCCTTCCAGGAGCTCCATCCGCACCTCATCGATTCCTGCCACACCTTCCATAAGACGCATCTTCCCAGTTATATTTTCAAATAGGATCTTGGCATATTCCACCCTCCGCATATCTACGGTCATTATGAAGTCAATGTTTTCAGGAATTTTTATACTTGCTGGTTCAGCCAGGGAATCAGGCTGCACAGGTACCAGCGTATCACCAGGAAGCTCATCAAGCTCAGCAGCTTCCTCAAGCTCCGGCATAAGTTCATTGGCATCCAGAAGCGTGGATTGTACATCCAATCGGCCCGATACAGTCTGTCCGGCAAAAACATAAGGAATAAAATTCTCCAGCTCGCCTTCCATGTGCAGATCAGAGGCCCCCATCTTCAGATCCAGGACAGCAAGCTCTACCATTCTTGGGTTGAATAGCAGCATCATCTGCTCCAGCACGAGGGGTACCGGAATTTCAGGAGTTTCCAACACCAATCCCTGAATACCCAGGGAGCCATCAAGATCCACCTGCTCGTAGTTCTCCTCCTCGATATAGGACATTTTTGTATCCCATCGGAGATCAGCATCAAGCTTCCCATTGAGACTTACATCTTCCATGGGAACGATGTCCTGCAGGGAAGCAAAGTCAATCCTGCCTTTCGCGCTTCCAGCTACATGCATATCGCTCATCGGATGATCCACCTGCATGCTTAAATCAAATGGATTCCCACCCAGCAGCAGGTGAAATGTCTCCAGATCCACCAGGGTTTGGTCCATGTCAGTACCTCTGTAATCCACCAGCAGAGAAATCTGAACATCCGAAACATCTTTGGGAAGGTCTGGATAAGCGAAATAACCATCCTGCACCTGCAGTTTTAGTTTTGCATCGGGAAGAATGCTATCCTTCATCATGCCAATTACTGTGCCCTCCAGCAGAAGATTCCCGCTTGTTTTCAGCTCTTCAAAATCCTGGAGATATATGGCTGGCACCAGGGACAGCAGCGTCTGGAAGGACGTTTCCTTAGAGAAAAATTTCAGATCCATCTCCATAGCACCCTCATCCAGCAATAGCATATCTCCCTCCAAACCCAGAGACAGGCCATTCAGGGACATCATGTTCTCCTTCAAAGTATACCTGTTTTCGACCATGTTGGCCGCAGCAAGCAGGTCCAGGTTGAAGTCAGCATCTCTGAGATAGCGGATCCCTCCCATCTTTGCATTGATCTTATCTATGACAGAGGATAGTTTAATTTCGCTTTGCTCCGTCGAGAAATCTCCTCGCAGCTCCAGGTTAAAGCCTTCCAGAGAAGCATCAATATCTGATGTTTCGTCGAGATAGTAAATGCGTCCGTTCGTAATCGCAAAACGCTTCAGGGAGACTGACATGGAGGATGCTTCCGCACTTTCCTCATCAACTTCCTCCACCTCTTCAACAGCTTCACCACTGATATCCCAGTTGGCACTTCCGTCCTCCAATACAATGGCATTGATCAGCGGATGCTCCACAAGAACAGACTTCACCTCAATATTTTTCCGGAAGGCACTGAAGGGATTTACCCGCAATTCGAATCGCTTTAGTCCTGCCAGGGTGTCCCCTTCGAAGGTTTCCACCCCAACCACCGACACCTGATGCAGGTTAATGCTCAGATCGGGAAAGCCCCTGAAGAAAGAAAGACTGAACTTCGACCAGTCAACCCTGGCATGAACCTCCTCATTTACCTTCTCCTTGACCACCGCTTCAATTTTCGACTTGAAGAGAATTGGAGTCACAATCAATAAAACGAGAATCACACCTATGGTGATAGCCAGTATCTTTAGCAGCTTTTTCATATAATCTCTTTTAATCAAAATTACTAATTCTGCCCGAAGAAAAGAGTTTTGAAATTATAGGGAAATGATTAAATTTGCACTCCCGTACCGGACGAGTAGCTCAACTGGATAGAGCACCTGACTACGGATCAGGAGGTTGGGGGTTCGACTCCTCTCTCGTTCACACTGAGAATTAGGCAGTTACACGATATTAAAGTGTAGCTGCCTTTTTCATTTTACTAACATTTCCACTAACAATAAACTTTCTCCCCAAGCTGGCACCCGAATCCTCCCTCACAGATGGATGGCATTTGCAAGAAGAATTGAGTTAAGGTTTTTTAACCTTTCTTGGGTTAAATTAATAAGGTATTAGACTAATTTTCAGATCTATACATAAATTGAAGTTCATATGAAACGGACATTATTCTTTCCGATAAGTTTAGTGATAGTAGTTTTTAGTTCTAATGTAATCGCACAGGATCAACTTAAGATCGGTCATGTTGATGTAGTGGAAATTATTACCGCGATGCCGGAAAGTGATAGTGCTCAAATCTTATTGGAAAATGATACCAGGGAACTTGAGACAATGATGGAGAGTATGCAAGTTGAATACAACAACATGCTTGATAAATACCAGCAAAACCTTGATAGCTATTCTCAAATGATCAGGCAAACTAAGGAAGGTGAGTTGTTGGAAATGCAGAATAAGATACAGGCATTCCAACAGACAGCCTCACAGCAATTGCAACAACGAAACTACGAGTTAATGCAACCTATATATATAAAAGTTCAGGAAGCCATCGATAAAATTGCAACTCAGGAAGGATTTACCTACATCCTTGATCTCAGCAAAGGTTCAGTAGTATTTTCAGCAAAGAATAGTAGGAATATCAACCTTTTGGTTCTTAACGAACTAGGTATAACACAATGATGGGTAACCATAAGGCCTTGCATGTGATCTTGGATTCTGGAAAACAGGTCGAAGTGCTAAATAAGAATTATTGAGATATTGCTAATTATCTGTTTGAATGCCCGATATTTGTTAATAGATGAATTTTTTTATTGCCGTACTTATTACGATATAAAATCCGATTCATTATGGAAAATGAAGATTATAGAATGATAATGATAAGGAAGTTATTCCTGCTGCTTCCTCTATTTCTTGCATCCTTCTGCCTTTTCTCTTGTGCAGTAAAAAACGTCCCGGAACTAACTCACAATGAAGCCTTTGAAAAATCAGGATCAAGTGATGCGAAAGTAGATGCTCATGTTGAAGAGATGCCAGCTGCCCTTGGTGGGCCCACTGTTATCGGCTACCCATCACGGCCGCAGGGCTTTTCTGCAGACAAGTATGTTCCGGGAGAAAAATATGTAGTCGGCTACCCTATCAAGTCAAAAGATGCCTCAGTAGAAGGGAATAAGTCGGGGAAAAAATATGTGGTTGGCTACCCGGCACGGCCAAAAATTTTACTTGCGCCTACTGCAGAGGAGACTATATTACTAATAAAGAACTAATCGGGAAGCTGACAGAAGGGCCTGGAAGCGTCATATTTTGATTATTTAGCATTTTTCGATATTCTACAGAAGACTCTTGGCCGCAGAAGGCTTAATTGTGTCGACGATTGGCTTAAGTGTATCGTCAAATGGCTTAAGTGCCTCGACACATGACAATTGGTCAGGTTAGGATGGCTTAAGATTATAGTCGATTGCCTTAAGTTTTGCTTCCATTGACATTTGATGCCAGACAGATGCCATAAGTTGGCCTACAACTGACATAAGTTCCTGGCATCCTGACATTTGGTCATGGCCAGATGGTTTGAGACCACCTTCGATCGACGTAAGTGCTCCGTCGACTGACAAAAGTGGTAAATGAATGAACAAAAGTTCACCGTTCATGAGCATCAGCCCTCCGTAGATGAACAAAAATTGACTGTTAATGAGCGTCAGCCCACCGTAAATGAGTATAAGTTGACTTCAGATGAACTCCAGTCGATTGCATATAACCATCAGTTGAGGGTGTTCAAATAACTGTGTTAAGAGATAGCGTTTTTGAACTTTACCATCCAAGTACTTTAATTCATGTCTGAAAGATCAAATACAGACAGAATGGCTCTGTGATCTGAATTGAAGAATCCGTCCGGGGGATCGTCCATGACTATTTTCGAACTGGTAGTGGCCAGCTTAGCTCCCCTGTAGTAGATAAAATCAATCCGGTCTGATATGATATCATCGCCCAGGTATCCCCAGGTCCCTTCCAGGGTCAGGGTGGGATCGGGATGCACTTCCCTGAAAGAATCTGTAAAGCCCCGGTCTTGCATTAGTTTGCTCACGGGCCATTCAACCACTTTTCCATAATGTGCTTCTTTGGTACTTTCCACCCAGTCCAGGTGGGATGCGGAATTAAAATCACCTCCCATGATGACAGGCAGGTTCAGGGCAGCCTCCAGGCTATCAATGCTATGCAGGATGGCTTGGATTTCACTCAATCTTGTGGGACCTTCTCCTGCGATTAGTGAATCGGGCGACATTGTTTTGATGTCCTGAAAGGTATCAGGCAGGTAGTGCAGCCAGATGTTTACACAAAGGATTTCTCTTCCCTTCACATCTATGATCACTGCGTGAGAGTTGAAAGGTCTGAACAGATGAATGGTATCCACGATGGGGTATTTGCTGTGAATGGACAGATTGGAGCTCCCTCTCCATGAATAGGGATAGCCGGCATCCCGGGCAATATCCATCCCGCAACAATAGGTTTCCTGCATGAACAGAACGTCGGGATTCTCCTGCACAATCACTTTAAGAACATTGGCAGTATTTGAAGTATCCTGCTCAAAATCAACAGTCTTATCACCGTGAAGTCCGCCATGCCATATATTCCAGGTCATGACGCTAAGAGATTCAGATTGGGTATCTGAACAAGCTGTGGCAAGAAATAGTGCAGCAAAGATTAAAGGATAATACAGGCTTTTCATTACTTATCGGGTTAGTTAGCTAAAACAAATCTATACAAAGCTGAATACATTCCACTTTTTATTTCATATCCGATTCACTAAATTTAGAATCCAAACACGAGAAGATGATCGGAGAGAAATTTCAACCCAAAGTAGCATTCCGCATTCTGAAGATTATATTTTATGCTCTGAATACAGGCTTGCTCCTGTTCTTTATTGTGAGTATCTATCTGAATGAGATGCAAATCCCTCCGTTTAAGGAAGGCTTTGATATCCTTACCTATGTAAATGTATTTCTGCTTGCTGCCATCCCTGCCGGTTATTCCATATCCACCAGGAAGATGGAAGCCATCGATGCAGGAGATTCATTCTCAAAGAAATTTGAACAGTTTCAGACAGCTATGATCCTTCGCTGGGCCATGATCGAGGGGACCGCCCTGTTCTCTCTGGTAGGGCTCATTGTTTTGCAGGATGCCAAGCAGCTGGTACTCTTCGTGATCTGCATCCTGGTGCTATCTTCCAATACCGTGACAAAAGAGAAAGTGACCCGTATGGCCAAACTGAATTCGGAGGAGTCCAGGGCGCTGGATGATTAAGCAAAAGGCTTATTTACCGTTTAGCTTGCTGGCTACCACTTGCTTATAACTGCGACTGATGGGTAACTCCATCTGCCCCATCATCACGTATTCGCGTGTAAAAGATGAAATCTTTGCTTTGTTCACAATGAAAGAGCGGTGGATCCTGAGGAATCCATCAGGCAGCTCCTGTTCCATGTGGCTGATTTTTTCCTTGGAAGCGATTTTAGAACCGTTTTCCAGGTGGAATTCAATATAATCGCCCAGACTTTCCAGGTAGAGCAATTCATCGAGCCTTACATTTGCCGTTTGCCTGTTTGATCGCACGGTGAAGTAGCCCTGGTCAAGGATCGCCTGCTTTTCCTCCAGACTATCTATGGCCTGCTGATCTACAAAGTAGTGTTTGATCAGCAGTATAAACGACATCACCAGCACTACAAAATATAGTAAGCCGGCCATTGTAAATACGTCGGTTATGAGCATCCCGTTTTCGTTTATATCATAATAGGCAATCACTAAAAATGCAAGAACTCCTGCCACCATCTCCAAACATAGAGAAACCACCAGCATGTAGAAGGAATACAATCCGAACAGAAAGAACCTGCGCTTGAATAGATAACGAGGTACCAAAACATAATTAAAGAAATAGGATGTTCCGATAATCACTGGCATCAAAAGGGAAACATAGTAAAATGCCTCCATGGCAACTCCAACCCATTTAGTAAAGATGAGAGTCAGGGATGTATAAACGATGATCCAAAAAACGATATGATGCCAGGCTTTCATCAGCTCAAATATCGCAAAAAATGCACTTTAAATGGCAATTGTCGGCAGAATGCAGGTTTTGAACCGGATTCGACCTTGCGCTGCATCCCTTATCACCCTTACTTTGTAGTGTAATTAAGTTTCATTTAAAAATTATCGTTATGAAAGATTGGTTTATCATGGGTGGTTCCCTTTTTATGAGTATTCTAACCATATTGTTGGTCATTATTGTGGCCGTATCAGTTTATTTTGCAGTCGCGATTGCCAGCGGAAAAGCAAATGAAAAAGTAAACTTCAGTCACCAGCTGAAATATGTAAAATCCATCGGATTGTTTACCATGATCATTGGAATCCTGGGGCAATTGATTGGACTCTTCTCAGCGTTCACGGCCATCGAGGCAGCCGCTGATATCTCACCAGCCATCCTGGCAGGAGGTCTCAAAATTTCTCTGATCACGACCCTTACCGGGATTGTAATTTATCTGATTTCAATTATCATCTGGTTCCTGCTTGACCTGTTTTACCAGAAAAAGCTTGACTAATGAAAAGAATTCAACTCATATCCAAATCAGGGCTAATCACCCTGTGGGTCCTGTGCCTGCTGTATCAGCATGCACAGGCCCAAACCCCAAATGCCTATACTGGCATGTGGGAAGGTAACTTCATGGAACAGTTTAAAACTGTTATTCTTTTAGATCAGGAGGATGAGAGCACCTTTGCCGGAAAAATCATCATGTACAGTGGGGAGCAGCGCATCCAGGATGACGAGCTTTCCAGGATCTCCATGGACGGCACTACCCTATCCTTCTATATCGCCGCCAAAGAAACCTCCTTCAAGGGCACCTTCAATGATAAGGTCACGGAATTGTCCGGGAGTTTCATTTTCCCCGACAACTCGAAGCACCCCCTGGTGGTCCGCAAGTATAAAGAAGACAGCATTGCAGCGAAGACATCAGAGGCATCCCCTACCCTCAAGGAAAGGCTTAATTTTGAGACGACAGTGGATGAATTGAAATCTGACTTCAAGGATTTAATAGATAAATTAAAGAAGCATCATCCCCGTCTCTACTCCTATACTTCTGAGGAGGCCTTTAACAGGCAGACCGAAGAAATATATTCGAAATTAAATGAAGACATGAACCCGGAGCAATTCTATATGAGGATTGCTCCTCTTATTGCTTCTGTGAAGTGCAGTCATACCGGCATCCGTTTGCCAGGAGCATACCTGAATTTTCTGTATGAAAATGGACTCTTCTTTCCATTGGAGTTGTTTTTGCGTGATAAGAAAGCGTATTGCCTGACTTTCTGTGGGGATCCGGATGCGGGTATTATGCCAGGTTCTGAAATATTGTCCATCAATAACAGATCCATGGAGGAGCTTATCACTGAGTTACTATCAATAATCCCTTCGGAGGGGAATAATCTCAGCACCAAATACCAGGAGCTGAACCAGAACTTTCAAAGCTATTTTCATTTGCTGGATCCATCTGAGAGCTTCCAGGTAGAATACGGCTCTTCAGACTCCAGGGAGACCATACAACTGGAGGCATGCAATTCTGAACAGCTTCATTTGAGAGCGCATCTTCACACGGACCTGCCGCCCTATCGTTTTCACACGGAATGCAATCCTGATTATGGCGTTCTGAAAGTCGCCACATTTGGCATCAGGAATATGGAAGACTACTTCTCCTTTCTGGATTCCGTGTTCATAAATTTGGACCATGCTGAAAGTTCAAATCTGGTGCTGGACCTGAGGGATAATCGAGGGGGGCATCCCATTTTTGCAGCCCAGCTATTCTCCTACCTGACTGACAAAGAATTCACTTATTTTCAGAGGAATCCGGATGTAACGGATTTTGAACCCTTGTACAATCCCATGCAGCCCAATAGGAATCATTTCAGTGGCAATATATTCGTACTGGTAAATGGTTCCTGTCTTTCCACCACCGGGCACCTGATCTCCCTGCTCGATTACCATACCGAAGCACTCTTTATCGGAGAAGAGCCGGGCAGTACCTCAAGGTGCAATGACTTCAGCATTCAGTTCCGGCTGCCCAACTCAGGGATGGAGGTAAATATCCCCCGGACCACTTTTGTAACTGCCGTTTCAGTTAAGGAGGAAGGAAAACCTTTTCCTCTGGACTATCATGTGCAACAAACAGTGAAGGATAGAATTGAAGGAGTGGACAGCTATATGCATGTTATTGATTCGATTAATGTTGAACATATGGCCAATCCCTGATTAAGTGATTAAAATAGCCAGCGTATTCCGGCCCATTAAGAAGAACTTTCTCCTTACCAGTATCAATGTAAGTTGCATGGCCCTGGGACTGGTCTCGGCCGGAATTATCGCCAGCTATATTTATCAGGAGTATCATTACGATTATGATAGTCAAAATGCTGAACGGATATACAGGGTAATCCAGAAGGAGGGGGAAAACCTGAACACGGTTACCTTCGGGCCACTCGCTGAATCATTAAAAGCAAACTATCCGGAAATTGAAGACGCTATAAGGGTCAGTTTTTTTTATGGATACCTCTCGTGTGCTGCTGGCGAAAACAGCTCCAATGAGAGTTCAGCCATATTTGCCGATCCTGATTTTTTCGACTTTTTTTCATTTCCACTAATCAAGGGAAAAAGTAGCGGGTGCCTTACTTCCCCCTACTCGCTTGTAATTTCCGAGAAGGCTGCAGAGAAATATTTTGGGAATCAGGATCCCATTGGCAGAGTACTGCGTATTGGTCAGGATAAAGAATATACAGTCACGGGAGTCTTCGAGGATTTCAAAAGCAATTCCAATTTTTCAGGAGATCTGGTGCTGCCATTGACCCAGATATCAGAACTTACCCAGATCTGGATAGAACCCAGCTGGGAATATGAGAGTGATATACACACTTTCATTCTGCTGACTGAAAATTCCGGGATTAAAGATTTATCCGGAAAAGCAGAGAATTTTATTGCCAGGAATATAGCAAACAGTAAGATTTCGCTTCTCTTCCAGGCCTTAGGTAATATACATGTAAACAGAGATTTGACATGGGTACCGAAAGCAAGAGCCAATGTAAGTTACCTGAAGATTTTACTTGTAGTGGCTCTGCTTACCCTGGGCATCTCCATTGTAAATTTCCTGTTTCTTTATCTGGGCACAGCCGAATTGCGGATGAAGGGGACCGGTATTAAGAAGGTTCATGGTGCCTCCAAAAGAGTCCTATTCCTGGAGCATTACAGAGAGGTAATTCTACTGATGTTTATAAGTACAGTAAGTGCTATCCTTCTCTTTGCTTTGTACAAGTATCTTATTGCCCCCCACTTTTCTTTTTTGCCGGAAATTGTGCTGTTCAATTTCAATCTGATCCTGCTGCTGAGTTTCATTGTAATTCTTGTGGTGATCCTTTCCGGAATTTATCCTGCTCTTATTCTCTCCTCCCAAAAGCCTGTTCGACTTTTAAGCAATAAGGCTTCTTCCGGGAAAAGTGAATTGAATATGGTTAAGCTGCTGGTGATTGCTCAGTTTACTTTATGCATTGTCCTGACAGTTTCAAGTGTTGTGATGCACCGACAAACCCGTCATCTGCTGAACCAGGAAACCGGTTATGCCAAAAACGAGCTGATTACCATCCCGCTGAATATGTCTCTGGATGAAGGGATAAACGGGGAGAAATTTGAGTTGTTTGCCCAGGAATTGAAAAAATATAACGGCATAAAAAATGCAACGCTATCCTCTTCATCTCCATCCCTTGCATTTTCAAGTGGGGATGATCCGGTGAACTGGGATGGAAAACCGGAGGAAAAGATTGTATTATTGGATTGGGAATCTATCTCGTACGACTATTTCCAGACCCTTGGAGTCGAAATACAGCAAGGGCGCGATTTTAGCCGGGAATTCCCCAACGACATTGTAAACTGGGAGACCCGGAAATGTGCCTATATAGTCAATGACCGTGCTGTAAAAGAGATGGGATTTACCGACCCCCTTGGGCAAGAGATAGAAGTGTGGGGATTTAAAGGCCCCATCGTGGGCGTGGTTGAGGACTATAATTTCAGATCATTGCATTCCGCTATCGGCCCCATATTTTACCAGTTTAATCCCATTTTCTGGAGCGAAATTATTGTCCGAATAGATCCTGCTGTTCCATCGGTGCTATCAGATATTGAACTGGTCTGGAATAAATATGTATCCGATTATCCCCTGGAAATGAACTTCGTAAATGATCAGATCCATGACTTGTATCGGGACGACCGGAATCTGACAAATGCCCTGGATGTTTTTTCTCTGCTGGCCATTGTAATCGCCAGTATGGGGCTCTTTACGCTGACCGTACTGTCGATGAACAGGAGAATCAGGGAGATAGGGCTCAGGAAAGTAAATGGTGCCAGCATCAGAAACATATTGTTTATGTTAAGCACGGACTATATGAAGCGCGTGGCGATTGCCTTTGTATTAGCCGTCCCCCTTGCCTGGTACTCCATGCATCTCTGGCTGGAAAACTTTGCCTACAAAACCCATCTGAGCTGGTGGATTTTTGCATTATGCGGACTTTTTATAATGGGAATTGCTATACTTACGGTGAGCTGGCTTAGCTGGCAGGCCGCTGCAAAAAATCCAATAGAGGCACTAAGGCATGAGTGACAATATTTATTAAGTTTAGAATATGGAACACATAAGCTGGACAGATTTTGAAAAAGTGGAGCTAAGAGCAGGCACCGTGGTGGAGGTAAGGGATTTCCCTGAAGCCAGGAAGCCTGCCTACAAATTGAAGATCGATTTTGGTGAGGAATTAGGCAGCAAACAAAGTAGCGCCCAGATCACAGATCACTATAGCAAGGAGGAGCTCCTAGGAAAACAGGTGATCTGCGTGATTAACTTTCCGCCCAAACAGATTGGCCCCTTTGTATCCGAATGCCTCGTTACCGGATTATACCAGGAGGATGGCTCCGTGGTCCTGGCAGTACCGGAACGTAGTGTTGTAAATGGAGCAAGGCTCGGCTAAACCAGTAAAGGATTTTCTACCTCACTACCAGGATGAAATCGCTTCCGGGTTCATTATCACCAAATTCTCCAAAGCGGGGCTGCGGATTTACCTTTTCCACAAACTGCAGAATCTCTGAGGTGGTCAGCACTCCATCGTCTCCTCCGTAGTATCGCAATGACTCAATAAACCTCCGGGCAAAGGGAGAATGAAATCCGGGCCTTCCGTCCGGGACATACTCCTTCCCGCCAGATGTCAGGTAAAGCCTGGTCTTATACTTTAACTTGCGTTCCACAAACTCTTTGGTGCTGATATCGGCATATTGAACCGCTGCCCCACGATGGGTGGCGGCAAGATGGGGATCAAAGGTACCCCCAAAACACACATCCATTACCAGGAAAATATGCGGACAGTCGATATTATTGATCATGGTGCGCAGGTTGGAGTGACTCAGGTAGGAGGTCTTGCCCACATCGTCCATCCTTGAATCCCTGGAGATCACATAGCCTTCCCGGAACACTTCATCGTAAACACCGTGACCTGCAAAAAAAATCATCAGGTTATCTTCCGGCTTATAGGACCGGGAGGCAAAGTCCCGGATGACCGATGCAGTTTCAGACAGCGTCGGATTAATCACCACTTCGGAAACCACCCCGTAATTCTCACTGAGCTCTGTGCCAATGGTTTGCGCATCCAGCACCGGGTTGACCAGGTCGGAGTAGTAGTCATAGACATTCGAAGCAAAAAGCAGGGCATAAGTGGTTCCTGCCCCATCTGTCCGGGTACTGTCATTCCTCTGAATTGCTTCAACACTTGCTGCTCTCTCCATCTCCTTTTCCTCGGGATGAAAGGGATTTTCAAGCGGAACTACCTCGTAGTATTTTTTATCGGCCGGGTTGTATAGTTCAAAGGATGAGTAGCTGTAGCTCTTGTTCTTTCCTTCTCGTGATTTACTTGCCCTGATATGGGATCTCGACCACTGCTCCTTGAATTTCCGCGCTGCCGAAATCGGTATTTGCACTCCGGCTTCAGTCTCCATAAACCTGATCTTATAAATCTGCAGATCGGCATTGTAGCCCACCAGTCCCTGCAGTGGTATCTCCACCTTCCCGGATTTGTTACGCACATCATACTGCTTCTCCATGGCAGCTTGCAGTTTCATCAAACTCCAGTCCGCCAGGGTTTCAACGCGCGTATTGTATTCAAGGGAAGTCTCGAACTCATCCCTGGGCAGTGTAAGCACCGGATCCACATTTCCCGTAATATCTCCCACTGTAACAGGAGTTAAAGAACGGCGCTGGGCAAGAGAAAGGTCTGTGTTTAACCAGGAAACCACCAGGGACCTGCCGGAAGGCTGAATCCCGTCAATCTCCCAGATGATCACCTGCTGGTCGATTCCATATGTAAGCAGGAATTCGCCATCTTCCGTAAAGGAGGTCCCCAGGACCTCTTCCATATGCCGGTATACAAAGTCCACCGGAAAAATAGAATCCTTTGCGATTTTTGCGATGACCGCTTTTCTGGACACGCCATAGGCCAGGTACTTCCCATCCTGGCTGATGCTGATGGGATTTCGTATATAGGCCTCGCGCTGTGTTGAATCGGATAATGCAAAAGCATCCCGGGTCAGACGGTACCTCCTGAGTCCGTTGGATGAACCGGTAATAAAGGCATGCTCTCCAGGCTGAAAGACCACTCCTTCCACACCATGCTTACGGAAATTCAGTCGCTGGAAGGGCTCATAAGCATTCCCGTTGTGTTCCAGAATCAGTATATTTCCATAGGTATCACCCGTAACAAGAAAGCGATCATCGAAACTAAAACTGGATTGATAGAGATAGGATTCAAATTCATCCACAAGCTGATGGAAGAGATACATATCATCGCTTAGCCTCCAGATAATCATCTGTCCGTCGTGAGAACAGGATGTCAGCCATTTTCCATCATGACTGAACTCAAGATGATTGATGAAAAAGGAATGCTGGTTCAGTACCTGCATGACTTTCATGTCTTCAAGGCGGATAATGGCGATATCGTTTTTACCCCGGTACCGGCCATAGGCCATATATTTTTCATCCGGCGAAAAGGCAAAGTTCCCACTGCCGGCTTCAGAATTTCCCTGGTGCTCGAAAATCACATCCCAGTTCCGGTCAAAGATCCTCAATGTATTATTACCCAGACTATAGGCAAAATAATTCCGGAAGGGAGAAAACTGCACACAACCCACATAATCGCCCAGGTTGCCAAATTCCTTATTTACCCTGAGTCCCATTTCCTGGGTCCAGGCAGGTGTCAGGAGCAGGACCCATAGTGCCGGCATGAATACTAATTTCTTCATGATGCGATCTTATTTGATTTAATATTTAAAGGTACAAAACCCAATACACAATGATTTGTATATTTATAAACGTAATTCCCGGGCTTGAACAGATTTCTGCTACATACATTTTGCGCGCTATTGCTGGCCTCGCCGTTACATGCACAGGATTCGCTTGTGCAGCAAAATGAATTCTATCCCAGGGATCTGACCCTTGCCCCGGTTCTCAATTCCTCCAAGGTGCTATCGGGAACCTGTGGCAAACAACTCCCTTCTCCACTTGAAGTCCGGGTCAGGGATGAATCAGGCAGTCCGGTAAGCGGAATCAATGTGGCTTTCCGGCTTATTGCAAGCCCCGAACAGGGAGAAGATGCCTTGCTGAGGCCTTTGCTGGTAAGCACAGATTCATTGGGACTGGCACAAGTTGAATTTACTCTGGGGAGCAAACCGGGCACTTACAGGGTATCCGCAAGGATCGCCGAGGGATTCCCCGATAACGAGGTGATTTTTACTGCCAAAGCCAGCCGGAAGAACTGGGTGTGGATCCTGCTTATCAGCCTCTTCGGTGGCCTCGGCCTGTTTCTTTTTGGAATGCAATCCATGAGTGAGGGAATGCAGCAATCGGCCGGAGAGCGCTTGCGTTCCATTCTTGAAAATGTAACCCGGAACAGGATTGTTGGCGCAGGGATCGGAACCCTGGTAACCACCATCATCCAGAGCAGCAGCGCCACATCAGTGATGCTGGTGAGTTTCGTGAATGCAGGACTTATCCAGTTCCGACAGACCATCCCGGTGCTGCTTGGCGCAGCCATCGGGACCACCATTACAGCACAAATAATTGCCTTTAAAATAACCGAATACAGCCTTTTGTTGGTGGCTGTTGGATTTTTCATACAGACTTTTTCAAAGAAAGAGAAGTTTAAATCGGTGGGCTTTTCCCTCTTCGGCTTTGGAATCCTCTTCTTTGGTTTGGAGATCATGTCCGATGCCATGGCTCCATTGCGGGACTTTGCGCCCTTTATCGATCTCTTGCTCCGACTGGAAAGCCCCCTTGTCGGGATCCTGGTGGGTGCAGTCTTTACCGCGATGATTCAATCCAGCAGTGCTTTTGTCGGGATCATGATCGTACTGGCATCCCAGGGCTTGCTCACACTGGATGCATGCATTCCCCTGCTGCTTGGCTCCAACCTGGGAACTCCGGTTACGGCCCTGCTTGCCAGTATGAAGGCGGATGCAGAAGCAAAGAAAGTGGCTCTGGCTTTCTTGTTTATTAAATTTATCTCTGTGCTCCTGTTTGCAGGATGGACTGCACAGCTTGGAAACATATTACTCAAGCTGACTCCTGAAGCCACCCTGCCCAGGTTGATTGCCAATGCGCATACTCTGATAAACGGGATACTTATGCTTGTGGTCCTTCCGGTCTCACCTCAGGTGGCCCGCTTTGTGGACTGGATCGCGGGAAAACCCAAGGTGATTGAAAAAAAGGCATTCCGAACCCTTTACCTGGACCAGGGCATGACCTCCACGCCCTCCCTTGCTCTGAATCTGGCCAAGCAGGAGATAATCCGAATGGGCATGATTGTCCGGGCCATGTTCTCCGAAATACACATCCCCTTCCTTAAAAAGGATCCCAGCTCTCTGGGTGAAATCTATAAACTTGAACAGGAAGTGAATTTCCTCAGAGATTCCATCAAGACCTACATTATGAAAATTAACCGGGAGTCAATGAATAGCAGGCAGATGAATGAGTCCTTCCAACTCCTGTACTCCCTCAATGAATTTGAAAAGATTGCAGACATTATCTCCGGGGACCTGGCCAACAGGGCCGAACGATGGACCCTGAAGGATTATGATTTTTCCGAGCAGGGCAAAAAAGAAATCATGCACTTTCATGAGAAGATTGAAAAGCAATTGAAGCGATCCCTGGTGGTCTTTGAAGAAGCTAATCTTCAGAAAGCTTCCAAAATGAAAGCCAAACACAAGGAGTACCGCCTCCTTTCCAGGGAGCTGGAGAAGCAACACTACGACCGCATCATGGAAGGCATGACAGAATCCATTGAAAGCAGCAAGACCCATCTGGAAATACTGGCTCTTTACAGCAGCATAGACAGTCTGGCCACCAACCTTGCAAGATCAGCACTGGACTGGGATCAGGATGCCTCCTGATAAGAATATTATGGAAACATTGACACGCGAACAGAGCATCCGTAAGATAAATGAACTTGCCTCCAGGGCCATCTCCTTTGTTTTCCTGATCAATTTCAAGGGAGAGGAAAACCTGGTAAGCACCCCTGAAGAGGCTTCAAGTGCCGGCTTTTTCATGGACATGCCGGGAATGGTAAACCATTCATTTATAAAGATTCCGGGCAGAGCCATTGAACTCGTAAAGAAAGCACCTGATCGCGAGATGTACCAAAGAGCCTTTGCTCATGTCAAAAAAGAAATTCATTATGGGAACTCCTTCCTGCTGAACCTTACCTTCCCCACCCCCATCGAAACTAATTATTCACTTCAGGAGATTTTCACCCAGAGCAAGGCGCCTTTCAAATTATTCCTGGAAGATAAGCTGGTCGTATTCAGTCCTGAACGATTTATAAGAATTCGGGGAAGAAATATAAGCTCAAACCCCATGAAGGGCACCATAGATGCCAGCATTCCCGGAGCTCACAGTCTGCTGGCCTCGGACCCCAAGGAAGATGCTGAACACAATACCATTGTTGACCTCATTCGAAACGACCTGAGTACCGTTGCATGTCAGGTCAGGGTAAAACGCTTCAAGTATATTGAAAGGCTGAAAACCAACCAGGGCGAATTGCTGCAGATGAGTTCGGAAATCGAAGGAAAGCTTCCTCCTGATTTCAGGAATACACTTGGCGAGATCCTTTTTCGCCTGCTGCCTGCAGGATCCATAAGTGGTGCTCCAAAACAAAAAACCGTAGAGATTATCAGGAAAGTGGAAGCTTATGAGCGTGGCTTTTACACAGGAGTGTTTGGTTATTTTGACGGACAGAATCTTGACTCTGCAGTGGCAATCCGCTACATTGAAAAAGAGGGTAAAAAACTCCTGTTCAAAAGCGGAGGCGGAATCACCTGCATGAGCGACTGGGAAAAGGAGTATGCCGAAATGCAAAAGAAAGTATATGTCCCGGTTTATTGAAACCATACAAGTCCTTCGTGGCGAGCTGAGGAATCTGGAGTTTCATCAGCAACGCTTTGAGCGAACACGCTACCAGGCACTTGGGTTGAAGAGGCATCCCCTGCTCACCGATGTGATCCGGGTTCCAGAGGGCCTGGAGCGGGGACTATATAAATGCAGGGTGAGTTATCAAAAAGAAATCTCCCTTATCGAATTTGAGCCTCAGCAGACTCATAAGGTTAAATCCCTAAAACTGGTTTATTCGGATACCATTGATTATGGATTTAAATACGCGGACCGAAGCGAGCTTGAGCGCTTGTTCCAAAGGCGTGAAGAATGCGATGATATCCTGGTGGTGAAAAATGACTGTATTACCGACAGTTTCTATGCCAATGTGGTTTTCTGGGATGGTGAAATATGGGTGACCGCGGATACGCCCCTTCTTCCGGGCACCATGAGAGCATCTCTGCTTACCCGGGGATTAATCAGGGAAAGGCGCATCGCTCCGGAAGACCTGGCCGGATATCAGAAACTAAAATTAATCAATGCCATGAATGATCTGGATAGTAGTCCTGAAATCAGCATTAAGTCAATTAAAAAATAAGCTGTATCAGTCTGTAAGGTCCTCTACAATCTCCACCGCCTTTTTTACGCAATCTGCGCAAATGGTCACCATAATGTTTTCATCCTTGAACTTGGCCGCACCTTCCGGAGTATTCAGGTCGCAGCCAATCAGGTCCTTGCACTTTGTGCTCTTAAACTCAGTGACAAAATCACGGGTCAGGTCCTTTACGGCTCCATAGCTTGAGGCCTTCAGCTCATCGTTGTTGTTCACTTCTTCTCCTTTGAGTAAGCCCAGGACCATAATGGCCCCTGTTACTGCCCCGCAGGTCTCCTGAGTCTTGCCCATTCCACCTCCGAAACCGGCAGCCATTTTCTGGGCCAGCTCCTTGCTGAATTTCAAATCATCGGCAAATGATAGCACAACCGACTGGGCACAATTGTACCCGGAAAGAAAAAGCTCTTTGGCCTGTTCTGAACGATTCATGATTATGGGTTTTAAATTCCCTATTAAGTTAAGGAAGAATTAGCGAATAATCGATATGGGCAGGGTCATCTTTAAAAAAACTGCATCGGCCCGGGCAAGCTCACCCATTATTTCGGCCTCCTGATCATGAGAATAAATCAGGTAAATGGCCCCGAAAGGAGGCCTGAAGCGCCATCCTGCAAGGCCATAGAAATAGACCTTGCTTGTGCTGGTACTATTCTGAGCAAAGAGTTCAAACCAGAGGTCGTTGGTAAAGTTATAATTCACTGAAAACACATTGATCAGCGTAGATTGATCCTCCTCATCCGGTGTGAATTTAATCAGGTCACCGCTGTACTCCAAGGCCATTTTCTCTGTGACTTTAATCCTGCCTCCCAGGGAAAAACGTTGAAAATCACGATCAAAATTACGGCCAAAAGAATAGGCAGCCATGGCATGGCTCCATTCGGCCGTATTATAGCCCAGCTCAAATGTATTCCTGTGGTTGTAGTAATCCTTATCAAATAATTTGTATTCGTTATTGTAGCGATAAGTGAATGAGAAACGGTTCTGAAAATAGAATTCCACCGACTCATTGATGTTCCAGCTTCTGAGCACACCTGTGGTCCGGGCCCAGAATACATTGTTCCGGGTCTCCACCTCAATATACTGGAACAGATTATTCCGGATCCACCAGCGATAGCTGATATCACTATCCATCTCCCTGCGGTCGTCATCCACCACATAGCCGGCCTGGTTCACATTCTCCTGGAAGTTCTCACCCAGCTCGGTGTAGCGTACATGTACATGATAGAAATTACTTTCCTTGGCAAAACGGACAAACCACGCAGAGTGGGAAAGAAAGTCACCTGGAATACTGGCTACCAGCTGTCCGGTCAGTTTCCAGGTCTCCCCCAGGTTAAGCACATAGTCGCCACTGAATGAAGTTACATAGGCGGAATCATTGCGTTTGTCTACTGCTGTAAATCCCACCGAACTGGACTCAAGAAAATCCCGCTTGAGCCTTGCGGTGGTAAAGAATGAAGGGGGCTCATCCTCATCATCTACCTGCAGGCTGCGTGCATTCAGGGCATTGAAATTATACTTTCCTGCTTTACCATTTATTTTGGCACCATAAAGAATGTCCTGTATTCTCCTTGAATAGAAGGTCCGGATACGGGTTTTGTACATCTCGTTTCCCTCCTGAAAAAACAGCCTCTTTTCTGGATAATTCAGTTCATATCGCGTCAGGTTGATCCTTTCCTGGTCGGCCTCCACAGTGGCAAAATCCGGATTAATGGTGGCATCGGCGGTTACATTGGGTGAGATCTGCCACTTGATATCCCCCCCGGCATCTGGTTTCACGCTATGGCTCACCCCGGTAAACTCATTATTCTCATAACGAAGGGTTGCATAGGGATAGATTGAAAGTTTGCTTTTTGAGCGTGGAACTGAAAACCCCGTAAGCTTACCTCCCTGGGAAATTCTGAAGTCATCACTCAGTGTCCCTGACCAGTAACTGGTCTCCAGGTTAGCCAGATAGACCCTGCCAAAATTCACCCCCCAGGTATCGCTTCCCGGTTTAAACCGAAGGCTTTTGAAAGGGATGGCCATTTCCAGGCTCCATCCCCATTCATGAACGGCAGAGGCTGACAGCCATTCAGTATCCCAGTTCACATCAATACTCCGGCCATCATCATTAATTCTGAAATCGGTCTGGGTACCCAGGGGGTTGGTCCAGAATCCATATCCCGAACGGTTGTCATTATAGGGGTCAATCACCAGCACAAAGCAATCATCCCCTTTGCCCAGCACATCCCGGTTCATCGCCTTGGCCAGCACCTCGGTCCCCTGGTAGAGGAGCACACTTATATAAATATTCGCACTGTCGTATCCTATATAGGTCACCGTCCTTTGTGAAGAAGCCTCTCCCGGAACCGGCGCCATCTGAACAAAACCGGTGCCCGCACTGGCTCCATCCCACCTGTCTTCTTCATGCACCCCATCAATGACAAGGGCAGACTCCATAGGATAAGCTTCAATGGAACGCTGCGCCACTACTTCTCCACACAAGCCAAAAATCATGATGAACACTGGAAAAAACCTGCAAGCCATAGAAGAGAGTTCGAATCCTGAGCTCTGAAAATACAGAATCTTTCACAGATATGCTGATAATTTTATAACTTCTCCCTCAAAGCTAAAAAAAGACGACTCATGCTCCGATCACTTGCTTTAATTCTGCTGATCAGTACCGCAATACTTGCATACGGACAGGAGGAAAAGAATCCTCCCGAAGGAATGGTTCTTATACCCGCCGGGACATTTATGATGGGTACCGAAGAAGGACAGGGCATTGCCTCTCCAAAACACCCGGTAAGCCTGAATGCCTTCTTCATGGATATTCATGAAGTGAGCAATCGTGACTACGAACAATTCTGTCTGGCCACCGGGTATAAATATCCGGAGTTCTGGGGCATGGATATATACAAAAGCGGACCAAACTATCCGGACCATCCCGTTGTTGGAGTTAGCAATTTTGATGCAAGTCAGTATGCCGAATGGGCCGGGAAGCGGCTTCCTACGGAAGCAGAATGGGAGTATGCTGCCAGGGGCGGACTGAAAGACATTGCCTACCCCTATGGAGAAAAAGCAGATCATGCCAGCTCCCGGTTCAATGATCCGGAAGCGGAAAAAGGTCCGCTGCCAACAGGCTCCTACCCGCCCAACGGCTTTGGTCTCCACGATATGTCGGGGAATGTCTGGGAATGGGTATCCGACTGGTTTTCAGAATCCTATTACAGCGAATCGCCTGAGAGTAACCCAAAAGGACCTTCCAGTGGAAGCTTCAGGGTTTTCCGTGGAGGGGGATGGCATTCCGGAGGCGGCTGTACTAAGGTCCACCATCGAAATGCACTCCCATCACACTGGCTTGATCTGGCAGGTGGATTCAGGTGCGTTAAGGATATCAATAAATAGCAAAAATTGTCAGGGACCGATTACTGATCCATCCATAATCAGGGCTGCTCCCTTATAGAAAGAGATAACACTGAAACTTAAAATCACATGACTGATATCCTTGTGATTGAACCAGGGGCTCAATCCCCATTGGTAGGAAAAAATAAGGGATGCAAAAAAACCTACCACCACAGCAGCCAGTAAAAACAGCATACCCCTGCTGCCCGTCCTGCGAAAGATGTAATAGCTAAAGGAACCCACAACCACCAGCATTCCATAGATGGTATAATACTTCACCGGCGAAAATGCCAGGGTCCACATAGTAAAAAACAAGGCTATGATGAACACAAGCATATTGAAAAGGGAAATAAATCTGAATATCCCGGGTCTTACCAGCGGCTTTGCCACCTCAACCAGCGCATGTGCGATCAGTGCCACAGAGCCCAGGGTCAATACCCATGGAAGCAACTTCCACTCCTCAGAGAGCCTGTACTGAAATGCATGACCAAAGATGCCCGCACATGCGGTACCCAGTCCGAGCATTAAAAAATAATACTTAAAATACCATTTCACCCTGCCCATATACTCAATTCTCCGGATCCGGAAAAATGCATAGAAACAAATTATAGCAATAAGCAGATCAGTAAGGACTGTAATAGGCTCATCTATTCTTAGATTGAGGATTTCAATGGAGGGTTGAATGAATTTTGATTCCACATCCAAAGCTATCATTTTTAAATAAATCATACCTTTAGAATTATAAACAAAAGCACAAAATCATGAAGTTGAGCACACTACAATATTTAATCCTAACAATTGCCCTCCTATGCTTCAACGAGTCTGCAGCCCAATCCCTTCTTGCGGAAGAAGTGAATTCCGCCGAATCCTTTTTTGAATCCATAGAAAGCAACCGTCAATGGCCCTCCTACCGGGGTTATTATGCTTCCGGTTACCTGGATAATGCCCATCTTCCCGACAGTTTTAATATTGAAAGCTCTTATAATGTAAAATGGAATGTTGAAATTCCGGGTCTCGGCCTTTCCTGTCCGGTCATCTGGGACAACAGGGTATTTATCAGCACCGCAGTCAGCGAGCTGGACAGCGAAGGATACACGACTGGAATTTATGGGGATATTGCCCCGGTGGATGACTCCTCTGAACATGTATGGAAGGTGCTTTGCTATGAAAAAAACTCAGGCAAATTGATATGGGAACAAGATGCATACAAGGGGATTCCCAAGGTGAAGCGTCATCCAAAATCTTCTCATGCCAATACCAGCATTGCCACCGACGGCAAACATGTGATTGCTTTTTTCGGATCTGAAGGCCTCTATTGCTACAACATGGATGGCAGTCTCTTATGGAAACGGGATTTCGGACTGATCAACTCGGCATGGGATAAGGTTGAATCGGCCGAGTGGGAGTTTTGCAGTTCTCCTGTAATTTTCAAGGACAAGGTGATCATTCAGGCCGATGCCCTGAACACTGCATTTGTTGCAATCCTCGACCTGCATTCAGGGAAGACCATCTGGAGGCAGGACAGGGACGAAATTACCAACTGGTGTACTCCAAATGTTTATTTTGATAACAATAAGGCGCGGGTGGTGGTCAATGGCTACAAACACAGAGGTGCATATGATCTTCTCACAGGTGAAGAAATCTGGCGAATGTCAGGTGGAGGTGATATTCCGGTCCCGACTCCCATTGTCTGGAAAGACCTGATCTACTTTAACAGCGCACATGGCGGCAAGGCACCGCTGATGGCTTTAAAAAACAGTGTCCGGGGTGAAATTCCTTATCCCAAATCAAAGAAAAGTCCGGGAGATGATTTTGCCTGGTTCTATGATCGGGCCGGAGCCTACATGACCTCAGTCCTGGTCTACGACGAGCTCCTCTATCAACTGAGATGGAACGGTAGTCTGAGCTGCTATGATGCCAGAACAGGAGAACTTATTTACAAAGAGACTGTGCATCCAAGCAGCTTTATAGCCTCTCCTGTGGCCTCTGATGGCAAAATCTATCTGGTGGCAGAGAATGGTGACGTATACATTGTTCAGGCAGGAAGAGACTATAAACTTCTGAAGCTTATTCCCCTGGGGGAAGCCTCACTGGTTACACCTGGTATATCCGAAGGAATGCTGATCCTCAGAACTGCTGGCCGGATGATGGCTGTATCGGAAAATTAACTCTGTCATCCTGCGCGAATGCAGGCTGAATCCTTATATTTGCTTCTGCCAGAATCAAACTATGATTGGGAAGCATTTATTACTAAGCCTGCGCAACCTAAAAAAAAACCTTCTCTACGCCTTATTTGTGGTTGCGGGATTGGCTGTCGGAATTACAACATTCCTGACAACCTTTCAATGGTCAGCCTGGCACCTCACCTTTGACAGATCTTACCCTGAAAGGGAGCAGGTCTACCGTCTTACCTTTGAAGAGAACTACGAGGGCTTCTACCGTCATACAGCCAGGGTCCTGCATGGATACGTATTAAACAAAATCAAATTCACTGAGATGCTCTCAGGAATTGAATCGGTGGGCCGGATTGCACCCTTCCGAAAGGCAGCTTTCAGACTTGACGAGCAATCTTTCTACGAAGAGTTTGCCTATAGCTGCGATCCGGCTTTCCTGGATATATTTTCTCCTGAAATAATTTCAGGAAGTCCTGATGAGCTGCTTACAGAGCCCTTCACAATGGTTTTAACCGAGAGTACTGCACGGAAGTTTTTCGGCAGCAAGAACCCTGTGGGAAAGTCAATTGATCTGGTACATCAATTTGCAATAGATCCTGTAAGCTACACGGTAAGCGCAGTCATAAAAGATTTTCCTGAAAATTCGCATTTAGAAGTGTCAGCACTCACCTCCTTTGAAGATCCCGTCGACTATGAAGGTACTGCCTGGACCTATGTAAAACTGGATCCTTCAGTCAACCCGGGGGAAATGGAGGCCAGGCTGAAATTATTCATTGAAGACAATGTGGATGAATCCTATGCCAGTCAGATTTCACCCCGCCTTCAGGCGCTCGGGGATATACATCTGCATTCCCATAAAGCAAGAGAAATTCAGGCCAATGTCCGTTTCAGGACCGTTTTAATTGTGATGGTAGCCGGGATGCTGGTCTTTATCCTGGCATGGTTCAATTTTACGCTGCTCTCTTACAGCAGGAGTCAGCTGCAGATACAGAAACTGGTAATCCAATGGCAGATGGGTGCCGGCAGATCGATCTTTTTCAGACAGTTCCTTGTGGATAACCTTTTTGTTGGCAGCATCGCCTATGTCTTTGGAGTGGTTTTAACCCTTCTCATAAGACCTGCCATGGAAACCCGGGGAGATGTATTTATGTTCAAGGATCCAAGCGTAATAGTGATCTCCCTTCTCGTGTTGCTTATTCTGATCACCGGAGGTGCCCTTATCACCTCATTCATCTCCACTGGCAAGCTATACAGACATCTTCAAGTCAGGCACCTCTCCTCCAAACCTGGCGCTCCCCCCGTTCACAGTGGGAAGAACCTCTTTATCAGAGCTGTTATTGTTATTGAATTCATTATCACCTTTGTCCTTCTTTCGAATCTGTTCCTGATTGCACGGCAAACAAGCTTCGCCATGACGCAGCAACTGGGGGCCTCAAGCCCTGAAGCGATCCACCTCCCGAGTCTGCATCGTGAAATTGTCAACGATTTTGAGATTTTTAAGGAACGGATGATGGAGAGTCCACATGTTTCGAATGTTACAGCCAGCATGGAGGAACCAACTGGTCAGACTCAGGATGCGAATACTTTTGAGATTGACGGCATTGATGAAGGTGACAAGCAGCTATTTCTTTTTCCCGTGGAGCAGGAGTTCCTGCGGTTCTATGATCTGCGTATTATACACGGGGAAGATTTCCCGGTCCATTATGATCCATTGGATTCCATTGAGTATTTTGTATTAAATGAAAGCGCGGCTAGGATGATTTCAGATCATCCTGAGGAGCTTATCGGCAGGGAGCTGGAATTGCATTTCCCCCACCCCGACCTTATCTGGCCAGGACCTATTACAGGCATTGTTGAGGATTTCCATCTGTCCGGACTCGATTACGAAATCTCCCCAATGATCATTTTTCCCAAATACGCCTGGCTCTGGTGTTTCTCTATCTTGCCAGCTGAAAATCCTGAACCAGCCCTGGAACATCTGAGATTGGTCTGGGAAGAGCTTTTCCCCGAGTACCCCATTGATTATTACTTCTCCACTTCACTTATAGAAAAGCTGTACGGATCGGAGTTAACCCAGATCAGCCTGCTTTTCGGTTTCAGTATCCTGTCCATTATCATTTCTGGCCTTGGCCTCTTTGCCCTGAGTGGATTCTTCATGCAGAAAAGGATCAAATCGGCTGCACTGAAGAAGATCAATGGAGCAAAAATCCACCAGGTTCTGTTCCCGGAACTAATATACTATCTGTGGCTGGCCATTCTTTCTTCAGCCCTCTCCCTTCCAATCTCTCTGTTTCTTATCGAACGCTGGCTAAGAAATTTTAAGTACAGAACTGACATCCCGGTGTGGATATTCCCGGCCTGTGCAGCAATACTAATATTATTTAGCTGGATGTCGGTATTTTACCATGCAATACGCCTGGCCAGGATTAATCCGATCGCATTTATAAAAGAACAGTGATATGAATCGTGCATTCACATACCAACCACATATACAGGAAATTCCAAATATCCGGAAGGACCTTGATTTTCTTGGAAAAGAGTGGAACATTCCCGAATCGGAGGTCAGGCAGATTCTGGTGATCATCGAAGAACTCTTTTCCAATATTGTCCGCTATGCATTTGAAGAGAATGAAAAACAAGCTGTTGACATCAGGCTGGAACGAGGTGAAGATCAGGTCCAACTGGACATAATAGATGCGGGTAAGCCCTTCAATCCCCTGGAATATGAAGCTGGTTCTCTCTCTGATCCGGCCAGTTCTGATGCCGGTGGGATGGGCCTGACCCTTATCAGGGCATTTTCCAAGGATGTATCCTACCAGAGAAATGCAGGAAAAAATCACCTGAAAATCAACAAAACAGTAAAAGGAAAATGAGTGCTGCCAGAAATAAAATGTCAGGACTGGTCAGGTCCGGTGAAGACAGAAAGGGATTCTTGTTTAAGAGCAATGTAATACTTCTGCTGGTCCTTTTTATGATCATATTTGTTGTCCCTGTTTTACCCAATCAGCGCGAATTCTTAGTAAGTACCCTTCTCTGCATATTAGTAATATCAGGACTTTATGCCGCCGATTTTTCCAGGACTGCTTTCAAGATCCTATCCACCACAGGCACCCTGGTGATTCTGGCAACCATAATGAACCTGCTATTTCCTGGTATACAAAACCTGAATCCGCTCGTGTTTTTATTGAACACCCTGTTTTTCCTTGTGGTGACAGTGGCACTGGTCGTACATGTAGCACGGGCCCGGGAAGTTGACAGTTCAGCGCTGTTGTCCGCCATCAACAGCTACCTCCTCATCGGTCTTTCACTTTCCATATTATGCCTGATTCTGGATCTGATTGTACCTGGCAGCTTTGCACAGGTGAATGCCTCAGAATCAGGATTTTCAACTTTTCTCTACTATGGATTTGTCACCCTCACCACTCTGGGCTACGGGGATATAACTCCCAGCACTGAGCTGGCCAAATCCCTTGCTGCCTTCACTGCACTGTTTGGACAACTCTACCTGGTCATCATCATGGCACTAATCATTGGGAAATATCTGAAAGGAAAAAAGTCAGATGAATAGCCAGTTCTGAGATAGAAATCATTGTGTACTTTCTACAATTTGAAACGAGTCTAATAAGTTTTTTATACATTTTTGGTTAAATTCGCCTGTTCATTATTATTTACTTCAATATTCCAAGCATATGTTAAGAGATAGAGATTTCTCAAAATGGCAACTCTGGTCACTGGTGATCCTGAGAGTTGCCATCGGATGGCACTTCCTTTATGAAGGAATTGTCAAGCTACTAAATCCCAACTGGTCCTCTCTCGGATACCTGATGGATTCCAAAGGCCTGTTTGAAGGAATGTTCCATTCCATTGCCGGGAACCCGGCATTGCTCAATGTGATGGATTTTCTGAATATGTGGGGACTGATCCTGATTGGGGCGGGGTTGATTGTAGGTCTTTTCACGAGAATAGCCTCCATTGCAGGGATTGTTTTGCTGGCTTTCTACTACCTCTCCCACCCTGCAATCATCGGGGTGAACTTTGCCATGCCCACCGAGGGAAGCTACCTCTGGGTTAATAAGAACCTCATCGAATTACTTACGCTTTGGGTAATTGTGCTCTTTCCCACATGGAAGACCATCGGGATGGACCGATTTCTGTTCAACAAGAAATAGACGACTGACATGACTGATAAAGATAAAAATGCAAGCGGTAGCAATATAAACCGCAGAGACGTACTAAAAGGCTTGGCCACTGTGCCTGTTCTTGGTGCCATGGCCTACGGCACCTGGCGTAAAACCAGGCAGGATCATATTCGGAGCCATAAATTGGCCAAGGAGCTCAATATGAGTGCCGACGAAAAGGAATATACGCCCTTCAAACACGATGGCGACACCATCAGGATAGGTATCATCGGCTATGGAATACGAGGAACACAGCTGATGCAGGCTGCAGGATTCGTTCAGCCTGCAACCATTGATACCTGGAAAAAGGCTGAAGCGGGTAATTCACGAAACAACCGCTATTCCAATTTCCTGGAACAGGAAGACCTGAATATCACCATAAGCGGTGTCTGTGACCTTTTCGATGTGCATGCCGAGAAAGCCATGGCTGCTGCTGCCAATATTGGCAGAGAAGGTAAGGAAGGAAAAATGGGCCCGGCGGTTAAGCGATACAGAAGCTACCAGGAGATGCTGGCTTCCGATGACATTGATGCCGTCATAATAGCCACACCCGACCACTGGCACGCGCAGATGACCATTGATGCTGCCAAAGCCGGGAAACATGTCTATGCGGAGAAGGGATTTTCCCTGACCATGGACGAAAATTATACCATTCGCGAAGCGGTAAAATCAAGCGGAATCGTTTACCAGCTTGGTCACCAGGGGCGTCAGACCGAAAGTTATATCAAAGCAAAGGAAGCCATTGATAAAAAGCTCATTGGCAAAATCAACCTGATTGAAGTATGTACCAACAGAAATTCCCCCAATGGTGCCTGGGTCTATGACATCCATCCGGATGCCAATCCCAATACAGTTGATTGGGCCATGTTTGAAGAACCATGTGATGTGAAGCACCCCTGGAGCCCTGAAAGGTTCTTCCGCTGGAGGTGCTGGTGGGACTATGGAACCGGACTGTCGGGTGACCTGCTTACCCACGAATTTGATGCCATCAACCAGATCCTGGGCATGGGAATTCCCGCTTCGGCCTCTGCTTCTGGCGGTGTCTATGTCTGGAATGACAAGAAAAGAGGGGACTACGTAAATGAGCTCAGGGAGGTACCCGATGTTTGGCAGGCAGTGCTTGAATATCCCGACATGGATTTCAGCCTGCTCTACAGTGCTTCACTGGGAAGCAACAACAACAGGGGAAAGACGATTATGGGTCATGATGGCTACATGGAATTTGGGAATACTTTGACCGTGTATGCAGACAGGCAAAGTACCAGATACGCAGAACAAATCAAAAGTGGTTTGATCGATCCGGAGCTGCCCATCTATACCTATATTCCGGGACGTAAAAACGTTGATACTGTAGCTACAGCCACAGAGCAGTATTTTGCTGCCAGAGGACTGCTTTACACCTATCGTGGCGGACGCAGGGTGGATACCACCCACCTGCATATTGCAGAGTGGATTCATTCCATCCGGGAAGGAACTCAGCCCAGTTGCAACATCGACCAGGCCTTTGAGGAAGGAGTTGCCGCTGCCATGGGGATTATGGCTCAGCGGGAGAATCGTACCGTATTCTGGGATAAGGATAAAGAAGAAGTGGTTAAAGGCTAGTTCTGGACTTCATCCAGCATCCCCCTTTCCTTCAAGTCCAGGTAGACATCCCAGAGACCGTGAATTTCGCTGTAAACAGCCAGCTCTGTACAATTCATATCGCAGACCATTCGTCTGGAGAGGAAAATCATGAATTTTTCAAGCTCCGGTCCGCTTAATCCAGTGATATCTGATAGGTTTTCAGCACTTAATATAAGCTCAAACTGATCCTGTTTGTCCTGGTTCTTTTTGAACCAGTACACCTTCCGGGCCGATTTAGCATGCTTGCTGAAATTATAGTAGAAAAAAGAGATGGGAGAAGTCAGAAGCAAACCTGCACTTTTTATTGCCTTCTCATCCATTTCCACAGGAACTTTTTCCGGATCCTGCCGAGGGAGGCCCAGGGAGGCCGCCAGTGTTTGTTGCACGGGCATATCAATAAATGCTTCCCGAAAATCATCATAAGTGGCCCCCCACTCGAATATTCTGGCTTCCTCCAGCTCATAGCGTCTTCTGCTTAACCTGATATGCCGCCTTTGGACCATTTCCTCCACCGGTACAAGTGTATCGCGAAAGGCGATATTTCGGATCAACAAGGTGTCGGAAGAGCGAACAGTAATACGAAAGATGCCCAGACTGTCGGTAACATCTCCCTTGTTTGTGTTTATATTGATCACGTGTGTGGCCGATACCGGGGTATAACTGGCATCATAGATGATGGCGGAAAGATGAAAAAGCGTATCGGCAGGCTGAGCCAGCAGGCCTGACTGTGTCAATAACAGGGTGCAGGAAAGGGAGAATATGATTCGCAGGGTCATCTGGTTAAAAATATCTAATAATTTCCGGAAAATTTCCCATTTAACATACCTTAACCAATATGCGCTTTAACACAGTTTCCTTTTGAACCAATTTATTAGAGATACGTTAATTGAAGGTAAAGCATGAAACATGACCAATATTGTATTCCTTGATCAGAAGACCATAGGGAAAGTCGACAATCTGAAACTCCTCTCCAAACTGGGTCATATTGACACCTATGAATCCACTGAACCCGAGCAAGTTGTTGAACGTTGCGCCGGTAAAGAAATTGTCATTGTGAATAAGGTTCAGATGAGCCAGGCCGTGATGAAAGAGCTTCCCGATCTTAAGCTGATCTGTGTTGCTGCAACCGGGGTGAACAATGTGGATCTGAATTATGCGGAAAACAACGGCATAGAAGTCAAGAATGTGGCCGGATATTCCACCGATTCTGTGGCGCAGCTTACATTTACAATGCTGCTTTACCTGGTGAACAAGCCCTACTATTATGATACTTTTGTGAAGAGCGGTGCCTATTCAAGGAGTAATTCATTCACCCATCATAATGAGCCCTTCTGGGAGTTAAAGGGAAAACGTATGGGCATTATAGGACTGGGGACCATCGGGAGACAGGTGGCAAGAATTGCTGAATCCTTTGGGATGGAGGTGATCTTCTATTCCACCACCGGCAGAAATAACCACATCAGTTATAAAAGATTTGAGCTGGAGGACCTTCTGAAAAGCTCGGATGTGATTTCAATTCATGCCCCATTGAACAGCCAGACCCGCAATCTGATCACTTACGACAGAATGAAACTGATGCGGCCCTGTGCCATCCTCCTCAATCTGGGCAGGGGGGGAATTGTAAACGAAAAGGACCTTGCAAGAGCCCTGAATGAAAATGTAATTGCAGCAGCAGGTATCGACGTGATGGAACAAGAACCCATCAACGCCGACAACCCTTTGCTTAAATTATTTGACAAGGAGAAAATCCTGATCACTCCACATATGGCCTGGGCCTCTAAAGAATCCAGGGAGCTCCTTGTGGAAAAGATAGCCAGAAATATAGAGGTCTACCTGAAAAGCAGGTAATTTAAGCCTGCTCCTCCGAATCAGCTTCCATAAGAGCTTTACCAGCCTTAATCAGCAGCTTCTTGGTGGCCATGATCCCTTCATCCTGACTCAGGTCCCTTCCTTCATATTCGATCCCGACATATCCCCTGAATCCAGCATCTTTCACAATTTTCAGGAGGCGATAGAAATCCTTATCCACTTCATTTCCTTCTTCATCAAAGTTGTGGGATTTGGCACTTACACCCTTGGCAAGGGGCATAAGCTCCTTCATTCCAAGGTACAGGTCATATTTTTCACCTCCCGGCCTGCGATCAACAATGAAATTCCCGAAATCGGGCAGCACACCACAGTTAACCATTCCAGTGTTCCTGATCACATCCACAAGCCAACTGGCCCTGGAGGAATATCCACCGTGATTTTCAACAATGACATTGATGCCATAGTCAGCAGCGAACTGGCTTAAGGTTCTTAAACTCCTGGTAGCTGAAAATGCTACTTCTTCGGCAGTACCTCTTCCACCTGCATTCACCCGGATGGAATGGCAACCAAGAATATGAGCATGCTCTACCCAGCGGTAATGGTTTTCAACTGCCTTCTTTCGCTTTTCTTCATCCGTATCTCCCAGGTTGCCTTCACCGTCAATCATAATCAACACGTTCTTCACGTCAATATCCTGGGTGCGCTTCAAAAGCTCTTTGATATAGGCCGTATCAGCATCTTTAAAGAACTGATTCACATACTCCACCGCGTGTATATCAAATTTATCCTTGGTGTAGGCAGGAAAATCCAGGTTATCAAGCTCTTTTCCGAAAAGCTTTTTATTCAGTGACCACTGGGCCAGTGAAATATCGAAAAAAAGTTCTCTGGTCGGGTGTTCCTGAATTACAGGACTGGCACTGCTATTTTTTGCATGCACCAACTGTCCGCCTGATATAGCCGCCGCCGCAAGGGCCGCACTCTTCATAAATGTTCTTCGATTCTGCATTTTCTTATATTTAAAGTTCTTTGATTTTAATATTCCTGTACCATACGTGGTCACCATGGTCCTGCAGTCCTATATACCCCTTTTTCTGCAGATTGGCCCATGTGGGATTGATTCCCGGAAACTTGGAACCAGCAACCAACTCATCCCATTCCCGGGTTCCGTATTGATATTCGACAACTACCTCACCATTCTGCTTATGAGTCACATGTCCATCCTTAATAATAACTTCAGCTGAATTCCATTCCCCTGCTCCTTTAAAATTCTGGGGATTGGCCGGGATCAGATCATACAGGGAGCCGGCTTTCCGGTTTCCGTCTTTACCCGCTTTTGCATCCGGGTGCCTTTCATTATCCAGGACTTGCATTTCGGGTGCGGTAGCATATATGGCCCCGTATTTATCATCCTCGGAACCAAGGTAAAAAATTCCTGAGTTTCCCTTTTCAGCGATCTTCCATTCCAGCTTCAGGTGAAAGTCTGAAAACTCCTTGTCATATACAATATCTCCCCGGCTCCCATCTGCTTTTGGATTAAAATGAATGGTGCCATCTTCTATAATCCAACGGTCGGGGAAAACATCTTTTTTATAACCACGCCAGCCATCACTGGTTTTACCATCAAAAAGAAGCACGAAACCATCTTTCTTTTCATTCTCGCAGAGCTCATTCTGAGCCTGCAGATTACTTGTGAATATAAGCGCCAGCAAAGTGGCCATCACACACATTGAAATTTTCTTTGTCATCTTATGGATTTTTGAGTTTTAACAGTAATAATTTAAGGAGTTCTAAAATTGTGAAAACTATTCCGGATAAGCAAGTTGATTCATATGGTTTAATTTCGTAATTTACTGCAAACTAAGTTGCTCAGTCGATGAAAACCGGGGAAAATAATTTCGATCCGGACTATTTCATGTATGATCTGGTTCAACTGCAGGAGCAACTCTTTTATTATGCCCTGCAACTTACTGAGGACCGGGAGGATGCCCTCGACCTCGTACAGGAAACCAGTTTCAAAGCGCTGAAAAATCGCAACAGACTTCACAACAATGATCACATACGGGCCTGGCTCTATACCATCCTGAAAAACACCTATATCAACTACCTGAGAAGCAGTCATTACCGCCAGCTAAGTCATGATAGCGAAGAACTTAATAATTATGCTACACCATCAAATGGAAGCGACGGTGCGCCTTATGATCAGCTCGTGAAGAAAGAATTGCATGAAATTATCGATATGTTGCCGGGTAATTATGAAAAACCCATAAAGATGTTCCTGTCCGGTTATTCCTACAAGGAGATCGCCCAGCAGATGGATATTCCAATCGGTACCGTTAAAAGCAGGATACACCTGGGTAAAAAACAGATTCGTCGCGTCTATACCGCCTGATCAGATCAGGTCGCAGGCATCTGCAGGCATCCAGTGTTTTTCCTTCCCCTCCCACTTTACGTTACACCCAATGGGATTGGTCACAGGCACAGATACCGGCCTGCCGTCCAGAAGCTCCTCCAGGGTCCTGTCCAGGTCGTTTATGGTAATCTTACTGGAATCCCTGGGTTGGTCCACTCCCCTTCCGGTGTAAACTAATTTTCTTTCCCGGTTAAAAACATAGAAGTGTGGCGTTCTCAGTGCTCCATAGGACAGCGCCACTTCCTGACTTTCATCATAAAGATAGAGCCATGGGAAGTTTTGCTCTTCCATGCGACTTACCATATGCGGAAAATCATCTTCCTGATAGCTTGCGGCACTGTTGGAGTTTATTCCGATAAACCTGACTCCCTCCGAAGTAAACTTCATTGCGCTCGCCCGGGTAACTTCATCAGATCCGATCACATAGGGACAATGGTTGCAGGTAAAGAAGATCACCAGGTAATCCTCCTTAAAATCTGACAGTCCATAGCTGTTGCCATCCGTGGCAGGAAGCCGAAATTCCGGTGCTGCTGCTCCAATTTCCAGAGTAAAAGACATGGGCTAATGCTTAATTGTTAATGATTTTAACTTATAACTTAGTAAACAATATAAGCTCCTCAAATGTTTAATGCACGATGAGATACAGTACTGCATTTATACTATGTTGCATGCTGAGCGTCAGTCAGAGCAAGGGTCAGGCCATTAAGGAAATTGACAGGGAAGGCCTTGAAACCATTATACAGAATTTCAACGACACCACCTATGTGGTGAATTTCTGGGCTACCTGGTGTTCTCCATGTGTAAAAGAGATAGGATACTTTGAAGAGCTGCACCGGCAATCCGCTTCCGGTAAGCTTAAGGTATTTCTGGTAAGCCTGGATTTTCCAAAGCAGATTGACACAAGAGTTATCCCCTTCCTGAATGAGAAAGAGATAAGCGCTGAGGTCCTACTTATGACAGATCTTGACTACAATTCCTGGATTGACGATGTGGACCCTGCCTGGTCGGGGGCAATCCCCGCCACCCTGATTTATAACAGAGAAAAAAGGGTATTCCTTGAAAAGGAGTTAAGCCGGGATGAGTTATTTAATCATGTATCACTAATTAAGCAATAAGATGAAAAAAGCGATTCTTACTTCGGTATTGACCCTGATAGCTGTTCTGATGTTGAATGCCGGACTGAAACCGGGCGATAAGGCAGTTGAATTTTCCCTGAAAAATGTGGATGGAACCATCGTATCGCTTTCAGACTACAGCGATGAGAAAGGTGTGATTGTTATTTTTACATGCAATCCCTGCCCCTTTGCAAAAGCTTACGAGCAAAGGATCATTGCATTGCACCAATCCTATGCAAGCCAGGGATTTCCCGTTCTTGCCATTAATCCGAACGACGAGGTGATTTCTCCGGACGACACCCTAGATAAAATGAAGAAAAGGGCCGAAGAAGAAGACTACCCCTTCCCCTATTTAAAAGACGAAACACAGGAGGTCTATAAGGCCTATGGGGCGACAAGGACACCTCATATTTTTCTTCTTCATAATAAAGGAGGGGAATTCAAGGTAGCTTATATTGGAGCCATAGATGACAATGCCATGAACGCTGCACTTGTAACCAGCAGATACCTGGAACTGGCCATTGCAGCCCTGATCTCAGGTTCCAGTCCGGACCCGGCCACTACCAAGGCCATCGGATGTACCATTAAGACTAAAAGCTAGTGTAAAAGAAAATGCATGCTTTACAGCTGTTTTTCTCTCTTTTTCAGTAGAAAATCCAATCTTTGCAGGCCTAACTAAAGATTGAACGAAAATGCATCTAAGTCTACTGGAAATCCTGGCCACATTTATGGTGCTCTTTGCCGTCATTGATATCCTGGGCTCGATTCCCATTATCCTGGATATTAAGGCCAAAACCGGGGCAATGTACCCGGGAAAAACAAGCCTTGTGGCCTATGCCATCATGCTGTTATTTCTCTTTATCGGTGAACCTTTACTAGGAATTTTTGGAGTGGATATCTCCTCCTTCGCCATTGCCGGTTCTATCATTCTCCTTTTGATGGGGCTTGAGATGGTCCTGGGAATTCAGCTCTTCAAACACGAATCCGGAGGCAGTGGTGCCATTGTCCCAATTGCCTTTCCGTTGATCGCGGGAGCAGGCTCCATCACCACTCTTCTTTCCCTACGTGCTGAGTATCACTTCATAAATATTTTGATCGCACTTTCATTAAATATGATAATTGTCTATCTTGTCCTCCGGCTCACAACCTTTTTTGAACGAATTCTTGGACCGAACGGCCTGCATATATTAAGGAAATTCTTTGGGATTATCCTCCTGGCCATAGCCATCAAGTTATTCTTGTCAAATACGGGGATTGAGATACCTAAATAATTGAATATGAGGGGATTTATTTGGATTTTAGCATTGATTATCATGGCAGGTTGTGCCAATGAAAGTCAATCATGGATTTCCATCAAGAATGAAACTACAATCCCTATCTACGTATTGCCATATTCCTCTGACTTCAGCAATGCCGATTGGATCCAACCGGGAGTATCCGACGATTTTTACTCCATCAGTTGCGATTGTCTTGATGGATTTAAATATTTCTCCTTTTATTACGACAGCCTGATAGTCCAGATGGAGGATCATGCTGAGGATCCGATTAAGTTTTACAAGGATGGCACCACCATAAACTACAATCCTGCACTTAATCCATTTATAAATGAAGATGTATGGAAGGTCCATGATTTTACCAGGGCTGTTTCCGGTTCAGCTTTCAATACCCTGGAGGAGAAACACATCTATGAATACTACTTCTGCATAGAACAAGAGCAGGTGAAATCTCTTAGCATTGAAGAATAATCAGATTCTGGCTCTCAAAGCAATTGCCAGTTGTTCCTTTGTCAGTTTTGCGGGATGATTCTTATGGGAGGTGCAATCCACAACCTTCTGGATACCTTCCTCATTTAATCCATAGTCTGACAGCAATGGCACCTCCAGAAGATTGGTGATGTGAATTAGCTTTTCCTTGAATGCCTGAAGATATTCCAGATCCGTTTTGTATTTAAAATCTGCGAAAACCTTGCTGACGATAATCAATTTTTTTATGGCAGGATGCTCGGGCTGATCCTGCAAATTGTCTATGGTTGTAGCAAAAACAGGTGCCATCAAAGAACCACAGGCCACCCCGTGTGGAATGTCGTAGAATCCTCCGAGCGGCGAAGCAAAACCATGCACCAGGCCAAGCCCTGCGTGCGCCAGGGTAATACCCGAAAACATTGCAGCAAGTGCCATTCCGTAACGAGCTTCTATGTTCTGTTCACCCTCCAGAAATGCCCTGAGCAGGTATTTCTTAATCTGCTTCAATCCCTGCAAAGCCAGCGCATCGGTCATGGCATTTGCTTTAGTGGAAAGATAGGATTCCAGTAACTGTGAGAATGCATCCATCCCGGAAGCTGCTGTTAGTTTAGCCGGACAGGAGAGCATCATTTCAGGATCAATTATCGCCAGTTCGGGAATAAAGTTTTCATGCCGAAGAGATTTCTTGAATCCCGCTTCCCCAACTTCAGAAATCACCGCGTTTTTAGTCATTTCACTTCCTGTACCCGAAGTGGTAGGCATGGCAATAAAGGGGATCTTATGACCGGGATGCTCCCTGTCGCCCACCCCTTCAAGGTAAGATCGGATACTACCTTCTACCGGGATCATAGCGGAAACTGCTTTGCCGGAATCCATGACGCTTCCACCACCAACGGCAACCACCACCTGGATCCCCCCGGGTCTGTATCGCTCTACAATTTTATCAATTAGAGAAGGAGATGGTTCATGAGCAATAACCTCGTGTTCCAGCTCAAGCTTAGCAGCCTTCAGTGAGGTGATAATCTCATCGCCGTGTCCGGAATTATGAATAGAAGACGATCCGGTGAGAAGCAAGACCCGCTTGCCCCTTGAGTTCACTTCATCGGCCAGTTCACTTCGCTTCCCTGTGCCAAAAATAATCTTGGGAAGGGAAAAAAACTGAAAAGAGTCGGTCATGTACGTAATGTTTATGTAAATATAAAAAAAGAACTCTGTTCTTAACAAGGCTCATAAAAAGAGACAAGAGGTTTTGTTTTTTGTTAAGAAAAATCAGGGGATTGTTCTTGGGCTAAAGCAGATACTTGCTATTTTTGAACCTGTTGAATATGAAATTATTATAAAGAAAGCAGATTTTATGAAAAAGAAACATCCCCAAAGTTATTCAAGAAGAAGGTTTATCGGGACCACTGCTACAGGAATGGCAGGTTTAGCCATGATCCCTTCGCTGTCGTCCTGTGTAAAACCAGCCGCGGCCAGTAGTGAAATTACCATTGGCTTTATCGGACTGGGCCGTCAGGCCATGTTCCTGCTAAACGCATTTATCAATATTGAAGGCGTTAAAGTGGTAGCTGGTTGTGATGTATACGGTAGAAAGCGTACCCGCTTTGAGAACAAAGTAAATGAGTATTACGCCAAGGCAGAGCAGAGTGTTGATGTAACTACCTATGAGGAATACGGAGAATTGCTTGCAAGAAAGGATATTGATGCCGTAGTGGTAGCCATCCCGGACCACTGGCATGCCCTGGTGGCTATTGCAGCCTGCAAGGCCGGGAAAGATGTCTACCTGGAGAAGCCTATGACCTTCACCATCAAAGAGGGTCAGGAACTGGTCAAAACAGTCCGCAGTACCAACAGGATAGTGGGTATTGGAAGCCAGCAGCGCTCAGACCCCAATTTCCATCGTGCTGTAAACCTCGTTCAAAACGGATCTCTTGGTAGGATTGAAATTGTGAACGCCTATGTGGGAGCACCTCCCATTCCTTACAACTTACCCGTGGAAGAAGTGCCCGAAGATCTGAACTGGGATCTGTGGCTTGGACCTCTTTCGGGAGATATTCATTACAACAAAGAGCTGAACCCGCCTATCAGCCTCAATCCTGCAAAAGATGAAGAATTCTGGGGCGGATGGCGCTGGTACAAAGAAATGGGAGGTGGATTTACAACCGACTGGGGAGCCCACATGTTTGATATTGCCCAGTGGGGTCTTGGAATGGATGGAAGCGGTCCGGTCGAGGCTGCACCCATTGGTGATGGCAGTGAATTCATGAATTTCAAATACCAGAATGGTGTAGTTCTCAGCTCCGAGCCCTTTAATGAACAGATGACCAAAGGTGTGAAGTTTCTGGGTGACAAGGGTTGGATTGAAGTTTCCAGGGGACATTACCAGGCTTCTGATGATTCATTGATGCCCCCGAAGGCCGAAGGTGGAGACAGTGATGTGCCCTATGAATCCAAAGGCTCACACCATCAGAATTTCATCGATGCCGTCAGAAATCGTGTAGATCCCATCGTACCGGTGGAGATTGGGCACAGCTCATGTACGGTTTGTACCCTGGGCAATATTGCATGTGAACTTGGGCGTCCGATCCAATGGGATCCGGCCACTCAAACATTTGTGGATGATGCAGACGGAGAAGCTGCAGCCCTGCTCCACTACGATTACAGGAAACCTTATTCACTTTAAGAAGCAGGACTCAGATTCCTCATTAAATATTAAAGGCTGTCTCATGATGATTTTGAGGCAGCCTTTTTTTAACTTTATCATATAAAAGATAAAAGATGATCTCCTTTGAACAAGTACTGAACTGGAAAGAAAGCGGCTCTTTTCCCGACGACATCCCTCTTCTGCTGCAATCCCTGCTGCTGGAAGCGTCAGGAGATTGGGCCAGTGCTCACAGGATAGCCCAGAACGATCCATCCAGCGATGGATCGTGGGTTCATGCCTATCTTCACCGGGTGGAGGGTGATCTTGGAAATGCAGGTTACTGGTACCGAAATGCAGGGCGAAAATTGCCGGAACTCTCTCTGGAAGAAGAGTGGGAGTATATTGCCATGGCACTGCTGGAAAAGTCTTAATTATCTATCTTAGGCAGCTAAATCTTTAATAGAAGAATTATGAACAGACATATTTCTATTCTGCTTCTCATACTTATCACCATGTTACCTCTAAGAGGACTGGGGCAAAGCAAGCTTGCTGAGAATTATGATAAGGCGGAATATCAGATAGAGATGCGGGATGGCATCAGGCTTTACACAATTGTTTATACCCCGAAAGATAAATCGGTAAGTTATCCCATCCTGATGCAGCGAACCCCCTACTCCATTGGTCCATACGGGGACCGGATGCGAGGTCGGCTCTCATCTAACGCAAAGCTGGAAGCTGACAAGTATATTTTTGTCTTCCAGGATGTGAGGGGGAAATTTATGTCAGAAGGAGAGTTCGTGAATATGCGGCCGGTGCTTCAGTCCTACAAGAATGAGAAGGATGTGGACGAAACCACCGATACCTGGGATACCGTGGAGTGGTTAATTAAGAACATCGATAATAACAACGGGAAAGTGGGCATGTATGGTGTTTCTTACCCCGGATTCTATACCGTAATGGGATCCATCAATGCCCATCCGGCCATGGTCTGCACCAGTCCTCAGGCCCCTATCTCAGATTGGTTTCTATGGGACGACATGCATCACAACGGGGCCCTGACCTTGCCGCTCAGTTTCAACTTCTTCCAGGTTTTCGGACAGGAACGGCCGGAACCCACAACCCGTTGGGGAACACGTCCAAGCTATACCTCAGGGGATGCCTACCATTTTTTCCTGGACATGGGACCCATTAAAAATGCCAATGACCTGTACCTTCATGGAAGCATCGATTTCTGGAATCAGTTCACTGAACATCCCGATTATGATGATTTCTGGCAATCCAGAAGTACCCTGCCTCACCTGCATGATATTTCTCCAGCTGTATTAACCGTAGGTGGCTGGTACGATGGCGAGGATCTTTCAGGTGCCCTTCACACCTATAAAACCATTGAACGCAACAATCCAAAAGCCACCAACCACCTTGTGATGGGTCCCTGGACCCATGGGGGCTGGAGTTCACCTGACCACAACAATCCAAGCCTGATCCCATTCAAGGAGGAGGATAAGTATTTCTATATGCATGAGATTGAATACGCTTTTTTCACCCACTACCTGAAGGGAACAGGCGAAATGGATCTGCCGGAGGCCTGGGTTTTTGAAACAGGCACCGACCAGTGGAGAGCTTACGAGAGCTGGCCTCCGGAGAATGTTGCAGAGAAACAGATCTGGCTGGATCAGGATGGAATACTCTCCTGGACTTCTCCCGGGGACCCATCTGATACCTTTGATGAATATATCAGCGATCCGGCTAAACCGGTTCCCTATACGGCTCCTTTCCTGAGTGCACGTTCTTTTTATAACGGACAATACCTCTCGGAGGATCAGCGCTTTGCCTCTACCCGTACAGATGTACTGGTCTATACCGGTGAGGAAATTGAAGAAGAACTTACACTGGCCGGTCCCATTGAGGTGGAACTCTTTGTATCCACCACAGGCTCCGATGCCGATTGGGTGGTAAAGGTCATTGATCTCTTTCCAGATACGGCTGAACAGGGTGGACTAAAACAGTCTGAAATTGAAGTCGGAGGCTACCAGATGTTGATTCGAGGCGATATTTTCAGGGGCAAATACCGAGATAGTTTCGAGCATCCTGAACCTTTTAAACCCGGCGAGGTCACCAGAGTATCTTTCACACTTCCTGATATCAACCACACGTTTAAGAAAGGCCACCGGATCATGGTACAGGTTCAGAGCAGCTGGTTCCCACTTTTTGACCGTAACCCTCAGACTTTTACGAATATCTATACCTGTGATAAAGAGGCTTTTCAAAAGGCAAGCCACCGGATCTACCGTTCACCGGATTACCCGACAAACCTGAAATTGCCGGTTCTAAATAAATAGAAGATCTGAGGGCTAAGTGACTGAAAATCAAAAAGGGGCCCCTGTCCGGAGCCCCCAGGTAAATAAGATTTTAAGCGCAAATCTTAAATAATCATTTACCAGCGTAATTATACGATACTTTTTTCAATAGGTTGCAAATTAATGCAGTTTATCTCCGTTTTTTCGCCATTCACCTACGATTTACCCTGATTCGTCATTCTGGAAAATGTGCCAGATCGCCCAAGTAACGGGCGATTCCACCGCTTTTCAACTGTTTGAAGCAGTTCATGTAGGTAGACATCCTGTTCATCAAAGAAATGATAACATCTATTGCTATTTTTTGAAAAATAGCAGGTGTAGCCATAACTTTAGTTTTACTGAAAAGCAGTGTAATTGGACCGACATTGTCAAGTATTACTTCAAAGTGATGAGATTTGATTCAATGTCTATAGTGTTGTTAATCAGTGTGTCATTTATTCTACCTCTAAATGCACAGACTGAATCGGGGAAAGACACACTCCGATCAGCCCCTCCACAGCAGCAAGAAATGGCCCTGGATCCCTTTGACCTTGAGATTGGTGAAATGATATTTGATGAAACAATTACCAAAGTTGGAAGGGACTTTTATGATGAATTCTACAGCGACTGGATCAACCCGACCCAGATCAAGGATTTTTCCATAACGATCAAAGAGATGCCAATGCCGGGAATCGGCACCCAAATAACAGTAACGATAGATGACTATGAGCTACTTAAGCAATTTATCAGACCCAACCAGGAAATGATAGAGATGCTTTCGGATTATGCAGTGGGACTGGCCACACAATATTTAACTAATTATCAGGAAATACAGGCACAATTACAGAGTGCGGATCAATCCGGTTCAGGTATATTTTGACGAATCGGTGGTCCGTTAATGAACTTTTTTTAAGCGCAAACATTAAATAATCACAAGCATGAAGAAGCTGTTGATTACCACCTTATTTGTTCTGAGTCTCTTTCAGGTTAACTGCTGGGCGCAGGACTTTGTCTATCAGCCCATAAACCCGGCCTTTGGAGGAAACCCTTACAATTACTCCTGGTTACTTGCTCAGGCACAGGCACAGAATGAATATACGGAAGACGATGGATATAGCTACGAGGACGAGGATCCCTTACTGGGTCTCCAGTCAGATATTAACCGGCAAGTCCTCAGCGGCCTCACCTCGGAATTTTACCAGAATCAATTCGGAGAAGGTGGACTTGAAGAGGGATATTATAAGTTCGGGTCCTACGAAATTGATATTTCACCCATTGCGGAAGGAATGCAGATTCGGATTATAGATATTATTTCAGGAAGTGAAACAACAATAATTGTTCCCTACTATTAAATGAAAAGATTTTTAATACATATCCTCTTCCTGGCAGCTTTGCTGATGCAATTTGCATGTGCCCCCATGATGAAACAACCCATGCAAACCTCAGAAGCAAGACTTGGAGCCAATTCCAGGGTATATGAAGATATGCAGGTTCTGCCGGAACCAAAAGAGCCTGTGGTGGTGGCCGTTTACAAGTTTCGCGACCAGACAGGACAATACAAACCATCAGACATAGGAGCCAACTGGTCCACAGCAGTAACCCAGGGTGCCACATCCATCTTACTGGAGTCACTTGAAGAGTCTGGTTGGTTTGTGCCCATTGAAAGAGAGGGTCTGAGTAACTTATTGAATGAACGAAAGATAATCAGGTCCAGCAGAGCCAATTACGCAGCACAGGATTCAAACCAAGATCAAAGTCAGCTTCTCCCCCCCCTGCTTTTTGCCGGCATCCTTCTCGAAGGCGGGATCATATCCTATGAAACCAATGTCCTGACCGGGGGAGCCGGTGTCAGGTATTTTGGAGCTGGAGGATCAGGGGAGTATCGAGAGGACCGCGTTTCCATCTACCTGAGAGCCATATCCACTTCAAACGGACGAATCCTGAAAACCGTCCATACTTCAAAAACCATTCTTTCACAGAAGCTTGATGCAGGTATTTTCAGGTATGTTTCACTGAAGCGTTTGCTGGAAGCAGAAGTGGGCTTCACCTTCAATGAACCCTCGGGCATCGCGGTTCAGGAAGCCATCGATAAGGCGGTTCATGCCTTGATTCTGGAAGGAGTACTGGATGACCTCTGGGAAGTGAAAGATACAGATGACCTGAACACCAAGGCCATCCAGGTATACGTGGATGAAAAAAGGGAAAATGAAAAGACAGACTACCTCGGTTTCCAATCCCTCCCCTATCGCTCCGGCTTCAAACTTGGCTTGCTTGGGGGGATCCTGATTTACGATGGTGATTATCCCAACAGTACTGTGGGACCCATGGGTGAAATCAGCATAGGTTTTCTGCAGGATTCACCTGTTTCCTTCGACCTGGCAATTGGAGCAGGACAATTGGCCACACAGGATTATTACAGCACCATCGCCCAGCTTACGAGGTTGAATGTCAGGTATAAGTTTTTTAACCACTATAAAACAACGCCCTATATCGAAGCCGGAGGAGGGTATCTGTTTAATCTGGGACCTGAACCCTGGGAGGACCAGGATTGGAATGATTGGAGCAACTGTGGTTTCGCCAATGCCACCCTGGGATGGGAATTTATGCCATATGAAAAAACAGGGATTGACCTGAGTGCGGGATATTATTGGCTGTTTAACGACTATGTGGATCAGGTAGGTCAGGGCAAGTACAATGACTTTTACTGGACCATTAAATTGGGTATCAACTTTTATCTAGGAAAATAAATTAATGCGCAAATCTTAAATAATCATTTACTAATTAAATTCAAGAGTTATGAAAAGAACAATTTTTATTTTGACACTGCTTCTACCGGTTTGCTTCTTGTTTGCTCAGAACGACAACGAGAGCGATATCAATCAAGAAGGGAATGGGAACTTTGTTAAAGTTACCCAGGTAGGAGACGAGAACTACTCAGATGTTTACACTTACGGAAACAACAACGAGAAAAGTTTCATTAATCAAGAAGGAAAAGGCGAAAACTGGTCTGACGTGATTCAGTTTGATGGGAATGGAAATTCTGCTAATGTGAATCAGCTTAATAACTATACCAGAACCAGGGATCTTGCCGAATCAGAGGTGTTTCAGTATGGAAACGGAAACCATGCCAACATTGACCAAATTGTATCAAAACACAATAATCTCTATCCCAATGGCGGAATAGTAGATTCATGGGTTGAACAAAGCGGGAACAGGAATACAGCTAAAGTGGATCAGGAAGGTTTAGGTCTGAAGGCAAGAGTCATTCAGAATGGTAATGCCAGTAAAGCCAAGATCTTCCAGGGTACTTCCAAGTACTATACTGGGCTGGCCTATAGAAGTGATGCTACAATACGTCAGGGCCCGAATGCGAGTAACAACAGCAAAGCAAAACAACACCAGGTGGGTCTGCAGAATGACGCCTTTATTAAACAGAATTCAGGGAATGGAAGTATTGCTGAGCAAATTCAGATCAATGCCAAAGGAAAAATTAAGACTGATAAGAGTTTTGATGTCAACAATGCTGATATCGAACAGAAAAAAGGTGGTGCTAATACCGCGTATCAACTGCAGTACTTCAACAATAAGGGGACCCTTCAGAATAGGGCTAACGCCTACCAGGAAGGAAGTCGGAATTATTCCCATGAGGCCCAGTTTGGAGGAGATAACTGGAGCGACGTCTATCAGGATGGCAATGGGAATACAGCCAAGGTTTATCAGAGCTCCCATGGTGTAACTGGCCCTACTACGTATAATGCCACTTTACCATTTAAACACTAGTACAATACTATTAAAGAGCAATACAAGGCAGATGTATTTGCTTTCGATAAATAGAATCATTGTTTAAAATACCTCTCCGGTGTGCGCATTCACCGGAGGGTATTAAAAAAAATAATATGGAACAGAGAAATAAATGTGCCATCAGGTATGTTCTGTCTGTTAGTTGTTTGTTGCTAATGTTTACATGGACAGCTTTTGGCCAGGAATCCGAATTGGTGGTTCCGGATGAGACTGAAGAAGGTGATTTTGATTTTGTATCAGCTGAGATCCAGACCCTGAAAAGCGAACTGGATCTGAACGACCTGAACAGAATTACCCTTCAGCAGGAAGGCAATTTGAATGAAGCCTATATCAGGCAGTTTTCAAAAACAGATCCCAACCTGGTAAAAGTGCACCAGAAGGGAAGTGAAAATTATACAGATTTATATCAGAATGGAAATGGCAATGCCACAGATATATACCAGGAAGGTTCTGGAAACAGCTACTGGGGCGAACATGTTGGTAATGACATCATCAACATCGTATACCAGGAAGGAGATGGAAACATGATTGATCAGGACCTGAGAGCGAGTGATCTGGATTTTCAGATATATCAGATTGGGCTTGGCCACGAATTAAAACAGACGGAAA
>Ga0180430_10000380_pt1 | contig 48582 bp, 25 predicted proteins | sample SS_ome_9_FD_132999 | JGI IMG/M metagenome (GOLD analysis project Ga0180430, IMG submission 132999) | Hypersaline lake sediment archaeal communities from the Salton Sea, California, USA - SS_1_S_2 metaG | ecosystem: Environmental > Aquatic > Non-marine Saline and Alkaline > Hypersaline >...
CAGCTCGATGAGCTGCTCTCGGGTGGGTCGTTTCCGCTTCACAAATCCCAACCAAGACCATAATTTTCATAGTACAAGTGGAAATCTCAGATTTCTTTCCGCCTCAGGGACCTGAATAGTTACGATGATTTACTCATTCAGCTGATCGATTTCTGTTCACGCCCCCATCGAACCAGTTCTCGGCAACTCACAAACTACCAATGTGGTGGATCGATACTATCTACGCCGTTTTTCTAAAACCAACATCGCAATGACAAATTGCATTGTGTTACGTTTATGTTGCATAAACACCGATAAGTCACTCCACCGTCATCTCTCCCCGCATCAGAATCCAATGCCCGGGGAACGTGCACAGATAGGGATACACGCCCGGCTTCTGCGGCGCGGTGAAGCGGAGGATCTCGGTCTCCTCGGGGCTGAGTAACTTCGTGTGGTGGAGGATCTTGTCGCTGTCGGGGATGAAGCCTTTCTCGATGCCCTTGGGATCCTTGGCCATCTCGTTGCCGGCCATGCCGATTTCCTCGACCGAACCGGGCTGGACGATGACGAGATTGTGCTGGGTGGCGTCGGGATTGGAGAAGACGAGCTTGACCGGTTGTCCGGCCTTCACGGTGAACTCGTTCTTCGTATAAAGCATCCGCTCGGGCACGCAGCCGATCTCGACGACGGCGAGGTCGGACCGCGCATCGAACTGCGCCTCGCGTGAGGTCATCTTCGGGGCCCGGCGCCTTCGATCGTCCTTGGGCTTGCTCTCCCAGTCCTCGATGAAGGTTGCCACCTCGGGGTGCTTCGCAAGAAAGGCGGGGTTGTCCTTGCCGTGGGAGACGAGTGGCTCGGAGATGAGGGCGCACCAGGCGGCGAAGCGGAGATGGTCCCCCATCGGTTGGCCGTAGACCGGCACGACCGCCTCGAGAGCGTCCGGGGTGCCGATCCAGGTCGCTGCGATGACCGCCTCGAGCCGGACGATGGCATCCTCGTCTGTGGCAGCCCGTGCGAGGAGGGCCAATTCCCCGTCGTTGAACTCCGCTGCCAGGTAGCGCAGCTGCCGCGTCGCGGCGGCGCGGGCGTCGGGAATCTCACAGCCGATCAACTCCTCGAGCAAGGCGGGACGGGTCGCCCCGATGCCACGGTAGGTCCAGAGCGCCTCGAGCTGGTGATGCCGAAATCGCTCCGCCCCCGAATCGAGCTGTGTCACCCACTGGTCCAATGCGGACTCCACTTCCGCCGGATTCCTTTCCCGCAGCTCCCGCTTGCTCCAGTAGCGGTAGCGGTATTCGCGGCACTTCAGGTTCTCCAGGAGTTGCTCGATCGTGGCGCCGGCGATTGGCGGGGGATCCCGCAGTTCGGCTCCCTTCGGCGTGATGCGCCAGATGCGGCCGGAGGTGCGGTCGCGTCGGGGATCGCGCAGGGCATACTGGGCGTGTCCCTTGACCGGGTTGTACCAGTCGCAGACATACATCGCCCCCCGGGGACCGTAGCCGATATCGACGGGAATGAAGCTCAGGTTCCGCGAGAAGATCAGGTCGCTCACGTATTCCTCGGCATAGTGATCCTCGTTCCTGATCCATCGATGGATCTCGATCCGGTTGGTCGGCTTGTAGCGCGCCTTGATGAATCCGCCCTGCAATTCCTCGGGCCAGCTCGCGAAATCGACGAACTCGTGTCCGCAGGTGCCGGAGTAGGCCGAGATGCCGGTCGCCTTCGGTTGCTGCTCGGGATAGGGCGGGCTCTTGCTGTGAAAGGCGCTCGCGAAGTTCGGGTGACTGGCGACATGGTGCCCCCAGTCGTCGAAGGTGACGCCCCACGGGTTGGTATTCGGATAGCTGCCGAAGGTATGCAGGCGCTGGTTCCGCGGCGTGAGCTGGAACCAGGCCGAGTTCTTCGCCCGGACCGGGCCGTAGGGCGTCTCGACCTGGGAGTTGTGGAAGATCGACTCGCGGAAGAGCAGGTCCCCGTCTGGGGTCCAGACGAAGTCGTGCAGGGCATGGTGGCTGTCCTCGGTGCCGAATCCGGTGTAGACGATGGTGCGCTTGTCGGCCCTGTCATCGCCATCCGTGTCCTCGATCAGGGTGAGGTGCGGTTCCTCCGATACATAGATCCCGTTGGCGGTGAGCTCGAAAGACAGCGGAATATGCACATCGTCGGCCCAGACCGTCGACTTGTCGGCCCTCCCGTCCTTGTCGGTATCCTCGAGGATCACGATCTTGTCGTTCGGCTCCTGGCCGGGATAGACATGCGGGTAGGTCGTCGAGCAGCTCACCCAGAGGCGGCCTTTGGCATCCCACCGCAACTGGATGGGACAGGCGATCTCGGGAAACTCCTCTTCCGAGGCGAAGAGATTCACCTCGAAGCGCGGATCGATATCGAAGGCGGCCAGTTCGTCCGCCGGGGAAAGCCATTCGTTCGCCCCGATCGACTCGGCGACCGCTTCCAGGGGCGGGGCATTGGAATCATCGACCGGACCAGTGACGTCCTCGCCCTTCGCGAGCGCCCAGGCGCGCTCCTCGCGATTCGCGGTCAGGATCTCGAAATTCCGCATCGCGGGCAGGAAGTCGAGGTAGCCATATTTCTTGTTCCGTCCCCCGGTGTAGTAGAAGGTATTCAGCGGACGATAGCGGCGGAAATACTGGCGATTCTTGTCGACGGCGACGGCACGCAGTTCCTCGTTCACGGGCGGAGGCGACTCCTCGAAGGTCTCGCGAAAGACCTGCTCGGCAAAGACCCGGTAACCTTCCTCCGTCAGATGCGCGCCGTTGATGGTCAGGATCGAATCGGGGTCGGCGAGGGCATCCCGGGTGTAGGCAAAGACATCGGCAAAGAGCACTCCCTTCTCTTCCGCCACGTCGGCCATGGCCTCGGTATAGAGCGCGATATTCTCGTTGTTGAGATCGGCGGCGGGAACACCCGGTGTGTTCTCATTCGCAATCGGCGAGACGAGCACGATGCGAGGGGCGCTTTCCCCGTTGAAGGCGGACGTCCGCAACTCGTCGAGTTGGGTCGCGAGTCGAGCGCGGAACGCATCGAGTTTCTCGGGCCCTCCGAAGCTCTCGTTGAATCCGAACGCCGCGAAAACGACGTCGATCTTCTCGCGCGTGAGGTGCTGCGCCACGGTCGCGAAGTTGTCCGGACGCGGCTGGAGATCGACCTCGTCGGCGGACCACGCGAAGTTGCGAATGACGAGCTCATGCTCCGGAAACGCCAGGTAGAGCAGGGATTCGAGGAAGGCGAACTCCTGCGCCCGATCGAAGAGCGTGTTCCCGACGAAGGCGATCCGATCTCCGGGTTCGAGAGCGAGAGGTGCCACCGTCTTTACGGCTTCGACGCGTTCCGGATTCGGCGCGGAATCGGCATAGATCCCGAACTCCGCGAGGGACGGATCCCTCTCCGGCTCGGGCTTGCCGGTCTTCTCGTGCTTGGCATCCCGCTGGTTGCGGGTCCGGTTCATCGCCGCCCCCTGCCCTGCCCCGGCGTCGGCATTCGTTCCGGTCTGCTTCCGCGATGCCTCCCGATTTTCGGCGGCGGCCGGCAGAATGGCCGCCACCGTTTTCTTCGCATCCGGCAACTCGACTCCGGCGGCCCAGTGAATGCCATTGATGCAGAACCGCACGAAGCCGGCATCGGCGAAGGTGCGCTCGTGCCCGAGTGTCGTCGCGAATACCCGGCCGCCCCACTCGTTCTCCCAGGTCCACGCGACGTCGTCGGTCATCTCTGCGCGGAGTTCGTGCGTCCCGAATCCGTTCGTGACGGTGCCGGTCCGCTTGAAACGCCCGGTGCCACGCAGAATCACGGTGGCATCGTCCGGGATGTCCGAAAGATAGAGCGTTCCCGCGGCCTCGCGGGGATCCTTTCCATAACCGGTTCCGGCGAGCAGCTCACTGTCGCCTGCTGCGATGACCCGGGTCGGTCCCTGGCCGTGGATGAAATACTTCGATCCGAGCGCCCGGCTGCCGAACCCGTCGTTCCACTCCGCGAGGGCATGGTCCTCCGGATAGGCAAAGGCATGCGTGGCGGTGCGAAACCCCACCACCGGCCGGCCGGATTCGAGGTAGTCCCGGATGTGGGCGAACTGCGCCTCGGGCAGGGTGAGAAACCGGAGATAGAAAATCGCGACGTCCGCCTCGGCGAGTGCCTCGAGACCGGGGATGCCGGCTGCGTTCTTCTCGGGATTCTCCTGCGATACGACCACGGTCGTCTCGAAGCCGAAGGAAGCCAGCCGCTCGGCCAGCGGAGGCAGCGACTTCTGCGGAGAATAGTGCGTGGTGCCGACGACGAACACCGCGTGCGGCTTCTCGGCGTGGGCAAGGGCAACCAACCAGGTGACGAAACACGCGATGGTCAGCGCGCGAGAGAATCGGGACATGCTCCCGAATCTCACATTTCGTCAAAGAGAACAATCGCAAACTGCAGGGAATGCGGTCGGGCTTTCGAATCACGCAACCCTCACGGCACTTGCTCCTTGATCTGCATCCGCGTGCTCGAGAGGATCTGCCCGGAAGCGGGATCGATCGTCTCGATCCGCATCTCGTCCACCATCCAGACGTCGCCGAACTTCTTGCCGTGAAGGACCTGGAAACGGCGGATCGGGCGTCCCTGCCGGTTGTACCCCATCATCTTGATCATGCCACCGCTGATCTTGTCGATCCACGCATCGACGGTGGCGTACGATCCGGCTCCATCGGGGTTGCGCACCCGCACCTGCCAGGTGTCGCGCGTCTTGACCTTCTCTTCGCCCACGATGCGGGCATTGGGCCAGTAGAGGAATCGCATCGACAGGTCATCGTAGGTGACGTCGGTGCCGCGGATTTTCTGCGCGTACTTCCCCGCCCCGACCGGCTGCATCTCCGCGCCGCCGACCCCCTCGAACAATCCGAATTTCTGATCACGCGTGTCCACGTAGATCACCTGGTCCGGCTCGTTGAAGATGAAGCGAATCGACTCCGGCTTGAGCGAAAGCAGGAAGGGCACCTTCTCGGTCAACGACATCCGCAACTGGCCGGTGAAGTCGCGATTATAGAGCGTGTAGCTGTAGCGCACGAGCTTCAGCACCTCGTCGGCGGTCAGTTCCTCGATCGACTTGCCCGCGATACCGACATCCACCCCGGGGGGCGCCTCGGAGTCGTCCTGGGCGGTGAGCGGCAGCGAAGCGGCGGTGCAAAGAGCGATGAAGAGGAACGAGAAACGCGAGGTCATGAAAGAGGCACGAAGTTTCGAGAGGAGAACTTCCCGGGGCTAGAGTCCGGGGCCGGTAAGCCATAGCACGCAATGCGTGCCACGGAAAGAGAAACCCCGGCGAGCATTTCAGACATCCGAATCATACATTTCGTTCAATCGGCGGACGCCGCGAAAGCCCGGTCTTGCCATGAATGGGAAAGCACGTGCATCTTTCGTCATGGAAAATCACCGGCTCGTGCTCCCGGAGCACCTCAATCACCACGGAACGCTCTTCGGTGGGTATCTCCTGAAATGGGTCGACGAGATGGCCTGGCTCAGCGCGAGCACCGCCTATCCGCGCTGTCACTTCGTGACCGTCGCCATGGACGAGGTGGTGTTCAAGAAGGGCGTTTCCCTCGGCTCCATCCTCCGCTTTCACAGCACCGTCACCCGCACCGGGAACACGTCCGTCGCCTACCGTGTCGAGGTTTTCGTCGAGAGTGATCCGATTTTCTCCACCGAGGTCACGCTCGTCCGGGTGGACGCCGAAGGGAACAAGATACCTCTCCCGCGACCCTCGTGACCGCCCGGCCGTCCAGCCCGTCTCCACCGGGGCGCGGGAAATCCCGGCTTGCCCGCGGCATCGATCCGGGCCAATGAGCAGAGAAGACTTCACCCATCGTCCCCTGTCCCGCCTCGTCATGACCGATCCCACCACCGCCCGCGTCGCTGTCATCGGATCGATGAACGTGGACTACGTCACCCGGGTCGAAGATTTGCCGATGCCCGGTGAAACGGTGGCGGCCCAGGACTTCGAGGTCTTTCGGGGAGGAAAAGGTGCCAACCAGGCGATCGCGGCCCGCCGCCAGGGATGCGAGGTCACGCTGTTCGGCACTCTCGGTGCCGACGAGGCGGGCGACGCCTACCGCAAGGCTCTCCAGGGTGAGGGCATCGACGTGGGTCAGATCCGCAACGCCCCGGCTCCGACCGGCTCCGCTTTCATCACCGTCGATGAGACCGGCGAGAACACCATCGTGATCGCCCGCGGGGCAAACGACCGCCTGCGGCAGCAGGACATCGAGCGGGGTGAGAAGGAAATCGCGGCCTGTGGGGCGCTTCTCGGCCAGTTCGAAGTTCCCGTCCCCTCCCTTCTCGAAGCAGCCAAGATCGCGGAACGACACAAGGTCCCCACGATCATCAATCCCTCCCCGTTCGACGCGATGTTTCCCTGGGGTGGTCTCCCGATCGACTACGTGATCGCCAACGAGCACGAGGCCGCCGAACTCCTCGAATTCCCCGCCTCCCGTGAGGATGCCTCGTCGGTGCGCCAGCGCCTCACCGAGTTTCGCATCGGCCACCTCATCGTGACGCGTGGCGGCGACGACACCATCGTGTTCCCGCACCACGCCGATCCCTTCCTGGTCGATACCCTGACCGTGCTCCCGATCGACACCGTCGGAGCCGGCGACGCCTTCGCCGGGTGCTTCGCGGCCTGGATCGCTGCAGGCGAGCCGATCGAGGAGGCGGTGCGCGCGGCCAACTGTGCCGGAGCCCTGACCACCCTCGGCGGCGGAGCCCAGCGCCCGATACCGGACCGGGAGAGCGTCTGTCAGCACCTCGCGCAGATTCCCGAGGTGTCTCGGTAATTTTCCTTCCCACCCTGCCGATCTACGATATTCTCCCGCAAAGATCATGGCTCTCATTTACATCAAGATCGCCCACGTCATCGGTGCCTTTCTCCTCTTCGCCGGGTTCGGCGGACTCCTCGCGATCGGGGAGAATCGCACCCACATCAATCGACTCGTCGCCAGCCTGCACGGGGCCGGACTCCTGATTCTCTTTCTCTCCGGTTTCGCCGCCCAGGGCATCGGGAAGATGGGATTTCCCGGCTGGATGATCGTCAAGATCGTGATCTGGCTCGCCATGGTTGCTCTCTTCGTACTCGCCAAGCGCGACAAGATGTCCTCCAAGACGGCGGTGATCGTGTCGCTCCTTCTCGGGGCCCTTGTCGCCTGGCTCTGCCTCGCCCAGCCATTCTGACCGGACCGAAACCTAGCTATACTGCGGTCATGAAGTCCGTGCTGCTCTCCCTCATCGCCTGCTCTTTCATCGCACCGGCCCTGGCCGACTCCTGGCCGCAATTTCGTGGTCCCCTCGGGAATGGTGTCGCCAGTGCCGACAATGTGCCGGTGCACTTCGGTGAGTCGAAGAACCTGCTCTGGCGCACGCCCCTGCCCGGTCGAGGCTGGTCTTCGCCGGTCGTGGCCGATGGGAAGGTCTGGCTCTCGACCGCGATCGAGGTGTTTCCGACGGACGAGGAAAGGGAACGCCTCCTGACCGAGGCCGGCGAGGAACCCCGCAAGTTCAAGGTGCGGCAGGTGGCCAGTTCCATCCGCCTCGCCGCAGTCGAAGTCGATTTCGAGACGGGCCGGGTTCTGCGCGAGATCGAACTCGCCTCCATCGACGCCCCGCAGACGATCCACACCCTGAACAGCTTCGCCTCCCCCACCCCCGTCCTCGACGAAGGGCGACTCTATGCCCATTTCGGCACCTTCGGCACCTTCTGCCTCAATACCTCCAGCGGCGAACTGGAATGGAAGAAACGACTCCCGCTCGAACACAGTGTCGGCCCCGGCAGTTCCCCCTTCATCCACGAGGATCTCCTCGTCCTCATTTGCGACGGAGTCGACCAGCAATATGTCACCGCGCTCGACAAGGAGACCGGTGAAGAAGTGTGGCGCACCGATCGCCCCGAGATGCGGGCTCCGCTCGGCGACCAGAAAAAGGCCTACAACACGCCAATCCTGATCTGGCCCGAGTCGGGAGATCCCCAGCTGATCTGCATGGGATCACAGTGGCTCGTGAGCTACGAACCCAGCTCGGGCAGGGAAATCTGGCGGCTCGACCACGGCAGTGGATTCTCCGTCGTGCCGCGACCCGTGTTCAGCCGGGAGAACGGTCTCGTCTACATCTCGACGGGATTCGGAAAGCCGGAGCTGCTTGCGGTCCGCGTCGATGGCGAGGGGGATATCACGGATTCGAACAAGGTCGTATGGCGCGAGAGCAAGCGAATCCCCGCCAAGCCGTCCTTCCTGCTCGATGGAGGGGAACTCTACGTCATCACCGACGGCGGTGTCGCGACCTGCTTCGACTCTCTCTCCGGCGAAGTGATCTGGACGAACCGGATCGAAGGCAATTATTCGGCCTCGCCCCTTCTCGCGAACGGATACGTCTTCTTCGCGAGTCACGAAGGAAAAGTCACCATCGTTCGCGCCGGTCGCGACTACGAGGTCGTCGCCGAGAACACGCTCGACGAGGCAGGCATGCTCATGGCGTCGCCGCTTGCATTCGACGGCACCCTGCTCATTCGCGGGGAGCATGCGCTCTACCGGTTTGGCTCGAACTGAGCGTCACGAGAGCGCAATTCCTTCCCCTTCGTCGCAGAGCCCGGTGCCCCGGTTTCGTTCCCCTCGCCCTTCACGGCAAATTCGATCAAATTTTCGTGACAAAACGACGGCGACTCGTTATCCGTCATAGGGAACAGGAGTATCCTTCTTCCGCAAAACCATGAAAAAAACGCTTCGCGTCATTCTAGCCGCCGCTCTCGCTTCGGTGGTGACATTCGCCGCTCTCGACGCCTCCGCCCGCACCTGGACGAGCACGGAGGGCAAAACCATGCAGGCCCTCTTTCTCGGAATCGAGGGAGACAATTTCCGGTTCAAGATGCCCAACGGCCGTGAACTCGTCGTGCCGAAGGATCGCTTCATCAAGGCAGACCAGGAGGCAGCCGAGCGCCTCGACCGCATCGGGGACGATTCCTACACGAAGGCCTCGGCCCGCAAGATCGACGCGCTCCTCGCGGGGACGCTGAAAGAGAACGGCTTCTCGTCCTTCAACGACCCCCTGCCCGACGACCTTTTCGTTCGCCGCGTCTATCTCGATATCCTCGGCCGCGTTCCGACGCGCCAGGAGTTTCTCGACTTCGCGGAGAGCGCTCGCGAGGACAAGCGCGAGGCCCTGATCGACGAGCTGCTCCTCCAGCCCGGCTACGCATCCCACCTCTTCAACTACTTCGCCGACATGTTCCGGTTGAACGACGACGACTTCAACCAGGGCATCCGGATGGATCCCTACATCCACTGGTGGCGCGAGCAGCTCCGCCAGAATCGTCCCTACGACGAAATCGTGACTGAGATGGTCACCGCCGAGGGCAATGTCGGCCAGAATCCGGCCTCTGGTTTCATTCTCCGCGACACGGGCATGGAGTTCGATGCGTTCGCGAACTTCGGTCAGGTCATGCTCGGTATCGACATCTCCTGCGCCCAGTGCCACGACCACCCGTTCGACGAGTGGACGCAAATGGACTTCTACCGCATGGCCGCTTTCTTCGGAAACACCCAGCGGACGACGCAGGCCTACGGGCAGTCGATGATGGCTGGCGGCACGGTAGGAATGCCGAATGCCCCCGAGGGGTGGATCCAGCAGTTCACGTCCTACGCCGAAGACAGCAAAGGGATCAACATGCGGAATCCCGACAATAGCCGGCAATTTCGCTACTACCTCCGTGCCCTCGGTTGGAACGTGACCGACAATGAGTATCTCGAGACGAAGCTCCCTCACGACTTCCGCGGTGACGGAGGCGATCCTGGCGAGGTCGTCAAGCCCCGGACCCTGGTCGGTTCCGAAGCGAAGACCGGCGGAAAGACCCGCCGCGAGGGCCTCGCAGAGTGGCTCACCGCCGATGACAATCCGCGCTTCGCTCTCGTGATCGCCAACCGGATGTGGGATCGTGCCTTCGGGCGTCCCCTCGTCGGTCCAGTGAACGACTTTCCTGACAGTTCGATTCGCGGATCGAGCCAGCCCGAGGTGTTGAAGTTCGTCACCAACGAGATGCGCCGCGTCGATTATGATCTGCGGGAGTTCATGCGCATCCTCTACAATACCCGTGCCTACCAGTCGATCTCGACGGCCGAAGAGCCGGCATGGGCCGACGACTACTACTTCCCCGGACCGGTGCTCCGGCGCATGCGGGCGGAGCAGGCTTGGGATTCTCTCATGCTTCTCGCCAACGGTCCCGAGATCGACCAGAAGACGGGAGCCGATGGTTCCTTCTACCGCGCCCTCCTCGACATCGATTTCAACGAAATCTCCCACGAAGAGGTCTGGGAGCGCTACGAGCTCTGGCAGTCCCACCGCGGCCGCCGTATGGGCACCGCGATGGTGACCGAGGCAGGCGTTCTCGAGCCTGTCTACTTCAACGAGGACGAGCTCCGGGCTTCGGAGTTGTCGCAGCCTTCCGCGCCGGGATCGATGCTCGACACCTTCGGGCAATCGGATCGACTGATCACCGACGAACACAATTACGACGGCTCGGTCCCGCAGGTTCTCGCCCTCATGAACGGCTCGGTGACCGCCTACATGACCGGCCTGTCCTCGAAGATCGTCGATGACCTGGAGGAACTCGACGGACCCGCCGACAAGGTTCGTGGGGTCTTCTTCACCATGCTCAGCCGCTTCCCGGACGACGAGGAGCTCTCCCTCGGCGTGGAGATGATCGAGGACTACGGCGACGACGGGATCAGCGATCTCGCCTGGGCGCTGATGAACAGCCCCGAATTCCTTTTCATCCAGTAATCCGGATTTCGCGCACCTCTTGCAAACCCAATCCCGTCACACACGATCATGACCCATCTAGTCGAACTCGCCGGCAAGGACTCCCTGAGCCGGCGCCTGCTACTCGAGCGAACCGCCAAGCTCTCGCTCGGCGTCAGCCTCACCGTTCCTTTCCTGCCCCGCCAGTTCCAGGCACAGGAAACCGGCAAGGCGAAGAGTCTCATCTACATCTACCTCTCCGGTGGAATGACCCACCTCGACACCTTCGATCCGAAGCGTGGCGATGTCATGGGCCCGACCGAGTCGATCGATTCCAAGGTCGGCCACATGAAATTCGGCAATCACATCCCCAAGATTGCCGAACATGCGGACAAGCTCGCCGTGATCAACTCGATGTCATCCACCCAGGGTGCTCACGAGCAGGGCCAGTACATCATGCGGACCGGTTACGAGAAACGCGCCACGATCGTCCATCCGACGATGGGACCCTTCGCGGAGCGCCTTCTCGGCAAGCGCGGTGACATCCTTCCCGATTCCGTCGTGGTGGGCCGAAGCACGTCGAACGCGGGTTATCTCGATCCCGCTCTCTCGCCTCTGCCGATCGCCGACCCGTCGGGCGGTGTCCCCAACACGGAGAAAATCGTCGAAGGCGATCGATTCAATCGCCGCATGGAGATGGCGTCCAAGCTGGGTGAGAAGTTCACGAGCAAGTTCAAGTATTCGGGTCCCAAGTCCTACGTCGAATACTACGATCAGGCCAACCGCCTCCTGAACAGTTCGGAACTCGAGGCTTTCGATATCTCCGGCGAGTCCAATCGCGCCACCTACGGGGAGTCGCGGCTCGGTCAGGGTTGCCTTCTCGCTCGCCGTCTCGTCGAGCGTGGTGTGCGCGTGGTCGAGGTCATCTCAGGAGGATTCGACATGCACTCCGGTATCCAGGAAGGACTACGGGGCAAGATGCCGGAACTCGATTCCGCCGTTGCGGCTCTGCTTACCGATCTCCAGGAGCGGGGACTGCTCGATTCGACTCTCGTCGCCATCGGAACCGAGTTCGGCCGGACGCCCGACATCAACATGAATGCGGGCCGTGATCACTACCCCGCCGCCTACTCCTGCGTCCTTGCAGGGGGCGGAGTCAACGGAGGAACCGTCTACGGTGAGACCGACGGCAACGGCAAGAAGGTGAAGTCGGATCCGGTCCGTCCCGAGGATTTCATCGCGACGATCGGATACGGACTCGGCGTGGACACCGAGGAGACGATTTACTCTCCCACGCAGCGTCCCTTCACATTCGGAAACGACGGAAAGCCGATCACGAAGCTGTTTGGTTGATCCGGAAGGTGGTGACCGCGTTCTCCCCCCTGGTAGGGGCGCGGTTTGTTTACCGGAGTTTCACTCCAAGAAAGGCGGCCCACGGGCCGCCTTTTTTTTGCGGGCCATCTGCGGGTCTTGGCGAACCTGTGGCCGCATTCGCTGGTCCACGCGGGGGGCACACGAACCTCGTGTTTCCCTCATGAAGCCGGAACCACACTTCCATTCTCGGGATCACTGCTTTCGGTCACATACTCTCCCACCGGTGGCGTTGCCGACCGCCGCATCGAGGCGGGAGAAATGATCGAAATAGACTGTTTGCCACGAGGGTGTTCGTGAACAAGTTGAGTCAGAAATGCGCATGGCTCGGCGCGTCGGATGGAGCGAACCGGGGTTCGTGACTGAAGGCGGAACACCGCCACGGGGGATGTCTGGCCAACTCTCCCCCCCATTACGAGCAAAGCGAGCAATCTCTCCAGGCAAGAAAACTCACTCTTGTTTGCGAACAGAATTCTGCCAGAAAGTCGAACTCTCCGTTCGGCCACATCGACGGGATTTCTCGCCTCGCGCGTACGTTTTTCGGCTTGTGAGCCCCTCTCCCGCCGAATTGTATGCAGTTTGCGAAACCGCGAAACCCGACCGGATTTCGCGCCGCGGATCACACGTGAGAAGGCAAGGCCAACTCTGCTCTTCCCCGCCTCGGGACGACTCGCCCGCCGTCCTTATCGCCCGTGGATGACCGAGTGGTATCCCACCTGCTGTGCGGTGCGCTGGGCCGCCGCCGCCGCCTCGACCTGGGATCCGAAGACGTGATCGGATACCACGCGATGAACGCCTCCGCCCGGATCGGATACCACCCGTGTCGGTGCCCCCCGCGTTGCGATCAGGTTCGCGAAACTCCGTGCGGATTCGAAATCCGGAAAGCTCGCGAATTGGAGCCAGAACTGCCGGGCAGCGGCCGGAGAGACGACCTGAGGGTTGACCGGCATGGAGGGCGGCACGGCACCAGACGCTGCGGCTGCTCTCTGTTGCGTGGACGCAGCCAACGGACGAAGCACCGGCTCCGCGGTCTTGGCTGCCACGTAGGGAACTGCCACCGGCGGCGCGGCGGCGACGAGAGCGGTTGTTCCGGCGGAACGCATGCCCTGATTTGCCGCGTGCGTCGCGACTCCTTGAGTCGGCCTGGTTCCCGTGGAAGGAGAGCCCGATTTCGGCCGGAAGAGCCCGAACAATCCATTGCGTTCCGTTTCTCCTTCACGAACTCGCCCCACCGCCACGACATGCACATCCGTGACACCATGCTTCAGCATCTCGAGTTCCGCGGCAGCGGCGTGTGTGAGCCGAACCAGCTGACTGCGATGAGAAGGCCTGTCGTTGACCCGGACATTGACGGCTTTCCCATTCAGGAGGTTCGTGACGCGGAGGATGGTGCCGTAGGGATGCGTGGCATGGGCCGCCGTGAAGTCCCCTTGCCCCAGCACCTCACCCGACGCAGTCGTGGCGCCTCCCAGTTGGGATGGATAGAGGAATCCTCGTCCCCGCTCCTCTCCGCGGGCCTGGGTTAGGGACGCCACTATGATGATGAGCAACCCACAAAACAGTTTCGGATTCATGAAAGTTTTTCGTTTTATATAATTACCATAATTCGAAACCACAGACGGATCCATGGCTTTCTCGCAGATTTTTTGCCTCGCTCCGTCTTCCCTTTTTCCAGACTCAGCCCCCTCGTCACGACCGATTCAGAAAACTCGGATCGACCAACTCCGCACGGGCTGGCGCGAGAGCCGCAACGTGGCGAGTGAGCGCGCGTCTCTCGGATCCAAGCGGCTCACAATCCTGCCATTCCAGACCAGAGCGGGCGCATGGCTCATGATCGTCTCCCGGGCTTCGAATGTGCCGGGTCCCGATTCCGGATCGGCCACCGAGAGTTCGAGACGAACGCCGAGCAGCGAGAGCGCGTCTTCCATCTTCCACTCGTGGCGGTAGAGGTAGGAGCGAGGTACTGCGATGATCACCTCCCTCTGGTCTCCTTCGACACGATAGAATCCCTTGAGGCCTTCGGCCGAAAGGGCTCGATCGTAGCCGGAACCGAAACACCCGATCGGGAGGGCCGCCAGGCTACCCAGCCCACCGTTGGCCCGGAAATAGAATTCGAGCGGGGCGACACTGCCGAAACTCCGCACCTCGCTGCTCGAGCGTCCGTCCACGGTCAGAGAAAAGCGCAAAGCCGCGACATCACCCCGATCGGGGATCGCGAGATCTCCGACGCGGGCGATCGCATACAAAAAGTTCTCATCAGCCTCGAACCGGGCGTAGGCCGGAGCGCCTCCCGGGTTCCCCCCCGCAGATGGGGGTGCGGTCGCTTCCCGGCGGCGCAGGGGGATTTCCTCTCCCAACGCGATATCACGGCTCGCCTCGAGCGTACGCCGAAAACGATAGGTCATTTTCCCCACCGTCACCTGGACCCAGAGTTCATCGTAGAAGGGCTCCGATTCCTCTCGTGGTTCGAAGGGAAAAATGGCCTCGAAGTCCTTGTCACCAAGTGGAGGGAGAGAAAAAGAGACCGGATCGCTCGCCGCCTTCCCGAAACCCACCTGGTAGGTGCCGGTAACCGCTTCGCTGGTGCCGTTCCGCATCCTCCATTCGGCCCGCATGCGGTTCGTCACGTTGATGAACTGCTTTGCCCGCCAACTGATCGAAACCGGACCGATTCGCAGGGGAAGATCGACCAGTTCCGACTCGAAGGTGTCTTCGAGCACAAAGGGAAAACGCGTTACTTCGTCGTCCAACTCCAGGGGAAAGTAGCGCACCTCCCCATCGCCTGCTTCTCCGATTTCGGGCCGCTCATAGGTGAACTCCACCCGCGCGCTCTCGCCGGGCCCCACCTCGAAACGCTTGGCGGGATCGTTCGGAACCAGCCCCTCTCCGACGGCGAGAGCGCCAATCGTCCCCTGCTTCCTGTCACGCGATTGATTGCGAATCGATACCGCGACCCGGATCTTTCCCTCTGTGCCGTGGACGGCGACTCCTGCAAAGGAAAAGTCCGACTCTCGTGGGCCATCCAGCAACTCGTCGAAAAGTGACTGGCCGAGAAAACGCTGCGCATCCGGACCCGGGACCAGGATTTCAGGGCGAAGACCGTCTTCCCCATAATAGAAAATCCTTTTCATGCGATCTCCCACGATCTCCATTGCCGCGACCGGGTGAGTATCGGGGTCGATCCCCCCGCCCCACCGCACCAGGTGACGCCCGGGATCGAGAAACATCACACCATTCGCACCGGCGATCTGGCGAGCCGCCATCGCATAGCGCCGTGTGATTCCCCACTGCATTGCACCGGCTCCCTCGTTGGTCCAGGAGGGAGCCATCACGATGACGTCGATCTGCTTCTGTCTCGCCGACTCGATGATCAGTTGGAGAGCGCGCTTGTAGGAGTCGAGCCCGATTCGCTCGCGCGCATCGTGAACGCCAAAATTGATCAGGAGGAGATCGGGTCCGTGGAGAAACGCGTCGCTCATGGCCCGCCTAAGCCCGTCGTAGGCCGTGCCGCCACGGGTAGCGAGATTCTCGAAACGGATCTCGTTGCCGAGGTACTCGGTCAGTTTCTCGGTTCCTCCTTCCGGCGGATTCAGGAGGCGCACGCTGGCGGGATAGAAGAACTCCCGCGCCATCAGGCTCAGGAAGATACCGGGATAGGTGAACAGCGAGTTCTCCTGTTCCCACGCTGACTCCACCGGCGTGTATCCCGATGCAAGTTCATCGCCCAGGAGAGTGACGTGAACCGGATCTTTCGCCTCCAGCCGGGTAAACGTCCTCGGGAGATAGCGCTTCAACCTCTCGCGCTGCTCGAGCGTGAGCGGATAAGCTTCCACCGGCTCGAGGCAGGCGGCCAGGACGATCAGCCCGGCCGCTGCGGCAGCGATACTCCTCATGACGCCACACTAAACGATCCCGGGAAATCAATCCATAGGTAAAGAGCCCCGAAAATCCAGGGCTCATGAATTACGCAATGAACCAAACTTCTTCTTCAAGAAGACGCCGACGCCCCCTGGGACCGTCTCCGGAATTCCTCGATTTTCTCCTCCGGAAGGAAGAACCCGTTCATCTGCATGCGCGCCGGCCTGATGTTCAGCGAATCGAGATTGCGGTAGTGGGCGAGGGCATCCTCGTTGCCGAGGGAGCCGAGTGTGGGACGAATCTCCTCGCTCGCCCCCGTCAGGGCACTGACGAGGATACAGCCGGTGATCTCGTGGCGGTCGCGGCTCGTGAGGAAGTGAAGGAATCCTTTCTCCAATTCCTCCGAAGCGCCATCTCCGATCGCTTCCGGAAGATAGACGGTCTCCCTGACAACCTCCGGAAGACACAGTTCCCCGCCAGTGGTGAACAGGATGTCCTTGTCCTGGAGAAACCGCTTGATCGCATCCTCGACGCGAAAGACCGGCGGGAAGCTGTAGTCCACCACGAGCGTGTCCTCGCGAAGAGACTTCACATCGAGCACTCCGGGGAGGTTCGAGGAAGCCACCACGAGTGAGGCCTGGTAGACCTCGGGCGGGAGGGCTCCCCCATTCTTCACGATATCGACCTCGCCTTCGTAGCCCGCCTCGCGAATGCGATCGCGAAACTGGCTCATCTGGACGTCGTTCTGGTAGGGATCGCACAGGATGAGATGCTCGGGATGAGGCAAGACGTCGAGCGTCAGGCGCAAGGTGCCGAAACCAATCGACCCGAGGCCCACCACCGACATCGTCTCCCTGTCGAGGCTACGATCTGCGGCGGAGAGGATTCCCTCGATCGACTTGACGATCGTCGCGGCTCGCGTGGCATTCCCCGTCGTAATCGCGGGCGCATTCTCCACCTCCTCGATCCACCGAGCGATCTCCCGGCCCTGGTTCGTCGCCGAGGGAATCACCCCGGTGAGCGACATGGTCTTCGCCCCGGCCTGGGTTGCCAGAGCGGCAGCGGCAATCACCAATGAGCGCAGGTTTTCGAGATCCTTGTAGAAATCGATTTCGAAGCAGGGAAGCATGATGACTCCGATGTCCCCTGCGGTGGTGTGATAGACATTCGTGAGCCGGGGCTTGCCTCCCAGAATCCGCTCCGCGATCTCATCCCGTGTCACGCCCGAAAGCGTGGCAAGTCCTTCCGGAATGTAGGTGAGCGCCACCGCATCGAGCGCGGGCGGCTCTTCCCGGGCGAAACTGACCCCGATGTGTTCGAGTTCATCGAAGGTGGTGTCGGCCTCCGATTCCGCCGTGATCGCCGCTTCACCTTCATCCTGTTCGACCGCGCCCTCCAGCTGCTTCGCCAGCTGCTCGATCGTCGGGTGGGTCAGGAAGACATCGACCGGCACGTCGCGGTGAAACACGTCGGACACCTCGACGACGATCCGCAACGCGAGGAGCGAGTCGCCTCCCATGTCGAAAAAGTTGTCGGTCACGCCGATTTCTTTGGAATCGAAATTCCGCACAAACACCTCCCAAAGCTTCACTTCCGCCGGTGTGCGCGGTGCCACCTTGGCGGACTCGCTCGAACCCGAGCGAGGGGCCGGCAACCTCTTCCGGTCGACTTTCTTGTTGGGCGTCAGGGGAAACTCCTCCAGGCGAACGAACTGCGCCGGCAGATAGCTGGCCGGCAGCTTCTCCGCGAGAATCGACCGCAGTTCGGCCGAATCAAGATCCTTGGCTTCGGAGAGATAGTAGGCAACGAGCCCTTCTCCCGAGGCGAGATCGTCGCGCTTCGCCACGACGGCCTGTCGAATTCCCTCGACGGCCTCCAGCTGCGTCTCGATGTCGCCCAACTCGATTCGAACTCCACGGACCTTCACCTGGAAGTCGACACGTCCCAGGCACTCCAGCTTGCCCTCGCGATTCCAGCGAGCGAGATCGCCCGTGCGATAGAGCCGCCTCGTGCCCACTCCGGGCAGATCGACTTCCCGGAATGCCTCGGAGGTCAGGTCGGGACGATTCCGGTATCCGTGCGACAGGCCATCCCCCCCAATCCAGAGTTCACCAGTGAAACCCTGGGGTACCGGGAGGAAATTCTGGTCCAACACATACACTTCCGTGTTTGCGATGGGACGGCCGATCGTGATCGCCTCGTTCCCCTCGCCTACTCTTTCGACGGTCGACCAAACGGTCGTCTCGGTGGGACCGTAGAGGTTCCAGAGTTCGTCTGCCGAGTGATAGAGGACGTCGGCAAGCGAGCGACTCAAGGCCTCGCCTCCGCAGAAGATGCGCAGGCCGCTCTTGCCTTCCCAGCCCGAATCGAGAAGCATCTGCCACGTGGCCGGAGTGGCCTGCATCACGGTGATGTCTTCCTCTTCGAGCAGATTCGCGAGCCGGCGCCCATCCTTGACATCCGATCCGGACGCCATCACCACCGTGGCTCCGGCGAGGAGCGGCAGGAACATCTCCAGCACCGAGATGTCGAACGAGAGCGTGGTCACGGCAAGCAGTCGATCGGAAGCAGACAATCCCGGCTCCTGCTGCATCGAGATCAGGAAGTTCACCACCGCGCGGTGCGAGATCTCCACGCCCTTCGGGGTTCCCGTCGAACCCGATGTGTAGATGATGTAGGCGAGGGACTCCGGAGTGAGACCCTCGACCTCCGGCGCGCTGGTCGTTCCCTCGACCGTGGTCAGGTCGAGCGTCTTCCAGGGCCCTTCCACCGCCGCTTCGACCGTCGCCGGAGTCAGGATGGCCACGGCGGGCTCGGCATCCTCCAGCATCATGCGAAGGCGATCGGCAGGAAACTCCGGATCGAGGGGCACGTAGGTGGCACCGGACCGCATCGCGCCCACGAGGGCTCCAATCATCTCGGGAGAACGGTCGACCATCACGGCGACGCGATCGCCGGGTTTGACACCCTCCTCGATGAGCCGCCGTGCCACGCCATTGGCGAAGCGATTCAACTCACCGAACGTGACATGATTGTCCCCGCTCACGACCGCGGTATCCTCGTCCTTCTTCTCCGCCACCTTCCCGACGAGATCGTGAAGAAGATGATCGTTCGAGTAGTCGGATTCCGTGTCGTTGAAATCGACGAGGACGGTCTGCGCCTCGTTTTCACCCAGAAGATTGATCTCCGAGACACGGAGATCGGGCCGCAGGGTCATCTCCCGAAGCACCTGCTCGTAGAGACGATTCAACTCGGCTATGGTGGCCTCGTCGAAGAGGTCGCGATTGTATTGCCAGTTCCCGAAAATCTGTCCACCGGCTTCCTCCACGACGAGGGTGATCTCGAATTGAGCCTGACGCGTCGTGATGTCGATCGACTCCATCGTTAGGTCACCGACATGGAACTGGTGTCCGCCCTGGCCGATGAGGAAAACGGCGATTCCCTCCTCGTCCATTCCCGGGACTTTCTCCATCGAGAAGCTGACTTGAAAGAGGGGCGAACGACCGGGATCACGAGGAACCTGCAATCGATCGACGAGTCGAGCGAGCGGATACTGCTGGTTCTCCAGCGCCTGGCTCACGTCCTCGCTGTTGCGGTTGAGATAATCCGCCAAAGTCGGATCATCGTCCACCCGGCTGCGAACGGCCACCGGATTGATGAAATAACCGGTCAGGTCGCGCAACTCGCTTTGCGTCCGGCCCGAGAGCGGAACGCCGATGACGAGATCGTCTTGGCGGCAGTAGCGGTGCAGGAGAATCTCATAGCCGGAGAGGAGCGCCGTGAAGAGCGTGACGTTGTTCTCCTTCGCGAGTCCTTCGATCGACTCGGTCAGGTCCGGCCCGAGCTGGAAACCGAAGGTGTCGCCGTTGAAGGTCTGGACCGCCGGCCGCGGGCGGTCCGCCGGAAGGTCGATCGCCACGGGAGCCCCGGCGAGGTAATCCTTCCAGTAGTCGAACATCGCCTCCCCTGCGTCGCTCGCCAGGTGGGCGGATTCCCACTTCACGTAGTCGGCGAAAGTTGCCGAAAGCGGCTCGACGTTCGGCGTCCGGCCCGCCTTGATCGCGAAATAGTATTCGATGAGATCGCGCAGGAGGTTCGACACCGACCAGGCATCGGAAACGATGTGATGCATGCCCAGCAGTGCGACGTGCGCCTCGTCCGCGGGGCGGAAGAGTTCGAGCCGGATCAGGGGACCGCGCTCGAGATGGAAAGGGCGGTTCGCGTGATCGCTGATCAGCGCCTTGAGCTGCTCGTGGTCCAGCGAGGTGCAGTCGTGCTCGCGAAAATCGAGCGTGTTGCTCTTCTGTCTCACCTGCACCGGCTCGCCGTTCTGCGTCGTGAAGGTGACGTCGAAAAGCGGGTGACGCTCGAAGATCAGGGCGAAGGACTTCTTCATCGCCTCGATGTCCAGGAGCGGCCGGAACTTGCCCGAGAAGATCAGGTTGTAGGCGGGGGACTCGGGCGCGAGGCGATTGAGGAACCACAGCGCCTTCTGCCCCTCGGACAACGGGAACACCTCGGGCATCTCTCCCGTAGCCTCGAATGCCACCTGACCCGCTCCGCTCTCTCCGCCTCCGGACGCGCTTCCGGCTCCGGACTCGAGAAGCTTCTCGAGAGTCGGCCCGGAAAGGTCACGAATGTTGGGACCATTGAGCACCGAGCCCATCGGCATCGACATGCCCAGCTTCTCTTCGATCCGGTTCACCAACTCGATCGCCATGAGTGAATCGAGACCGAGATTCGTCAGCGGGGTATCCTTGTCGATCCGGGAGACCTCCGTCCCCAGCACCGCCGCCACCTGGGCGGCGATCAGGTCCTCGACGAGACCGAGACGCTTATCCGAGGGCGCCTCGAGGATTCGTGCCGCCATCGAGTCCCCTCCGCCCATGGCTGTTCGAGGAACCACGGGAAGGAACATGTTCGAGCTGCCGACGGCCGGGCTGAAGCGGGAGAGCGCCTTCCAGTCGCAACGGGCCGCACCAAGCTGGATGGCATCCGACGGGATTCCCTGGGCGAAAAGATGCAGGGTCTCGTCCATGTCGGTCGCACCGAGGCCGACCGCTTCGAGATACTGCTGCGTCTTCTCGTTCCGCGCCACGAAACCAGCCCCCTGGAGAGCACCCCAGTTGAAGGTGAGAGCGGGGAGTCCCAACGAACGCCGGTAGTAGGCCAGCTGGTCGAGAAAGACGTTCCCCGCATTGTAGTTCGATTGCTTGACCGCACCGATGAATGCCGAGAACGAGGAGAATGAGATGAAATGATCGAGCGGGATTCCGAGGGTCGCCGTGTGCAGATTCCAGGCCCCCAGCATTTTCGGGAGCAGGACCTTGTCGAACCGCTCCGTGTCGAGCTCGTTGATGAACTCGTCGTCGAGAACCATCGCACCGTGAATCACGCCGATGAGCGGAGCGTCGCTCGCCTGCACCTCGGCCACGATTCGGGTGACATCCTCCGAGGAGGTCACGTCCCCACGCACATCCCTCACGCCGATCCCGTTTCGCTGCAGGTCGGCGATTTTCTCGAGGGCGTCGTCCTTCGGCCCCGAGCGACTCATCAGCGCGAAGTGGCGCGCCCCATTCTCCGACATCCATCGCGCCAACTCGAGACCGAAGCCACCGGCTCCGCCCGTGATGAGATAGGTGCCGTCGCCCCGGAACCGTTGTCCCTGCTCGGTCGGCTGACCGACAGGGATCTCGGGCAGGTCGAAATCGAGCACGTTCTTTCCGACGTGTTTTCCTGCCGCCATGTGGCGAAATGCCTCGACAACCTCGGTGACCGGAAAAACCTCGTTGGGAAGCGGTCGGTAGGTCCCCGCCACAAACTTCTCCTCCAGCTGCGAGAACATGTTCGCCACATAGGAGGGCTTCCGCTCGAGATGCTGGGCCAGGTCGATCACGAAGAAGCTGATGTTGTTGCGCAGCGGCTCGAGTCCGATCTTCGAGTTTCCATAGACGTCTACCTTGCCGATCTCCATGTAGCGGCCAAACGTCTTCAGCACGCTGAAGTTCTTGGGAATGAAGTCACCGGCCAACGAGTTGAGGACGGCATCGACCCCCTCGCCCTTCGTGATTTCCATGATCTCGTCGGCGAACTCGAGTGTCCGCGAATCGAGCACGTGATCCACTCCCATCTCCTCGAGCATTTTCCGCTTCTCCGGAGTGCCCGCCGAAGCGAAAATCGTGAGTCCAAGATGCCGGGCGATCTGGATGGCGGCCTGCCCCACTCCACCGGTTCCGGCGTGAATGAGAATGCTCTCGCCCTTCTCCATCCGGGCGAGCTCACAGATCGCGTAGTGGGAGGTGAGGAAGACGGTCGGCAGCGTGGCCGCCTCCACGAAACTCATGTCGTCCGCCTTTCGGAAGACCATCTTGCGGTTCACGGTCACGTAGCTGCGGAAACAATAGGGAGCCATCCCGACCACCGCGTCGCCCACCGCCAAGTCACTCACGGCGGATCCGACCCGGACCACGACACCGGAAAAATCGTCACCGAACCACTTCAGATCCACGGGGTTCCCCGGATAGATTCCGAGGGCTTTCATGACGTCCCGGAAATTGATCCCTCCGGCCTTGATCTGGATCTCCACCTCGTCGGGATCCGGCTCACGGCGTGCCGTCTCGTTCAGCGACAGATGATCGAGGATCCCGGGCTTGTCGATTTGCAGGCGGAAGGGCACGACACTGCCGTCGGGCTGCACTGCATTCCGCGTGCGAGCCGGCAGATTCTCCGCCTTCACCCGGTGAACCCGGCGTGCATAACGCCCGTTCCCCCGGTAGGCCACCTCATGCTCCCGTCCGGAAGAGGACAGGAGGATCTCGTCGGCCAAATCATGGATCTCCCACTGGCCACCCGCCGGATCGAGGTCGATCTGGGACCACCGGAACTCCGGGTGCTCGTTGTTGACCACCCGCAGCAGACCAGTCAGGGGAGCCGAAGCAAGTCCCTCGATGGTATCGTCCGGCACCACCGGCATCGTGCCGCGCGTCAGGAAAAAGACTTCGGGATTCTGCTCCCAGTCACGGCCCGTAAGCAGCTTGACCAACTCGTGTGCGCTCCGCACACCCGTGTCCTGGGCCCGGTTCAGGGAAGCTAGATCGATCTCACTGGCTCGCGGATGATCGAGACAGAGTGTGTGAATGATCGCCTGCGGGGCGGACCCACCCTCCTCGGCGTTCGCCTCCAACCAGCTACTGATCCCCGACACCGCACCCGCGGTCACCCGGACGGCGACGCCACGGGACTCGAGTTCGGAAACGAGGCGCGTGGCAACCCCGGACTCGTCTTCCGTCGCCAGATAGAGGGACAGGGCCGGGGATTCACCCTCCTCCGATTCAACTGCCTCCGCCGCACCGGACTCGTCCGCCTCAGGCTCTTCTCCCTCCACCGCAACCGGATCCGGAGCCAGCGCCACGAGACAGGCCTGCTGGTCCTCCGACGGATCGGGTGAACTGATGAAACTGGTCGCGTCGCGGAATCCGAGGGCAGTGAGAAGTTCCTCCCACTGTCCGCGAGACATCAGGGCCGAGCGCTCCCGGAGATCGTAATCCTCGAATCGCCACCATCCCGGCAGGAGGCCGAAGACGTTGTCCAGTGGAGCCCGGCGCCATGTCACTTCGAGGAAGAGGAGAACTCCATCGGGGGCGAGGCACCGGCGCAGGTTCGTCAACGTCGAGCGAAGATCCTTGGTCGCGTGAATCACGTTCGACGCCAGCACGATGTCGTAGTGGTGCGGCTCGATATCCTGGTCCGCCGGATCTTTCTCGCAATCGAAGAGCGAATACTCCACGTAGGGAAAGGCCTCACCGAATTTCTCCTGCGCCGACTGGAGAAACAACGGTCCGTTGTCACTGAAAACATACTCGGTCCTGTCGGACGGAAACAAGGGGAGCACCCGGCTCGTGAGGGAGCCCGTCCCCGCACCCACCTCGAGCACGCGAATGGCACGCCGCTCGGGAAGACCGGAGATCGCCTTTTCCAGCGCGATCTTGATCTGTTCGTTGATGACGGGAAAATCCCCCCCTTCACGGTAGAACCGCTCCATCATGTCCGCGGAACCACCGGGAAAGAGCACCTCGAGCGGGTCGATCTCGCCACTCAACACACCGGCCAGATTCGGGCCGGCCGCACGCTGCAGAGCCGCCTCAGCGGCGAAACCGGGCTGGCGCTCCTCGATACTGGCCAACCACGGCAGCGGATCCTGCGCCGGAGCCACGTCGATGATTTCCCACTCCTCTTTCCCGCGGGGCCTCACCATGCCTCCCTCGGTGAGCGAGGTGAGGTGGCCGTAGATCAACTTCCGGTGATGGTCCGCGATCGAGAGGGAACGCATCAAACCGTCGACGGTCACGATATCGCCCGGTTGAGGGTTCCATCCCAGCGCACGGTAGGCATTGACCACGAACTGGCTCGACACCCGGTTCATTTCCGGCATGTAGATCGAATAGTGATCGTGGAGGCGACACTCCTCGTAGAGAGGGGGCATCGCCGCGTCCGCGGCCGCCACGATTTCGGACGGCCTCGCAAGGTTCGCCGATCCGTCGATACGGGTGCCCTTCAGGCGCGCCGGCTCCCACCGTGCCTGGTAGAGGCACTTGTCCAGATCGTCGTTTTCGCTCTGTTCCACGCGATCCGCCCGGAATCCGAAGATCTGCGCCACGAGTTCGCCCTCGTCGTCATACACGTCGATGTCGGCGATGACGTACTCGCGGTCGTTCGTCGTATCGACGAAAGCGTGCCCCCAGATCCGGTGCGGAGGCCTCTCCCGGAAAAGCCGGATACTGCGGATCGAGGCGGGGAGATAGAAGTAGTCCGTCGCCTTGGCCCCGTCCGGTGGGACCTGTCCCCCCTTCACCGTGTGGAAGCACGCGTCGAGGACGGCGGGGTGGAAGAAGTGGTCTTCGATCGTCTCGTGAAGCTCCTCCGGAGCGACAATTTCGGCGAAGCTCTCTCCTTCTTTCCGCCACACGTTCTGCAGATGCTGAAACAGCGGGCGGAACTGGTAGCCGGCCTCGGCGTAGTCGTCATAGTACGACTCGTGATCGAAGTGTTCGGAAAGCTGGGCCTTGATCGCCTCGAAATCGGCCTTCCTCTCCTCCGGCCACGGCTGCTTCCTGAGCACACCCTCGGAATTCAACTCCCATTCCAACGCTTCCTTCGTCTTGCTGAAGACCTGGAAAACCCGGGTGTCCGGGTCGAAAACCACCTCCACGGTCGGGACCTTGCTCTCCGAGACGAAGAGCGCCTTCTTCATCTGGAGGTCCTCGACGACGTAGTTCTCGCCGGGGAAGATCTTGCGGGCGAGCGCGATTCCGATCTCACCGTAACCGGATGCGGGAAACACCACGCTGTCCCAGAACCGGTGATCATCGAGCCAGGTGAAATAGCGCGGATCCAGATCGAAACGCCACGACGGCTTCGGCGCCACCTCCCTCATCCCGAGAAGCGGATGCTCCAGGTCGTGGCAGCGGATATACTCGTTTTCCGGTGACTCGAGCCAGAAGCGGTCCTTTTGCCACGCGTAATTCGGCAGGCGCACTCCGGATCCACTGGCCTGGTTGATCGACTCCCAATCGAGCGGGAAGCCGTGAATGTGAAGGCGCGCGGCGCTCGCGAGCATTTCGACCGATTCGTCGGTCTTGCGACGGAGACTGTGGAAATAGAATCCCTTTCGCCCCCCCTCGGAGAGGCATTCCATGATCGGATTCTGGAGAGCCGGGTGAGGCCCGATCTCGAGGAACGTGTCCTCGCCTGAACGGATCAGGCTGTTGATCGCGGGAGCGAACAACACCGCATCCCTGACATTGTTCCACCAGTAGGTCGCGTCCAGTTTCTGCCCCTCCAGGGTCCCCCCGGTGACGGTGGAAATGTAGGGAATCGCGGTAGCCCGGGGTTGGATTCCAGAGAGAACGTCGAGAAGCTCCTCCCGAATCGGCTCCATCTGGTGGGTGTGGAAGGCGTAGTCGATTCGAAGCCAGCGGACGAACTTCCCGCCCTCCTCCAGCGCGGTGACCACCTCCTCGAGGGGCCCGGTATCACCGGCCAGTGTCACGAGACCCGGGCTGTTCACCACGGCCACCTCGACCTGCTCCTCATACCCGGCGATCGCCTTGCGCGCTTCCGACTGGGACATCCCCACGGCGACCATCCGCCCGTTGCCGCCCGTCTGGTCCTGGAGCCGAGAACGGTGGTAGATCACGGTCACGGCATCGTCCAGAGAGTAGGCCCCGGCCACGTAGGCCGCCGCCACCTCTCCGACCGAGTGCCCTACCACCTTGGCGGGCTCGATGCCCCACGATTTCCACAGCTCGGCGAGAGCGACCTGCAGGCCGAAGATGGCGGGTTGCGCGATATTGGTCCGGTTGATCTGCGAGGTCTCCTCGTCACGGGTCATCTCCTCGATGAGAGACCACCCCGCGAGAGGCTGCAGATGACGGTCGATCTCCTCGAGACACTTCCGGAAAACCGGCTCGCGCTCGAGCAGGTCCTGGCCCATCCGCCACCACTGGGCACCCTGTCCGGTGAAGACGAAAACGGGGTCGTGCACCTCCGCAGCCGGTTTCCCGGCCACCACCGGCTCGCCGCTGTCTCCGGCGAGCCACTCGGTCATCTCATGGATGACCTCCTCGCGATCGTTCGCAATCACGGCGAGGCGGCAATCGTGGTGCTCTCGCTTCGTGCCCGCGGCCGCGGCGATCTGTGCGACGTCACCCTCGCCACTGCGAAGGAACCGGCGCCATTTGATCACCGTGTCCCGCAGCGCCTCGTCGGTTCGGCCCGACAGCGGCAGGAGGATGGGACGTTTCGCCCGCTCCTCTTCCGAACGCAACTCGACCGGGGCGGAGAACCGGTTTGCCTCAGGCGGAGCCGCCTCGAGGACGATGTGAGCGTTCGTGCCACCGAACCCGAAACTGTTGACCGCCGTAACCGGGAGATGTCCGTCCAGATGGGGAAGCGCCTGCAACTCGGTCGCCACCTTCAACTTGTATTCGTCGAACGGGATATTCGGATTCGGGTTCTTGAAATTCAGGTTGGGAGGAACCGTGTCGTGGTGCAGGACGAGTGCCGCCTTGACCAGGCCTGCGACTCCCGAACCCGACTCCAAGTGGCCCACGTTCGTCTTGACCGAACCGATGAGGCAGGTATCCCCCTCGTCGCGCCCGTCCGCCAGCACCTGCCCGAGAGCGCGCGTCTCGATCGGGTCGCCCACGGGTGTTCCCGTTCCGTGCGCCTCCATGTAGCGGACGCGCTTCGGCTCGAGACCGGCCTTCCGATAGGCGATCCGCAACATGTCCGCCTGGGTTTCCACCCCGGGAACGGTCATCGAAGAGGTGTTGCCATCCTGGTTGATCACCGCGGACCGGATCGTGCAGTAGACACGGTCTCCGTCCTCGATCGCCTTCGAGAGGGGCTTGATCACGAGCATCCCCGAGCCCTCGCCGCGGACATAGCCGTTGGCACGGTCGTCGAAGGCGAAACACTGGCCCGAAGGAGACAACATCGACGCCTTCGAAAAGCCGATCGAAGCGTCGGGCGTGAGGAGCGCGTTGACGCCCCCGGCCAGGGCCATCGAAGCCTGACCCGACCAGATCGTCTCGCAGGCGAGGTTCACCGCGACGAGCGCGGAGGAACACGCCGTATCGACCGAAACCGAGGGCCCCTTGAAATCAAAGAGATACGAAATGCGGTTCGAGGCGATCGAGAGCGTGCTTCCCGAATTCGTGTGCACATCGACGTTCCCGGGATCGCTCTGCGCCACGTTGGCGTAGTCGTTCGAAGCGATTCCCACAAAGACGGCCGTGTCGGATCCACGGAGCGAGACCGGCGGGATCCCCGCATCCTCCAGCGACTCCCACGCGCTCTCGAGAAGCCAGCGCTGTTGCGGGTCCATCCGGAGAGCCTCCCGGGGGGAAATCCCGAAGAACTGGGCGTCAAATCTGTCGAAATCATGGATGAATCCCCCCCACTTGGTGACCATCTTCCCGGGAATCTCGACATTCTGATGATGCCATCTCTCCCTGTTCCAGCGATCTTCGGGCACGGGAACGATTCCGGACCGGCCATCCACCATCAGTTGCCAGTATGATTCCGGCCCGGAAACTCCGCCGGGCAGCCGGCATCCGATTCCCACGATGGCGAGAGGCTCGCAAGTCGCTGATTCCGATTCTGACATCATATCGTCGCGTTGATTTCTAACGATCCGTTACGAAAAGCTGCGGCTTTCGCCGTTCTACTCCGCCGTAAGACCAGTTGGTGCGGAGTGAATTCCGACTGAAACTGCAAATAAATTCGCTCTCCAATCCGTTTTTGATTCTATTCCCTCCCACGAGAAGCGCCTGACTTAATCCAGTTGCGTCTCTGAGTCAACAAGCTATCCACTGGAATTAAAAGACCGGATTTCCAAAAAGGACAGGCCAAAATCTTCCCTCGGAGGACGGCCCGTTCCCCTCGAATCCCGACCGGCCAAAAAAAGTGCGCTCACCGCAAGCCCGGTGAACGCACCTCGCACGATCTTTCCCGGCAACAAACGCCAGGCGCTTCAACCGATCAGGTGTCCGACCGCGTCACGCTCTTCACGGAGTTCCGCCAGGGTCGCGTCGATCTTTCCCCGGCTGAAATCGTTCACGGGCACGCCGTCCACGATTCTCCAGCCGCCCGATCCGTCGCTGCTGACCGGGAAGGAGCTGATCAGGCCCTCATCCGCCCCGTAGGACCCGTCCGAGCAGACTGCCACACTGTGCCAGTCTCCCTCCGGCGTCGCGGTGGTCAGGCTCTTCACCGTATCGACCACCGCATTCGCCGCCGAGGCCGCTGACGACGAACCCCGCGCTTCGATGATTGCCGCCCCACGCCTCTGAACCGTGGTGATGAACTCGCCTTCGAGCCACTCCGTGTCCGGAATCCGTTCCATGACCGGCTGTCCTCCGATTCGGGCATTCGTGAAATCGGGATACTGCGTCGCGGAGTGGTTGCCCCAGATCGCGAGATTGCTCACCTCGCTGACGTGCGCTCCCGCCTTGGCGGCCAGTTGGGTCTTGGCACGATTTTCATCGAGCCGGGTCATCGCGAACCACCGGTCTCTCGGCACGTCGGGCGCGCTGTTCATCGCGATGAGACAGTTCGTGTTGCAGGGGTTGCCCACGACGAGAGTCCGCACATCGGAAGCTGCATTTCCCGCGATCGCCTTCCCCTGGCCCACGAAGATCTCTCCATTGATACCGAGCAGATCCTTACGCTCCATTCCGGCCTTCCGCGGCACGCTCCCCACCAGCAGGGCCCAGTTGACCCCGGAGAAGCCCTCGTTCAGATCCGCGGTCGCTTCGATCCCCTGCAGGAGGGGAAACGCGCAATCGTCCAGCTCCATGACGACCCCCTCGAGCGCCTTGAGGGCGGGCTCGATCTCGATGAGTTGCAGGGAAACGGGCTGATCCGGCCCGAACATCTCCCCGTTGGCGATCCGAAAGAGAAGCGAGTATCCGATTTGTCCTGCGGCGCCGGTGACCGCCACTCTGATGGGTTGGCTCATGGTAGTAGGTTGGTTGTTGGTTCTTCCGACGGATTTCGAGAGGCGTCAAGGCCGGTTTCGTCACGAGGATGCCTGCACCGGGGTTCGCCCCGAATCTTCCAGGATCCGGCGCGAGAGGTTCCGGATTTTCTCCCACTCGGGAGAGGTTGCCAGGTCACCTGATGACATGGGCAGCCGGTAGCTCCAGTTGCTGCCATCCATGATCCCGGGCACGTTGATCCGCTCTTCGAACCCGAGCAGATCGCTGACCATGATTCCGACGCGGCGGGAATTGCTCAGGCAAAGCTGGCGAAGAAGGGCCTCGTGCACGGCGTCGTCGTAAACGGGAAACGCGTCCTCGTGGACCGGGATGCCCGCGAAGGCGCAGAGAACATGGAGAAAATTGCGGTTCTCCCACCACTCGTGGCTCTCCGGCTCCGCCTCCGCGAAAGCCTGCCGGGCGGCTTCCCACTGGGCCTTCATCGGCGCATGATCGTGCGTGGCATAGGTGGCGAACGACAGGGCCGGGTAGTGTACACCGGGTGTGACATGCCCTTCGCTGAACTCCCATTGCGGCACCTTCGTCCCGGCGATCCCCAGTTCCGCCAGGCTGGGACGCACATAGTCGGGCACGACACCGAGATCTTCGGCAATCACCTCCGCCGTGCCGGCCGCTTCCTGGATCACGCGGAGGTAGCGCTCCCCGTCCGCACGATTGGCCTGTTCGTTCTCCGGCGAGTCATCCGCACGCGGCCGGAAGCCGGGACGCCGGCCCCCGCACCGCTCCGCCGCCTCGTCTTCCGTGAGAGGGAGAAACTCCTCGTTCCGCACCGGGTTCCACGGAAAGGAATAGATCCGGTAGAAACCGAGGGCGTGGTCGACGCGAAAGAGGCGGCAGACCTCGACGCATTTCTGCACCCGCTGCCGCCACCAGCGGTAGCCGCGGTCGTCCATCACATCCCAACGATAGAGCGGGATTCCCCAGTTCTGACCCCACTTCTGGACGAACTCGTCGTCCTTGAAAAGTTTCTCCGGGGGGGCTCCCCCATACCAATCCACATCGAAAATCTCGCGATCGGCGAAGACGTCGGCACTCGAAGCGCTGATTCCGAAAGGAATGTCCCCCATCAACCAGACCCGCTTCGACTGGCCGTAGTTCGCCACGCTTCTCCATTGCCGGAAGGCGATCCACTGCACGTAGGCGAAAAACGTGATTGCGCGGTCGGTTTCCTCGGGCGCCTGACGATAGCGTTCCGTCACGTGCGCGGTGGCACCCTCGAGGGTCTGCAGGGACTCGCCCCACTCCTGCCAGTTCGGATTGCCCGCGTGTTCCTTCATCGCCATGCGGAACAGGCAGTAATCGTTGAGCCACCCCGACTCGTCCTCGCAGAACTGCTGGAACTCCCGGTCCCGGCTCGATCCCTTCTCGAAATGCTCGTCGAAGAAGCGCGCGTAGGCACGGGAAAGCAGGTCCTCTTTCAGCCGTCTCACGCTCGCATAGTCCACCGCACCGGCGCGCAGGGCATCGATGTCGAATTCCGACAGGACCTCGGCGAAATCCTCCTCCGTGAGATCGACCAGTCCTTGGGGCGTGCAATCCAGCGTCGTGGGTTCCAGCGCCACCGAACTGATCGCGTTGTAGGGACTGTTGTCGGGACCTGTCTCGTTGATCGGCAGGAGTTGCACGAAACTGAATCCCGCGTCGGCGCAGAAGTCGATGAATTCCCGGAGAGCCGCCACGTCTCCGATCCCGAGATCCTGTCGCCCCCGCAGGGAGAAGACCGGAACGAGAATGCCGGCGAGCCTCTGGTTTCGCAAGTGGTCCGCTTCGAAGCTCATAGTGGATATGGATTGACGTCTGCTGCGCACGGATCGAGCCAGGTTGCCCCGGTCTCAACCCGTCGCCTCCACGCCGGCATACAGCGTATCGAGGATCTGCCTGCCGGAATCACACGCTCGCACGAGTTTCTTCTCCCCCAGTGCGAGATTGAGCCGGCGAAATACCTTCGTGTAGGTTTCCGAAAGGAGCCAGTATTGCCGCCGCCCCGCGAAGAGGGCAGCCTTCGCCTCCTCGAAATGCCCCTCGAGGGTAGGAACTTCGACCGGCTCCGCTTCGGGCGGTTTCTCGAAGATGCCATACAGGTTACCGGGCGTAACGTTCAGGCTGCAGGGGCGGAGTCCGGCCTTCGCGGCCACGCATGCCAGGGTGACCTCGTCGAACCCGAACAGGTGTCCGTCGTGCCACTTGTGGCGGTAGTGCATCCCGGGGAAGAGGATATCCGGCACCTCGATCACGAACTTCCCGCCCGGCTTGAGATACTCACTCATTCGGCGCAGGTCATCGACCGGATCGGCGAGATGCTCGAGCACCTGGAAGAGCGTCACGACATCGAAGGACCCTTTCTCGAAATTGGCTTCCTGGTACATGCCGAGAAACACATCGACACCATAGTTCTCCAGTGACCACGCCCCGTAGCCACGGTTCGGCTCGATCCCCTGCGAATCGCAGCCGAAGCGTTGCAGGAGGTAGGTCCACTCCCCCCCGCCGGCCCCGATGTCCAGCGTCCGCATTCCGGGACGAATCGCGTCTCCCGCCTGGCGTAGCCGGCTCAGCGACACGCGACCGGCCCGGGCGATGTGCTTTCCCTTCGGCACGATCCGGTTCTTGTAGGACTTCCGATAGTCCTCCTTGTAGAACTGCTCGAGATCCTCGATCGGAACGGGGTCGACATAGATGAGGCCACTCTCCCGGCACATCACGTTCCGCAGCGCATGACCTTCCCGCGCCCTCGTCGCCACCACTTCCGCTTCGCGGCTTCCCGAAATGCAGCAGGGCCGATCCGCGGTGACGGAATCTCCGACTTTCTCCGACATTGCCTCACGCATTACCACGAATTCCGAAACCCGAAAGGGATTTCTGCAGGCCGCGCCGGTTTCGCACACCGCGCCGTCACGAAGCCGTGAAGCCGGCCGAGGAAAGACCGCAGGCCCTCAGGGGGTTGTCGCGAAAGACCCGCTCCACCTCGTCAGGCGAGAGGCCGAGTTCGGAGGACAGGAGCGCGGCGCCTCGATGGGCCCGTATCGTCGAACCCGCGAGATTCAATGAACCCGGCCGACGGGCGACCCCGTCCTTGTCCACTTCCACCGGTGATCCCGACAATTCATAGGTGCCCGGAGGCAGGCCCGCCGCCACGATCGCATCGGTCGTCGTGATGAGACGCTCCACGCCGCAGATGCGGATGTAATTTCGCAGGGCGAGGAAAGGAACGTGCACCCCATCCGGAATCACACCGATCCAGAGGCGGTCCGAGAGCGCGAGCGCTCGCTGGATGATGTTGTCGTGCCGGGGCAGCTCGACCGGGCAGCCGTTGCCCAGGTGGGTGAACATCGAGAGTCCGGCATCGATCGCGCCCGCCAGGGTCTCGTAGTCGGGATCACAATGCCCCGCCGACACGGTCACCCCCCGTTCGGCGAGGAATCGCGTCGTCGCGAATCCCTCGTCGTGCTCCGGTGCCAGGGTCATCACCCGCACGAGCCCACCACCGGCTTCAAGAATACGATCCGCGTCGGGTGGATTGGCCGGCACGACACATTCCGGTGCGTGCGCCCCGATGAAGCCCGGCCGTGGCGACAGGAACGGTCCTTCGACATGAAATCCCCGGATCATCTCCGCGATGAACGGATCCGCATCCCGAAACGACCTGAGCCGCTCGAGCTTCGCGACGAGAGCATCGACGTGATCGGTGATGACCGTTGCGAGGATGCCTCCGAGGCCATCCGACCGCATCGATTCACAGGCCCGGCGCGTGTCCTCGATCGTCAGGTCGAGAGAACAGAAATCGGCCCCGGCATACCCGTTGACCTGGAGATCGAAGAATCCTGTCATGAGATGAACTCCGAGTGTAACGCGAAAGACGATCCGTCCGCAACCACCAGCCCGCGTGTCCCCTCTCCTCGCGAACTTCTCGTTGAATCCTCGGCGATCCGGGGCTAGAACCGGACACACAGCTTCTGCATCTCACCCCACGCTCCCATGTCTCCCGCTTACAAACGAGCCATCCGCGGAATGCTGCGCCCCCTCAGCTGGCCGATCCAGGGCGGTCCGGCGAAAGGCTACGTGTGGAGTCTCCCGACCCGCATGCGATTCCTGCGCGGGACCTACGAGACACGGATGGCGGACTTCGCAGCCGAGACGTTTCGTCCCGACGACATTTTCTGGGACGTCGGCGCCCACTTCGGATACTACTCCCTCATCGCCGCGCGGCGCCTCACCGAAGGCCACGTCTATTCCTTCGAACCCTCGACGGAGAACCTCTACTACCTCCGCGCCCACGTTCGCTGGAACCATCTCGACAACGACACCATCCTGACCTGTGCCGTCGCGGGAGAAGACGGCACCACCACCTTCGGCGGAGAAGGCACCGGATCCGGCATGGTCGGAGGAAAGGGTCACGCCGTCGAGGTGCGCTCGATCGACTCCCTGATCGCATCGGGCGATGCCAAGGCACCGACCATTCTCAAGATCGACGTCGAGGGACAGGAGGCCAATCTGCTGCGCGGTGCCGAACGTCATCTCAAGGGATCGGACGAACCCGGGGGAGGCCACTCCACCTTCGTCATTTCCACCCATGGCGACGAGGTCCACGACGAGTGTCTCGCCATTCTTGCTGACTGCCCTCACACCGTTTACGAGAGGAAGGATGAGAGCATCATCCTCGCCGTCGCGCCCGGACGGGACCTCGCTGCGACGGCCCTGTTCGAGGGAGCACCCAACCAGGTGTAGCAGCCTCCGGTCCCCGGCGCAGGCTACTCCTCGACGATGACCGGCGCATCGGGTAGCGCGTTGAGAAAGTTCTTGCCGTAGCGCTTTGTCAGGACCCGGTTGTCCAGCAGCACGACCATCCCCTCGTCGTCCTCGCTGCGGATGAGACGTCCGACTCCCTGGCGCAGCTTGAGAATCGCCTCCGGCACGCTGTATTCCATGAAGGCGTTCCCCCCCCTCTCCTCGATCGCCTCGATCCGCGCCTGCGTAAGGGGGTGGTCCGGCACCGCGAAAGGCAGCCGGGTGATGATCACGTTGCTCAAGGCGCGTCCCGGCACGTCGACCCCCGTCCAGAAGCTGTCCGTTCCGAAGAGCACGCTCGTCTCGTCCTCCTTGAACCGCTCGATCAACTGGGCGCGCGACTTCCCGTTTCCCTGGGCGAGCAACTCCCACCCCTGGTCGGCGAAGAAGTCCGACATCTGGCCGGCCATCGACTGCAGGAGTCGGTAGCTCGTGAAGAGCACGAAGGCCCGGCCCCCGGACTTCATCGTGAAATGCCGGATCCACTTGTCGAGGGCGTCCTCGTAGCCCGTTTCTCCCGGCTGGGGCATCTTCTTGACGAGGTGAATCCTCATCTGCTCGTCGTAGCGAAAGGGACTCCCGATCTGCACCGCCTCGGCCTTGTCCGCTCCGACCCTTCGCCGGAAATAATTCAACCCTCGATCCCCGATACCGAGCGTGGCGCTGGTGAACACGCTGGGCCGGTCGCTTTCGAAGAAGATCGGGCGCAACAACTCGCTCACGTCAATAGGCGCAGCGTTCATGCTCAACGAATCACGCTCGTTTTTCTCCACCCAGTAGACCAACCCGTCATCACTCTGGTCGAGAAAGGTCGCGAGCGCGGATCGGGCGTCCCCGAGCCGATTGGCCAATTCCACCAGTTCCGCCCGCGTCGCATCCTCGGCCAGATCGGCCACCGCCCGGGCCCGGCGTCCCACCTGGATCAGGCCCGCACCGAGCGTATCCTCGATGAATTCCGGCTCTCGTATCCGGAACTCCCTTCCGTGCTTGCCCCAGCGACAGGATTCGTCCAGCTCGTGAAAGAACTCGTCGATCTCGTCGAGGAGGGCCATCGTGGAGCGTCGTCCCTCCGCGTCGCCCGCCAATTGGAAGAGCCCCTTCCGGTTCTTCGGGTTGAAGAGGCGATGCAGGTCGAACCTCATCCCCGTCTGCGACAAGGAAAGCCCCAGCTGTCGCGCCGCAACCTGCTCGAGGGTGTGCGCCTCGTCGAGGATGAGGAAATCCCGGGGAAAGAGAAATCCCTCGCCCGTCTCCGCCCACTCCGACTGACCACCGAGGAGCGTGAAAAAGAGCGTGTGGTTCACGACCAGCACATCGGCATCGGCCACCCGCTTGCGGACCTCCTGGTAGAAGCACTTCCCCGCGGGACCACACCGCTTCGGCGTGCAGGCATGCGACTCGCTGCAGACCTGCGACCAGACGCGCGGGGCCGGCGAGAAATCGAGGTCGCTGAGGGTGCCGTCTTCCGTCTCCCGCGCCCAATCCGTGATCACCCGCAGTTCCTCCAGTTCCGACGAGGTGAAGAGTTCCGCGCCTCCCTGGACGGCGATCCGGAGTCGTTCCGGACACAGGTAGTTGCGCCTGCCCTTCAGGAGGAGGGCCGTGAAGTCCTCGTCGATCACCGACTGCAGGAGCGGAATGTCCTTCCCGATCAACTGCTCCTGCAGGTTGATCGTGTGCGTCGAGACGATCGCCTTGCGTCGCTCCTTTACCGCCAGTTCGACCGCCGGGGCGAGATAGGCGAGCGACTTCCCCACCCCGGTGCCCGCCTCGATCACGACCGCCCGCGACTCCTCCAGGGCATGGGCCACTCCCACTGCCATCTCCTGCTGTTGCGGACGGTACTCGAAGTCGCGCAGGCGCGACAGCGCTCCCTCCTTACCGAAGAAGCCCTGGGCGAACGGAACCAGCCCGGCCGCACCCGTCTGGTCGTATTCGGAGAGGGAAATCACGATCCGTTTTCCATGGACCGGAAAGGACCGGTCGGCAAGCCCCTTTCCTGTTCAAGGGATCTGTATCGACGAAAAAGCCGGCACCCTGCGAGGGATGCCGGCTGAAGAATCAGGTTGGGGGTTGGAATCTGGGAACCGAAGTCCGATCAGTCGAGGAGATCGGCGGGAACCTTCCCCCCGTTTTCCGCGAAACGCTTCATGACTTCCTTGTGAAGCCACATGTTCATCTCGGCGGATCCCTTGCTGTCGATGTCTTCCTGGCTGTAGCCCAGCTCAAGTGCGAGCTCCTTGCGGTTGCCGTAGCTGCTGTCCATGCCGACGAGCTTCATCAGGTCGACGATGGAGCGGCGCCAGTCGAGGTCTTCCGGATGAGCCTCCTCCATTTCGGTGAGACGAGCCTCGACATCCACTTCGGAGAGAGCCTCGACGGCTTCCTCTTCCGCTTCCTCTTCCGCTTCCGGCGCCGGGCTCGGCGTGGGGGCGTCCTCTTCGGCGACGCCTTCGGTTTCCTCTTGTTTCTCTTCGTCCTTGCGGCCGAAGACCTTTCCCATCAGATCGGAGAATAGTCCCATAGCGCCGTGAGACTAGCTGCCCCCCGAACCATGGCAAGCGCCAAAATCGACAGAAAGCCCGCCGTTTGCGGTTTTCCCCCGCCTCGTTTCGGCCTATCTTCCGCGGCCTGCGCCCCTGCCATGACTGCCCGCTGTCTCCGCATCATCCTTCCCTTTCTCACGCTCGTCGCGGTCCTTCCCCTCACGGGGAGCGCCGGCCTCTTCGGAAACTCCTACGAGAAGATCGTGCGCAAGGCGGCGCGCTACAACCTCGTGCCGGTGAAGGAGGCGGTGCCGGGGATCCTCGTCGATCTGCAATACACCATCACCTCGGCGAGCGGCAAGCCGCTCTACACGAAGGACATGATCTGCCTCATCAATCGTCATGCCGCCGCGAAACTCGCGAAGGCACAGGAGGAGGTGAAGCAAAAAGGATACTCGCTCCTGATCTGGGACGCCTGGCGGCCGAAGGAAGCCCACCTCGCGCTCTGGAACGCCGTCAAGGACCCGCGTTACGTCGTGCCGCCGTCCAAGGGACTGTCGTGGCACTGCTATGGGCTCTCGATCGACCTCACCCTCGCGAAGAACGGGAGAGCGGTAAAGATGCCCACCGGCTACGACGTCTTCACCAAGGACGCCTCCTCGACCTACACCGGGGACGATCCCGCCGTGGCCGAGCACCTGAGCGTTCTCCAGACCGCGATGCGCAATGCGGGGTTCAGCACGATCCGCTCGGAGTGGTGGCACTTCGACGACCGCAGTAATCGCGACCGCATCCGCCTCGCCACCGCCGAGGCCCTGGGAATCGACCTGCCGTGAGCGATCCCCTGCAGGAAGCGGCCGTCCGGGTCGCCCGCCGTCTCCGCGACGCCGGTCACGAGGTCCTCTTCGCGGGCGGATGCGTCCGGGACCGGCTGCGGGGAGTGAGACCGAAAGACTACGATGTCGCCACGTCGGCTCGTCCGGAAGAGGTGGCGTCTCACTTTCCCCGTTCCGACATGATCGGTGCCCACTTCGGGGTCGTCCTCGTGCGGGAGAGCGGGCTCTCCTTCGAGATCGCCACCTTTCGGCGCGACGGCGCCTACACCGACGGACGCCACCCCGGTGAGGTGATCTTCACGTCCGCGGAAGAGGATGCCCGGCGCCGCGACTTCACCGTGAACGGGATGTTCGAGGATCCGCTCACGGGCGAGGTCGTCGACTACGTCGGAGGCCAGGCCGACCTCGAGGCCCGGGTGATCCGGGCGATCGGAAACCCGCTGGAGCGATTCGAGGAGGATTACCTGAGGATGCTGCGGGCGGTCCGATTCGCGACCACCCTCGACTTTTCGATCGAGCCCGAGACCGGGACCGCCCTCCGTACCATCGCGCCGCGCATCCTCGAGATCAGTCCCGAGCGCATCCGCGAGGAACTCGACAAGATCTGGCTGAGCCCGCGTCGCGTCGCCGGCTTCGACCTGCTCTACGAGTCGGGCCTGATGGAAGCGATCCTGCCCGAACTGATCGCCCTTCGTGGCTGCGAGCAACCGCCTCAATGGCATCCCGAGGGCGACGTCTACGTCCACACCCGGCTCATGCTCAGCCTGCTCGATGACGATGCCTCGCTGCCGCTCGTCCTCTCGGTGCTTTTCCACGACATCGGCAAGCCGCCCACCTTCGCCTACGACGAGGCGAACGACCGGATCCGGTTCAACGCCCACGACAAGGTCGGTGCGGAGATGACGCGCCGCATCCTGCGTCGGCTGAAATACTCGAATGCCGTGATCGACGCGGCCGTCTCCGGGGTGAAACACCACATGGTCTTCAAGGACGTCCAGAAGATGCGCACGGCGAAGCTGAAGCGCTTCATGGCCCGCGACACCTTCGAGGACGAGTTGGAGCTGCACCGCGTCGATTGCGCCGGGAGCCACGGGAAACTCGACAACCACCGCTTCCTGCTCGGGAAGCGCGAGGAGTTCGCCAACGAGCCGATCATCCCGCCCCGTCTCCTCAATGGTCACGACCTCATCGAGCGCGACTGGCCCCGCGGGCCCGAGATGCGGAACGTCCTCATCCAGGCGCAGGACCTGCAACTCGAGGGTGAGTTGACCTCCCGCGAAGAGGCGCTCGCCTGGCTCGATCGCCAGGATCCGGCGGAATATCGGTAAATCTGTCGCGCCGAGCGTGAGCGAGGCGGCGAGAATACGCGCGCGGCCGATTCTCCGCGGTCGTCTCCCTCACGCTCGATTCGTCTCGTCCTTGCGATCCTCGCCGCAGCAACACGGCTCATCCCCATCCTCCACGGTGCGGATCGTGAGATACCGCATCGATGGCGTGAGATAGGTCACCTCGGCGTGGCGGACTCCCGACGGGATGAAGACCACCTCTCCGGGTCCGGCATGCATCGTCTTTCCTCCGAAGCGGTATTCGGCCTCGCCTTCGAGGATGTAGAAGGCCTCCTCCGCCTGGTGCTCATGCTGGTAGGACTCGTGCGCAGCCGTGTCCGGGATCTCGGTGAGATGGATATGCATCCGGCGTGCGCCATCCTTCCAGCCGACCAGGGATTCGTAGCTGAGGCTCATTGTGCGAAATTCCACTCCCGTGATGCTCCCCCGGCTCCCTCGAACCGAATCGAACGAATGGCGACCTCCTCTTCGTCCGTTGCCGGGAGGTAGAGACGCAGGGTGCCCGGGTTTCCCTCGACCGGAATCGTCATGACGATCTCGGCAAACGCCCCTCCCGCATGGTCCTGCGTGACGAGCTGCTTCCCGGGAGGAAAGGTCTCCTGGCGCTCCGTCTTCCAGTGCACCTTGATCTCGCCCGCCGGTCCGCGCATCACCAGGCGAAGCGTCAGGGGTCCGGTCAGCGTTCTCAATTGCCCGGTGCCGAGGAACGGGGTTCGCCCCGCCTTTTCCACGCGAAGGAATCCCTTCTCGACGCTCGTCTCCGCCATTTTCGGAACGAGACCGAAGTCGCGGGCGCGCATCGCCTTCGCCAGGTCCGGCCGGTAATCCGGATTCGGTTTCGGTGCCAGGGCCCCCGTGTCCTCGATGAAACTCTCGATTCGGGCCTCGAGGTCCGCGACCTTTTCCGGCATCTCCCGGGCGAGGTTCGTCGTCTCTCCGATATCCTTGCCGAGATCATACAACTCGCGCGTCGCCGGGTATCCGGCATGGGGTTCCCATCGATAGATCAGTTTCCAATCGCCCTGGCGCACCGAGGCGGCGGGGATCAGGTGGGGAAACCAGGTAAACAGGGTATCGCGCTCGAGTGAACCCTGTTGCCTCAGCACCGGCAGGATGGATTCGCCATCGACGACGTGCCCCCAGGGAGCCTTCACACCGGTGGCCGCCAGGATCGTCGGATAGAGATCGATGGGCCCGACAATGGCATCACTGAGGCTGCCCGCCTCGACCTGGCCTGGCCAGCGAACCAGGAGTGGCACCCTCTGGCCGCCCTCGTAGATGCGGCCTTTCCCCTCGCGCAGGGGCGCATTGTTCGTGGGGGGCTCGGGACCGGCCCATTTCTTCCAGTCCTGCTTGAAGGCGAACTTGGGATGACTCGGCCCGATCTGCATCTGTCTGCTGTCGGGCGTGTTGCTGTGGGTATTTCCCCCGTTGTCGGAGTAGAAGATGAAAAGCGTGTTCTCGGCGAGACCCAGTTCCTCGAGGGTGTCGAGGATGCGTCCGAGGCTCTCGTCCACGCTCTTCAGCATCGAGGCCATGATGGGATTCCGCTGCTCCCCGCGCGGGTCGGTTTTCTCGGCAAAGCGGCGCGTGATCTCCTCCTTGTGCCCCCAGGGACCGTGCACTCCGTATTGCCAGAGATTGAGGAAGAAGGGCCGATCGCGATTCGCCTCGAGAAAGGCGATCGCCTCGTCAGTCAGTCGATCGGTGATGTACTCCCCTTCCGGACCATCCGTGACCGTGCCGATCTTGTTCTGTCCGCCCGGGTTTCCCTCGGTTTGCACGCCATAGGGAGAAAAATAACTCGGCGGGCCCGGATCGGGCACACAATACCAGGCGTCGTCGAATCCCTGCCGGTCGGGCCGGTGCTCGGGCGCGATGCCGAGGTGCCACTTCCCGAAGTGCCCGGTCCGGTAGCCGGCCTCCCGCAACACGGTGGCGAGATTCGGAATCGCGGGGTCGAGGTAGTTCTTGCTCTTCGGATAGAGAAACTGCCTCTGGGGCGGCGCTTTCTCCTCGTAGCGCGATTCCCCCTCCTCCGCGGCAGGACGATGTCCCGAGGCGCTCGTCAAACCGTGGCGAGACGAGTATTGCCCCGTCAGGATGGTCGCCCGGCTCGGCGAACAGAGCGGCACCGCGTAGGCATCGGTGAAGCGCATCGATTGCGCCGCGAGTCGCTCCATCTCGGGCGTCTCGTAGTATTCCGACCCGTAGGGAGTGCTGTCCATCCAGCCCATGTCATCGACGAGAAAGAGCACGACGTTCGGCGGGCGGGAATCGGCCCGCGAGTCCGGCAGGCAGGCAGACAGGACGAAAACGAGAAGGGCGGCAAGTCGCATGGCCCGTCACGATGAGCCCGACAGGGCCCGAGGTCACGCGATTTTCACCCCTCGATTGGCCGTGGATTCGCTAACGATCGAACGCCGATCTTGGCTCCCCTTCTCCCCTCCGCGAACACGGCGAACCTTCTTGGCGCGTCCGTGATTTTTGTGGAATAGTGCCTCTCAGCAGTTGTTTTCCATGCAGGTTTCCACCTCCCAGGCGAACGAATCGAGCCGGGTTCCGCTCCCTCCCGAGCTCAAGCAGCGCCTCGTCGAGTTTCGCAGCCGTCTCTGGTCGGTGAAGATCGCGGAAGGGGCGCTCGCCGGGGTCGTCGGATTGATTCTCAGTTACCTCCTCGTCTTCGGCCTCGATCGGCTCTTCGATACGCCTGCGCCCGTGCGCCTCGCCCTTCTCGGAGCGGGTGCCGCCATCCCGGGACTCGGGCTGCCCTTCCTGTGGCACCGGTGGGTCTGGAGGCGGCAATCCCTGGAACAGGTGGCTCGCCTCCTGAAACGGCGTTTTCCGAAGCTGGGTGATGAGTTGCTCGGCATCGTCGAACTGGCACGCAGCGATTCCTCGGGTTCCAGTCGCGTCCTCATCGAAGCCGCCATGCGCCAGGTCGGCAGCCACGTGGCGGACAAGTCGTTCGAGGAGGCCGTTCCCGACCGCCACTACGGCAAGTGGCTCGCCGCCACCCTGGGGGTCGTCGGCATCGCGCTGGCTGCCTTCGTGGTCGTGTCCGATGCGGCCGAGAATGCCCTCTACCGCTGGCTCACTCCCTGGAAGCCCATCGCCCGCTTCACCTTCGCCCGTCTCGATCCCCTGCCCCGGCAGTTGATCGTGCCATACGCGGAGACCTTCGACGTGAACGCCCGCCTGCGCGAGGACACGGAGTGGCGGCCTTCCGAGGCATCCCTCCGGCTCTCCGGCGACGCATCGCTGCGGGCCCCTCGCGAGGACGACTCCTATCGCTTTTCCGTTCCGCCCCGGAAAGAGGAGACGTCCCTCGCGATCCGGGCGGGCGACGTGCGGGAGCGCATCGCCATCCGCCCCCTCACCCGGCCCGAGCTCACCGGCCTGACCGCCACGGTCCGGCTTCCCGACTACCTGCGCTACGAGCGCGATCTCGAGGTCCCGGTGAGCGGAGGGTCCCTCAGTGCCTTGACCGGATCGATCGTCACGCTCTCCGCCTCGACCTCGCGCCCTCTCGCGGAAGCGGAACTCGATGGCGAACCCGTCTCTCTTCGGGAAAAGGGCTTCGTTTCGCCGCCTCTCCCGATCGGGGTGTCGCGCACCCACCAGCTGCGCTGGCGTGACGTCCACGACCTGACCGCGAAGTCCCCCTTCGCTCTGCGCATCGATGCGACCGACGATGCGGCGCCGCGGATTTTTGCCGAAAAACTCAGCGAGGAGACCGTCATCCTACCCGACGAGATCGTCCTCTTCTCCCTCCGCGGAAGCGACGACTTCGGCCTGCGCCGCGTCGGTCTCTCGTGGCGCGGCCTTACCGCCCCGGAGATCTCCGACGGAGAGAAGATGGTGGCGGACGGATCGGCCGAGTCGAGGGAACTCGCGGTGCGGGGAACCTTTTCGGCAGAACGCGAGAACGTGTCGCCCCAGACCCTGGAGATTCGCGCCTGGGCCGAGGATTTCCTGCCGGGACGCGAGCGCACCTACTCGTCCTCCTTCGTCGTGCGCGTCCTCGAGCCGGACGAGCACGCCAAGTGGCTCACCGACGAATTCGCGAAATGGTTTCGCAATGCCCGCGAGGTCTACGAGCGCGAACGCCAGCTGAACGAGACGAACCGCACCCTCCGCACGCTCCCCCTCGAACAGCTCGATCAGCCTGATGTCCGGCGGCAGATCGAGCGGCAGGCGAACGAGGAGCGCGCCAACGCCCGTCGGCTCGAGTCGCTCTCCACGCTGGGCCGCGACCTGGTGCGGCAGGCGACCAAGAACGAGGAGTTCGACGCCCGGCGCCTCGACTCCTGGGCGGAAATGATGGGCACGCTCGAGGACATCGCGCAGAATCGCATGCCCTCCGTCGCCGACCTGCTCGAAGAGGCCGCGAGGCAGCCCGCCGCGAGTGACTCCGCCGAGGCAGGCGAGGACGAGGGCGAAGAGGATAACCCAGCCGCCGGCTCCTCAGGCCAACCGGAGGACGCGGAGTCGGCGGACAGCCCGGAGAGTTCCTCCAGTCCCCCGTCGATCACCAATCCCGACGCTCCGCAACCGGAGGCGGCGGAGAGCGCATCGAATCCCTCTCCCGGTTCCTCTTCGCCCAGCATCCAGGACCGCGAGCCGGGTATGACTCCCCCGGAGAATGCCGAGGGCGGCGATGACGCGTCGCAGGCAGGGAGCGATTCGCGCTCGGCAGGACTCTCCCTTCCGTCCACCACCCTCGACGCCGCTCCCGCTCAGAACGACGACGAGAAGGAATCATCCGGTTCTCCCACCTCGCGCAAGGTGGAGGAGGCCGTCGCCGAACAGGACGAATTGCTCGCGGAATTCGCCCGCGTGGCGGAGGATCTTCGCGAGATCCTGGCGAGTCTCGAGGCCAGCACGTTCGTGAAACGGCTCAAGTCCGCCTCCCGCACGCAGCGCACTCTGGCCGAGGATCTCGATCTTTCCCTCGCCGGAACCTTCGGAGCGCCGGCCGACACGGTTGCCCAACAACTCCGTGAAGACGGCAAGGAAAAGGCCCGCCTCGCCGAGGAGGAGAGTGAACGCATCTACCACATCCTGACCGATCTCGAAGCCTATTATCAACGGAAGAAGGAGGACATCTACCGAAACGTTCTCGACCAGATGAAGGATAGCGGAATCGTGACCGCCGTGAAACAGCTCGGCAAGGAGATCGAAGGGAGCTTCACGGGTCGTTCCATCACGGCGGCGGAACTCTGGTCCGACACCCTCGACCGCTGGGCCGAGGAACTGGTTGCCGCCGCCGAGGAGGGTCAGTCCGGCGAGGGTGAGGGCGAAGGAGAACAGAGTGAAGGGCTCCCTCCCGAGATCGTTCTCCAGGTGATGAAGGCGCTCCGCGACGAGATGGACCTCCGGGAGGAGACCCGGGAACTCGAGAATACCCGCTCCGCCCTGGCTTCGACCGACTACGCCGCCGCCGCGGCTCCGCTCGAGGAGAAGCAGGCCGATATCCGTCAGCGCACCGACGAAGCGATCTCACAGATCCAGGCACTTCCCGAAGCCGAGAGCAAGCATGGCAGGGAACTCCAGCTCCTCACCCTGGTATCCGATATCATGAGACAGTCCCGGGCCGTCCTCGCCCGTCCGGATAGCGGTCCCGAGGCAATCGCCGCGCAGACCGAGGTTATCGAGCTGCTCCTCCAGGCTCGCCGCCAGCCTCCGAACGGGGGCGGTGGAGGAGGAGGCGGCAGTTCTTCCTCCGATGGCCGGTCCGGGTCCGGGGATGGCAACGGCGGATTGAGCGACATCCGGCTGCGGGGCGAAGCGGAAGCGGCGCCTGCCTCGTCCGATCGCGACGTGGATCAATCGACGGGCCGCACCGGGAGGGAATTTCCCGATGAGTTCCGCTCCGGCTTGGATACCTATTTCGACACCCTCGAGGAAAGCCGTTCCGACACGCCATGAATCCGCCCCTACCCCACCACGGCCCGCTGGGCATCGCCCTGCTCGCGATGTTCCTGCTGTTGTCACCTTTTCCCGCCGGGGCCCAGAACGACGTGATCGCCAACGAACCCGAAGAGCGGGAGGCTCCCGGGGATGGCGTGTCGGACACCTCTCCCCGCATCCTGACCAAGAATCGCGAGGACGTGACCGAGCAGGTATCCCGCCACATCCTCAAGCTCGCCGCCGACGAGCGCGAGAAGCGGATGGATTTCATGGGAGTCGTGATCGAAGACGTGGCCCGGCTCTGCGACCTGGACGAAGCCCAGGGCGAGCGGCTCTTGTTGGCGGCGAAAGGGGCGACCGAGCGCTCGATGACGAAGTGGCACGAGCAGGCGGAGCGCTATTTTCGTTCTCGACTCAGCGGCAGCGACGAGGAGACCGCCCGCGAGATTCTCGACAACATGGGAAACGTGAATTTCGGCGGCCGTGACGCCGAGAAGACGGGTGAGTCGGAGGAACTCTGGAAGGAGACCCTCTCGGCGGTACTCTCCCCGGACCAGGTCCTTCGCTACGAGGAGGTTCTCGAGCAGCGCCGCGTCGCGCGAATCCAGGCGTTCGCCGCGATCTCCCTCACCTCGATCGATTCGCATCTCCGCCTCACTCCGAACCAGAGAGAGAAACTCCGGATCCTCATCGACGAATCGGCCGAGATCTACCTCGACGAAGTGCAACGCTACTGGGGCGACTACTACGAGCGCGGCATGCTCATGTCTCTCGCCAACGCTTCGCCGGACGAGGCGCTGAAGAAGATCCTGACGGCAGACCAGTTCCGCCGACTGAAGTCGGCCACGGCGAGCTACGATCATTTCTGGGACCGGGAGCGACGCGATCGCCTCAACCGGGAGAAGGCGGCGGCCATGCGCGAAGCCAAGAAAGAGGAGGCCGATGAGGAGTCCAACTGATTTGCTTTCGGCCCGTATCGTCGCGGCCGCCCTTCTCTTCTTCCTCATCCCTTGCGTGGGAGCCCAGGAGTCCGCCATCCGCATGGGAGGCGACATCCCCCCCGAGATCGACGCGATCTACGAGAGGGGCCTCTCCTTCCTCGCGAACACCCAGGACGGGTCCGGCAGTTGGCGGGGAAACAACGAGCTCGGAATCACGGGCATCTGCTTGATGGCCTTTCTCGCCAGCGGCGAGGATCCGAATTTCGGACGCTATCGCCGCAACATCCGGCTCGCGATTCGATCCCTGATCCTCGGTCAGGATCCCCGGACCGGCTACTTCCCCAACAGCATGTATCACCACGGATTCGCGCTGCTGGCCCTGGCCGAAGCCTACGGCGCCTACGACGAATCCGCACTCTGGGACGGCACTGAGGAGCCGAGGGAGAAGCGATCGATCGCGGAGTCCCTCGACCTCGCGATTCGCCTTGCGGTGGAGTCCCAGGGCAACAATCGCTGGGGCGGCTGGCGCTATTCCCCCACCTCGACCGATGCCGACACCTCGGTGACGGGCGCCATCCTGATGGGCCTCCTGGCGTGCCGGAATGCTGGACTATCCGTGCCCGACGTGACGATCGAGAACGCGATCACCTACATGAAACGCAGTACCGGATCGGACGGGTTCGTCGCCTACTCCGGGGGCCTCGGCGGTGGCGGGGAGTCGATGGCCCGCTCCGCGGTCGCCACCCTGGTCTATGCCGTCGCCCACGAGAAGGAATCCGAGGAGTATGCCGCCACCCTCGAGTATATCTCCTCTCAGTTGGATCACGAGGAAACGGGTCACCTGCACTACTATCTCTACTACATGGCCCAGGCGCTCTACCAGGGCGACTACGAGGCGTGGAGTCGCTGGAACGGCGACCTCGCTCGCCAGTTGTCGGAGGACCAGGCCGACGACGGCAGCTTCGCAGGAAGCTACGGGGAGGCCTACGGAACGGCGATGTCTCTTCTTGCGCTTGCCCTCAACTACCGTTTCCTCCCGATCTACGAGCGATTCTGATCCGGATATCGATCTTCATGCCCATCACCAGCACACCACCCTTCCCTGCTCCCCGGCATCTTGCGATCCGGTCGCGCCGCGTTCTCGCCTCTCTCCTGTGGATCGCGGTCCTTCTCGGAGGCCCTACCGTTCGCTCCGGGGAAGTCACCCTGCAGTGGAAGAACGGGGACTCCCTCGCGGGCACGCTGCTCGGCGGGGATGGCCAGATGCTCCGGTGGCAGGCCAACGGCTTCACCGACCCTTTCGACCTGCGGATCGACCAACTCCGGCATCTCGCCTTTCCGGAGCCGGAAAGCCGGTCCAGCCGGACACCGGGTGACGACTTCCTTTTTCTCCTCCGCAACGGGGACCGCATCTTCGGAAACCTCGTCGCGATTGACGGTGAATTCGTGGTCCTGCGCAGCGGGCGGTTCTTCGAGCCACTCCGCCTTCCCCGCAGCGAGGTGATCCGCATCGAAAAGACGCGAGGGGGCCGAACCCGTCTCACCGGGCCCTTTGATCTCGATCACTGGATCTCCAAGGGGCGCAACCGCAAGATCTCCGAGTGGCAGGCGGGCCTGCGTGGAGAGTTCGCCACACACCAGTGGAACGCGGATCTGTTTCGCCCGATCGCCTTTCCCGAATCGGTGGAGATTTCCTTCACGATCGAGACGGAAACGGACCAGCCCGACTTCGAAATCGGGCTCATCCGGGAGAGCGAAAAGGGGCCGAGACTGGAGACCTGGGGCGACGTGATCGTTCTCACGCATGGGAGCCGCTTCGATCCCGTGCTGAAACTGGACTCGGACCGCCGCTCGATCGGCCTGCGCCTTTTCTGGAATCAACAGTCGGGCGACCTGCGTGTCTGCCTGCCCTCGGGCCGGGAACTCGCCGCCCTGGCCAACGTGGTGGTGCCTCCCGCCGAAAGCGGACCCGACCGCCGTCCCACGGACGACTTCATTCGCGGATTCTCCCTCGTCAACCGCACGTCCGGGCTGCGGCTCACCCACCTGTCCATTCGCGAGTGGAACCGGGGGAGCATTCCCGTCTTCGACCGGGAAAAACCCCGAATCGAGACGCGGGACGGAGATACCCTGTTCGGACTCCGAAAGCTTCGGCTTCCCGAAGGGTCCGGCAGCCTGTCGGTGGACGGCCGCGGCCTCGAACTCGGCAAGGTGGCCGAGATCGTGTTCGCCCAGCCGGACGCCGGCGACGACGGCACGGATTCGTTCGACACGGCCACTCATCTGGCGTGGTACGACGGGACCGCCATCAGCGGCAGCCTCGGCGAGATTTCCCCCGGACGATGCGTGCTCCATCCGGGGTGGAGCGCGACGCCCGTCTCCGCGAAAGTGGACGAGATTCGGCGCGTCGTCTTTCCGTTTCCCAACGCCCCCTTCGAAACGGGACCGGACCGTATCGAGGTGGGTGATCTCACCTTGCGCGGCACCCTGCGCTCCGGCAACAATGACGCCCCCCCGCATTCATTGCTCGCGTGGCAGCCTCCCGGATCCCGCAACGCGAGTCCTCTCGCCGAATCGACACCGGCCGAGATCGTTCGCGACGGATTCGGGGCGACCGTCCCGATCACGAACCGCTCCCGCCTCTATCTCGTCAATGGAGAGATCGTGGTGGGACGCCTCCTCTCGGTCGGTAAGGAAGGGGTGCGCTTCACCAGCGAGGTGACCGGCACGATCGAGGTGCCCGA